>OJOA01000079.1_pt1 | contig 65204 bp, 48 predicted proteins | sample 1597991 | NCBI WGS metagenome assembly OJOA01 (sample SAMN01915207, study PRJEB22387) | human gut metagenome | isolation source: stool | host: Homo sapiens | place: USA | reverse complement strand
AAAACAAATTTAACCGAAAACTTTGATCCAATTTTATTTGGATTGTAACAGGAAACAAAACTATGGAGTCCATTATTGCCTCAGACATATAATCTGGAGCTTTAAATTTTTCAAAACAATAATGACAATTGAAGCAACAATCCATTGTGGGAGCTACAGTCATATGTATATGATATTTATCAGCTCTTTGCTTAAGAACTATGGATTTATACAACAGAAAATCATCTTGTTCATTATTTGTTATGAATTTTTTTTGACACAACGTATTATATAAATCGGAGTCCAACATTTGTTCTGACACCTCTGATTTGTTCTGTCGAGCCTTGAGTAAGATATTATAGGTATCGTTATCTATTTCAATCAATGCGTTTGACAGCGTATTATAAATGTAAAATTCATAATTTTCGGTACTAAAAAGAAAAGAATAGTTTGAGACTTTCATAGCTTTCTCGTTTTTATTTTGTAGATAAAATCTTCTGCCAAAGTATAATAATACACGGATTGGAACGAGTCTTTTTTCAGAAGGATTCCGTACTCTGTACCAAAATTGAGTTTTGAACTGTCAATTTCTAGCACAAACGTATACGCATCTTGCCATAAGGCATTCTTGACAACAGGATACAAATTGTTTACATATGCATCTTGCAAACATGCATATCCATAGGCATTTGTTCGCATAGGAACAGAAAAGCTGAAAATGATGCAATTTATACCTGCCACATCATTCAAACTGTTCAACGCAGGAAAAACATCTACAATATAAGGATGCTTGTAAGCTATTTCTTTTTGAATTTGTGCAATATGGTCTGCTGTATAATTTATGAAACCGGCAAATTGAGTCAGTAATACGTCTTGTGCTACACAATCGCTTTTATTCGCAATAAAATGCTCCAAAAAACTTAGCGAACGATTCATATATACAAATCCATTCCCTTCAAGAATTCGCAGTAGGAAATTGACCGAATCCTGATTTAAAACCGACTTGAGAGATTGTATCGTAAATAGGTTATTCAGCCATTCCGTAAACATCATTTCCGGAGAATAATAACCTGCCGCATTGATGGCTTCCTGCGTATTCGAATAGATACGCGCGACTGCAGATTGAATCATGGGATATAGAACATCAGCAATAGAATTCGTATAGGGATGCATCAATTCATGTACGGTTGCAAAGAGCTCCATCTCATCGTATACGGGTAATCCGAACTCATCAAATCGAGAATTACCAATTATGACAAACGCCTGATATTTTTTATCAGGAAGATTCGGTATTGCATAATTAAATGGGCCATTACTTGGGGAAACTGCAATTATGCTTTCTCGAAACTGGGGTTCAAAAAAAGACGGGAGCCAACTCGTCCCTAGTTGTGCCAAGAGTGCATTAAATCTGCATTGAATATTATGATAAAACGAGGAATGATTCAAAAAGAATCTCTTGAATCCAGACACTCTATAAAAATCATTGAGCAATGCGACGAAACGACTGCATACTGATTGTAGTCCTTTCTCCACCAACTCAGCCTGAAGCGTATTTAAATCAACCGTTTCCCGAAATCCGACAGTTCCATCAGATATATCCAAGCAGGCTGTAATTTTAGGGAGCATTTCATATGCCTTTTGATTCGTCTCTTTTAGTTTCTGCACAAACTGAACGATTTCATGCGATTTATCTTTTCCCATATACATATCTATATCCTTTATGTATTGCGAGTTGGTGACATTGCTATATTCTGGGATATCGGCTAAACGAAACACGATATTAGTCATTTCAACACACTCATGGACTTGCCCAATAGATTGAGCCAAAGAACTATAGTGCGAGAGAAACAATATAATAAAAAAGATAAAATGTCGCATATGTTGAAGATTATTGATATAGGGCGAAATAATCCACCCTATATCGAATTATAAATCATTGATTCAATTTAGATTGATCGATAGTAACTCGCTGCGTTCCTTTGCAGGTCTCCAATGCGGTTGCTCCACACATACTGAATTGGCTGTCAGTACAGATCATATACCACGCACAAGGCGTACAAGTAAGAAACTTAACGCTGGAACAGCTCGCTAATTGAGTGGTATCAGAGCATGCTCCTCCACAAGTCTTACTCATTTCTTTATAAGTGAGGTTACGTCCTTCTTCAACAACTCGAAACTTTTTCATGATTGACATTTTTTAATCGATTTAATAATTTTCAGACTTTTGTTTCTCGACAGATGTCCTGGAACAGCCGTTTTCATTGTCGCATCCGCGATTCCGAAAAGATTTGCCACTTTAGTAATGCCTTTCTACGTTTTGGTTAAACATTAAACATACGAACTTGTCATTCTCTGTTTTGCCTTCTCACAGGAGAGCTTTTTCGTCAGCTGCGGCTGGCAAGGCCGCAAAAAACGAGTTTGCGTGTAAATCATATCTTTAGTTTCCCAACTCCAGCTGGTTTCGGACTAGCTCGTAGTAGTATCCTCGCTTAGCCGTGAGCTCGGCATGCGTGCCTTGTTCGACAATCCGGCCATGGTCCAGCACAATAATCTTGTCGGCGTTCCTGACGGTCGAGAGGCGGTGCGCAACCACCACGACCGTCTTCTCCTCAAACAACCGTTCGAGCCGCTCCATGATTGTTCGCTCATTGTTCGCGTCGAGCGAGTTGGTCGCCTCGTCAAAAAAGAGGTATTTCGCTCGCTTGTAAGCCGCCCGGGCAATCAGAAGCCGCTGCTTCTGTCCGACGCTCAGTCCGTGGCCGTCGGCTCCAATCTTGGTGTTGTAACCCAGCGGCAACTCGTCGATGAAGGTGTCAATGTTGGCGATACGCGTGGCACGGCGCACCCGCTCCATGTCGGGGCGCTCGTCCGAAACGCCGATGTTACCCGCAATGGTGTCGGAGAAGACATACCCCTCCTGCATCACCGTGCCGCAAGCCCGCCGCCAGCACGAGGGGCTGTACTGTCCAATGCGGCGGTCGCCCAGCAGCACCTCCCCCGCCGTCGGAACATAGTAGCCCAGCAGCAGCTTCAGCATCGTGGTCTTCCCCGAGCCGCTCGCCCCCACGATGGCCGTCACCTTATGCGCCGGGATTGTGACCGACACGTCGTCCAACGCCTTGGCCGAGTGCGGCCCGTCGTACTGGAACGTCACACCCCGGAACTCCAGGTCGGCCGAATCCGGAATCTCGCGAATCCGCTCCCCGTCGGCCGGCTCCTCGTCCTCCTTCTCCTGCACCTCCGAAAGGCGTTCGAGCGAAATCTTTGCATCCTGCGTCGCCTGAACGAACTGGATGAACTGCGACAGCGGCGCATTCAACTGTCCAATGATGTACTGCAGAGCGACCATCATGCCGAGCGTCATCTCGCCCTCGATGACGGCCGAGGCCGCCAGAAACGAGATTACGACATTCTTTGTCTGGTCGATGAACGTGCCTCCTACCTCCTGTGTCTGCCCCAGCACGAGCCCCTTAATCGAGACCTGAAACAGCCGTGCCTGGATACGTTCCCACTCCCAGCGCTTCTGCTTCTCGCAGTTGTTGAGCTTGATTTCCTGCATGCCGTTGATGAGCTGCACGATGTTGCTCTGGTTGGTCGAAGCCTCCTGGAAGCGCATATAGTCCAGTTTGCGACGCCGACGCAGAAAGAGCAGAATCCAACCGACATAGAGGGCGCTGCCCAGCAGGAAGATTCCGAGAATCGTTAGGTCGTAGCCTCCCATAACCGCCCCGTAGATGGCGAACGTGAGCACGGCCATCCCCATGCTCAGCAGCGAACCCGTGAGGAACGACTGGATGCGGTCGTAGTCGCCGATGCGCTGCATGATGTCGCCCACCATCTTCGAGTCGAAGAAGGCAATCGGCAGCCGCATGAGCTTGGCCAAGAAGTCCGAGATGAGCGAAATGCTGATTCGAGTGGTCATGTGCAGCATCAGCCACGAGCGGATGAGGTTGTTGGCCAGTTGCCCGAGCGTCAGCACCACCTGCGCCACAAGCATCATCACCACGAACGAAAGGTTGTTCGTCCCGATGCCCTTGTCGACCACCGACTGCGTGAGGAACGGCAGGATGAGGCTCAGTACACTGGCCGTAAGCATCGCCAGCGCCAACTGCACCAGGTAGCTCCTGTAGGGTCGCAGGTACTGCACCAGACCGGAGAACTTCAGCCGCTTGTCCTCGTCGCCTTTCTCCCGGTAGAATTGGGGCGTGGGCTCCAGAAGCAGCGCAATACCCTTGCCAGAGGACAGGAAAGAAGAACGGGTGTCGTGCCTCGCCCTGTCGGATAGCTCTGCCGCATCAGGAAGCTCCCGGCTCTGAATCCAGGCTTTCAGAAACGCCTCCTCGCCGTATTTGAGCAGACCCGAAGCCGGGTCGGATATATATATCCACCATTTGCCGCGGTGCCGGGCGATGCGGTAAACCACCACGAAATGTTGCTGGTTCCAATGGACGATGCACGGCAACGTGGCCGCATCGCGCAGTTGTTTCCACGTAATCTTTACCCCAGTTGTGCGAAACCCAATCGACTCCGCAGCATCGCTGATACCCAACAGCGAAACCCCTTCGCGTGTGATATGACACCGCTCGCGCAGCGTCTGCAACGAGTAATGGTGGCCGTAATGTTGCGCGATGATTCGTAGCGACGTCGGCCCGCAATCCATCGCATCGAGTTGGGTGTAGTGGGGAAAAGCCATTTGTATGATAAAATTTTCCTAATTGTTTTGCGAAACCTTTTCGAACCACTCGCGCAGGGCGTCGCCCCGTAAATCGACCGCCACGACCCGGCGCTCTTCATCCAGCAGCAGGTTGTGCGGGATGGTCCGGATGTCGAACCGGCGGAACAGAGAGTCGTAGTTCGCATTGTCCTTGCGCAGGATGACATGGGTCAGCGCCTCTCCGCTCCCGTCCGCCTCAATAGCCTGTTTCCAGCGGTTCAGGTTCTCGTCGATGGAGACCGCATAGACCGAGAGCTCCTCCCCGTAATCCCGGACGGCGGCCAGCAGCGACGGCACCTCCTCACGGCACGGCCCGCACCACGATGCCCAGAAGTCGAGCAGCACATAAGGCGTCGTTAGGCTGCTCCACGCAACCGCATTGCCGTTTCGGTCGGGCAATGAAAAATCCGCCACCAAATCCCCCGGCCCATACACCGACGTTTTTGCCGATGCGACTGCCGACCCTTCTTGTGATTCGGCCGGATACGGGGGCAAATCACCAAGCAGCACCGCCCGACGATTCAGAACGGCTTTGGTGGGAAGCGACATCTCGCGGATTGAATCTCCCGTAAGGGCCGACACGCCGGTCAGCATGGAACGATTCACATCATCCGGCCAGCGACGAAGGAGCTCCTCCTTGATTTTGGCAAGCGAATCGGCCGGCAGGTCGCACAGCATGAAACAGGCGGAAAAGGCATTGAGAAAACTCTTCGTTCCGGAAAGCAGTTCGACGGAGAGCGAACGCCTGTCGGCCGAAACCTTTTCCAACTCCTGACGAAGCTCTTCGGCACTATGGCTCCCAACCTTCTCGGCCATCAGCGCCATATTCAATGCGCGTTGTTTCTGCATGCCTGCGCGAATTTCTTCCATATAGGCGGCAATCTCCGCCGAGGCCTCGGAGCCCTCAACCGGAGGATAAAGCGTCTGCAAATCCGGATTGAACATGAAAGAGGCTCGTTCTCCACGGGCGAAACGGAACTGTCGGAAACTTGTCGGGCAATCCGCGATGATTACCTCACACAACATTTCGTCGTAAGGCATCTTCGTGCGGAACGTTGCATGGTTGTCCGCAATCCGTACGGAATCCAGCCAGACGGCACAATTCGTATCGTAATAACCCAACAAATAGGCCTGATGCCCGTTAAAGTCATACCCGTCCGCAACGGTCATGTCGAGCGTGAAATCCGGATGTGCACACGCCGAAAACAGCAGTGCAAAAAACAAAAATGAGAACTTCTTCATGATTCCATTCTTTTTGATAAAGAATGGAGTACGGCCGGGTTCAGCCGTACCCACTCTAAGCGATTAACGACATTGGATATTGGTCGCAACATCACCATAACGAGCCTCAATGAGTATCCCGGCTGTTATGATTTCTGTCATCACATGACCATCCGGGACTTCAACCGACACGGTCTCTTGCGATGTTTTCAGTACGGCCGTGCATACACGACCTCCTCTCACTGCATTCATCTGTTGCTTGGTCAATCGCTGAGTTGCAAAATCTTTCATTGTTTTCATAGTTGTAGTTTTTTGTGGTTATAAAATTGCGTTTGTCCGGACCTTTACGTCTGGACAGGTGTCCGGAACTGCCATACCGGGGCTATCTTCCCGCTTAAAGGCCTTTCCGTATATCCTGCCCTTCAGGAGCTGTTTCTCCCAGCCCAATTGTCCGGGGGGGGCGGGAAACATGGGCCTGCAGCGACGTTGGGCTGCGAGCCATCACCGTGTGGGCTGACGGGGAAAATGTATGACAAATTTTTCCCGGCTCTCACCTCTTCAGCTCCTTTTCGAGCCACTCGCGCAGGGCGTCGCCCCGCAAATCGACCGCCACGACCCGGCGCTCCCCATCCAGCAGCAGGTTGTGCGGGATGGTCCGGATGTCGAAGCGGGCGACCAGCTCCGCGAACGAGGCGTCGTTGCGGTCGAGGCGGAGGTTGAGCAGCGGCGAAAGCCCCTCCTGCTCCACGGCGCTCCTCCAGGCGGCGGCATCCTCGTCGACCGAGACGGCGCAGACGGAGAGCACCCCGTCGAAACGGCTTGCCGCATCGAGCAGGACGGGGAGCTCCCTGCGGCAGGGGGCGCACCACGACGCCCAGAAGTCGAGCAACACATACTCCTCCGCAGCCTCCAGCGGGTTCCGCCGCACCCCCTCCCCGTCGGGAAGCGAGAAGGCCTCGACCCGCTCTCCGACGGCGTAGGGCGGCAGGGAGCAGGTCTCCGTTCCGGACTCCGGCTCCGGTGCGCTCCCGGGTGCCGGCTCCGCCCCCTCGGGATAGGGTTCCGGGAGGCCCGAAAGCCGCGCACGGAGGTTCTCCGTCCGCATGCTCTCGCGGGTCGGCGGCTCGGGCGCCGCCTGCTCATCGAGCGAGTTGAGGCAGGGGCTCCCGGGGAAGCATGCACGAAGCTGCCGGACCAGGGCGCGGAGGCTGTCCTCGGTCATGTTCGGGGAGGTATCGGCATACCACATCGTCGCAACGACGGCCAGCAGCGCGCTCCGGTCGTTGAAAATCGCCGAGCGGGCCAGGGAGTCGAGCTCCGCCTCGCGGGCCGCAAGCCGTGCCTCGAGCTCCTGCCGGCGCCAGGCATCGAGCCCCGGAGCGGCCGCCTCGCTGCGCAGCTGCTCCAGCACCCCGTATCCGATTTCCCGATAGCGACGGCTGATTTCGGTCATGCGCTCCGTGGCGAACGAGCCGCGGCAGGCGGGGAAGAAAGAGCGAGCGGCAGTGTCGATGCGCAGCGAGACCCGCTCCCCGCGGGCAGCAAGCAGGATGTAGCTTCCCTGCCCCGGGATGAGCAGTTCGACCAGATTCTCAGGGTCGGGAAGCGGACCCGAGAGCTGTGCCGCATGACGGACCAGCCGCGCGGAGTCGACCAGCGTGAGCTGGTTGCCCATGCGGGCAAAGAGGTAGACCGCGCAGTTGTCGCACCCGGTCTCGGGGGCCGTTTCGACCTCGAGCCGGAAGCGGTTGCCGCCGCATGAGCACAGGCCAAGCAGGAGGGCAGCCGCCGCAAGAAGGGAGAGACAGTTTTTCATGGTCGGTTTTGTATCTATTCGGAAAGTACCTTTTTTCAAAAAAGAGGGGCCGGGCCGATGGGACGGAGGGTCGGCGCCGCGCATCCCGACGGTACGATTGCAAGATACTACTATTTTTTTAGAAGACAAAGAAATACGCCCCTTGAGCCAACCTTTGCGGCATTCCGGAACAAAATACGCCCGACCGGGCGGAAGCTCCGGCGGGCGGACGGGAGAGGGAGTGGCGGAAAGACGTGACGGGCGGACGAGGGGGCGCAGCAAGAAGGCAGAGCGCTCCGGAGGGCAGGCGGAAGGAGGACGAACGGGAGACGGGTCGCGGCGGAAAGGACGCAGCGGAGAGGACGTGGCAAAGGGAGCGGCAGAGGAAGTGGCGGACAAGACGCAACAAAGGAGAGGCCCGGCGGATTACGGACCGGGCGGAGCATAACAACAAGACGCGGAGGAAGGGTGAGACGAACCGGCGCCTCGACCCGCTACGACCGTTCGGGCTCCTTGACGGAAGCGGAAGCGGCTGACACGGCGGCAGTTCCGACCAGTGAGATAGATGCGGGGCAAAGCGAGAACCGGCGCCCTGACCCGCTACGACCGTTCGGGCCCCTCAACGGGAGCGGAAGCGGCTGGCGCTAAGGTGGCTTTTTTGCGGGTCCCGGCGGTGGCTGTCTTGCCGGCTCCGGAGGATGCTTTGCGGGCTCCGGCGGAAGAGGTCTTGCCGGCCCGGGAGGCAGAGGTTCCTGCGGTGGTTGTCTTGCCGGCCCGGGAGGCCTTTGTTCCGGCCGGTGCGGAGGCCGCTTCGCGGGCCTCGGCGCGGCGGTCGGCGGCGTACTTGCGGCACCAGGGGGCGATGCCGCACTCGCCGCAGCGGGGCGAGCGGGCCATGCAGACGTAGCGTCCGTGGAGAATCAGCCAGTGGTGGGCGATGGGCAGCAGGTGCGAGGGGATGTTCCGCTCGAGCGTCCGCTCGGTCTGCAGCGGCGTCTTCGAGCCGGTCGTCAGCCCGATGCGCTCCGAGACGCGGAAGACATGCGTGTCGACCGGCATCACCTCGCGCTGCCACAGCACCGCACCCAGCACGTTGGCCGTCTTGCGCCCCACGCCCGGAAGCCGCTGCATCGCCTCGAGGTCGGTGGGCACCTCGCCGCCGAACTCCGCACAGAGCATGCGGGCCATGCCGGCGAGGTTCTTCGCCTTGTTGTTGGGGTAGGAGATGCTCCGGATGTAGGGGAAAATCTCCTCGGGGGTGGCGGCGGCCATCGCCTCGGGGGTGGGGAAGGCGGCGAAGAGGGCCGGCGTGGTCATGTTGACCCGCTTGTCGGTGCACTGCGCCGAGAGAATCACCGCAACGAGCAGTTGGAAGGGGTTTTCATAGTGGAGTTCGCTCTCGGCCACGGGCATGTGTTCCGAGAACCAGGCGATTACGCCGTCGTAACGTTGGCGGAGGGTCATGGTCGTTTTTTTAGGACATCAAGGTCGAAGCGCGCAGGGAGGTCGGGGGTCATCCCCGCGAATCCGCTCCCTTGCGCCGGAAGAGTATTTTTTTGAGCAGCAGTCCGTAGCCCGCGGGGTGGAGGGCCAGCCGCGGCGTGCGCCGCACGTCGCGCCACCAGCGGGCCAGGTACTCGCCCACGGGGCCGTGGTAGGAGAGCACCCAGAGCGCCACGTCGCTGCGCCGACAGAGCAGCCGGTAGCGGTGGCGCCCCGCGCCGTAGCGGGCATCGAACCAGAGGCTCGTATCCATGAGCGAGTCGCAGAAGGCGATGCGCTTGCGGTAGAGGCCGCTCTGGCTGACGCTTTGGGGCAGCATGCGGTGGACGGCCGTCTCGGCATCGAGCCACGCGATGCGCGACTCGGCGGCGAACCAGAGCCACATCGGGGCGTCGTCGGTGAGCCATTCGGGGTGCTCCTCGGGGCGCACCTCGGCGTAGTAGCGCAGGATGAGGTCGCGCCGGGCGACGGCCGTGCAGTTCTCGACCGTGTTGTTGAAGAGCAGGCGGTCGAAGTCGGTGAGCATCACCTCGGGGTAGTGGAGCTCGCGGCCCGTCCCCTCGAAGAGGCGCAGCGAGCGCGTGTAGCAGAGGCCCAGCGAGGGGTCGGCCTCGAGCATCGCCACCTGCCGTTCGAGCTTCTCGGGGTCGCACCACCAGTCGTCGCCGTCGCAGATGGCGACGTAGCGGCCGCGGCACGCCTCGATGGTGCGGCGGTAGTTGGCCCGCATGCCGACGTTGTGCTCCGACGTTACCAGACGGATGCGGTCGGGGTAGCGCGCGGCGTAGGAGCGGCAGATGTCGGGCGTGGAGTCGCTGCTGCAGTCCTCGCCCAGGAGCAGCTCGACGGCAAACGAGGTGCGCTGCGCCAGGACGCTCTCGATGGCCCGGGCGATGTAGGGGGCGTGGTTGTAGGTGGTCATGCAGACCGAAACAAGCGGAGTATTCATCTTTCGGAGTGGGTTGCACACATTTTTTCAGGGCCGGGTCACGGGTCGGGGCCGGAACCGGGACACGGGACACGGGGCCGGGCGGAACCGGAGCGCGGGACCGTGGCGCAGTGCGGAGCCGGCGGGTCGGGTTGGCACCTTCACCGGCGCGGGGGCAGAGCCGCCGGCCGGAGGCCTCAGCCTAGAAGCATCTGTCTCAGAGCCGCTTGAGCTTGGCGAAGCGGAGCAGCAGCGTGCGCCGCCCTTCGGTCTCGAAGTCGACCACCAGCCGCGGGTCGGCCCCCGAGGTGTCGACCTCGCGGACCACGCCGCGGCCGAACTTGGCATGCTCGACCCGCTCCCCTACCGCATAGCCGCATGCCGAAGCGGCACCTCCGGCTGCCGGGGCGGCCGCTGCGGGGCTCTGTCCGGCGCCCGCTGCCGGGCTCTGGCCTCCGCCGGCAGGACGCACCCCCAGGCGGCGCATCCCCTCGGTCGAGGGGCGCGGCTGGAGGGGACGCACCAGTTCGGGGTCGGGGCTGCCCGAGGGACGGGCCGGCTGGGCGCGCTGGAACTGGCGTGCGGGGCCGCCCGCGAAGGAGCCGCCCGAGGCGCTGCCCGCACCCGGGCCGTGTCCGCCGCCATAGCCTCCGCGCGAAGCGGAGTAACCGCCGCCGGAGCCCGAGCCGTAGCCGCCGCGGGAGGCCGAACCGCCCGCCGAACCGGAGCCTGGACCATAGCCGCCGCGGGAGCCCGCCGCCGGGCCTCCGCCCGAGCGCTGCTGGAAGCGGTAGTCGAAGCGGCGACGCAGCTCGTCGATGGCCGTCGGGGCCCCCTCGCCCTCCGGACGCCGCTCGCGCGAGCGCCCCAGGTCGACGTCGCTCTCGACGTAGCGGGGGTCGATTTCGCGCAGGAAGCAGCTCGGACGCGAGAACTCCATGCTGCCCCAGCGGAAGCGCATCTCGGCGTAGGAGATGGTGGCGGCCACCTTGGCCCGCGTGAGGGCCACGTAGAAGAGCCGCCGCTCCTCCTCGAGCCCCTCGGCCGACTCGGCCGCACGCTGCGAGGGGAAGAGGTTCTCCTCCATGCCCACGATGTAGACATACTTGTATTCGAGCCCCTTGGCCGAGTGGACCGTCATGAGGGTCACCTTGTTGCTGTTCTCGGGGTCGTCGCGGTCCATGTCCGACATGAGCATCATGTTCTGGAGCCACTCCTCGACGGTGGCCTCCGCATCGGGCTGCCGCTCGCCGTTGCGGATTTCGGCGTCGCACCGCTCCTTGAACTCCTGCATCGAGTTGAGCAGCTCCTCGATATTGCCCAGCGCCGAGGCCGCCTCGGGCGAGTTGTCGGCCCGGTAGAGGGCGATGATGCCCGAGCGCGTGGCCACCTCCATGCCGAAGTCGTAGAGCCCTCGGTCCGACCGCGCAAGCGAGAGCGAGCGGATGAGTTCGACGAAGTCGCGCACCTTGCGCACGACGCTCCGCGTCACGGCGTCGGCGGCCGGCTCGGCCACCAGCGCGTCGACCGCCTCCCACATCGAGAGGCCCCGCGCCGAGGCCAGTTCGGCGATGCGCTGCACGGTCGCGTCGCCGATACCGCGCGCCGGGTAGTTGACGATGCGGCGGAAGGCCTCGTCGTCGTGGGGGTTGATGACCAGACGGATGTAGGCCATCAGGTCCTTCACCTCCTTGTGGTCGTAGAACGACGAGCCCTTGTAGATGCGGTAGGGGATGCCCCGCCGCCGGAGGTTGTCCTCCAGCACGGCCGACTGGCTGTTGGTGCGGTAGAGAATCACCGCATCGGACCACTCGTCCCCCGTGCGGCGGATGCGGTCGCGCAGCTCGCTCACCACCAGCTCGGCCTCCTCGCGGTCGGTGTAGGCTTTCAGGATGCGGATTTTCTCCCCTTCGTCGCCCGCCGAGAAGCAGTGCTTCTCCATGCGGCGCGCGTTGTGGACGATGACCGAGTTGGCGGCGTCGACGATGGTGCGCGTCGAGCGGTAGTTCTGCTCGAGCTTGAAGACCTGCGCATCGGGGTAGTCGTTGCGGAACGAGAGGATGTTCTCGATTTTCGCGCCGCGGAACGAGTAGATGGACTGCGCGTCGTCGCCCACGACGCAGACCTTCGAGTGGCGCTGCGAGAGGCGGCGGATGATGACATACTGCGCGTAGTTGGTGTCCTGGTACTCGTCGACCAGAATGTACTGGAAGAGCTCCTGGTAGCGCGCCAGCACGTCGGGGCAGTCGCGCAGCAGGATGTTGGTCTGCAGCAGCAGGTCGTCGAAGTCCATCGCGCCGTTGTGCTTGCAGCGCTGGCAGTAGAGGTTGTAGAGGTTGCCGAATTCGGGCATCTGCGCCTGGCGGTCCTCGGCGGCGTAGGCGGCGTTGGCCAGGTAGGCCCCCGGGGTGATGAGCTTGTTCTTGGCCAGCGAGATGCGCGAGGCCACCGTGGCGGGCTTGTAGCGGTCGTCGGCGAGTTTCAGCTCGCGGACGAGGCTCTTGAGCAGGTTGCGGCTGTCCGACGAGTCGTAGATGGTGAACGACTCGGTGAAGCCGATGCGCTCGGCGTTTTCACGCAGGATGCGCGAGAAGACCGAGTGGAAGGTCCCCATGCGGATGTAGCGCGAGCGCTCGCCCGGCACCATCTGCGCGATGCGGTCGCGCATCTGCTCGGCGGCCTTGTTGGTGAAGGTGAGCGCCAGGATGTTCCACGGTTTGACCCCCTGTTCTATCATGTAGGCGATGCGCGAGGTGAGCACGCGCGTCTTGCCCGAGCCCGCTCCGGCGATGATGAGCGAGGGGGTGTCGTAGTTGACCACGGCGGCATATTGGGCGGGGTTGAGCCCCTTGAGTATGGGTGACTGCTGGGATTCCATCGTTTCGTTTCGTTCGGAAGGCAAAGGTACGAACAAATCGCCATCCGGCGGGCAGTTTACCCCAAGATTTTTCCCCGCGCGGGGCATCGCGGCCTTCGGCCGCCGGTGCGCTTTGCGCTTTTTTTCGTAAATTTGCAATAATTTTGCAGGGTGGTCGTTACCTAACTGAACAAAACCCGGGAAATTTACTTCACATATATAATACCCAATGAGCGAAGTCATCAACATCAAGGAACTCAACGAGCGCATCGAACGCGAATCGGTCTTCGTCGATACGCTCCGCAACGAAATGGGCAAGGTCATCGTGGGCCAGAGCCATCTGGTCGACACGCTGCTCATCGGCCTGCTCTCCAACGGCCACATCCTGCTCGAAGGTGTGCCGGGACTGGCCAAGACGCTGGCCATCACCACGCTGGCCAAGGCCGTCGACGCCCAGTTCTCCCGCATCCAGTTCACCCCCGACCTGCTGCCTGCCGACCTCATCGGTACGCTCATCTATTCGCAGAAGAGCGAGGAGTTCATCGTCAAGAAGGGCCCCGTCTTCGCCAACTTCGTGCTGGCCGACGAGATTAACCGTTCGCCGGCCAAGGTGCAGTCGGCGCTGCTCGAGGCGATGCAGGAGCGTCAGGTGACCATCGGCGAGGAGACCTATCCCCTGCCGCAGCCCTTTCTGGTGCTCGCCACGCAGAACCCCCTGGAGCAGGAGGGCACCTATCCGCTGCCCGAGGCCCAGGTCGACCGTTTCATGCTCAAGGTCCGCATCTCCTACCCCAAGAAGCAGGAGGAGCGCGACATCGTCCGCATGAATCTCTCGGGCGCCGGCATGCCCACGGTCAACAAGGTCATCTCGCCCGAGGACATCGTCAAGGCCCGCAAGGTGGTCGAGGATGTCTATATGGACGAGAAAATCGAGAAGTACATCGTCGACATCATCTTCGCCACGCGCGAGCCGGCCGAGTACAACCTCCCGAAGCTCCAGAACCTGATTGCCTACGGCGGTTCGCCCCGTGCCTCCATCTCGCTGGCCAAGGCCGCACGCGCCTACGCCTTCATCCGCCGCCGCGGATATGTGATTCCCGAGGACGTGCGCGCCGTCTGCCACGACGTGCTGCGCCACCGCATCGGACTCACCTACGAGGCCGAGGCCGAGAACATCACCTCGGAGGAGCTCATCACCGACATCCTGAACAACGTCATCGTACCCTAAGCCGACCCGAAGATGGAGCAGAGCGAGAACGATATCCTCAGGCGCGTCCGCAAAATCGAAATCAAGACCCGCGGCCTTTCCAACGAGATTTTCGCCGGAAAGTACCACACGGCCTTCCGCGGACGCGGCATGTCGTTTTCCGAGGTGAGGGAGTACCGCGCCGGCGACGACGTGCGCGACATCGACTGGAACGTCACGGCACGCTCGTCGAAGCCCTACATCAAGGTCTACGAGGAGGAGCGCGAACTGACGATGATGCTCATCGTCGACGTCTCGGCCTCGCGGATGTTCGGCTCGACCGACCGGCTCAAGAAGAACGTCATCACGGAGATTGCCGCCGTGCTGGCCTTCTCGGCCGCCCAGAACAACGACAAGGTGGGCTGCATCTTCTTCTCGGACCGCATCGAGAAGTTCATCCCCCCGAAGAAGGGGCGCAGCCACATCCTCATGATTATCCGCGAGCTGGTGGGCTTCCGTCCCCAGCACACGGGCACGAAGCTCTCCGAGCCGCTGCGCTTCCTGACCAACGTCAGCAAGAAGCACTGCACGACCTTCATCCTCTCGGACTTCCTCGACACCTCGTCCGACGGCGAGGCGCTCGACGACGCGCTCAAGATTGCCGGCGGGAAGCACGACCTGGTGGGCATCCGCGTCTACGACCCCCGCGAGGCGGAGCTCCCCGACGTGGGCATCATCGAGCTGCGCGACGCCGAGAGCGGCCGCAAGGTATGGACCGACACCTCGTCGCGCGCCGTGCGCGACCACTACGCCGAGTCGTGGCGCCGCCGCAGCGAGCAAATCGAGACGATGCTCCGCCACAACCGCATCGACACGGCCACCGTGGCCACCGACGGCGACTACGTGGTCGAACTCATTAAACTCTTCAAGCAACGATGAAACGAATCGTCACGCTCCTGCTGCTCGCCGGCTCGCTCTCGGGAGCCGCGGCCCAGCAGCGCCCCGCCGTCACGGCCCGTCTGGAGCCCGACAGCGTCTTCATAGGCGACCGCTTCGACTACGTCATCGAGGTGGAGAAGGACCTGGTGCAGGTGGTCGAGTTCCCCGAGTTCCGCAGTCCGGGCGGGGGGCTCGAACTGGTCGCCTCGCTGCCCGTCGACACGCTCGAACGCGAGGGGCGGCGCATGAAGCTCCGCAAGCGCTACCGCATGGCCGCCTTCGAGGAGGGCCGCTTCAACCTCGGCACGGGGCAGGTGCTCTATGCCGACAAGAACATCATCGACACGCTCCATACGGCCGACTCGCTGCTGCTGCGCGTCGGGACCTTCCAGATTGACTCCACCTCGCAGTCCATCTACGACCTCAAGGGGCAGAAGAACCTGCCCTTCCGCTTCGCCGAAATCCGCAGCTACGTGCTCTGGGGCCTCGCCCTGCTGGCCGTGCTGCTCGTGGGTCTCTACGGCGTGGTGCGCTACCTGCGCCAGCGGGGCCGGGGACTGGGGTCGCTCTTCCGCCCGGCGCCTCCGCTGCCGCCCCACGTCGAGGCCATCAAGGCGCTCGAGACGCTCCACAACCAGAAGCTGTGGCAGAACAACCGCTACAAGGCCTACTACTCGGGGCTGAGCGACATCCTGCGCCACTACATCGTCCGCCGCTGGAACATCGGCGCGCTGGAGATGACCTCGGACGAAATCATCGAGGCGATGCGCGGCGTGGAGCTCCCCGACAAGGCCCGCAGGGACCTCAGCTCCCTGCTGCGCGACGCCGACCTGGTGAAGTTCGCCAAGGCGGAGCCCGACTCCGAGCAGAACGAAAACGACTATCTGAAGAGCTACTACTTCGTCGAGGAGACCAAACCCGTGGTCGAACCCGCCGAGGGAGAGAAGCCCGACTCAGAGCTCAAAAAGGAGGATTAGCATGCAGCGATACGTGATATTACTGGCGGCGCTCCTTGCCGCGGTCAGCGCCCTGGGGCAGCAGATGCCCGAGCGGCGCGAGGTGCGCAAGGGCAACCGTCTCTACAACAAGGGCGAGTATCAGCAGAGCATCGAGCGCTACGGCCGGGCCCTGATGCTCGACCCCGCATCGTTCGAGGCCACCTACAACCTGGGCAACGCCCTGAGCAAAGCCGAGATGTACGACAAGGCCGAGCAGATGCAGAACCGCGCGGCGGCCGACACGCTGCGCAGCGACACCGAGCGGGCCGAGGCCTACTACAATCTGGGCAACACGCAGTTCCGCCAGAAGAAGTACCGGGAGGCGCTCGAGAGCTACAAGCGCTCGCTGCTGCTCAACCCCGACGACCGGGAGGCGAAGTACAACTACGCCTACACGAAGCATCTGCTCGACGACGAGCAGAAGAACGGCGGCGGTGGCGGCGGCGACCAGAACCAGCAGAACAAGGACCAGCAGAACCAGCAGGGCCAGAACAACCAGAACCAGCAGGGCCAGGACCAGAACAAGGACCAGAACAAAGACCAGCAGGACCAGAATAAGGACCAGCAGGACCAGAACAAGGACCAGCAGGACCAAAATCAGGACCAGCAGGGTCAGGGTCAGCCCGACGGCAAGGATGGCGAGCAGGGCGAAGGCGAAGGCCAGCCCCGCCCCGAGGGCATCTCGCCGCAGGAGCAGGAGCAGATGCTCGACGCCATCCAGGCGCAGGAGGACCGCACGCAGGAGAAGCTCAAGGAGAAGCGCCGGGCGATGGTGGTCCGCAGCGGCAAGAACTGGTAAGGAGGGCGCCCGTGCGGAGCTCCGCGCCGAGCTCCGCCCCCCGTCCCCGGAAACGAACTTAAAGAGAAAGACATGCACTTCGCAACTCCCCATTTGCTGTGGCTGCTCGTGCTGCTCGTCCCCATGGCGGCCTACTACGTCTGGCGGACGCTGCAGGGCGGTGCCGCCATCCAGATTTCGACGGTCGAGGGGGTGCTCCGCGCTCCCCGCACGTGGCGCTACTACCTGCGCCACCTCCCCTTCGTGCTGCGCGCCGCCGCCTTCGCACTCTGCGTCGTGGCCCTCGCCCGGCCGCAGGATGTCGAACGCAGCGCCCACAGCTCGACCGAAGGAATTGACATCATGCTCGCCATCGACGTCTCGGGCTCGATGCTCGCACGCGACTTCAAGCCCGACCGCATCACCGCCGCCAAGGAGGTGGCCGGCTCCTTCATCGCCGACCGCTACGGCGACCGCATCGGTCTGGTGGCCTTCGCCGGCGAGGCCTTCACGCAGAGCCCCCTGACCACCGACCAGAGCACCCTCCAGACCCTGCTGTCGCGCATCCGCAGCGGCATCATCGAGGACGGCACGGCCATCGGCAACGGTCTGGCCACGGCCATCAACCGCCTGCGCGAGAGCCAGGCCAAGTCGAAGGTCATCATCCTGCTGACCGACGGCGTGAACAACCGCGGCGAGATTGCCCCCCTGACGGCGGCCGAAATCGCCCGGGCGCAGGGCATCCGCGTCTACACCATCGGCGTCGGAACGCGCGGCATGGCCCCCTACCCCGCCGTCGACATGTTCGGCAACATGACCTTCGTGCAGCAGAAGGTCGAAATCGACGAGAAGATGCTCGAACAGATTGCCTCGCTCACGGGCGGCCGCTACTTCCGCGCCACCGACAACACGAAGCTCAAGGCCATCTACGACGAAATCAACCAGCTCGAAAAGAGCCGCGTCGAGGTCTCGGAGCACGTCACCTACCACGAACTCTTCGTGCCGTGGGTCGTGGCGGCCATCCTGCTGCTCGTGGCCGAGTTCCTGCTCCGCGCCTTTGCGCTGCGGCGCCTGCCTTAGGGCGCCCCGGCCCGCCGCCTCCGAGGACTCCCGGCGGAGGCGTGCGGCAACCCCAGGGAGAGGATGCCCCCGCGTCGGGAGCGCCCCGCCGGGCGCCCGAATCGACCGACCGGCGGCGCGGCGGCATCCGCACGTGACACCCGGCCCGGTCGGCCCCACCATTCCGCTATGTTCCGCTTTGCCAATCCGCAATACCTCTGGCTGCTCTGGCTGCTGCCGCTGCTCGCGGCGCTCTTCTGGGCGGCCGCCCGCAACCGCCGCAAACGGCTCGAACGCTTCGGACACCTCGACGTGCTGCGCGAGCTGATGCCCGACGTCTCGACCGGGCGCGTGAAGCTGAAGTTCATCCTCTTCTGCACGGCGCTCGCGCTGCTCATCCTCGCCGCCGCACGCCCGCAGCTGGGCTCGAAGCTCCGCGAGGAGAAGAGCCAGGGCGTCGAGATGATGCTCGTGGTCGACGTCTCGAACTCGATGCTGGCCGAGGACTTCGAACCCAACCGCCTCGAGCGGACCAAGTATGCCATCAACAAGCTCTTCGACGGGCTGCAGCAGGACCGCGTGGGGCTCATCGTCTTCGCCGGCGAGCCGAAGGTGCAGCTCCCCATTACCTCGGACTACCGCATGGCCAAGGCCTTTGCGCGGCGCATCGACACCTCGCTGGCCGACGTGCAGGGTACGGCCGTGGGCAAGGCCCTCGAGCAGGCGCTGCTCTCCTTCTCGGGCGAGACGGCCGAGAGCCACAGCCGCGTCATCATCCTCATTACCGACGGCGAGAACCATGAGGACGACGCGCTGGAGGTGGCCCGTCAGGCCGCCGAGGCGGGTATCCGCATCTATACGATTGGCATCGGCACCCCCGAGGGGGCCCCGATTCAAATCAACGGCGAGTTCATCAAGGACGAGAAGGGCGACATGGTGGTCTCGAAGCTCGACGAGAAGCTGCTGCAGCAGATTGCCGAAATCACGGGCGGCGCCTACGTCCGCTCGACAAAGCAGTCCATCGGGCTCGACGAGATTGTGCGGAGCATCAACGACATGGAGCAGACGGAGTTCTCGACCGTCCGCTTCGAGGAGTTCAACGAGCAGTATCCCTACCTGCTGGCCGTGGCGCTGGTGCTGCTGCTCGTCGAGTTCGTGCTGCTCGACCGGCGCAACCCGCTGCTGGCCCATCTGAACATCTTCCGCGAGAAGCGGGAGCAGTAGGCCGGGGCGAAAGGCCGGGGCGGCAGACGGCAGACGGGAGCCGGCGGCCGCGGCGCGGCCGCGATGCGGGGGCGCGATGCGGGGGCGCTCGTAACGGGCCGCCCGGATTGCAGAAAAGGGCCGTGCAGGAAAGCCTCCGGACCGCAGAAAAGAGCCGCGCGGGAAAGCCTCCGGACCGCAAAAAGGGCTGCGCGGGAAAGCCTCCGGACCGCAGAAGAGGGCGCTTAACAGAGGCTCCGGCCGCAGACCGCCGCGGCACTCGCAAGGATACCCCGACGGCAGGCTCCGGCCGCAGACCGCCGCGGCACTCACAAAGATGCCCAACGGCAGGCTGCGGCGGCACGGAAAAAGGCCCTAAGCGCTCTGCCATCCGATTCAGTAACCCGGAAATCCCTCACCACCGAAAGACCGGAGCGATACGTCGTTCCGGTCTTCCGGGTTACTTTCGGTCTGCATTCGGTTGTAATTCAGCCCCGCGGACAGCGGCCTACAAGTGCGATGCCACGCCCTTCCACCCCACCCGCCGCACCCTCCACACCCCTCTTCTCTTTTCCACATCCGTCCACCCCTTTCAACGCCGGGCCGTTCGGCCCCGCCGCATTGCATCCGACCGGTCGCATTGCATTCCGCCCGCCTGCGCCGCAAAGCCGTAAACAAACCTCAACCCCGGTTTTTCCCGCTCGGCCCCACCGCATTGCACCCGACCCTCTGCATTGCATTCCGCCCTCCTGCGTCGCAAAGCCGCAAACAAACCTCAACCACGGTTCCCCCGTTCGGCCCCGCCGCATTGCATCCGCCCGGTCGCACCGCCCGCACCGGAGGACCTCCACCCCCCCCTTCAGGGCTGCCGGCGCCCGACGCCTGTCGCCCCCCTGTCACCCCTCAACGCCTCCGCCTCTTCTCCCCTTGCCGCTCCCCTCGCCCCTTCGCGCGGCATCTTCGCTCCCTCGACGCGGCATCTTCCTCCCCGCCGCAGGGGAAGCACCCCGATTTTCGGTCGGAGGCGCGGTTTTTCGCGCATTAATTCCTACCTTTGCAGCGCAGGTCCGCTCTGTCGCCGCCGGCTCGGCCGGGGGAGGAAAGTCCGGGCAACGCAGAGCGCCACGCAAGCCAATCACTTGATATCCGTGAGGGTATAGGAGCGTAACAGAGAAGAACCGCCCCGCTGTCGGGTTCGCCCGCAGCGGTGGTAAGGGTGAAAAGGCGGGGTAAGAGCCCACCGCAGAGGCAGTGATGTCGTCTGGCCGTACGTCTCGTGGGTTGCAAGACCATGTATACCGGCAATTAAGGGTTGCTCGCCCGATGCCGGGGGGTAGGTTGCTTGAGACGGCAGGAGACTGCCGCCCTAGATAAATGACAGAGACCCGGAGGCAACTCCGGGGACAGAACCCGGCTTACAGGACCTGCACACTTCAGGAACCGGCTTCCCGCGAAGGGGAGCCGGTTCTTTTTTGCTCCCCGCCGGCCGCGGCAGGCGCGGCGGGCGCGGCGGCAGAGGGGGCGGAAGAGCCGGGGACAGGGGCAGAGGCGGCAGTCCCGGGAGCAGAGAAAATGGCGCCGGGAGCGGGTGCAGAGGCTCCGGGAACGGAGGCGACGGAAGAGGGGGCGGAGTCGACGGAGGAGCCGGAGGTGGGCGCAGAGGCGGCTGTCCCGGACGCAGAGAAAATGGCGCCGGGAGCGGGTGCAGGTGCGGCCGCTGAGGTCGATGTTGGAATCGAAGACGGAGCGGGCGCAACCGTTGGGGCAGGCGCCGAAGCGACCGAAACAGGGGACGGAGCGGTCGAAGTAGGGGTGGATGGGGCGGATGTTGGGGTCGTGGCAGGTGCGACCGTTGATGCCGGAGCCGGAGCAAAAGTTGGGGCCGGGGCCGGAGCTGCCGGAGTTGGAGCCGGGGCCGGGCAGCTGTTGGCGGCGGGGTGCGCCGCGGGGCTCAGATGCGACGTCAGCCAGGCCAGCACCACCCCGACGGCCACCCCGAGCGCCGATTCGACAAAGCGCAGCAGGCAGTTCACCCCGGGCGGCAGGGCGTGGCTGCGCTGCGAGACAAGCAGAATGGCCAGCAGCGTAATGGTCGCCATGCGTCCGTTATCGGGGATGCCGAGCAGCATGCTCAGCACGACGAGCAGCGCCACGGCGAGCATCATGCCGAGCGTCGAGAAGGCGAAGAGGCGCAGATAGGCATAGGCAAGCAGCGCCCCGAGCGCCGTGCCGGCCACGCGCAGCAGCCCCGCACGCAGCGACTCCCTGAGTCCCGGCGTCTGGAGCACCACCACGGCCGAGGTGCAGGCCAGCATGGCCCCCATGCTGCTCGATGCCTGGTGGAAGGGGCCCGTGACGAAGGTGCCGATAAGGTAGGCCATCACCACCCCGATGCAGCTCGCCACCACCATCACGGGGCGAATCCGCCCCAGCAATCCATGTATCGTCGGTTTCATGCCCTCCGTTGCCCATTTTGGGGAAGCATGCAGCAAGAAACGGGCCGAAGCCGCAGAGAGGACCGCACGGCCGGTGCCATCCCCGCTGCGGGCCGGGAGGGCAAACAATCCGCGCGGAGACGGGCTGCGAACACCCATGCGGCGAGAACACAAAAAAACCGTGCGGCAGGCTGCACGCTGCAGCCGACCGCACGGTCTCTGTTCCATGGATATACGGCCGCCCCAACCCACCGAAGGGGCGGCCGCTGCCCGCAGGACTACATCCAGCGGGTATCCATCATCGTCGGGTTGTCCGAACCGCCGACGGCATCGTAGCCGTGGCCCGTCAGGTCGGGCACGATGTTGCCGCCGCCGTCGGGGTTGGGCGTCCACTCATTCATGCGCCAGTAGGCCAGCAGGCCCTCCGACGTCGGGTCGACGTAGTTCATGTTGTTGGCAATCTCGCTCTGCGAGAGGGCGCGCGTCCAGACGCGGCACTCGGCCAGATAACCCATCAGCGGGCGCGAGCTCTGCCACTGCGACAGCGCTCCCAGACCGAAGCCGTAGCCGTCGTTCTTGCCCAGGTTCATCGACTCGCCCTGCGTCGGGGTGCCGGCGGCATACTGTCCGTCGATGTAGATGTCCCACGACGAACCGGTCCAGACGGCTGCCACATGGTACCACTTGTTCGCGTCGCACGGACGGTCCGTGGCGGCGGGCTGGTAGCTCTCGTGGCAAATCTGTACGACGTTTTTGTCAATCTTCACGTCGCCGAAACGCACCGAGCACTCACCCTCGATACCCATGATGGAGGAGTTGTCGCAGCCGTTCGAGAAGTTGGTCACGTAGACGCGCGTCTCGAGCGTCATCTGCGGGAAGACCAGGTCGGCGTTGTCCAGGAAGCCCGGAATCTTGTACTTGTTGCCCGAGCCAATCATGATGGCCTTGCTGATGACCGGCGTCTTGAAGACGATGTAGACCGTGCGCGAAGGCTCGAGAACGGCCATCGAGCCGCTCACCGAGCGGATGCTCACCGGCATGCAGTAGGTGGCTCCCTCGGCAAAACCGTCCATCGTGGTGACCGTCAGTTCGGCCATCGACGAGGTGGTGAAGCCGGCCGCGATGGAGACCTTGTCGTTGAGGAACTCATAGGTCCCCTCGGGCAGCGGAAGGTAGTTCTTGCCATACTTGAGGTTGTAGCTCTCCACCAGGTCGGGACGCAGCTCGAGCGTTATCTCCAGGTCGTGCGAGACCTGCTCCGACGCGGTGACCGAGAGGGCCGTGCTGGCCGGAAGCTCGTCGATGGTCACGCTCATGGCGGCATTCGACTGTGCATCGGTCATGTAGACGACCGGTTCGTACTTGGCCGACTCCTGGCACCCCGTCGCAAGGGCGGCGGCGAGGAGCAGCGGCACTGCAAAATATTTCAGTTTCATACTCTTTGTTCGTTTTGAGGGTTGGTTCGGTTAGTTCTTCGGACTCCAGACTTCAAGCTCGCGCATGCCGCAGAAGTTGCTGCCCGTGTCGTAGCGGTCGACGATGTCGAAGCGGATGAGGCGCGCCTCGACCGGCTTGGCAAAGGTGAACCACTGCATGACGCCGTTGTCGCCCGTTGCCTGGGCAATCGTCACGTCGCCGTAGCTTTGAGGGCGCCACAGATTGCCGTCATCCGAAACCTCGACGTTGCGGATGGTCTTCACCGAATAGGCCGTATTGGTGTAGCATACGCCCCAGGCCACCGTGCTCACCGGATAGCTCTGCTGCATGTCGATGGTGATGCGGCCGCCGATGCCCACCTGCCACGAGTAGTAGTTGTTGAAGATGGCATAGAAGCCCATGTCGCCGGCATCACGTCCGTTGAAGAGCGTCGTCACGTCGTCGTAGCCCCAGACGCCCGTACCGCCGATGGAGGTGTTCAGGTTGGTGATGTCGACCGTCCAGCCCAGCTTGTTGTTGGCGTTGTCAATCTTCGTGCAGTCATCCTCGAAGGGTTCGAGGTTCTGCTGTGCGGCCAGGTTCTCCTCGCCGAGGAAAATCAGCAGGTACTTCACGCCGCGGTCGGCATCGGGCTCGTAGTCGCTCAGCGACTCCAGGTCGGGACGCAGCGCAACCAACGTGTAGCCCGGCTGAAGTGCCGACAGGTCGGAAACCGAAACCGTCACCTCCCCCGTCGCACGCATCTCGCCCTGGGCGAACGAGAGCTTGCCGGAGAGCGAAACCTTCGATGCGTCGATGGTCATGTAGTCGGTGCCGTTCTTCTCGTTGTAGGCCTCCGCCAGCGCGTTGTCGGCCACGTAGCCGAACTGGACATCGGAGATGGCCCCCAGCGAGAGGTGCGCCGTGAGCGTCGCCTCAAGGCTGCTGTAGCTGCCGTCGAGCCGCTTCATGACGGAGTGGTTCTCCACCTGGCTGCCGTCGGTCAGAACCTTGATGGTGGTGGTGCTCTTCGTAATGACGAGGTACTTCACATAGCCCGTCTCGTCGTAGCCGAAGCCTTCGGCAAGGGTCGGGAGCAGCGGCACGAGGTACTCGCCGTCGGCGAGCGATGCCACCGTGACGGCCACCTGCACGTCGCTCTCCGACGCTTCGGTGCCGGCAGCGAAGTGGAGCGGACCCGAGATGTTGACCAGCGAGGGGTCGATGGCCGCATACTCGGTGCCGTTGTCGTGGTTGTAGCCCTCGATGAGCGAGTTGTCGACCGCAAGCGCAAGGTCGGTGTCGGCCTCCGCCGGCTCCGAGATGCGGGCCGAAAGCGTGCAGTTCACCTCGCCGTAGATGACGCCCGAGGGGGTGACGCTCACCTCGAACTGCTCGGTGCCGGCCTCGTTGAGGGCCACCAGCGTCTTCGAGTAGTCGCCCACGGGGGCAGGGTTGACCGCCTGGATGGCCTGACGCATGTACTTGTAGGGCATGTCGGCGTGGGCGTACTCGTACTCCATGTGGTAGGCGCCGAAGCCGCCGCCCTCGCCCTGCGTCGGGTTGAAGAGCGCCATGCCCAGCAGCGAGTTGACCGTCTGGCCGTCACGCGTGGTGTGGCTCACGCCGCCCGTCTTCCAGTAGGCCTCGAAATTCTCGGCGAAGATATACTGCTCGGGCTTCCAGCCGGCATTGGCGGCATTGTTGAAGCGGTTCTGCAGGTCGGTGTAGCCGTACGAGGAGTAGGCCTGCACGATGCCGTAGTCGAAGTAGTCGACATACTCGCCGCGGACGGCGAAGGGGACGCCGTCGATGATGAACAGACGGCCCGTGCCCGACTTGGGACCCACGTACTTGCCCATGGCCACAATCAGCTTGTTGAAGAGCTCGGGAGCGGGGTTGCCCACGAAGGGACCCACGGCGCCGAAGCCCGGCTCGTAGTCGATGTCGATGCCGTCGTAGTTCCACTTGTCCATCGAGTCCTTGCAGTAGGCCTTGGCGTAGGCCTCGATGGCCTCGTCGCAGTAGGGGTCGTCGTACATCGAGGCGAAGGGCTCGGGCATGACGTTCGAGAAGATGGTGTAGGTCACCTTCGTACCCTTGACCTTCTGGACGAACTCCTTGTCGGCCACCTGGGCCGGGGTGAGCGTATGCCACTGGCTCCAGATGGAGATGATGTCCATCGAGTCGGGGCAGTTCGAGATGCGCGTCTGGTAGGAGGGGCCCATGGCCGTCCAGGTTCCGTACCAGCCGAAGGCCAGCTTGTGCTTGCTCTTCTTGTACTCGCGAAGACGCTGGTAGTAGGCGTTGTCGCGATGAATCTGCTCCTGCTCTTCGGGGTGCTGCACGTTCACCCGCTCGGGAGTCGTCTCCTTCTCGCAGCCGGCAAACAGGCTACCCAGCAGCAGCGTGCAGAGTGCATATTTGAAGATTCTTTTCATCGTATTTCGTCTTAAGGTTTCAGGTTAGTTGTTTTTCTTGTCCCACCAGAGTTTGGTCGAGCCCTGGTCGGGGCCGCCCAGCAGCCGGATGGCGCGGTTGAGCGCCGCACGGTTGTTCGAGTACTCCGAACGCGGGAAGGTCATGCGGCGAATCTGCTCGTTGACATCCACCGTGCCGTTGCTGCGGTCGTTGACGATGGGGAAAATCCGCGGATAGCCCGTGCGGCGGAACTCCGACCACGCCTCCTGTCCGTTGGGGAACATGGCAATCCACTTCTGGGTGATGATGCGCTCGAGCATCTGCTCCGAGTCGGCCGAAGAGTCCCACTTGACGGTAATCTGCGACGGAGCGGCGATGTTGTAGTGGGTCGTCGAGCCGGAGGCATCCTCGAAGGCGGCCGGCGTCAGCTCGCTCTCGGCGTAGGTTGCGGCCTCGGCGGCCGAAAGGCCGTTCTCGAGGAACGAGAGCTCGATGCCGCGGCGGTAGAAGCTCTCGGCGTCACCGCCCATCGCCCAGCCGCGCATCGCACCCTCGGCGCGCAGGAAGGCGACCTCCGAGGACATAAGCCAGCGTACGGGCGTCGTCTTGTCGACGTTGGGCACCGACATGCCGAGGTAGTACTCCTTGCTGATGGCGGCGATGCCGTTGCGCACGCCGTGGTAGAGGCCATCCTCGCAGGGCTTGAAGTAGGTGGCCAGACGCGGGTCCTTGTAGCCGTTCAGGTAGGCATCCATCGTGGCGCCCATGCGCGTGTCGGCGTAGGCGTTCCAGACCTCCTCCAGCGGGTTGAAGACCTGAATCGAACCGACGGTTGCCAGCGTTGCGCTCTCGTCGGCCGACTCGATGACGCCGCTCGTGACGGCCTCCTCGGCCCACGCACGGGCCTGGTCGGGAATGACGTAAACCACGCGCATGGCCATGCGCAGCTTGAGCGAGTTGGCCAGACGCAGCCACTTGGGATAGCTGCCCTGGTAGACGATGTCGACCTCCTGCAGCGGCGTAGCGTCGGGCGAGTTGGTGGCGTACTCCTCCAGCACGGCGATGGCCGCGTTGAGGTCCTCGAAGAGCTTCATGTAGACGGTCTCCTGCGCGTCGTAGGGGTTCTCCGTCTCACCGAAGTGGGTCACGGGCAGCGGTCCGTAGATGTCGGTGGCGCGCTGCAGCGCGAAGACCTTGAGCACCTCGGCCACGGCGAAGGTGTCCTCGGTAATCTGCCCCGCCTCGTAGGCGTAGCTGAGCGTCAGCCAGGCGGACATCACGTTGGTGAAGGCCACCGAGAAGGGGACGTTGTTGTAGTCGGTGGCGTCGAGCGCATAGGTGGTCGTGTTGACGCCGCCGTTGTCGAACGAGCTGATGGCCGCCATGTAGCCCGAGTAGGAGTCACCCATCAGGTTGCAGGCGCGCTGGTAGGCGTTGGCGCCCTCGTCGCTGCAGGGGATGACGGCATCCATCTCCATGGTCGTAATGAGGGTCTTCTGGTCGATGTTCTGAGCCGAGTCGGGGTTGGTGTTGAACTTCTCGAAGCCGCTCGTGCAGGAGCCCAGCAGCAGGCCCGAGAGGGCAACCGCGAAGAGCCCCTGGCTCAGGTTCGTTATGATGTTTCGTTTCATTGCGTCGGGTGTTTTAGAATTGGAGTCTTACGCTGAAGCCCAGGGTGCGGACCGAAGGCTGCATGAAGTAGTCGAGCCCCTGGTAGTAGGTGCCCGTCGAGGCGGTGATTTCGGGGTCGAACGGAGCCTTGTTGTAGAACATGAAGAGGTTGCGGCCGACGAGCGCCACGCTCATGCCCACCTTGTCGTTGAACCACTTCGACGGCAGGTCGTAGCCGAGCGTCAGCTCGCGCAGGCGCACGTTGGTCATCGAGTAGACGTAGTGGGCCAGCATCGACATACCGTTGCCCGAGTTGGCGTAGAAGGTCTTCGCGTCGGGAATCTGCTGCGTGTCGGATACCCATACGCCGCCGTTCTCGCGCGCCTGGGCCGAGGCCTCCGAGACGCCGTACTCGTCCATCAGGGCCTGCGTGGCCGAGACGCCGTGGCCGCCGATGCGGGCGTCGATGAGCACGCCCAGCGAGATGCCCTTCCAGGAGAACTGGTTGTTCCATCCCAGACGGAAGCGCGCCTCGGTGTTGCCGCCGTAGACCCACGTGTTGCGGTCGAGCGTCACCGTGTTGGAGTTGGGGTCGACGTAGATGTGGCCGAACTCGTCGGTCTTGAAGCCCGTCACGTAGAAGTCGCCAATCGAGCCGCCCTTCTTGACCTGCATGCGGTAGCCGCCGTAGTCCATGTTGACCTCGTCGACCGAAACCAGGTTGCCCGCAACGTCACGCGTACCCTCGGGCACGAGCTCCTTGACCTCGTTGCGGTTCATCGAGAAGTTGACGTTGGTCGACCACGAGAAGTCGCGCCACGTGTTCTTGTAGCCCACAACGGCCTCGATACCCCAGTTGTTCACCTTGCCGGCGTTGATGTAGGCCTGCTTGTAACCCGTGCTGGGAGGTGCATCGTACCTGAAGAGCTGGTTGTAGGTGTTGGTGTTGTAGTAGGTGGCGTCCAGCCAGATTTTGCCGCCGAGGAACTTGGCGTTGAGACCCGCCTCGAAGGACTTCGTGCGCTCGGGCGTCAGGTTGACGGCCGGTGCAGCGGTCTCCGACTCGATGACACCGCCCACGCTGATGGGGTAGTTGCGGCCCGTGATGTAGCGCTCGGGGGCGTTACCCACTTCGGCGTAGGAGGCGCGCACCTTGAGGAACGAGATGCCTGCACGCGAGAGGTCGGTCATCGACGAGATGACGGCCGAGAGGCCAACCGACGGGTAGAAGATGTTGTAGCTGTCGGTGAAGGCGAGCTGCGAGGCCCACTCGCTGCGGGCCGTCACGTCGAGGTAGAGCATCCCCTTCCAACCCAGCTGCAGCGTGGCGTAGGCGGCCTGCACCTGGTCGTGGTAGCGGCTCATGTAGGGCTTCGTCTGCGAGTGCTTCATGTCGATGTTGTAGAGGGTGAACTTGTTGGGCTGCGTGGCCAGGTGGCCCTCGAAGCCCGTCACCTTGTTCTTGTCGTCCATGAGGCTGGCACCCAGGTTGAACTGCAGCGAGAGGCGGTCGTCGAGGAACGTCTTGTCGATGCTCAGCAGGGCGTCGGCGTAGAGGTTGTTGTGGACGGCCGTATGGTCGAGGTAGTTACCGTACTTCGAAGCGAAGAGCTCGTCGGACGAGGCGTAAATCTTGCGCGTGTAGTTCATCGTCGTGTTGTCCAGACGCACGCGGCCCGTGAGGCTCATCCACGAGGTGATGTCCCACTTCATCGTACCGTTGAAGGTGTAGCGGTGGGCCGTATTCTCGAAGAGCTCGCGGTTGGTCACCCAGTAGGGGTTCTCCACGCCGGTGAGGAACTCCAGCGGCCAGAACTGCTTCATGTAGCCGTCCGTGGCGTCGTAGCGCTCGTAAATCTGGTACTTGCGGATATCATCGCCGCGCGGGAAGAGGTAAATCGGGATGAGCGGGTTGTGGTAGAGACCCTGCACCAGCGAGTTGCGGTCGTACTGGCGCATGTAGGTGGCACCCACGTCGAGCGTCAGGCGGTCCTTGACCAGCTCCGTGGTGTTGCGCAGCGAGAAGTTGTAGCGGTTGTAGACGTTGTTGGGGATGATGCCGCGCGAGTTGACCGAGGCAGCCGAGGCGTAGGTCTGGTTGCGCGAGTTGCCCGCCGAGACCGAAACCGAGTTGGTGGTGTTGTAGCCCGTCTGGAAGAAGTCCCGCGGGTCGTACGAGGTGGGATGGGCCAGCGGCGAGCCCCAGCTCATCGAGGGCGAGGTCTCGGCCGTGCCGTAGCGGTTCTGGAACTCGGGCATCACGAAGGGCGCGGTGAAGGTGGTGTTGTTCGAGTAGTTGACCCGGAGGCGTCCCTCCTCACCCTTCTTCGTGGTGATGAGAATCACACCGTTGGCGCCCTGCGAACCGTAGAGCGCGGCGGCCGTGGCACCCGAGAGAATCGACATCGACTCAATGTCCTCGGGGTTGAGGTTCGAGATACCCTCGTAGTCGCCGCCGTCGGGGGTCTCGTACATGCCGGCCGTCTGCTCCGAACGCAGGCTCGGCATCGGGATACCGTCGATGACGTAAAGGGCGTTGTTGTTGCCGTTGATGGACTTCACGCCGCGCATCACCACGCGCGTCGAACCGCCCGTACCCGAGGCGCTGGCGTTGATTTGCAGACCGGCGACCTTACCCGAGAGGGCATTGACGAAGTTGGCGTCCTTGACCCCGTTGACGATGTCGTCCGAGACCTCCTGCACGTTGTAGGTCAGCGCCTTCTCCGAGCGCTTGATACCGAGGGCCGTCACCACCACGGCGTCGAGCACCTCCGTATCCTCGTGCATGACGATGCGCAGCGGCGCGGAGCCCGTGACGGGAATCTCCTGCTTGGCATAGCCGATGAGCGAGACCTCGAGCACGTCGCCCTGACGCGCCTGCGGCAGCGAGAAGTTGCCCTCGGCGTCGACGGCCGCACCGACGGTCGTACCTTTAATAACCACCGTGGCGCCCACAAGGCCGAGGCCCTTGGCGTCCTTGACCGAGCCCGTGACGCCGCGCACGGGGCGGGCGCCCTGGCGGGCTGCCGTACGGTCGGCCGTACGCGAGAGGACGATGTGCTTGTCCTTGAGCGTATAGCCGATGCCGCGGCCGGCGAAGAGCCGGTCGAGGGCGGAGGCGAGGGTCGCGTTGCGGAGCGAGAGGCTCACCTGCTCGGCGGGGTTGATGTCGGAGCTGTTGTAGACGAACGAGTAGCCCGTCTGCTCCTGAATGGACTGGAATACCTGGGAAAGAGAAGCGTCGCGCACCTCGACGGTGACGCGGGGTTCGGCGGTCTGCGCGTTGGCCTTCAGGCCGAAGCATGAAAGCAGCAGGACCGGAACAATCAACAGACAGCGGAGGCGTGCGCATGCACGATGCACTCCCCCTGCCCGTCGCAAGGTTTGTTTTTTCATGGGTTGTTTTAGGTTTGGTTGTAAATTTCTGGAGATTGCTGCGCCGTCGCGCGGACGGCGTCCGGTCGGATGGTAGTTATCGACTCATAGGCATTCGAAGTTTTCGTTCATATTTTATTTCAGGTTCCTGTTGTTCGTATCGTTCGTTCCGTTCTTTCCGTGTGCACCCTGGCGTCGCCCCCCTGGTATCGCCCCCCCGGCGCGGCCCCGGCGGGCCGGCGGGTCAGTTGGCGTAGAGCTCGATGTTGTCGCGGTTGACCTTGTAGTGGAACTTGTAGGTGAGCTGCAGCACCGACATGATGTGGTAGATGCCGTCCTCGAGGTGGAAGTCGCCCGAGAAGCGCTCGCCGCGCAGGCTGTCGTCCATGAAGCGCACCTCGACGTTGTAGTAGCGCTCCAGCTCGGAGACAATCTGCTCGAAGGTGGTCTGCTCGAAGCGGAAGTGGCCCTCAATCCAGTCGATGGAGTTGGAGGCGGCGGGGCAGTCGCGCAGCTGCATGGAGCGGGTCTCGCTGTCGAAGAGCAGCATCTGTGCAGGGCGCAGGCGGACCGCATACTCCTCGCTGCCCGAGAGTGCGGCGGCCACCGAGCCCTCGAGCAGGACGGTGGTCACGCGGTGGCGGGCGGCGTCGTTGCGGATGTTGAACTTCGTGCCGAGCACCTTGATGTCCAGTCCGCCGCTCGAGACGATGAAGGGCGACGCGGCGTCGTGCTCCACCTCGAAGTAGGCCTCGCCGCTCATCGTCACGCGGCGTTCGCGCGAGAAGAGCGGAGTGCGGTACTCGATGCGGCTCGACGAGTTGAGCCACACCTTCGTGCCGTCGGGCAGCTCGACCTGCGAGCGTTCGCCCAGGTCGGTGTAGACCACCACGGGGCGTTGGAGCCGCTCGGCGAGCGTGCGGGTCTCGAACCAGAGGCCGAGGGCCAGCAGCACGACGGCCGCGGCCGCGGCAGAGCGCCACACCAGACGGCGCAGCGGGGCGCGGCGGGGGCGCATCCGGCGCTTGACGGCGCGCAGCGAGCCTTCGACGTCGACCTCTTCGGCGGCGCGGAGCCGGTCGTTGAGGCAGAGGATGCGGTAGACCTCGCCCATCGTCCGCCGGTTGGCGGGCGAGGCGTCGTACCACGCTTCGATTTCGGCCGCTTCGGCGGCCGGGAGCTCTCCGCGCAGGTAGGCGGCAAGGCGTTCTTCGGTGATTTGCGGTGTCTCCATCGGGATGTTCATCTATGTGTAATACAATCGGGCGGGCAAAGATACTAACCGCGCCCTGCATTTTTTTTCAAAAAAAGGTATGCCGCGCCGGTCCGGGAGGATTTTCGGGGCAGGGAGGCGGGAAAGAAGGCCGGGGCAGGCGGGACGGGACAGGACGAGCCGCAGGCCAGGACAGAGCGGGACAAGGCGGACGAGAGCGGGCGGGACAGAGCGGCGGCGGGGCCGACAGAAGCAGGGCGAGCGTGGAAGCGGGTGCGGAAACGGGGGGGGGAAGAGAACGAAGAAAACGGGGGAGACGCGAAAAAACGGAAAGACTGGAAAAAACTGGAAAATGCTGGAAAAAACTGGAAAATCGGACCGGGGTCTGCCGGGAAGACGGAGCGGAGGAACGGGGAGGGAACGCCATTCGGCGGTGAAGCCCCGACGCTACCGGAGCTTGAAGCCCAGCAGCAGCACGAGCACCGGCCAGTATTCGCGGAGCTCCTCGCGCAGGAAGCGCACCGTCTGACCGATGCGGTAGTTGACCGTCTGGGGCGAGACGTGGAGCTCCTCGGCAATCTGGCGGTGGGTCTTCCCCTCGAGCCGGTGCATGCGGAAGGTCTGCTGGAACTCCTCGGGAAGGCGCCGCAGCGCCTCCGCAAAGCGGCGCGCCAGTTCGCTCTCGAAGTAGAGCGCCGGGTCGTCGAACTCCTCCTCGAAATCCGAGGCCAGCTCGCGCAGGATGCGGTTGCGCAATGAGTTGCGCGAGGCGCTGTTGAGCGACTTGTTGCGGACGATGGTGAAGAGCAGCGAGCGGAGCGGCATCTCGGGGATGAGCTTGCGGCGGTTCTCCCAGAGCCACAGGAGGGTATCCTGCACCAGCTCCTCGGCACGCGACAGGGGGACGAAGCGCGAGGCATAGGCGCACAGCGGCCTATAGCAACGGCGGAACAGAGCATCGAAACAGTGCTCGTCTCCGCTGCGCAAAGCCTCGACAACCCGACGGTTGTCCTCGAAATCGAACGTGTCGTATCGCTCCTTTTCCATAGTTCGGCGGTCCGCCCCGGGAGCGGCAGGAAGACTGCCGTCCGCCGCGGTAAATGGGGGGTTCCCCGAATACAAAAATACTATTTCGTCGGAAAAATACAAAGAAGAGGGCCCACTTCCTGTCGAAAAAAATCGCCCTCCGCCGTCCAAAAAGCCGCCGCGCCCGCTCCATCCCGGCAAACCGCCCACCTCAAAAAACCGCCCCGCAAATCCGCCTCCGCAAAACCGCCCCGGAAATACCGTGCCGGCCCCGTGCGGACCGTTCGGACCCGAAGGCAGCCCGAACGGAGAAGAACTTCGCGCCAAAACAGACATATTTTGCGAAATATTTTGTATCTTTGTCCAACTCTTGCCTTTTGGATACGGTCGCAAAAAGCGCCCGGAGAGCCCGGACAGACGCATCGCATTCGAAGGGAAGGAGCAGCTCGGGAACCATTCCCGTCTTAAAAGGGTCCGCATCATGATTCAAATCGGAAACAGGCTGCGTCTGGAGCAGGTCGAAGAGGTGCTCTTCGGCGGCGGGCGCGTCGCGCCGCAGCAGCAGATGCTCCTCGAGGTGGAGGAGTGCTATCGTTTTCTGGAGGAGTTCGCCTCCGACAAGGTGATTTACGGCATCAACACCGGCTTCGGCCCGATGGCCCAGTACCGCATCGACGACGGAGACCTCAGAGCCCTCCAGTACAACATCATCCGCAGCCACGCCGCCGGTGCGGGCGAACCGCTGCCGGTGGTCTGCGTGCGTGCGGCGATGCTGGCCCGCATCCAGACCTTCGCACAGGCCCGCTCGGGGGTTCATCCCGAGGTCATCACCCTGCTGGCCGAGCTGCTCAACCGCCGCATCACCCCCGTCGTGCCGCGCCACGGCAGCGTCGGCGCCAGCGGCGACCTGGTGCAGCTGGCCCACATTGCACTGGCGCTCATCGGCGAGGGCGAGGTCTTCGTCGAGCGCGACGGCGTCCCGGAGCGCCGCCCGACGGCCGAGGTCTTCGCCCGCGAGGGCATCACCCCGCTGGGCATCCACCTGCGCGAGGGGCTGGCCATCACCAACGGCACGGCCGTGATGACGGGCATCGGGCTGGTCAACCTGCTCGAGGTGCGCCGCCTGCTCGACTACGCCGTGGCCGCCTCACTGCTGATGAACGAAATAGCCTCGTCGTACGATGACTTCCTCTCCGAGGAGCTCAACGCCATGAAGCTCCACGCCGGGCAGCGCGACATCGCCGCAGCCATGCGCCGTGCGGCCGAGGGCGGGCAGCGGCTGCTCAAGCGCGAGACGGTGCTCTACCACCGCCACACCGAGCAGCACTTCGAACACAAGGTCCAGCCCTACTACTCGCTGCGCTGCATCCCCCAGATTCTGGGTCCGGTGCTCGACACGCTGCGGGGCGCCGAGGAGGTGCTGGTCAACGAGCTCAACTCGGTCGACGACAACCCGGTGGTCGACCCCCTCACGCGCAACGTCTACCACGGCGGCAACTTCCACGGCGACTACGTCTCGCTGGAGATGGACAAGCTCAAGATTGCCACCACAAAGCTCACGATGCTCGCCGAGCGGCAGATGAACTACCTCTTCCACGACCGCATCAACGGCATCCTGCCTCCGTTTGTCAACCTGGGCAAGCTGGGACTCAACTACGGGCTGCAGGCGGCGCAGTTCACCGCCACCTCGACCACGGCCGAGAGCCAGACGCTCTCCAACCCGATGTATGTCCACAGCATCCCGAACAACAACGACAACCAGGACATCGTCAGCATGGGTACCAATGCGGCGCTGCTCTGCCGTCAGGTGGTCGAGAACGGCTATCAGGTGATGGCCATCCACCTCATGGCGCTGGCCCAGGCGGTCGACTGTCTGGAGATTGCCGGGCAGCTTGCACCGGCGACGCGCCGCCTCTACGACCGGGTACGCGCCGAGGTGCCGGCCTTCCGCGAGGATACGCCCAAGTACCGCGAGATTGAGCGCCTCGAGCAGCTCATGCGCACGCAACCCGCCGGGCTTCTCTAACCGGGGTGTCGGAAGAGGGCCGGGGACAGAGCTCGGGAGCGGAGTTGAAATACAGGACCGGACCGGAGAGCCGGACCGGAGCGAAACGACGGAAAACAAACACGGAGCGTGCGGAACCCCGCAACGGGAACCGCCCGCTCCGATTACGGATAATATGGAGACGAACCAGAAGAGACGATACGCCCTCGTGACGGGGGCAAGCCGCGGCATCGGACGCGCCGTGGCGCTGCGTCTGGCCGGCATGGGCTACCATGTGCTGGTCAACTACCTTGCGAATGCGGCGGCCGCCGAGGAGACCCTTGCGCTCATTCGCCGGCAAGGGGGCGAGGGCGAGCTGCTCCCCTTCGACGTGGCCGACCGCGAGGCCGCGGAGCGCGCCCTGGGCGGCTGGCTCGAGGCGCATCCCGACGAGGCGGTCGAGGTGCTGGTCAACAACGCCGGAATCCGCCGCGACGGGCTGCTGCTGTGGATGCCCCACGAGGACTGGTACGGCGTGCTGCGCACCCACCTCGACGGATTCTTCCACGTCACGCAGCCGCTGCTCAAGGGGATGCTCGTCCGCAAGTACGGACGCATCATCAACATCGTCTCGCTCTCGGGCATCAAGGGGCTCCCCGGGCAGGTCAACTACTCGGCGGCCAAGGGGGGACTCATCGCCGCCACGCGGGCGCTGGCCCAGGAGGTGGCCAAGAAGCGGGTGACGGTCAACGCCGTCGCCCCGGGCTTCATCCGCACCGACATGACGGCCGACCTGGACGAGGCGGCGCTGCGGCGTACCATCCCCGCCGGACGCTTCGGCGAGCCGGAGGAGGTGGCCGACCTGGTGGCCTTCCTCGCCTCGGAGAAGGCCTCCTACATCACCGGCGAGGTCATCTCCATCAACGGAGGCATCCTCTGACCCGCGCCGGGGAGGGCGGAGATGGCCGCCGGGGACCGGAAATGGGGCGCCGGGGACCGGGAAAAGGCCGCCGGGGACCGAAAGGGGCCGGGCCGCAAATTTTTAAGAGACGGGCCGGAAAAGACCGGGACCGAACCGGGCCGGAGAGGCCGGGCAAACCGAGGCTGAACCGGGCAGGCCGGGGGGAGACCGGGCAACCCGAGGCTGAACCGGGCCGGACAGACTGGGAAAAGGCAGAAAAAGACCGGGCAGGCCGGGGAAGACCGGGATAAGGCCAGACCGGACCGGGCCGCAACTTTATAAGAAGAGCCGGACCGGACCAGAATGAGAAAACAAACCAAAAAGGAACCTGTACACAGGCAAACAAGGCTATACACGCAAGCAATGGAACAACACAGAGTCGTCATCACGGGCATGGGCATCTACTCCTGCATCGGTGAAAACCGCGAGCAGGTTGCCGAGTCGCTCTACTGCGGCCGCTCGGGCATCGGCCTCGACCCCGCACGCAAGGAGATGGGCTACCGCTCCGCTCTCACCGGCATCCTCCGCAAACCCGACCTGCGCAAGGCGCTCGACCGCCGCCAGCGGATGTGCCTCTCGGAGCAGGGGGCCTACGCCTACGTCGCTACCGCCGAAGCGCTCGCCCAGGCGGGCATCGACACCGACTGGCTGCTCGCCCACGAGACCGGAATCCTCTACGGCAACGACAGCAGCGCCGAGGCCGTCATCCACGGCGCCGACGTCATCCGCGAGAAGCACAACACGGTGCTCGTCGGCTCGGGCAACATCTTCCAGTCGATGAACTCGACGGTGACGATGAACCTCTCGACCATCTTCAACCTGCGGGGCATCAACTTCACCGTCTCGGGAGCCTGCGCCAGCGGCTCGCACGCCATCGGCATGGCCTACCTGCTCATCCGCCAGGGGCTGCAGCAGTGCGTCGTCTGCGGCGGCGCCGAGGAGGTCAACCTCTTCTCGGTGGGCAACTTCGACGCGCTGAGCGCCTTCTCCATCCGCGAGCAGGAGCCCGCACGCGCCTCACGCCCCTTCGACCGCCACCGCGACGGTCTGGTGCCGAGCGGCGGCGCCGCAACGCTCATCGTCGAGAGCTACGAGTCGGCACGCAGCCGCGGGGCCGAAATCCTCGCCGAGATTGTCGGCTACGGATTCTCCTCCAACGGCGAGCACATCTCCTCGCCCAACGTCGACGGCCCGGCCCGCTCGCTGCGCATGGCGCTCCGCTGCGCCGGAATGACCCCCGCCGACATCGAGTACATCAACGCCCACGCCACGTCGACCCCCGTGGGGGACCTCAACGAGGCGCTGGCCATCCACGAGGTCTTCGGCGAGCGGAAACCCTACGTCACCTCGACCAAGTCGCAGACGGGCCACGAGATGTGGATGGCCGGAGCCAGCGAGGTGGTCTACTCGGTACTGATGATGCAGCGGGGATTCATCGCCCCGAACCTCAACTTCGAGGAGCCCGACGAGGCCTCGTGCCACCTGAACATCCCGGCCAGCCGCGTCGACCGACCCTTCTCGACCTTCCTGAGCAACTCGTTCGGCTTCGGAGGGACCAACTCGACGTTAATCGTCAAAAAATTCGAACCATGACAACCATGACAAACGAAGAAATCAAAGCAAAAATCAAGGAGGTGCTGGCCGAAGAGTTCGAAATCGACCCCTCCGCAATCACCCCCGAGGGGGATTTGAAGGAGGTGCTGGGCCTCGACAGCCTCGACCTGGTGGACGTTGTGGTCCTCGTCGAGCAGAACTTCGGCGTCACGCTCAAGGGACCCGACTTCGTCGGCGTGCGGACGTTCGAGGATTTCGACAACCTCATCATCTCGAAACTCAACGCTTAGCGGCATGGAGAGCGCAAGCCCGGCGGGATGGAACGGAAAGTCGCGGGGCGGAGGATTCGGTTACGCATTCTTCGTTCTGCTCATCCGCTACGTCGGCATCCGCGCCGCCTACGCCTTCCTGGCGCTGGTGGTCGTCTACTTCATCCCCTGCGCGCCGCGCGCCACGGCCGCCGTCTGGAGCTACTGCCGCCGAAGGCTCGGATACGGCCCCCTGCGCGCCGCGGCGGCCCTCTTCCGCCACTACTACCGCTTCGGGCAGACGCTCATCGACAAGGTGGCCATCGGCGGCGGGGCAGCCGGCCGCTACCGCTTCCTCTTCGACAACTACGACGACTTCATCGCGCTGCTCGAGAGCGGCTGCGGCGTGGTCGTGCTGGGGGCGCACGTCGGCTGCTGGCAGGCCGGGGCACACTTCTTCGGGAAGTACGGCCGCAAAATCAACATCGTGATGTACGACGCCGAGTATGAACGCATCCGCCGCGTGGTCGAACGCAACACGGAGGAGTGCGGCTACAAGGTGATTCCCATCAACGGGCCGACGCTCGACACGATGCTCCGCATCAAGGTGGCGCTCAACGGCGGCGAGTATGTCTGCTTCCAGGGCGACCGCTACCTCTCGCCGCGCCACACGCTCCGCCACCGGCTGCTGGGCTGCGAGGCGAGCTTCCCCGAGGGCCCCTTCCGCCTCGCCTCGAAGCTGCAGGTGCCCGTAGTGGTCTACTACGCCATGCGGGAGCGCGGTCGCCGCTACCGCTTCCACTTCGAGCTGCTCGCCCGCGGGGACGAACGCATCGGGAGCGCCGAGCTGCTCGACCGCTACGCCGCATCGCTCGAACAAATCCTGCACCGCTACCCCGAACAGTGGTTCAACTTTTACGACTTCTGGAAATGACACCGCAACGCCGCATCCTGCTCGTCTCGGCCAACCGCCATCGGGAGCCCTATCCGGTCTACCCGCTGGGGCTCTCCTATCTGAAGAGCTACCTGCGGCGGCGGATGCCCCACTACGAGGTGCTGCTCTTCGACTGCAACCTGGGGAGCGTCGCGCAGCTCGAGGAGCTCATCCGCCGCGAGCGGCCCGACGTGGTGGGGGTCTCGCTGCGCAACGTCGACGGCGCCAACTCGCTGCGCGAGGGGAACTTCCTCGCGGGCTACCTCGAAATCACGCAGGCCGTCCGCCGCGCCTGCACGGCGCCGCTGCTCATCGGCGGGGCGGGCTTCTCGATTTTCCCCGAGCACTTCATGGAGGCGACCAGCGCCGACTACGGGCTGGCCGGCGAGGGGGAGGAGAGCCTGGCGCAGCTGCTCGAGGCGCTTGACGAGGGGCGCGAGCCGCACGGCATCGACGGACTCTTCCTGCGCGGCGGCGCAGCCGACCGGGAGCCCTATCCCCGGCCGCGGAGCCGCTACCTGCACGAGCTCGACGTCGAGTTCGAGCAAGAGTGGGTCGCCTACTACTGGAAGTACAGCGGCATGCTCAACATCCAGACCAAGCGCGGCTGTCCCTACGACTGCGTCTACTGCTCCTACCCGGTCATCGACGGCCGCACGATGCGGACGCTCGACGCCGCGAAAATCGTCGACGACATCATCCGCCTGAAGCGGAGCATGGGGGTCGACTACCTCTTCTTCACCGACTCGGTCTTCAACATCTGTCCGGGCTTCAACGCGCGGCTGGCCGAGGAGCTCATCCGCCGCGAGGCGGGCATCCGCTGGGGGGCCTACTTCACCCCGCTGGGGCTCGGACGCGAGGAGCTGGAGCTCTACCGCCGCTCGGGGCTCACCCACATCGAGTTCGGGACGGAGTCCTTCGACGACGCGACGCTGGAGGCCTACGGCAAGCGCTTCACCTTCGACGACGTGCTGCGCGCCTCCGAGGCGGCGCTCGCGGCCAACGTCTACTACGCCCACTTCCTCATCCTGGGGGGCGTGGGCGAGACGATGCAGAGCGTGCGGCGGGGGATTGCCCGTGCGCGCCACATCCGCCACAGCGTCATCTTCCCCTACGTGGGGATGCGCATCTACCCCCACACGCGGCTCCACAGGCTGGCCGTCGAGCAGGGGGTCGTCTCGCCCGACGACACGCTCATCGAGCCGCGCTACTGGCTCTGCCCCGACTTCGACCTGGAGCAGGCGCGCGCCGAGGCGCTCGCGACGGGCAAGGCGTGGGTCTTCCCTGACGACGAGGCCAACGCGCTGATGGACAAACTGAGAATCGAACGCAACCGAAAGGGACCGCTATGGGAGTATCTGAGAAAACCGTAAGGCCCGCCGCCGCGGAGGTCGCAACAAAGGAGGCAGCCGCGGAGGCTGCAACGAATATGCGCCCGGCCACCGGGACCGCGCCGATGCCGGGAAAGGCCGCCACGGGGGCTGCAACAAGGGAGTGTCCGGCCGTGGAGAGTACCGCAGCGCCGGAGCAGACAGCCGGAGCCACTGCCGCGAAGGAGCCCGCCGCACCGGTACGCCCGCAGGAAGACCCGCTGGAGACCAACCCGCTGGAGCTAATTCCCCAGCGGCCGCCCATGGTGCTCGTCGACCGCTTCGAGGGCATCGATGCCGAGGGGGTCTCGACAACCGGCTACACCGTGGTGCCCGCGGGGCTCTTCGTCGCCGGAGGGCGGATGAGCGAGTGCGGCATTATCGAACACATGGCCCAGTCGGCCGCCGCCCGCATCGGGTGGTGCTGCCGGGCCGAGGGGCGCCCCGTGCCGGTGGGCTTCATCGGAGCGGTCTCGCGCCTCGAGCTCCACGACCTGCCCCGCACGGGGGCGCATCTGCGCACCCGCCTGCGCATCGTCCAGGAGATTGGACCCCTGTCGCTGGCCGAGGTGCGCACCGAGGCCGACGGTCGACCGCTGGCCGAAGGGAACCTGAAAATATACCTGCAGTCATGAAACGCAAGAGGGAAACCGCCCCTGCGGGGGCCGCACTGAGCCACACCACCACGCTCCGCGTCCGCTTCAGCGAGGTCGACTCGATGAGCGTCGTCTGGCACGGGGAGTATGTCCGCTACTTCGAGGACGGCCGCGAGGCCTTCGGCGAGCGCTATCCCGGGCTGGGCTATCTGGACATCTACGCCAGCGGCTACACGGCCCCCATCGTCGCGCTGCAGGTCGACTACCGCCGTCCGCTCCGCATCGCCGAGCGGGCCGAGGTCGAGACGCGCTACATCCCGACCGAGGCGGCCAAAATCTGTTTCGAATACACCATCCGCCGCGCCTCGGACGGCGAGGTGGTCGCCACGGGCTCCACAACGCAGGTCTTCGTCAACACCGAGGGCGAGCTGGAGCTCACGGCACCCCAATTTTTCAAGGAATGGAAACGCAGATGGAACATCGAATAGCGACCTATCTGGGCGGCGACGCCATGCTGACGGCGCTGGGCAGCGACACGCAGGAGAGCTTCCGCGCGCTGGCCGAGGAGCGGTGCGGCCTGCATCCCGTCGGGCGGACCTGCCCGCTGGAGGCCGCCGGGAGCTTTGCTCCGGGGCTGCTCGAGGCGCTTGCCCTCGAGGGGCTCACGCCGCTCGAGAGCGCGCTGGTGCACTGCGCCGAACGGGCCGCCCAGGAGTCGCACCTCGACCCCGGAGGAGAGGAGTGCGCCCTCGTCATCTCGACGACCAAGGGCAACGTCTCGCTGCTCGAGGGGCGGACGACGCCCCCCGACGAGGCCTTTCTCTACACCTCGGCCTGCCGCGTGGCCCGAAGGCTGGGCATCACGCGTCCGCCGGTGGTCGTCTCGAACGCCTGCATCTCGGGCGTCACGGCGCTCATCGTCGCCCGCCGCATGATTCTCGACGGGGAGTGCGCCCACGTCATCGTCGCGGGGGGCGACCTGCTGAGCGAGTTCGTCGCCGAGGGGTTCCGCTCCTTCAAGTCGCTGAGTCCGGGCCCCTGCCGCCCCTACGACGCCACGCCGGAGCACGGGCTCTCGCTGGGCGAGGCCGTGGCGGCCGTGGTCCTCACGTCGGACCCCGCGCGGGCCAAGCTGCCCGCCGTGCGGCTCGAAGGGGGTGCCGTCACCGACGACGCCAACCACATATCGGGCCCCTCGCGGACGGGCGACGGGCTCCACTACGCCATCGAGGGGGCGTTGCGCGAGGCGGCCCTGCCGCGCGAGCGGCTCAGCTTCGTCAACGCCCACGGCACGGGCACGGCCTACAACGACGCCATGGAGAGCCGCGCCCTCGAGCTGAGCGGTCTGAGCGACTGCCCGGTCAACAGCCTGAAGGGGGCGCTGGGCCACACGCTGGGGGCCTCGGGGGTGGTCGAGAGCATCCTTGCGGCCGAAGAGCTGCGCCGCGGCGTGCTGCTCGGCACGGCCGGGTTCGAGCGGCTCGGGACCCCCTGTCCGATGAACGTCTCGGCCGAAAGCCGCACGCTCGCCATGCGCCACTGTCTGAAGAGCGCCTCGGGATTCGGCGGCTGCAACGCCGCCATCGTGCTGGGGCTCGAGCAGTTCGCCGGCGACGCCCGGCGGCAGGAGGCCGCGCCGCAGAAGCGGAGCTGCCGCGTGACGGCCCGATGGGAGCTGCCCCATACGGGGGAACCCTTCGCGCAGGTGGTCCGCGCATGCTACCACGCGCTCGGGACCCCCAACATGAAGTTCTTCAAGATGGACGACCTGGCCAAGGCGGCCTACGTCGCCGCCGAGGAGCTGCTCGCCGGGCAGCGGCTCGGCGAACGCTACGCCCCGACCGACATCGCCGTGGTGCTGGAGAACACCTCCTCGTCGCTCGACACCGACCTGGCGCACCAGCGCATCGTCGAGCAGCATCTGCCCGAGGGGTGCTCGCCGGCGGTCTTCGTCTACACGCTGCCCAACGTGGCGGCGGGTGAAATCTGCATCCGCCACCACATCCAGGGCGAGGAGAGCTTCTTCGTCACCGATGCGGAGCACCCCGTAGCCGAGCGCTACGCCCGCCGGCTCATCGCCCGCGGTGCGGCGCGCGCCGTCATCTGCGGCCGCTGCGAATACCTGGCCGGCATCTACGACGTCCGCCTCATGCTGCTCGAGGCCGAAGAGGAGCAGCCGGAGGGAAAGTAAATTAGAGGCAGGCCGGGCCGCAAGAGGAGAAAGGACACCGGGCCGGAGAGAACCGAAGAGGGCCGAAGAGGGCCGAAGAGCCCCGGGAAAACCCCGGAAAACCCCGGAAAACCCCGGGAAACCCCGAAAAACGCCGGAGAGCCCGGAGATGATTTGAAAAAAATATATTGGAAGACAACAAAACAAGAAAACAAGATAGAAGAGATGCAGACCGAAGAGATTATTCCGAAACTCAAGGAGCAGCTTATCGAAGCGCTCAACCTCGAGGAGATTACCCCCGACGACATCGATGCCGATGCGCCCCTGTTCGGCGACGGACTGGGCCTCGACTCCATCGACGCGCTGGAGATTATCCTCATCCTCGAAAAGAACTACGGCATCCGGCTGGAGAATACCGCCGAGGCGAAGCCTCACTTCTACTCGGTGCGCACGCTGGCCGAATACATCGCCGCTAACAGCAAACAGTAGGGCCATGCGCATCGCAGTCACGGGCATCGGCATCGTTTCGGCGGCGGGTCTGAACGTCGCCGAAAACCTCGCCACGCTGCGCGCGGGCCGGAGCGGCATCGCCCCACGGCCGGTGCGCCTCGCCACGCGCCACTGTCTGCCCGTGGGCGAGGTGCCCCTCTCGAACGAGGAGTTGGCCGCACGCCTCGGCATCGGGGAGCTCCAGTCGCGCACGACGCTGCTGGGGATGATGGCCGCCGAAGAGGCACTGCGCGACGCCGGAGGGGTGCGCCCCCGCACGGCCCTCGTCTCGTCGACCTCGGTGGGCGGCATGGACCTCACGGAGTGCTTCTTCGAGGAGTTCGCACGCGACGAGCGGCGCGGACGCCTCCGCATGGCGGCCCACCACGACTGCGCCGACAGCACGCTGGCCATCGCCCGCCGCTGCGCCGTCGACGGACTCACCACGACGCTCAGCACCGCCTGCTCGTCGGCGGCCAACGCCATCGGCCTGGCCGCACGGCTGCTGCGCCACGGCGTGGCCGACCGCGTGGTGGCAGGCGGATGCGACGCCCTGTGCCGCTTCACGCTCAACGGCTTCAAGTCGCTGATGATCCTCGACGAGCAGCCCTGCCGCCCCTTCGACGCCTCGCGCGCGGGGCTCAACCTGGGCGAAGGGGCCGCCTACGTGGTGCTCGAGCGCGCCGGGGAGACGGCTCACCGCCCCTACTGCTACGTGGCGGGGTTCGCCAACGCCAACGACGCCTACCACCAGACCGCCTCCTCGCCCGACGGCGAGGGCGACTTCCTGGCCATGAGCGGCGCGCTCCGCCAGGCCGGCATCGAGCCCCGCGAGGTGGACTGGGTCAACGCCCACGGCACGGGGACGCCCAACAACGACCTGGCCGAGAGCCGCGCCCTGAGGCGCCTCTTCGGCGCGGAGCTGCCCCCCGTCTCGTCGACCAAGGCGACGACGGGACACACGCTCGCCGCCGCCGGAGCCATCGAGGCGGTCATCTCGGTGCTGGCGCTCCACCACGGCGAGTGCTACCCCACGCTGCGCTTTGCGGAGCCCGACCCCGAGGGGGGCATCCGCCCGCTGGATTGTCTCACGCGGAGCGACCTGCGCTGCGTGCTGTCGAATTCGTTCGGATTCGGCGGCAACTGCGCCTCGCTCCTTCTCTGCCGGGAACCATGAAGTGCCGCTGCTACATAAACGGGCATGCGCTCCACGACGAGCAGCTGCCCCCCTTCGCCGAGCTGGTCCCCTCGGCAGCCATGCGGCGACGCATGAGCCGCTTCCTGCGCATGGGCGTACCCACGGCGATGGCCGCGCTGCGCCGCAGCGGGGTCGACCCCGCGCAGGTCGACGCCATCATCACCGCCACTGGGTTCGGCTGTCTGGGCGACAGCGAGAAATTCCTGCGTACGATGGTCGAACAGCGCGAGGAGCTGCTCAACCCCACGCCCTTCATCCAGTCGACCTTCAACACGCTCGGGGCGCAGATTGCGCTGCTCTGCGGCAACCGCGCCTACAACATGACCTACGCCCACCGGGGCTACAGCTTCGAGTCGGCGCTGCTCGACGCGGCGATGCTCCTCGACGAGGGGCAGGCGCACCACCTGCTGCTGGGGGCCGCCGACGAGCAGACCCCCGCGCAGCACCGCATCATGGCGCGCATGGGGCTCTGGCGCCGCCACGCGGATGGCGAGGGGGCCCTCTTCCTGCTCCTCTCCAATGAGGCGGGGCCCCGCTGCGCGGGCTGCATCACCGAGGTGCTCTTCCCGGCCGGGGAGGAGCTCCGCGCGTCGGACGACGAGCTGATGCGGCGCTTCGGGGCCGACCTGGTGGTGCGTCCCGAGCCGATGGAGCCCGACTGCGCCACCGGCGCGGGGCGGCGGCTGGCAGAAGCGCTGCCGCTGCTGAACAGCGAGGTGCGGCGCATCGTGCTGTGCAACAACTATATGGATACGAACCCAACGGTCATCGTCATCGAATGGGCAGCGCAACGTTCATAATCGCGGCCGCCGTGCTGCTTGCGGCCGTGCTCCTGGTCCGGGGCTCGGCCTCGGTGCGCGCCTCGTGGTACCTGCGCATGCGCTGCCGCGCCCGGAGGGCGGGGCGCCGCGTGGCGCTCACCTTCGACGACGGACCCGACCCGCAGCGGACCCCCGCGGTGCTCGACCTGCTGGCACGGCAGGGGGTGCGGGCCACCTTCTTCGTGGTGGGGGCCCGAGCGGAGGCCCATCCCGAGCTGGTGCGCCGCATGGCGACCGAGGGGCATGTGGTGGGGAACCACTCCTACACCCACTCGTGGCGCTTCCCGCTCCGCAGCCTCGGCCGCACCATGGAGGAGCTGCGCCGCACGGGCGAGGTGCTGCACCGCATCACGGGGCGGCAACCGCGCCTCTTCAGGCCCCCCTTCGGGGTGACCAACCCCACGATTGCCCGGGCGGTGCGCCGCCTGGGGCTCGACCCCGTGGGGTGGAGCATCCGCTCGCTCGACACCATGGGGCAGAGCCCCGAACGGGTTGCCGCACGCATCCTGCGCCGCCTCCACCCCGGTGCGGTCATCCTGCTGCACGACCGCTGCGCGGGGAGCGAGCGGCTGGTCGGGCTGCTCGTCGAGGGGCTGCGGAGCCGCGGCCTCGAGCCGGTGACCCTGCCCGAACTTTTTGACATCGAAGCCTATGAAAAGACTCGCTAAGCTGACAATAGCCTGCATGCTGCTCGCCGCCGTCGCGGCACCGAACGCCGCACGGGGCCAGGAGGCCTCCGCCGCCGAGCGCTTCGCCGCGCAGTTCGCCGCGCGGAGCCGCTCGGTCGAGAGCATCCTCTGCGCCTTCACCGAGACGCGCCACATGAGCGTCCTGGCCGACGACGTGGTCCGCAGCGGCACCTTCCGCTACAAGCGCCCCGCGCGCATGGCGCTCGACTTCGACTCGGGCGACCGCATCGTCATGACCGGGGAGCTCTTCCTCAACCGCATGGCGGGCCGCACCACCACGGCACGCATGAACTCCAACCCGATGCTCCGCCAGATGCAGTCGATTTTCGGCGCCTGCATGACGGGCGACCTCGAGGCGCTCCGCCAGACGGGGCGCATGAGCGTCACCCCGCGCGAGGGGGGCTACCGCGTGGTGCTCATCCCCGAGAGCCGCGCGGCGCGCCGCTACGTGAGCTCCATCACGCTCGACTTCGACGCCGCGGACATGACCCTCGACCGGTTGCGCATGGAGCAGCCCTCGGGCGACTACACGCTCTACCGCTTCAGCCGCAAGCGGCTCAACGTCGCCATCGACGACGCGGCATTCGACGCCAACTGACCCCTTCACACGAACGACCATGCTGCGCAACGAACTCTATACGCTCGAACAACTCGGAGGCGGCCCCGCCGAGGGTGCCGCTCGGTGCTTCCGCGTGCGGCTCAACGCCGCCCACCCGCTCTTTGCGGGCCACTTTCCCGGGCAGCCGGTGCTCCCGGGCGTCTGCACGCTCGACATGGTGCGCGAGGCGCTCTCGGAGGCGGTGGGACGCCCCTGCCGCTTCACCGCGGTGCGCGACTGCAAGTTCACCGCGCCGGTCGACCCGCGCCTCACGCAGCAGCTCGAAATCAGCCTCCGCGCCGACGCGGGGCGCATCGACGCCACGGTGACCGACCGCGAGCGGACCGTACTCAAACTCAAAGCCTCATACACCGACCTGCATGTCTGACTCCGAGATGAAGATACCCTGGGCCGAACGGGCCCGAAGGCTGGGCTGCGCCGTGGTGATTCCCACCTACAACAACGACCGGACGCTGGGCGGGGTCATCGCCGGCGTGCGGCGCTACTGCGCCGACATCTTCGTGGTCAACGACGGCTCGACGGACCGCACGGCCGAGGTGCTCGCCTCGACGGAGGGCATCCGCACCATCGCCTACGCCCGCAACCGCGGCAAGGGGTACGCCCTGCGCCGCGGGCTCCGCGCCGCACGCGAGGCGGGCTTCCGCTACGCCCTGACCATCGACTCCGACGGGCAGCACTACCCCGACGACATCGCCCGCTTCATCGAACGCATCGAGCGGCGGCCCGACACGCTGCTCATCGGCGCGCGCAACCTGACGGCCGACAACATGCCCGCACGCAACACCTTCGCCAACCGCTTCTCGAACTTCTGGTATCTGGTCGAGACGGGGCGCCGCCTCGAGGATACGCAGTCGGGCTTCCGCCTCTACCCCCTCCGGCGGCTCGGGCGGCTCCGCTCGCTCTGCAGCCGCTACGAATTCGAGGTCGAGGTCATCGTGCGCGCCGCATGGCGCGGCGTCGAGGTGGAGAACATCCCCGTGAAGGTCTACTACGCCCCCGACGGGGAGCGCGTCTCGCACTTCCGCCCGCTGCGCGACTTCACCCGCATCTCGCTGCTCAACAGCGTGCTGGTGCTCGAGGCGCTGCTCTTCTACTACCCGTGGCGCTTCTTCCGCGCACTCACGCGCGAGAACATCCGCCGCTTCATCCGCCGCAACATCACCCGCTCGCCCGAGAGCAACGCCCGGCTGGCCGCAGCCATGGGCTGGGGCGTCCTCTGCGGCATCCTCCCCATCTGGGGCTACCAGATGATTTTCGCCGGCCTGTCGGCCCACTTCATGCGGCTCAACAAGCTGGTGGCCATCGTCTTCTCGAACATCAGCATCCCGCCGATGATACCCTTCATCCTCTACGGCAGCTACTGGCTCGGAGGCCGCATCACGGGGCTCCCCGTCGAGCTGACGCTCGCCGAGGTGACGCTGCGCCGCATGGCCGAGTGTCTGGCGCAGTACCTCGCCGGAAGCGTGGCGCTGGCCGTGGCGGCCGGCGCCGCGGTCTGGGCGGTGAGCTGGTGCGTCATGACCCTCATGAAACGAACACCCTGTCATGAATAGGCTCTTCACATCGCTCTACGACCTGCTGCACCGCCGGCGGGCGCTGCTCTGGACGCTGCTCGCGCTCAGCACGCTGGTCATGGGGTGGTTCGCCGCACGGCTGAGCTTCGCCGAGGACATCACCTCGTTCCTGCCCGACGACAGCCAGGGGCGCCGGACGGCCTCCATCTTCCGCAGCCTGCGCATCAAGGACAAAATCGTCATCATGCTCACGGCCGACGACCCGACCTCGGACGACGCCCCGCAGCGGATGGTCGAGGCGGCCGACGCAATCGCCCGGGGGCTCCGCAGCGCCGTTGACGATGGGCTGCTCGAATCCATCACCGACCGCATCGACGAGGGGGTGCTCGACTCGGCCACCGAGCTGATATACAACCACCTGCCCGCCCTGATGGACGACCGCACGCTCGCGCGGCTCGACTCGCTCACCTCGGCGGAGGCCATCGACCATGCGGTGGCGCGCGCCTACGGGCGCCTCACCTCCCCGGCCGGCATCGCGCTCGGGGAGTTCGTCCTGCGCGACCCGCTCGACTGGGGCACGCAGCTCATGGCGGGCTTCCAGCGCTTCGACACCTCGCTCGGGTACGAGCTCTACGACGACCACATCTTCACCCCGGGGCTCGAGACGCTGCTGCTCTTCGCCGTGCCGGCCGGCGGCTCGTCGGCCACGGCCGACAACGAACGGCTCGTCACGCTGCTCGAGGAGCAGCTCGAAGCGGCCTCCGAGCGCTTCGAGGTGCGGGCCGACTACTTCGGCGCCGTGGGGGTGGCCGTCTACAACGCCCGCCAAATCAAGCGCGACACGATGGGGACGCTCACCGTGGCCCTCCTCCTCATCGTGACGGTCATCACGCTCGTCTTCCGCAACCGCTGGGCCGTGCCCCTCATGATGGTGCCGGTGCTCTACGGCGCGCTCTTCGCCCTGGGGGCCGTCTACCTCATCCAGGGGTCAATCTCCTCGATTGCCGTCGGCGCCGGGGCCGCCGTGATGGGCATCGCCCTCAGCTACTCGATTCACATGCTGGCCCACAGCAACCACACCGACGACCCCCGCCGCGTGGTGAGCGAGCTGGCCTATCCCCTTACCGTGGGGAGCTTCACCACCATCGGCGCCTTCTTCGGGCTGGTCTTCACCCGCTCGCAGCTGCTCCACGACTTCGGACTCTTCTCGGCCCTCACGCTGGTGGGGACGACGCTCTTCTGCCTCGTATTCCTCCCCCACATGCTCTCGGGCGGGCCGGTGCGGCGCCCCGGGTGGCTGCTCGAACGCATCGAGCGGGTGAACGCCTACCGCTACGACTCGAACCGCTGGCTGGCCGGCGCCCTGATTGCCGCCACGCTCGTCGGGCTCTTCTTCTTCGGCGACGTGCGCTTCGAGAGCGACATGACGCGGCTGAGCTACGAGCCCGAGCGCTTCGCGACGGCCGAGCGGCGGCTGCAGGAGCTCTTCGCCGACACGAACGACTACGTCTATCTGGTCACCACGGCGCCCGACACGGAGCAGGCAGCCGAGGCCTACGGCCGCACGCAGCGCATGCTCGACTCGTTGGCCCGCGCCGGGGAGCTGCGCGAGCCGGCATCGGCGGCCGACTTCGTCGTGCCGATGGAGGTGCAGCGGCGGCGCATCGCCGCGTGGGAGGCCTTCTGGAGCCCCGAAAAGCGGGCCGAGGTGGAGCGGCTCGTGGCCGGGGCGGCCCGCCGCCACGGTTTCCGGTCCGAGGCCTTCGCCCCCTTCACGCGGCTCCTCGAGCGGCACTACACCCCCTTCGACCCCGCCGGCACGGAGGCCGCGCGCCATCCGCTGCTGGGCGAGTGGCTCAACCAGAGCCCCGACGGCCCCCTCTTCGTGAGCCGCATCGTCGTCGATGCGCCCCGGAAGGAGCGCGTCTACGCCTCGCTCGAACGCATTCCCGAGGTGGGCATCCTCGACCGCGCCTACTTCGCCAGCCGCATGGCCCGGGTGGTCAACGACGACTTCAACACCATCCTCCTCATCTCCTCGGCGCTGGTCTTCTGCGCGCTGCTGCTCTCCTACGGGCGCATCGAGCTGGCGCTGCTGGCCAGCCTCCCCATGGCGATGAGCTGGGTGCTCATCCTCGGGCTGATGGCCCTGCTGGACATCGAGTTCAACATCGTCAACATCATCCTCTCGACCTTCATCTTCGGTCTGGGCGACGACTTCAGCATCTTCATCATGGACGGACTGCTGAGCCAGTACCGCGACGGGCGCCGCCTGCTCGCGGCCCACAAGACCGCCATCTTCTTCTCGGCCTTCACCACCGTGGCCGGCATCGGCGCACTGCTCTTCGCCCGCCACCCGGCGCTCCACTCGCTCGCCTTCATCTCGATTGTGGGGATGGCGGCCGTCGTGCTGGTCGCCTACACGGTGCAGCCCATCCTCTTCCGGATGTTCATCTCGGGGCAGACCGCGCGCGGAGGGTTCCCCTACACGCTCGGGGCGCTCGCCAACACGCTCTACGCCTTCCTCTACTTCGTGACGGGGTGTCTGCTGCTGCAGCTCTACGCCGCACTGCTCCTCATGCTGCCGCTGGGGCGCCGCCGGCGCAAGGCCTGGTTCCACCGGGCGCTCCACCTCCTCTGCCGCCTCTTCCTGGCCACCATCTTCACCACGCACACCCGACGCATCAACCCCCGCGGCGAGCGCTTCGAACGCCCGGCCGTCGTGGTGGCCAACCACCAGTCGTTCGTCGACATCCTGCTGCTGCTGAGCCTCTCGCCGCGGCTGGTCATGGTGACCAACCACTGGGTGTGGCGCTCGCCCTTCTTCGGGCGCATCGTCCGCTTCGCCGGCTTCCACTCGACGGAGAGCGGCTACGAACGGCTGGCCGAGGAGCTCCGCCGCGAGGTGGACGACGGATACTCGGTGGTGGTCTTCCCCGAAGGGACGCGCTCGGCCGACCTGGAGGTACACCGCTTCCACCGGGGGGCCTTCCAGCTGGCCGAACGGCTGGGGCTCGACACGGTGCCGGTGGCCATCTACGGCTCGGGGCTCATCTGCTCGAAGCGGCAGCCCTTCTACATCAAGCGGGGCGATTTGAGCTGTCTGGTCATGGAGCGCGTCGCCCCCGCAGAGGGTGGGCCGGGCTCCGATGCCCGCAGCCGCGCACGATGGTTCCGCCTGCGGGTGGCCGAGGGGTACGACCGCCTCTGCCGACTGGAGGCGGCGAACCCCTACTACGCCCGCGCCGTCATCCGCAACTACCTCTACAAGGGGCCCGTGCTCGAGTGGTACATGCGCATCAAGCTCCGTCTGGAGCGCAACTACGCCGAGCTGGAGCGGCTGCTTCCCGAGCGGGGGAGGATTGTCGACCTGGGGTGCGGCTACGGCCAGGCGAGCTGCCTGCTGGCGCTCCGCAGCCGCGGGCGCGAGCTGCTCGGCATCGACTACGACGCCGAAAAGATTGCCGTGGCCGAACACGGATTCCTGCACGGCGGGCGGCTCCGCTTCCGCTGCGACGACGTCACGCGCTGCGAGCTGCCCCGCGCCGACGCCTTCATCATCAACGACATGCTCCACTACATCGCCCCCGAGGAGCAGGAGCGGCTGCTCTCCCGCTGCGCCGAGCGGCTCACGGCGGGGGGCTGCATCATCGTGCGCGAGGGCGACCGCTCGCGCCGCAAGCGCCACCGCCTGACGGAGGAGACCGAGCGCTGGTCGACGCGCATCCTGGGATTCAACAAGACGTGCGGCACGCTCCACTTCCCCACCGGCGAGTGGATGGAGGAGGCGGCCCGCCGCCTCGGCCTCACGCTCCGCATCGAGGACTACACACGCCATACGTCGAACATGCGCTACATATTCACGAAAGGAGGTGCGCGATGAGCCGTTACGACGTGGTGGTCATCGGAAGCGGCATGGGGGGCCTGACCTGCGCCGCAATGCTCGCCAAGGAGGGGATGAAGGTCTGCGTGGTGGAGAAGAACCACCGCCCGGGGGGCTGTCTGCAGTCGTTCCGCCGCGGCGGGCGCATCCTCGACACGGGCATCCACTACGTGGGGAGCCTGCGCGAGGGGCAGACCATGCATCAGTATCTGAAGTACCTCGGCGTGCTGCCCCGCATCACGCTGCGCGGGCTCGACCCCGAGGGGTTCGACCTCATCCACCTCGAGGGGCGGACTTTCCGCCACGCGCTGGGCTACGACAACTTCGTCGAGGGGCTGGCGGCCGACTTCCCGGCCGAGCGGAGCGGCATTGCCGCGTATGCACGGCTGCTGCAGCGCATCGGCGGCTCCATCGCCCCGGAGGTGCTGCGCCGGGGGCAGCTGTCGGCCGGAGCGACCGAATATCTGGGCGTCTCGGCCGCCGCGGCCATCGACGAGCTGGTGGGCGACCCGCTGCTGCGGCGCGTGCTGGCCGGCAGCGCCCCGCTCTACGGCGGGCGGCGCGACATGTCGCCCCTCTACCACCACGCGATGATCAACCACTCGAACATCGAGGGGGCGGCCAGCTTCGCCGGCGGGACGCAGCGTCTGGCCGACGCGCTGGCGGAGGTGCTCCGCGCGGCGGGCGGCGAGCTGCTTTGCGACGCCCGCGCCAGCCGGCTGCACCTGAGCGGCGGGAGCGTCTGCACCGTGGAGCTCAACGACGGCGAACAACAACTCGAGACACGGTGGGTCATCTCGGACATCGCCCCCGCGGCGACCTTCGCTCTGGTAGACCCCACGCCGCTGCTCCGGCGCTCGTTCCTCCACCGCATGGAGTCGCTCCCCTACACCTACGGCCTCTTCACGGCCCACGTGCGGGTGCGCCCCGGCGCCCTTCCCTACCGCAACTGCAACCACTACCTCTACAACACGCCGGACGTCTGGAGCGAGCAGGGCGACTTCGAGGGGTGCAACATCCCCGTGGTGCTCCTCTGCATGCAGCCCTCGGCCGAAGAGCCGGCGCAGGCCGACGTCGTCACGCTGATGGTCCCCATGCGCATCCAGCCCCTCGAACCGTGGTTCGGCACCCGCTCGGGAAGGCGCGGGGCCGACTACGAAGCCTTCAAGAGGCGCTTCGCCGAACGGACGCTCCGCTTCGCCGCACGCTTCTTCCCGGGGCTCGACCGCGGGGCCGAGCTGCTCTGCACCTCAACGCCGCTCACCTACCTCGACCTGACGGGCTCGCCCGAAGGGTCGGCCTACGGACTGCAGAAGGATTTCAACCGTCCGGTATCGTCGCTCATCCCCGTGCGCTCGCGCATCGCCAACCTGCTGCTCACGGGCCAGAACCTCAACGTCCACGGCATGCTGGGCGTCACCCTTTCGGCCGCACTCACCTGCAGCGAGCTGGTGGGAGAGGCCTACCTCGCAAAAAAAATCGGTTATGCTTAGGATGTTGCGCAAAACGCTTGGAATCATGCTGACCCTCCTCGCCATCGTACTGGGAGCGGTCGTCGTCGCCCTGCTCACCACGGCGGGAATCGGTTACCGCCTCTACCGCTCGGCCGACATGGGCGAGCCGCGCCTGGAAATCGACACGGCGCTCTACACCGTCACCCGCTCGAACGGCGTGGCTCACTGCGGCGGCTCGACGCTGCGCCGAAATCCGGCCGGAGTGTGGGAGCTCACCACCGGCGGAGACCCCCTCACGCGGGGCGCCGAGTCGGGGGCGCTGCTCCGCGGGCTGATGTACTACCAGGAGCGGGCCTTCGTCGACCAAATCCGCCGCATCGTCCCCTCGGAGCGCTACCTGCGCTTCCTGAGGAGCTTCATCGTCATCTTCAACCGCAACCTGGGGCACTGTGTCCCGGAGGAGTACCGCCGCGAAATCTTCGCCTCGTCGCGCTGGTGCTCCCACGAGTTCGACGCCATCGGCAACGCCTACGAGCGCCAAATCAACTACCACGCCGCCCACGACATCGGGCACGTCATGCAGGAGTACATGCTCGTCGGCTGCAGCTCCTTCGCCACGTGGGGCGGCCGCAGCGCCGACTCGACGCTGCTCGTGGGGCGCAACTTCGACTTCTACGTCGGCGACGACTTCGCCCGCAACAAGCTCGTCACCTTCTGCCGCCCCGAGCGGGGCATCCCCTTCGCCTCGGTCGGATGGGCCGGCATGAGCGGCGTCCTCTCGGGGATGAACGCCGCAGGGCTCACCGTGACGCTCAACGCCGCCAAGGGGGCGCTCCCCACCCGTGCGGCCACCCCCATCTCGCTGCTGGCACGCACCATCCTGCAGTATGCCTCCACCATCGAGGAGGCCTGCGCCATCGCCGACACCACCCGCACCTTCGTCTCCGAGTCGCTGCTCATCGCCTCGGCCCGCGACCGCCGCGCCGTAGTCATCGAGAAGACCCCCGAGCGCTCGGCCCTCTACGAGGGCGAGGGCGAGCAACTCCGCTGCACGAACCACTACCAGTCCGCGGCCTTCGCCGACGACCCCTACAACCGCGAGAACATCGCCACGAGCGACAGCCCCTACCGCCTGCAGCGCCTCGGCGAACTGCTCGACAGCCTCGCGCCGCTCACCCCCGCCCGTGCGGTGACCATCCTGCGCGACCGGCGCGGTCTGGGCGGGCGCGACATCGGCCTGACCAACGAGAAGTCGCTCAACCAGGCCATCGCCCACCACAGCGTCGTCTTCGCACCCGAGCGGGGGCTCATGTGGCTCTCGACCGAACCCTGGCAGGCGGGACGCTTCGTCTGCTACGACCTCGGGCGCATCTTCGCCGGCGAGGCGCCCCCAGAGGGGCGGCTCGACCTGCCGGAGGAGGAGCTGCCGGCCGACAGCCTCTTCCTCAGGGAGGATTATCCGCGCATCGTCGCCTACCGCCGCGACTGCGCCGCGCTGCGGCAGGCCATCGCCCGCCGCGAACGGGTCGACGAGGCGCTGCCCGAGCGCATCCTGGGCGAGAATCCACGCTTCTTCGGGGCCTGGGCCCTCTGCGCCGACTACCGCGAGGAGGTGCTCGGCGACCGCGAGGGGGCCCGCCGCTGCCGGGAGGAGGCGCTCCGCCTCGAGATACCCCGCCTCTCGGAACGTCAGGAGATTGAACGCAAACTCAAATGACCATGATACGCAACAACCGAATCCAGTTCGCATCGCCCGAGGCGATTCGCGCCTTCCAGGAGGAGCGCCTCCGCGAGACGCTCCGCTACCTCGAGGAGCACTCGCGCTTCTACCGGGAGATGTTCCGCCGCGAGGGCATCGACCCGCGCGACATCCGCACGCTCGACGACCTGCAACGGCTGCCCGTCACCACCAAGGAGCAGCTCCAGCGCCGCAACGACGACTTCCGCTGCGTCGCCCCGCGCCAAATCATCGACTACGTCACCACCTCCGGCACGCTGGGCGACCCGGTCACCTTCGCACTGACGGAAGGGGACCTCGACCGCCTGGCCTACAACGAGATGCTCTCGTTCACCACGGCCGGCTGCACCCCCGACGACATCATCCAGCTGATGGTCACGCTCGACCGCCGCTTCATGGCCGGACTGGCCTACTTCCTCGGGGCGCGGATGCTGGGCTGCGGCGTCACGCGCGTGGGCAACGGCATCCCCGAGCTGCAGTGGGACACCATCCGCCGCATCGCCCCCACCACCTGCATGGTCATCCCCTCGTTCCTGCTGCGGCTGGCCGACTTCGCACAGGCGTCGGGCATCGACTTCCGCCGCAGCCCGCTGCGCCGCGCTCTCTGCATCGGCGAGGGGCTGCGCGACCCCGACAGCTTCGAGCTCAACACGCTCGGGCGGCAGATTCACGAACGCTGGCCCGAGCTGGAGCTCTTCTCGACCTACGCCTCGACCGAGATGCAGAGCTCCTTCACGGAGTGCCCCTGCCACTGCGGCGGACACCTCCCCCCGGACCTCATCATCGTGGAGTTCCTCGACGACGAGGGGCGTCCGGTGGCCGACGGCGAGCCGGGCGAGGTGACCGTCACCACGCTCGGCGTGGAGGGGATGCCGCTGCTGCGCTTCCGCACGGGCGACGTCTGCCGCCACTACTCGGAGCCCTGCCCCTGCGGCCGCAACACGGTGCGGCTCGGCTCGCTGCTCGGGCGCAAGGGGCAGATGATTAAGTTCAAGGGGACGACGCTCTATCCCCCCGCGCTGTTCGACATTCTGGACAACATCCCCGAGGTGGAGAACTACCTGGTCGAGGTCTTCACCGGCTCGCTGGGGACCGACCAGGTGCAGATTCGGGTCGGAAGCCGCGACCACAGCGAGGAGCTCGTCAAGCGCATCAAGGATGTCTTCCGCTCGAAGGTGCGCGTGGCGCCCGACATCCTCTTCGAGCCGGCCGAGCTGATAGCCAAGCTGCAGATGCCCCCGACGAGCCGCAAGGCGGTGAAGTTCATCGACCTGCGCAACAACACGCTTCACTGAGGCGGCGGACGAGCGGAACAGGCCGGCCCGGCGCGCCCGGCGCGGAAAACGGCGGGGCGGCGGACGGCCGGAGACGAAAAAGGCCGGCCCGGCGCGCCCGGCGCGGAAAACGGCGGGACGGCGGACGGCGAGGAAGCCCCCGGGCAACGCAGAGCATCGTCGGGCCCGGAAGCCGGAAGCGGCGGGACCGACGGACTTTGCCGTTTTTGCAATTTTAATCTATATTTGCACGGAAACCATAAACGCAAACATCCCATGAAGCGACTTCTTCTGGTCCTCGCGGCCGCATGCTCGCTGCTCACCGCGGCGGCACAGCAGACCCCCACCTACGTCTACGGTATCGACTTCTCGCTTGCGCGCGTCTCGGGCGCCAACGAGAGCGACCAGCAGTTTGCCGAGGCCTTCCGCCGCATCAACCAGCTGCTCATCACCGAGGCCGACAAGTACGACTTCGCCCGCGCGCTGCGCCAGCCGCAGCTCAGCGTCGACATCGACCCCATGCTCCAGCGTCTGGACGCCTGCGGCTACGAGCGGCTGCGCGACACGAAGCATGCGGCCACCGACGAGGAGGTGCGTGCCGCCATCGCCTCCTACGAGCTGGAGGAGCAGGAGGGCACGGGCATCGTGCTGGTGGCCCTGTTGCTCGACAAGCCCTCGGCCAAGGCCCTCTACGAGATGGTCATCTTCGACATCGCCACGCGCGAGGTCCGCTGCATCGAGCGGGTCGAGGGGCATGCCGGAGGCTTCGGACTGCGTAACTTCTGGGCCAACACCATCCGGGAGGTGCTCAAGACGTGGCGCCGCGAACACCGCGAGCCGCTGCTCCCGTAAACGGGGCGGCAACCTCGACTCCGGACGATGAGGCGAACGGTCACATACCTGCTCCTGCTGCTGCAGCTGCCGCTCCTCCTTGCGGGGTGCGGGGGCCGGCGCGCCGTCGAGGCGCAGTTCGCCCCGGTGGCTGCGGTGGTTCCCTCGGAGCCCGACAGCGCCCTGCGGCTGCTGCGCGCCATCGACACGGCAAGGCTCCGCACGCGGCGCCAGCGGATGGAGTGGCGGATGCTCACGGCCCGCGCGCAGCTGCTTGCCGACGAGCAGCAGCTCGACAAGGCCTTCACCGCGCCGCTCTACGCCTACTACGAGCAGCACGGGCCGCGCAGCGAGCAGGCCATCGCCGCCTACCTCCACGCCCACGCCTGCCAGAACGAAGGCGACATCGACCAGGCCGTCAAGGCCTACACCCGGGCGGCCATCTGCGCCGAGGGGGCATCCGACGACCGTGAGACGCTGCTGCTGCTCGGCGCCGTATACCACACCCTCGGGGCGCTCCATCTGGAGCAGGGCTACAACGTCGAGGCCGAGGAGGCCTTCCGCAAGGCGGTCGCCATCGGGCAGCGCTGCGGCAACGAAGAGACGGAGGGCTACGCCCGCTTCATGCTCTCGGCGGCGCTCTGCGCCCAGCGCCGCTTCGACGAGGCCATCGGGGAGCTGGCACCGCTCGTGGCGGCGCGCGACACGCTCCGCTTCCGCTACTTCGCCCAGCAGATTACGCTCCAGAACCTCCTCTACCACGCCTATGCCGGCGACTGGGATGCCCAACGGCTCCTGGCCGAGCGTGCCCGCATCGACCTGGGGGCCATCGACTCGGCGCCGCTCTCCTACGGCCGCGCCGCGACCGACGACGCGCAGCGCACCTTCTACGACATCGCCTCGACGATTCTCTTCGCCCAAATCGGGCGGCTCGACTCGGCCCGCTGCTACGCCGACCGGGTGCTCGCCCGCACCTCCGTCTACCACCAGGGCAACGTCGACATCTACCGCATCGCCGCCGGCATCTACCACCGGCAGGGCGACGATGCGACGGCCTATGCCCACGCCCTGCGCTACATCGAGATGCAGGATTCGCTCGAGGCCGCAAGCCGCGATGCCCTCTCGGTGCAGCTCGAGCGGCAGTTCCGGGCCGAAAATGCCGCGGCGCTGCGCGAAACGCGGCTGCGCTACGACGTCTGGATTGCGCTGCTGGTCTGCCTGCTGCTGGCGCTGCTGGCCGTCGGCGTGGCGGGGGCCTACCGCCGCAAGCTGCGGCAGCGCGACGAGCGCATCGGCGAGTATCTGGCGCTCATCGACTCCTACCGCGAGTCGCAGGACAGCCTCACCTCGCGGCTCGACGCCTCGGACAGCCGCGAGGCGGCCCTCAAGGAGCTGCTCGAGGGGCGCTTCGCCCACATCCGCGACATCGCCGCGACCTGCTACACCTATGGCGAGGGGGCCCGCCTGAGCGAGAAGATGCGCCAGCTGGCGCTGAGCCCCGCGACGCTGGCCGACGTGGTGCGCATGGCCGACCTCTACAACCGGGGGGCGGTCAGCCGGCTGCGCGAGGCCTTCCCGGGGTGGACGGAGCGCAACCACGACTTCGCGGCGCTGGTCATCGCAGGCTTCTCGCCGCAGGAGATTTGCGTCATGCTGGGGATGACCCCCAACGGCGTCTACACGCTCAAGTCGAAGCTCAAGCGGCGCATCGCCGAATCGGACATCGCCGCGCGCGAGGAGCTGCTGCGCTTCTTCGCATAGCGCCGGGCGAAGCAGGCCGGGAGGGCGCGGAGCAGGTCCGGACAGGTTCGGACCGGAGGCGGAAAGTTCGGTCATCGGCGGACCGGAGGGGCGCGGGCCGGGTGGCACTCGGAGAGACGCGGACTGGAGGGGCGCGGACCGGGCGGGCGACTACCCTCAACAGCCGGGCGGCAATACCCCACCTCCCTCCGCCGGGCGGCGACCCTCAACATCCGGGCGGCAATACCCCACCTCCCTCCGCCGGGCGGCGACCCTCAACAGCCGGGCGGCAATACCCCGTCTCTCTCAGCCGGGCGGCGGCCGGATGCCGGACCACCGAAGAAGGCAGGCGCTGCGACCGGATGCCGGCCTCGTCCGAAGGCGGCAAGTGCGGCGGCCCCGGGCGCAAGATTTTTTTAGCAGCACCCCACTCATCCACAGTCGTTTGCATCCGTCGGGGCAAGACTTTGCCTGCATCGGCAAGGTGCTTCGGGGACTATCTTTGCATATGGAACTCCCCGCTTCGGGGGCTCCGTCCGGAATCCATACGCATCGACCATGAAACGACTTCTGATTCTGCTGCTCGTAGCAGCCCTTCTCTGCGCCGCCCCGCTTATGGCGCAATCCCCCGTTGAAGCTCCCGCCGCAACCGAAACCTCCGCCCCCGGAAAGAGCGGAACGGCGGAGCCCGGCCGTGCCGGAAAAGATGCGGGGCCGGCAGCAACCAGCCCCGCAGCACCCGAAACCGTGAAACCCGCCGCAACCGTCTCCGGGCAGGAGGCGGGCCGTGCCGGGGAGGTTGAAAAGACCGCTCCCGAAGCCGCGGAGCCCACAGAGCCCTCCGCCCCCGAAAAGAGCGGAACGACGGGACCCGGCCGCGCCGGAAAAGATGCGGGGCCGGCAGCAACCAGCCCCGCAGCACCCGAATCCGTGAAACCCGCCGCAACCGTCCCCGGGCAGGGGGCGGGCCGCGCCGGAGAGGTTGAAGAGACCGCCCCCGAAGCCCCGGAGCCCGCGGAACCATCAGCACCCGACGCCCCCGCATCCGCTGCAACCGAATCTGCAACCTCCTCCGCCACCACAACCTCCGCCCCCGCAGCTGCGGCGCAGGTGACGGGGTGCGTGGTGGACCGCGCCGGCGAGCCCGTGCCGGGCGTTGCCGTGGTGATGCTTGACCGCGACTCGCTCTACGTGGCTGCCGCAGCAAGCGACGCCCGGGGCTGCTTCCGCATCGCCTCGCGCGTGCGCCCCTACCGCCTCCTCTTCCAGCACCTCTCCTACCGGATGCAGCGCCTCGAGGGGTCGGCCGACAACGTGAGCGTGGTCACCCTCGACGCCTCCGAGACGGCCATCGAGGAGGTGGTCGTCAGCGCCGAGCGCCCCGTAGTGCGGGTCGAGGAGGGGCGCCTCGACTACGACCTCGAGGCGGCGACCCGCGGCATGACGGTCAACAACGCCTACGAGGCCATCACCCGGCTGCCTGGCGTCTCGGAGCAGGAGGGGCGGCTGACGCTCGCCGGTGCCGGGAGCGTGACGGTGATTCTCAACGGCAAGCCCACGACGATGAGCACCGACCAGCTCGAGGCGCTGCTGCGCTCGACCCCCGTCGAGCGGGTCGAACGGGCCGAAGTGATGTACAGCGCCCCGCCGCAGTACCACGTGCGCGGCGCGGCCATCAACATCGTGCTGCGCCATGGCGGCGAGCGCGCCTTCTCGGGGCAGCTCCACGGCCAGTATGCCAACAGCTGCTTCGGCGCGTGGGAAGGGGGCGCCAACGTGGTCTACACCTCGCCGAAGTGGTCGGCCGACCTCAACTACACGGGAGGAACCATCCACAACCGCCGCTACTACGAGCTCCGCTCGCTCCACGACTTCGACGGCGAGCGGTACGACATCGCCCAGAGCGAGCGCATCACGCAGCAGGGCTCCTACCACCGGCTGCGCGCCGCACTCGACTGGAGCCCCTCGGAGCAGAGCCGCCTGAGCGCCGCCTACACCGCCGCATTCAACCCCTCGGGCGAGGGGCTCGCGCTCAGCTCGGGCAGCTTCGTCGACTCGCGCTCCTTGAGCCGGACCGAGTCGCAGATGCACAACCTCGCGCTCCGCTACCGGGCCCCCTTCGGGCTCGAGCTGGGGGCCGACTACACGAGCTACCGCAACCCCGAGCGCTCGGCACAGCGGAACGACTACGCCTCGGGCAGCCAAAACGCCTTCGACATCGTCTCGGGGCAGCTCATCGACCGGGTGAACGTGACGGCGGACCAGCAGGTGGCGCTGGGCGGGCGGTGGAAGCTCAACACGGGCGGCGCGCTGAGCTGGGCCGGAAGCCACGACTGGCAGCGCTACCTGCCCCGCGAGGGGAGCATCGAGGCGGTCGACACCGAGTCGCGTCTCGACGAGTACACGGCGAACCTCTACGCCGGGGCGAGCCGCACGCTGTCGAAGGGGAGCCTCTCCTTCTCGCTCGCCGGCGAGTACTACCGCATGGGCGACTACGAGAACTGGGCGCTCTACCCCCAGGCGTCGTTCAACTGGATGTTCTCCGAGGAGCACATGCTGCAGCTGACCCTCTCGTCGGACAAGAGCTACCCCTCCTACTGGGAGATGCAGGGGGCGGTCTCCTACGTGGACGGATACTCGGAGATTCACGGCTCGCCCGGGCTGCGGCCGGCGAAGAACTACAGCGCCCAGGCGCTCTACATGCTCCGCTCGAAGTACATCTTCATGCTCTTCTGGAACGAGACCCTCGACTACTTCACCCAGTCGGCCTGGCAATCCTCCGAGCGGCTGGCGCTCATCTACCAGACGCTCAACTGGGACACCAACCGGCAGTGGGGCGCCAACGTCATCATCCCCTTCAAGGCGGGGCGGTGGCTCGAATCGCGCCTCGTCTTCACGGGGCTGCAGCTCACGCAGCGCTGCGACCGCTTCCACGACATCGGCTTCGACCGCTCGAAGTGGGTCGGCATCGTGCGGATGGACAACACCTTCCGCCTGAGCCGCAAGCCCGACCTGACGCTCGACCTCTCGGGCCACTACCAGAGCGCCGCCATCCAGGCGACCTACGACGTGGAGCCCGTCTGGCAGATTGACGCCGGGGCGCGGTGGAGCTTCGCGCGGGGGCGCGCCAGCCTCACGGTGCGCTGCACGGACCTCTTCGGCACCTCGATGCCCTATACGAAAATCCGCTACCGCGGGCAGCACCTCGACATGGATTCGGGCTTCTACACGCGGACCTTCACCGCGCGGCTCACCTTCCGCTTCGGAGGCTACAAGGAGCGGCGGCACGACTCGGTCGACACCTCGCGCTTCGGCCATTAGGGCGGAGCGGCGCCGGCGGAACGGGCTGGCCGTTCGGCAGGGCGGACGGAGCGGGTCGTCTCGGCGGAGAAGGGTCCGGCGAGAAAAGGCGGGACGGGACGGCCGACGGAATGGGCGGAGGAACGGCGACGGCGGAACGGACAGAGGGCGGTACGGCGGGACGGGCAAAAACAGCCTGGCGGAGGGTCGTTTCGTTTCATTTCGATAAATCGGGTATTTTATTTCGAAAAGAAGGAGCAACATTTCGATTTTCTCCCTATATTTGTCCGGAGAAACCCAAAAATCCGAATCGGACCATGAAAAAAGTGCTTCTGCTCGCTGCGGCGCTCCTGATGCTGCAGGTCGACACCGCCTCGGCCTGGGGGCGCACCGGCCACGACGCCATCGCCTACATCGCCGAATGCCACCTGACGCCCCGCGCGCGCCGCGTTATCGAACGCTACCTCGGCCACTCGATTGTCTACGACGCCTCGTGGATGGACGACTGGCGCTCGGAACCCCAATACGCCTGGGGGCGCACCATCCACTCGGCCTCGGTCGACGACCAGTTCGAATACATGCCCGACAAGCGGGGCGACGTCGTCTCGGGACTCGAGCGCTCCATCGAGACGCTCGCCGACTACCGCACGCAGGACGACTCGACGGTGGTCGCCTGCCTGCGCTGCATCATCCACTTCATGGGTGACCTGCACTGCCCGGGCCACGTGCGCTACGGCGGGGGCAAGCTGAAGAACTATCCGGTCTACTTCAACGGCCGCAAGTACAACTACCACACGGTGTGGGACGACGTAATCCTCGAAAGCTGCCACCGCTGGAGCTACCTCGAGTACGGCCACCAGCTCGACCGCTGCACGCGGCGTGAGATTCGCGCCATCTGCCGCGGCACGGTGCGCGACTGGTTCCGCGAGAATGCCCTCGCAAGCCGTCACATCTACGAGCAGGCGGCCCCCGGGCAGGAGTTCACCACGCGGGAGGTCAAATCGTTCCTCAACCGCAACCACCCGCTGGCCGAGCAGCAGCTGCAGCGGGCCGGCTACCGGCTGGCCCACGTGCTCAACGAGCTCTTCGGGTAGCCCCGGAGGGAAGGCAACGGACCGGGAGGCCATCAGCTCGGGGACCAATGGACCCGGGGCCAACGGACCGGGAACCAACGGACCGGGAACCAACGGACCGGGAACCAACGGACCGGGGAACAACAAACCGGGATGTCCATCAAACAGCGAACCGGCCGCTCTCACAGGAGCGGCCGGTTCGTTTGTTGTTCCGGCAGTTCGTCCGGGCGCCGGGTACGGGGTGGATGCGGATACGGGCGAAGTCGGGCCGGGGCAAGGCGTCGGATGCGAGGTCCGGGCGGGTGCCGGGTGCCGGACAAAACGACTGGCGAAACAGCGGGCAAAACGGCGGGCAAAATGCCGCACAGGGTCTCGCATGGGGTCTCACGCAGGTCATAGCCGCATCAAAGCCCCCGCGTCAGGGCATCGGCAGCGAGATGGTGCGCGCGTCGAGGTAGGAGTCGGGATAGGGACCCCAGTTGGAGGCCTGTCCGTTCGACAGCATGAAGCGGGGCCCCAGCAGCGTCATGTTGTCGATGACATGCACGCGGCGCGGCAGCTGCTCCCGCGTGACGACCACCACCGACGACATGGGAACCACCGGCCGGGCCGGCGAGCTCTCCAGCTCGGGTTCGTAGACGCGGTAATCGACGTAGTGGCGGCTCCACGACGCCAGCGAATCGAGGCGGTGGAGCACCTCCCGCTCGCCGAAGTCGTTGCGCACGGTGTCACTCCGGAAAATTCGCTCTTCGGGCTGGCCGTAGTGCGGCTGTTGCGCCGCAACCGTGCCGGCACAGCCGGCGGCAAGCAGCAGCGTCAGGGCTGCCTGCAGCAAAGTCTTGTTTCGTCTCTTCATCATGGCTCTCTCCTCCTTGTTGCTTTACTGTTTACGGTAGTTTTCTTGGTTCATTCAATCATGCGCCGGAGCCGCATCCTTGCCCCTCCGGCCCGGGACCGAAGCGGGAGAGAAGACGGGCAACAGCTTCCTCCGACCCGGGACCACTTCCGGCCGGCACCCTTCCGGCCGGTTCCGCTTCCACTCGACCTCCCTTCCGGCCGGCTCCGTGTACGCACCTCCGCGCATTGCCCTTCGGCTCCGCGCCTCAGAAGACCTCGCGCAGAATCCGCACCGACTGCACGGCGCTGATGGCGTCGAGGTGGTAGCCGTAGTAGTCGAGCATCGCATTGAGGAACTCGACCCGCTGCGTGCGGTTGAGCGCCAGCGTCCCCAGGCGGTTCACCTCGAGGTGCATCAGTTCGTGGAGCGTGCGGGCGTTCTGCTCCGACATAATTAAAACGTTGCGCAGGGCGGTTTTCGTATAGAGTCCCTCGCGGATGTCGAAGCAGTCCCCCTCGCGGTAGTCGTTGCCCGGAAAGAAGCCCAGAAAGCGGCTCAGACGGGCCAGAAACCAGAGGTGGAAGTTGGCCACCCCCTCCTGCAGCTCGTCGAGCGCCGCCACGCCGTTCCATACGAACTCGAAGAGAGGCTCGTTGGGCTCGCTCTCCTTGACCAGCCGGTAGAGTACCTCGGCCATGAAGAGCGCCACGGTCGACTTGCGCACGTCGAAGGGGAGCGTGCGGAGCACGATGCCGCTGTGCACCTCGCGAAAGCGGTCCATCTGCTGGCGCGACGACTCGAGCCCCTCGAACTCGAGGGCGAACATCGGCTGGAAGAGCGCCAGTTTGGAGCCGCGCCCCCGGCTGCTGCGGACCCCCTGCACCATGTAGCTGCGGCGGCCGCCCACGTCGGTGAGCAGAAAGACGACCATCGATGAGTCGCCGTATTTGAGCGTGTGCAGCACGATGCCGCGTCCCTTGTAGCTTTTCACGTTTTCGGTTTGCAGTACGACACAATGGAGCGCCGAGTGCCTTCCCGGCCCCGGCGCCGCAGCCCCCGGCGGGCGGGAGGGCGGAAGGGGAAGGCGGGGGGCTTTGGCCGCGGGCTGGCGGGCGAGGTCAACCGGCGGGTTGGCAGGCGGAGCAGACCAGCGGGCTGGCGGGCGAAGCCAACCGGCGGGGTTGACGGCCGAAGCCGACCGACGGGCTGGCCGACGGCCGGCCGGGTAAAACAGCCGGGCCCGGCAACCGGGTCTGCCGGCCGGGGCAG
>OJOA01000076.1_pt1 | contig 65715 bp, 68 predicted proteins | sample 1597991 | NCBI WGS metagenome assembly OJOA01 (sample SAMN01915207, study PRJEB22387) | human gut metagenome | isolation source: stool | host: Homo sapiens | place: USA | reverse complement strand
GTCTGTCTGTCTGTCTGTCTGTCTGTCTGTCTGTCTGTCTGTCTGTCTGTCTGTCAATAGCGTGCTTCCTGTTTCAGCAAATGTCAAGAGCAAATCTCGATAATATTCATATTGTTTCTGGCGTGCTTCGATTTCTGCTGGCAAGCCAATATTCAAGTCAGTACAGATTTTTTCAAAGTTGTCCAAAACATCCGCAATTCTATCTTGAACTTCTTTATTAGGAACAGCAATTTTCACATCATTTAATCGTGAAACCGATAATCCAGGCTGTGCTCCTGCAGTTTTATACTGATTTAAATCTGCATGTATTAATGCATGAAAAAGATACCTACTGTTAAAATAGCCTTTATCAGTAACAACAACCGCATGCTCTGTGGCATAATACTTACCTGTAGCGTAACAAACATTTCCGCATAAAGCACCTTGTCTCCCAATGATAGATTTATTTCCTTCTTGATTATAATCGTTCACATACCCACGAAGCCCATTAGCCCCAAAGCAAGGAATGGAAGCCATAGATGTTTTCTCGTCAGAAATCAAATTTGCTTTAATCGCCTTTCCCGCTTGCAAATCACACACATTACCCAATGGCTCAATCTTCACATCCGTATCAAAGGATAGCAACTTATCTCTGTAAAATTCATACTGTTTCTTCCGAGCTGTAAGCTCGGCTGTAAGCTCGGCTGTAAGTAACGTGAAAGAATCTAAAATATTGACTATTTCGCGTTGTACCTCCAAAGGAGGTACAGGGAGCCTCACATCATTTAGCCTATCCGGCGTAACCTCTATAACCTTAGTTCCGTGCGCTAATTTTCTCTTTTGAAAATTAAACTGTTCAGTATGGAGATAATACACAAGATATTTAGGATTTAATGTATGATGAATAATCGCAGAATGTGCACTGACTGCAACATCTTCGTCACCCAGCCACGCTAAACTCTTGCATACATCTTCAATATTTTCACTGGTAACCGCCATAATGACATCATTTTTAACAGCCATTTTCTGCTTTTTAGCATTCTCCTCACTTATAAATGTCAGCGTACTATCTACAAACAAACCATACTTTGTATAAATCTGTCCATAATGAATGCAAGGAACACCCTGTTCAACAAAATCTTTCTTTTGAAAATTTCCGCCTCTTGATATAGTGGCAACATCGCCTAGCTTTTTATACTCCACTCCACTAGGACAAAGTTCTTGTATTAGTCTCTCAAGATTAGTCATTTATTTCATCTCCTTGCTTTTGGTCTACGGGTATACTAATATTATACACTGAAGCTATAGTGGTTACCTGAAGTGGATATATTGCATAGTCCCACGGTAACAACTTTATAAGATATGGTATATTCCCAGTCCGGATGACCTCAATCCTCGCTTGATTCAGAAAAATCACATATTGTATCTCATTTTTGAATTGATAAATATATTTCAATAGTTTTTTATCCCTACTGAGGCGATATTCCTTGAACTTTTCTTGCCCTCGCATATCTCCTTGAGACATTCCGTCTATCCAATCATGATAAACATTTTCACACATTGCCAAAGCATTTTCGGGATATTCAATCATAAATATACCAATTTGTTTTGAACCAGTATACTTTTTGTAACTCTCCATATGATGTTGCCAGTTGCTTCTAAACGAATCGGATAAAAATTCGTAAGAATGCGTAGGATTGGAAAATGATCATGACTTTGAACGCACCTTATCAAAACTTGGAGTTTCATTCCACTCACTCTCAATTTCCTTTGTTTCAATATCAACAGTGCAACGAAACTCGCTTTCTTTTCTTGCATGTGTAGAACCCTTTCTCGTTGTAGGTGATGATGTCACCTGAAAATGCTCTATAAATCCACTTTCAAATATAAAATCAGGAAAACGACTTGCATCAGGATTTGCCTGAGCCACCCGTAAAGTGCATTCGAATTCTTCACGGTTATTTTCCTCCAGTCCAAAATATGATTTGTGGCATTCTGAATTAACAAGCCAAATTCTATCTTTCTTGAACTCATCATCTGATACGTCCAAATACATTTTATGTGTAAATGGGTTTTGCATGGGGTTACCATTTTTACAAAACATTGCATCTTTGACAATATTTATACATCTTAATTCACGTTCACCTCGCATAGTTATCCCTCAATCTCGTTAATAATCTTATCAATCTCATCACGAAGCACTTGCTCACGAGCAACAATTTCTTTGATTTCCGCATTCAACTTCACGATATCAATTTTCTCTCTGGTATCTTCGGCTTCGACATAAGTGGATACAGACAAATTATAATCATTGCCAGATACTTCTTCATAGCTTGCCAGATATGCAAAATGTTCCACTTCTTCACGCTTATCAAACACATCCACAATACGGTCAATATTCTCCGGTGTCAGCTTATTATTGTTAGTAACCTTCACGCATTCGCTTGTAGCATCGATAAACAAAGTCTTGTTATCCGCCTTGTTCTTTTTCATTACCATGATACAGGTTGCAATCGAAGTTCCAAAGAACAGGTTACTCGGCAACTGAATAATACAATCAATATAGTTATTATCCACCAGATACTTACGGATTTTCTGCTCTGCACCGCCACGATACATAATTCCCGGAAAACATACAATAGCAGCAGTTCCGTTCGACGCAAGCCATGACAAGCTGTGCATAATAAACGCCATATCAGCTTTGCTCTTAGGTGCCAGAACTCCTGCCGGAGCAAAACGAGGGTCATTGATGAGCAATGGATTTTCATCTCCCGCCCACTTGATAGAATATGGCGGATTAGACACGATCAACTCAAATGGCTCATCATCCCAGTGCTGAGGACTGAGTAATGTATCTTCACAAGCTATATCAAATTTATCAAATCCCACATCATGCAGGAACATATTAATACGGCACAGATTGTAGGTTGTAATGTTGATCTCCTGTCCATAAAAACCGTTACGGATAGCATCCTTGCCAAGAATTTTCTCTGCCTTCAAAAGCAATGACCCAGAACCACAAGCTGGATCATATACTTTATTGATTTCCGTTTTTCCAACAGTTCCAAGGCGTGTGAGTAGTTCGGACACATCTGCCGGAGTAAAGAACTCTCCACCAGATTTTCCGGCATTCGATGCATACATAGTCATAAGATACTCATACGCATCACCAAAGGCGTCAATGGAATGATCTTTCACATCTCCCAGATTCATTTCACCTACACCATTCAGCAGCTTTACAAGTTTTTCATTACGCTTTGCGACCGTAGAACCCAGTTTATTGCTGTTTACATCATAGTCATCAAACAGTCCGGCAAAGTCGCTCTCTGCCTCGCTGCCTTTCGCTGATTCCTCGATGTGACGGAACACACGCTCCAGTGTTTCATTTAAGTTTTCATCATTCGCAGCATTGGCACGGACATTACAGAAAAGTTCACTCGGAAGGATAAAAAATCCTTTTTCCTCTACCAGTCCTTCTCTTGCTTCTTCTGCATCCTCATCCGGCATTTTTGCAAAGTCAAAATCAGCGTTACCTGCATCAATCTCACCACTGTTTATGTAATTACACAAGTTTTCGGAAATATAACGATAGAACATCGTGCCAAGAACATAATTTTTGAAGTCCCAGCCATCGACTGCTCCACGCAGTTCATCTGCAATTGCCCATATTGCACGGTGCAGTTCATCTCGTTCCTGTTCTTTTTTGGTATCAATCATTCTCTTTTCCTCCGTTATCCTATCCTTCATTATTTTCTCAACATATGTTAGAAATTATATCATAATAATACTTTTTTTTCAATCTACGCATACAATTCGCAAACCATAAAAAAACATTCCAAAACCAGTGAGATTAGTGTTCTGGAATGTCCTCATAAATCAACATTGTTTTTCCATACATATGCCTTTATCTGCTCATGTATTTCCTATCTTCGCTCCAAAAGTCCCACCGTTTCCACATTTCCGGTTCCCGGGAACATGTCCACGCAGCATGCCTTCACAAGCTTATACCCACGGCTTTCAAATATCTTCACGTCACGCGCAAGGCTTGTAGGCTTGCAGGACACATAAACTATCGTATCAACGCCGAAATCGATAATCGGGCCGATTGCTTTCGGATGGATTCCATCACGAGGCGGATCGAGTATGATTATATCGGGCTTGTCCGTGAGATCTCCGACAACCTTAAGGACATCACCCGCTATGAATTCACAGTTGTCAAGACCGTTAAAATGTGCATTCTCGCGCGCAGCCACAACGGCCTCCTCTACGATTTCAACACCCACAACCTTGGAAGCGACAGGCGCCATCACCTGTGCAATCGTACCGGTGCCGCTGTAAAGGTCGAACACGACCTTATCCTTAAGCTCTCCGACATATTCACGCGTCTTGGAATAAAGGACCTCAGCGCCGAGCGTGTTGGTCTGGAAGAACGAAAAAGGCGTAATTTTGAAACGTAAGCCCAGAAGCTCCTCGTATATGTAATCGCGGCCGTATAAAATATCGGTTCCGTCATTCTGAACCGTGTCGGCCAGACTGTCATTATGTGTATTGAGAATACCGGTTATTGTTCCGTCAAGCTTAAGATCCAGAAGGAGCTTGACATATTCCTGAAGGTTCGGGGATTCCTGGGTTGAAGTCACAAGGTCGATCATTATCTCGCCGGTCTTATGTGCTTTGCGCACCAGAAGATGACGAAGATAACCCTCATGGCGCATCTTATGATAGAACTTAAGTCCGCTCGCGGCAAAATAGCGGCGGCTTGCGCTGAGAATAGCGCGGTAGTCGGAATCCACTATCTGACATTCATCAACTGCGGTGACGTCGTAGAAACTGCCCCTTTTGTGCATGCCGAGAGAAAGCGGTCCGTCCTTATATTCATCGCCAAAAGAAAACTCCATCTTATTGCGGTAACCACGGGTTATCGGGCTTCCTGTTATTCCTTCAAAAACATAATCCTCTGCCGCTTCATCAAGCATTGATTTTACCTGGGCTGCCTTTATTTTAAGCTGCTCCTCGTAAGGAATGCTCTGGTATGTGCAGCCTCCGCATATGCCAAAATGGGTACAACAATCTATGGCACACTCAAGCGGTGATTTTTCAATCACTTCCAAAAGCCTGCCCTCGCATCGGTCTCCATGCTTCTTATTGATGACGAAACGCACCTTCTGTCCCGGTATTACATTCTTGACCGTGACTGTTCCGTCCTCGCAGATTACCCTGCCTTTATTCGGGAAATCTACTGACGCAACTGTTCCTGTGTATTCCTGACCTTTTTTCATGCTGCTCGCTCCACGCTATTTATTTCGTTTTTTTATAAAAAGTGCCGAAAGGCATACTATTATTCCGCCTAATAAAAGGACTCCGTAAATTATCCACTCAAATGTGGAAATGTCCTTCTCTATTATAATCGTTGTATTTATCAGAATCGCAGTCACGATTACCACTGCGCCCGCTATGGCCACAATCTTAGAAGCCATCAGATGCGGTTTGACTATAAGCATTACTATTCCGGCTGCAAGCGGAAGGATCACAAGCACTGTTATCCACCACGAATACACGCCGCCAAATGACAAAAGTTCTGTACTAACGCTGGTCTTAGATATAAAAAGTCCTACTCCTGCCGCAATCATGACAAGTCCGATAATAACACGGATAAGTTCATTCCTTGCCTTCTTATTCATATCAGCCTCCATGTCACTGTTATTAATCAATATAAGAGTGGGGATTATAGGTAACCAATCCCCACTCTTGTAAATTCACTGTTCAGAATCAATTATTCTTCTTCAAAATCGTCTGCATCATCGAAGTCGTCTTCAAAGTCGTCCTCGTAATCTTCGAGGTAGTCCGGCTTAAAATATCTGTACAATGCATATGCGATTCCGGCTACTGCGGCTACAACGCCAACGATTGCAAAAATCTTCAATACCTTATTCTTGCACTTGCATTCCGGTTCCTCTGTAACGGCTGCCGGTTTGAAATAATCATAGAATCTGGAATCTGCAAAAAGTTCATTAATCTTCTTCATAGTTCAATCCTTTCCGTGCCCCCTTCGGACCACTAACTAAAAATATTATATTTATTTTATCACAAAAAGTTCGAATTTACCATAGAAAATATATTAATTTTTCACAAAAATCAAATTTTCTGTAATTTGGCAAATGATGCGAACATCTTCTTGGTACCGCCGTTTTCAAAATCAACCGTAACTTCGTAATCCCTGCCACCGCTCTTGATTTCTTTAACCGTACCCGTTCCGAATTTGATGTGACGTACCTTATCGCCTATGCCGTATCCGAGTCCTACATTGCCTGCTGACGGTTTCTTATCGAATATATCTTCCTTAAGTACATCATGCTGGAAGGACTGAAATCTGGATTCACCGGCTTTACGCGGCGGAAGATGGAAATGATCCTTGTCCGTCCCGTCGGATGTAAGTATCTTATGGGCCGGTCCCTGTGTGCTGTTAACCATGAGTTCCGCAGGTATTTCAGATATAAATCGTGATACCTTATTCATATGCGTCTCACCGCGCACCATACGCACCTTGGCCGCACTCATGATGAGTTTCTGCTTGGCTCTCGTAATTCCCACATAGCACAGTCTTCTTTCTTCCTCAAGTTCAGAAGGATCATCTGAATCAATACACATATAACTCGGAAAAAGTCCATCCTCCATGCCTGCAAGATATACTATCGGAAATTCCAGACCTTTGGCGCTGTGAAGTGTCATAAGGGATACCACATTATTATTGTCATCCATATTGTCTATGTCAGCAACAAGTGCAACTTCTTCAAGGAATCCCGACAAAGTCGGTGTCTCCTCTCCGTCCTCGTATGTCGCCGCCTTGGATATGAGTTCGTCTATATTAGCACGCCTTTCCTCAACCTCCTCCGGGCTGTCATTCTCGGCAAGATAATCCATATATCCTGTTTTCTCGATAATATCGTTAATAAGCCTGGCAATTGACAACTCGTGTAATTCCGCGCGGAACAGCCTTATCAGATCGGTAAAAGGAGTTATCTTAGATGCACTTCTTCCAAGACCTGGAATATCCTCGGCCTGTTTAAGTGCTTCATAAAAACCAATATTTTGCTCATCGGCATATGCCTGTATCTTACCGACACTTGTTGCGCCGATTCCACGCTTCGGAACATTGAGGATACGTCTTACCGCTATCTCATCCATTCCATTGTCGATTGTTTTTAAATATGCCAGAATGTCCTTTATCTCTTTGCGGGAGTAGAAATTGATACCGCCATATATACGATAAGGTATATTATGCCCAAGAAGTTTCTCCTCTATCGCACGCGACTGCGCATTGGTCCTATAAAGGATAGCACAATCATTATATGCATATCCGTCATTAATATTCTTCTCTATTCCGAATGCGATTCCTTCCGCCTCGGCATAACCGGTCTCATATACATTAAAAGCTATCTTATCGCCGGCATCCTGCTCGGTCCAAAGGCTTTTGTCCATACGGCCGGAGTTATTCTTAATAACGGCATTGGCCGCATCAAGTATATTGCTCTTAGAGCGGTAATTCTGCTCAAGTTTGATAATCTCCGCTTCCGGAAAATACTCTTTAAAATTAAGAATATTGCGTATGTTGGCACCGCGGAATTTATAAATTGACTGGTCATCATCACCCACAACACAGAGATTATGGTACTTGCGCGCCAGAAGGCTTACTAATTTAAACTGTGCTGTATTGGTATCCTGATATTCATCCACCATTATGTATTTAAAACGCTCCTGGTAATAATCCAGAACATCATCATTCTTCTCAAATAATTCAACAGTAAGATTGATTATATCATCAAAATCAACCGCATTGTTCTTCTTAAGGCGTTCCTCATATACTCTGTAAACTTCTGCAATGCGCATCTGCGTATAATCATTGTTTGCCCGCGCATACATCTCATCCGGCATTACCAATTCATCCTTCGCCGCGGATATTCTGCTAAGGAGCATTTTCTCCTTGTAGACCTTGGTATCCACATCCATGCTCTTGCAGACTTCCTTCATAAGGCTTTTCTGGTCATCTGTATCATATATGGTAAAGTTGGTCCCGTATCCGAGCCGGTCAATAAAACGTCTCAATATCCGCACACAAGCTGCATGGAATGTCATTATCCACGCCGCATCAGCTCCGCATCCGACCAGGTCATCAACTCTCTCACGCATCTCTCTGGCAGCTTTATTGGTGAACGTGATTGCCAGAATATTGTATGAATTAACGTCACAGTCATCTATAAGATGAGCTATTCTGTGTGTAATGACACCTGTTTTGCCAGAGCCTGCTCCGGCAAGTAAAAGCACCGGACCCTCGGTCGTAAATACGCCTTTTTTCTGTTGTTCATTCAATCTGTCATATATACTCATGTTATTATTTCCTATTGATTATTAACGTTACCAAATCCTGCATTAATCTGTGCCTGACGTACTTCCGCCGGATAACTGAAATTGGCAATCGTAAAAGATGTTATGCTGATTCCGTCCTTAAACAATTCCATATCAAGGTCTTCTTTAATGCCTGCCGCAATTTCTTTTGCATTCATCTGAAGATTAAATATATCCCTTCCTTCCTTCGTAATCCACTTCATAAGAAGGCTTCCCAGAACGGACACCACACGGTCACGCAGATCGTCTGTGGTATATACAGTCCGCACCCCGGCATATTTATCCATGGCAGCAATATAATCTGATACTTTACACCCGAATGTACCGAAAGCGCGTATCGGAAGACCGGTTGCAAATCCCTGCACCGGAATCGTTACCGGGCTCTGTGTTCCCCACTTAATCGTGAGTTCCTTCGTATTGACAAACAGAACCTCGCACCTGGATCTGTTATCAACGTCAATATCGAAGCATCCTTCATCTTCAAATATTCCCTCAATACGTCCGTTCACAAGATATACTGCATTCTGTCCCGGGCGCACCACAAGATGGCACCCTTTCTTCAACTGTGGCTCAGGCCATTTATAAAAAATTATATCTTCTGAGTTCTCAACCCATTCTACGACATTGGACATACGTCCGCCAAAAAGTCCCATAATTCTTCCTCTCTTATTAATAAAGTCTTAAAGAGGGTGTCCACAGGACACCCTCCGGTCTTATATAATATTCAGATCAATAAATTACATACCCATCTTAGCCTTGATAGCTGCAAGTTCATCATCAACTGCCGGAGCTGATACCTTATACTTGTCTTCAAGATCCTTGATGCTGTTGTCAGCGCCTGCTGTGTTAAGTTCTGCCATTGCATTGGCCTCATCAAGCATTCTGTCAGCCTTAGCTTCCATTCTGTCAAATGCTGAAAGACTGCTCTCTGCTTTACCCATGCCAGATGTCATCTTATTGACTGTCTGCTGAGCCTTGGCAACCTTCATCTTAGCCTTAATGGTGTCACGCCTTGAATCAAGCTCGTTAATATCATTAACAAGCTTATCATGCATCTGTCTCATTTTGGCAGCATTATCAGCTGCAAGTGTATATGTCTGCTGGAATGCCTGCTGCTTGGTAACAAGTGTCTGCTTCTTGGCAAGAAACTGTCTTGCATCATCGTCATTACCTGCTGCAACTGCCTTCTCTGCGTAAGCCTGAAGCTTATTAATCTCTGCCGTACACTCATCGAGTTCTCTCTTGGCTCTCTGTTCATCGGCCATAACAGATGCTGTCTCTGCTTTAACCTTTCCCAAATCACTCTGAAGATTTCTCATGTACTGATCAATCATCTTCTCCGGATCCTCACACTTATCAAGAAGTGCGTTAATGTTAGCGGACATAATGTCCTTGAATCTGGAAATAATACCCATTGCCTCTTACCTCCTGCGGTTAAAAATATGCGCCCATATATCCGGGCTGTTTATAATTAATATGAGTATAACATATTCCCCCGTTTCTGTCACGAATATTTTATTTTTCTTGTCATATGGTTTGCAATACTATATAATAGAGTAAGGCAGTACACATACTGCGATTTGAAAGGACATATATTATGGCAGATTCAACAACGGATCTTTATACCCGCCTTCTTCGTGAGCTCACTAAGATTGATTATGTGAAGCCGGGTGAATTTCCTAACATAGATTTATATATGGATCAGGTTACCACCTTTATGAATACCCACTTATCCGATTCCAAGATTAAATCGGACGATAAGATTCTGACCAAGACAATGATAAATAACTACGCCAAGAATAATCTGCTGCCGCCGCCGGTTAAGAAGAAGTATTCCAAAGAGCATATGATTGTTCTTATTTTTATATATTATTTCAAGAATATACTTTCTATAAGTGAAATCCAGGCAATGTTAAATCCATTGACCGATAAATTTTTTGATCCGGCAGGCAACTCCGGCAAGATAAGCATGGAAGACGTGTACGCTGAGGTTTTTAATACCATTAAATCCCAGCTTTCCACGATAAGCACCGACATCGAGGCCAAGCTCGGAGTTGACAAAGAGCATTTTAATGATGTGAAGAACAAGCAGGATCGCGAATTTCTGCAGAAATTCTCCATGATATGCATGCTCGGATTTGATGTTTTTCTTAAGAAACAGATAATCGAAGGACTTATTGACACTATTGTCTCCGACAAGGAGAAGTCGGAACATAAAGAAGCAGAGCGCAAGGCCAAGAAAGAACCGGTCAAAGCTCCGGCATCCAAGGAAACACATAAGAAATAATAAAAAGGATATCCATCAAGGGTATCCTTTAATATTATTTATTCTCGTATAATCTCTTAAATACCATATCGTATCCGTCGCATCCATAATTAAGCGAACGGTTGACGCGGCTTATCGTCGCGGTGGATGCCCCGGTCTTATCGGCAATATCACGATATGTGCTGTTCTCGCGAAGCATCTTGGCAACTTCATATCTCTGTGAGATTGAAAGCAGTTCATTTACCGTACACACATCTTCAAAAAAAGCGTAGCACTCTTCCTTATCCTTCAGACATAATATTGCATCAAAAAGATGGTCAACTTCTTCGGTTCTTATATTCTTACTCATATCCGGTCTCCTTTTGTGATAATGACTTTCACGTAATAAAATTTTAACGCATTAAAGTATTCTAGTCAAGCACAAATTTGTTCAATACATCAACAATACCATTCTCATCATTAGAAGGTGCAATGTAATCGCCTTCTTTTTTTACGGTGTCGTTGGCATTGCCCATCACAACGCCCATTCCGGCGTATTTAATCATGGATATATCATTATATCCGTCTCCAAAAGCCATCAGTTCCTCTCGTCTGCAGCCAAGATGATTTAATAATTTCTCAAGAGTTGCGGCCTTATTGATTCCCTTCGGAAGTACTTCAAGGAAAAATGGTTCCGAACGATAAACATCCAGCCTGTCCGAAAGCCTTGCATGTACTTTTTTCTCAACCTCGGCAAGGTAATCTCCGTCTCCGAGCATGAGGAATTTAGGCACTTCAAATGTGAGATACTTTTCAAGATTATCGACCTTTTTAACACCGAGTCCGTTAATCCTTGATTCTATTTCAATATATTTGTCATCTATATTCTCAGATATTACATCATCTCCCTGATATGTCATAAGGTTGACCTTATATTCTTTTGCAATCGCGCATATCTCATGATAATATTCCATAGGGAGAAAGGTCCTGCTTATCGCCGTACCCGTACTGCAATTCTCAAGGAGACCTCCGTTAAGCGCAAGAACATATCCTTCTTTATCCGGAAGTTCAAGTTCATTAACGTATCTGACGACTCCCTGCGGCGGCCTGCCTGTAGCGATTACAATCGTGCAGCCCATATCTGCTGCCCTGAGTATCGCAGCCCTGGTCTCAGGCGTTATCTCCTTACGCGAATTGGTCAGTGTCCCATCTATGTCAAATGCAAGTACTTTATATTTCATCATGTCCTCCGGTTTGTTTTTATTCATCATATTGTACAGAAACAAATTCCGTACGGTATTTATTAAGATAAATATCCTCGATATTATAACTTATGACAGCATCATATTCGGCCACATAATCATATGACACATTTATTTCTCCGTCATATGTAATCACCGCATCTTTGTCTCCTGACGAATAATAATAACTTTTTACGAAATTCCCGTCATAATCATAATAGTCATAATAGAACTGGATAACGTCTCCATTCTCAAAATCAATCATGCTTCTTGAAGGGAATGAGGATGTATCATCTTCCGAATCAATATAATATCCGACAGCTTTGCCGTCCTTATTATTGTTGTTATCCCAGTAAACCATTATTTTGATATCTGTTTCGTTATTAAGCACTGCCGGCACATATCCGTATGAATATTCCTCACCGTCCGTCTTGGTTCCTTCTTCCTGCGCATAGAACGGCACTATCATTCCGTTTAATGCAACCCATGTGTAATCAAAATCGACAATAAGATTACCGGCATCATCAAAATCGTACACATTATTCATACCAAGGTCAATATATCCCGAACCGTCATCAAGCAATACCTGCAGTTTTAACTGTGATACCAGATCCCACTGACTGTCACTGAGTTTTAACAGATAATGTCCGTTTTCATAATCAAGTTTCAGGTCATCCTGTGTAAGCTGCTCTGTCTGCGCAACATATTTTTCTCCGACAGATGCATCATACCAGTCATATTGTTCATAATTGTTATCGTCAAAAAGCCAGCCGAAAAATCCTCCAATCGAGTCATTTTCCTGTGACGTATAAGCGACAATATTGGCGAAAATATCAAAAAATTTCTCATATTCACCATATCCTAACACATCTCCAAGATGATCTGCCGTATTCTGGTATGCATCAAGATACATATACGGATAATACATCGAAAGTCCGCAGGCCTCATCAATATTGCTTACATTATATACAACCGCTTTATCCAGGGCTTGCAGTAAATCATCCGAACCTTCAACATCAAGTCTTTTAACATAATCCTTTATGTCTATCTGATCATATTCTTCTTCTCCGTATGATTTTGCATTGCTTCTGGCTTCAAGTATCTTATAATACCCATTATTCTCCAGACTGTCAAGCGACCTCGTCATATATGCAGCAAGTTTCTCCTGAACATCAAAAATACAGCTCAGATCAATAACCGACATTGTCTTTACGTCCCAATTATCATCCTCGTTGTTATTGATATATCCATCCGCAATCATTTTACAGATATCAGCTGCCGCCATATCCGGATTATCATCCAATGCATTGAGCCAGTCTGTGTAAAACCAGCCGCCTCCGGGTTCAGTCTCTTCTGATGCAACAAGATAACCGGCATAATCTGAAACAGCTGCTGCCGTCTCAATTCCGGCCATCAGGCATGCATCGAATCCGATGAAATCCATATGTATGCCCGCATCCTTAAGTGCCCACGCGACATCATCAAGCATCAGTTCATCATCCGTGAAATATTCATCATATCCGAATCCCATAGCTGCGCCGCCGCCATGATTCCAGAAAATCAGGCTGTATCTGTCAGCCGGACAATTTCCGGCTGCCCATGTTATAAAATCAGATACGCTTGATTTGTCCACCATACTTGTTCTGCCAAGATTCTCTTTCTCAGTTATTTCTTTATTCCTGATGACAAAACGCTGTGTCTCTCCTCCGGTCACTTTATTATTATGCCATTCCTTCGTACCTCCGGTCTGAAGTACGACGGTCACATTATCGCCCATCCCGGATTCGATCATTTCATTGATATCTTCGGTTGCACAGGCAGCATCACTTTCAAGATCAGAACCTATCATATATACCATAACAGTATAATCACTCTTGTCATCCGGTTTACCGGATGTACTCTGTGAAATATCGTCAAAAATTATTCTGCCTGTCACTACCATGATTATAAGTCTTATCACTACAACAAGCGATATTCCAATAATTGCCATAACCTTTTTGCCGTTATGTTTTCCGGTTGTTTCCATTTTCCCTCCTGTATCCACACACTCTTACAACGATATATTACACTATTTTTAACCGAAAATAAACCTTTATCTTTTAATGTTTACTTTTTTTTCGAAATGGCTATAATGTTAGGGTGACAGGAGGTGTTACATATGCCGGGTTTTGTAACTCATTATATTTTCGGCGTTAATGCTTATAAGCAGATTGATAACAGTGATATTCATAATATAATATATCGCAATAGACAAGCGTATAGTCTCGGGCTTCAGGGGCCGGATTTATTTTACTATTTTATGCCGGCCTCACTTGGTTTCAAGCCGAATATTGCCAATATCATACACAAGAAGAAGACCAACGAGTTTTTCAGACAGTTGATAGCGTCGGTTTCATCTCTTACAAGGCATCAGGACTATGAGACCGCTTTTGCGTATATCGAGGGATTTATGGGTCACTATCTTCTGGATACGGCGATGCATCCTTATGTATATTCAAGAGTCGGCACTTCTATTTCTAACCGCACGCTCGGCGAGCATTTTGCAATTGAAACCGATATAGACAGAGAGGTTCTCTGGAAATATAAGAAAAAACACCAGACGGATTTTCCTCATTCTTCATGTATAAGGCTTTCGCCCCGTGAGCGCAGTGTTATTGCCCGAATCCTTAGCATTGCCATACTTGCCACATACGATATTAATGTGACTACAAGGCTGATCAAAGCTGCTATGGTAAGTTTTAAAATTGAAAGTTCCATGCTTATAGATGAAAAGACATACAAACATAATATTATCCAATTCATTGAAAAACGTACACTTGGATATAATATTATCTCTCCATTACTGATCAATGAGGTCAGACATGTGGATGATCCATGCAACCTTTCACATGAGCGCTGGGCTAACCCATGGGATAAGGATAATTGCAGTACGGAGTCTGTTTTTGAAATAATGGAATCCGCTGCTTCCAAATATGCTTCGTATATGATCAAGATGGCTGATGCACTTGATGATGCATTTGAAGTCATTGAAGATAATTCTCCGGCAATTCTCGAGATGTTATGCAACAATTCATATAACAGCGGTCTTGACTGCCGCAAAAAGCTTAAACGCGAGAAATAATATTTTAAAAGCCGTTGGCATTTAAACCAACGGCATTTTTTTATCTATATTTTTCTATCTGTTCTTTAATAAGTGCACCATCTTCGAAATAATTAATCTTCATGGATGCCCTTACCTCAGCAAGTGTCTGGGCTGCCACAGCCTCTGCTTTACGACTGCCTTCTTTGAGAATGTCATATACAGCAGGTATATCCTTCTCCCACACTTTACGACGTTCACGAATCGGAGCAAGTTCCGACTGTATTACATTGTTAAGGAACTTCTTAACTTTAACATCGCCAAGTCCGCCCCGGCTGTAATGTGCTTTAAGTTCATCAAGATCCTTGTACTCAGGAAGAAACTCCTCAAAATGTTCAGGCTTGCAGAAGGCATCAAGATATATAAATACAGGGTTGCCTTCAACCTGTCCCGGATCTTCCACACGAAGATGATTAGGGTCGGTAAACATTGACATAATCTTCTTGCGGACATCTTCTTCCGTATCCGAAAGATATATGCAGTTACCGAGTGACTTACTCATCTTAGCCTTACCGTCCGTGCCCGGAAGTCTTAAACATGCCTTATTCTCCGGAAGAAGAATTTCCGGTTCTACAAGCGTCTCACCATATACCGTATTAAACTTATGAACTATTTCCCTTGTCTGTTCAATCATCGGCATCTGGTCTTCACCTACGGGAACAGTCGTCGCCTTAAACGCTGTAATATCTGCCGCCTGGCTTATAGGATATGTGAAAAATCCGACCGGAATGCTTGCCTCAAAATTACGCATCTGTATCTCTGACTTAACTGTAGGATTACGCTGAAGTCTCGACACTGTCACAAGATTCATATAATAGAATGACAATTCTGTAAGTTCCGGAACCATTGACTGTATAAAAAGTACCGACTTGGCCGGGTCAAGTCCGCATGCCAGATAGTCAAGTGCAACCTCTACTATATTCTGCCTTACTTTCTCCGGATTATCGGCATTATCGGTAAGTGCCTGTGCATCCGCAATCATAATATATATATCATCGAACTTACCCGAATTCTGTAATTCCACACGTCTCTTAAGTGAACCTACATAATGTCCGACATGAAGGCGTCCGGTAGGTCTGTCACCCGTCAATATAACTTTACTCATCTTAAAAACCTCTCGTTTCAATAATGTGATATATTTAATTTTATAATATCATTGTAAAAAGTCAAGTACAAAAAAACCGCCCCTCCGGTATGAAGAGGCGGTTCTGTGTCGGTTACTATATAATTTAGAACAAATCAACTTTTCCGGCATATTTGCTGTTAATTACATAATATGCTGCTGATTCTTCCGGCTTAAGATATACCTGAAGAGACTTAATTGATGAAGCTCTGTGTCCGTCTGCAACATAAGCCTGTGTAGCTCTTTCAATCACTGCATCAACCTTAGCTTCCTGTCCTGCGAACTGAACATATACTTCTGATACAAGTTCATTCTTCTTCTCTGTAACTTTAGCAGCAGTCTTCTTAACTGCTTTCTTAACTGTATCTTTAGTCTCTGTTGCCTTATCAGCAACTTTCTTAGACTCTTCCTTAGCTGTTTCCTTAACCTCTGCAGCTTTCTCTGAAGCAACTTTAACTGTCTCTTTGGCAGCCTCTGCTGTCTTGGATGCTACTTCCTTAACTGTGTTTCCTGCTTCTTTAACCGTTTCAGCTGCCTTAGCCGCTGTAAACTTAACTGTCTGCTTGACTCCGGTTGACTTTCTAGACATAACAAATTCCCTCCTTGAAAATAAAAATATCCACAAATATGTATATTTTGTGTCACCTGTCTTAAACACGGATATAATATAACTCATTTATCAGAAAAAAGCAAGGATTATTTATTATCATTGGTAAAAATGTGCAGTTTTATACTAAGTGCAAGAGGTATGTATTATATATACTTCTTCTAATCCATATCAACAACCGGGGTGGAAACGCCCCGGGAGTGATATAGAAAACTTATAATACACGCGTAGGATAACGCGAGAAAGAAAGAGGTAAAAATTATGTTAGTTATTGGTTATTGTAAGTTGACTTCAAAAAAAGGCCTTCCTATGGCTAAGGTTCAGTGTGTGCGTGATTATACGCCGGAAGAGGTTGCTCGATTGGATGGTGTTGGTGGCTCATGTGTTGAGGATATATGGATTTACCAGCCGCTTCTTGATAAGCTGACACCTGCTTGTATTTCTAAAGAGATGCTTATAACTGCCGCTTGGCAGAATGGCAGAATGGCAATTACTGATATCAATTTCAAGTAAATTTGGAGGTAATTAATGGTTGCTATATTGATACTGGTTATATGTGTAATCAATACCGCTTTACTTATTCGATTAAATAAGTGCGGTAAGATTGTACATGTGCATGAGGAACACACTTATGTTCCACAACCAAAGAAAAAGAAAGTAGTGAAGGAAATCCTTGAAGATGAAGAGGATTAAATAATATATCCTCCGGATTATTCTTCCGGAGGATTATTATTTGTTTTAGATTTGTTTTTAATTATATGTATTATTACTGTTGTTGGAATTGCTAGTAGTAATACGTTTAATGTAAAAAATGCTATATCTTTTATCATTTCGGTATACTCCTTTTGGTTTTTATTAAATTATACATCAAATTGGTGTTGCCGGTTTGATTCCGGCTATGGGGTTCACTTATCAAGTTGTTTGATTGCATTAAGTATTTCTTGATGTCGTCTTTCTTGATCTTGATATTCTACTTCTTTAATGTGTTTGTATTTTATTGCAATTCTTATTATAAGAATTATTAATACTAGCATCATTATACATATTATTATTAGTAATGTTTCGTAATTTATTTGTTTTGGTATTGTGTAATATGTTGTACTTGCGGTTTTCATAGTGATCATAGTAATATACTCCTTTGTTTTTTTTATTTTTATTATACTTGTTAATGTTGTGAGGTGCAATATGAAATTTTTAAGAGAACACAAGTTTATATCTTCTGTTATTGCTGCTTTAATGGTAGTTGTTCTTGTTATGTATTCTTATTGTTCGTTTCAGGTATTCGCAGCAGCTCCGGAAATATCTACTTTACCGGCTGATATTGATATTGATGTTGATTATACTGCTGATACTGTAAACTTTACATATGCCGGCAATACTTATTCGATTGATAGAAATCATAATGTGAATTTAACACATTATTCTTATGGTTCTAGTAGTCGTTATATTTTTGATTATAATTATCCTGAAACTTTTGAACGTTTATTTAATGGAAATTCTTGCTATGCATCTTATTGGTTTTCACCCTCTGAATTGCGCGTATATGTTTTGATTGCCCGGAGTGGAATTTCAAAGGTTAGATGTTATGTCCCATCTGCTAATTATGGTACATTTTGTGTATGTGATAAATATGAAAATGTATATTATTATATGATTACTATTGATTATAGTTCTGGTTCTGCTGTTTATAATAAAATGTCATCTCAAGATGCTATTGATTTAATTTCTTCATATGATGAGTCTAAAAATAGAAGTTGTGATAATTTATATGCTTGTAAACTTTTTGATTCTTCTTCTTTATATGTTAACTATTATCGTACTGGATATCTTGATGGTGATTGGTTTTATGGTGCTGAGATTGGATATAAGGCATCCGGAGAACTTAATTCATCTGATTATGCATCTAATTATCATTATATTCCGAATGATTTATTGTGCATTTTTTCTAATTATGAAATATCTGGTTTTTATGAGCCTGATACCAGCAAAGTCAATACTCCTGATTACTACTTTAATTATCAGTATATTTTCTTTAAGGAAGGATATGGTTATATATTCGTTGATTCTGCAAAACGTTGTAAAGAGGTTGGATTTCCGAATGGAGTAAATCGTCCAAGGTTTTATTTTGAAGCGGAAGGTAATAATTACGTTTATTCATCCGTTGATGGAATAACCTGGACTCTTAAATCTAGCTTTGAAAAATATACTAGTAATTTTATGTTTAATAATAAATTTGAGGTGGATTGTGGTAGCTATGCTTTTACTGATTATACATTAGTCTATACGAATGATTCACGTTTTGGCGAAGAGCCGCTTGTTACTCCTGATTATGGCGATATAACAGATGTAACTGCTAATCTTGATTCATTTCTAAAGGATTTTGATATAATTTCGTCCTCTGGTCGTGGTAGTAGTATTACTTCATTGGATTATTTAATCGTTGAGTTTCCTGCTGATAATTCTTTGTTAAGTTCCTTTGTTGGCTCATTTACTCTTGATTATGTATATTACTGTACTTATAAGTTTTATTACGGTTCTGGTACTACTTCTATGCCGGATTATATTCATATCTATTATTTTGGTGGTACCGTTTATGATAATGTTATTGTTAAATCTTCTTCTGATACTGGTAATAAATTTTTTGATTTTTTAAATGGTACTTTAATTGATCCTAACAATAGTTATCAGCTTGTATCTACCTCAAAAGTTCCAACTTTTAGTATGTATTTTCGTTTGCTTAATAATACTACTAGTAATATATTTACAACCTTAATGCTATGCGTACTGATTTACATGCAGACCTTAAGAGTGTATTTAAAAATATAACTCTTACTAATCAGTATCTTAAGAAAATATTTGATAACCTTGATTCCTTATCAATTCCTGCCGCTGCTCCAGATTATTCCGGAAATTTCAATAAACTGTCGTCAGCTCTTGATCAGCTGCATAATGACTTGATATATGAGGAAGGTGTAACGAAGCTGCCAAACGTTCCGCAGTACCTTGTTTATGTGTATGGAGTTACTAAGGATATCCGAACACGACTTGATACTGTTATTAGTAAATTGCCCGGCTCGGTTGAGGTTGATACTGATTCTATCGTTACGGCTGTAACTGATATGAAAACCTCTGTTAATGATAAATTGGATTCTGTAATTGCAAAGATTCCTTCCGGAGGTGGCAGTTTTGATGATTCGAATATGGTCGGTTCGATTGTATCTCTTAAGGCTGATATATCTGATAACTTTACGACATTAATTAAGCTGCTTAAAAATGATACTGATGGTGTTGAGAATATCGCAGATCTGACATCTTTTTTAACTACTTATGTGGTGTCAATGGGTAATGCTGCGTACTTCACTACTCTACTTGATTTTGCTGATGGTGTTAAAAATAATGTTGTGCTTATCAATGAAACTATGGTTACTATGGTTACTGATTCCGGCATATTTGCGCCTATCTTTACGCTGGGAGCTGGTTTTGCTGTATTCAGCGGTTTAATCAGGAAGGAGCGAATGGATTAATAATGCAGAAATTATTCTGGGTTCTTATCGTTGGTGCTGTTGTTGCTGCGTTGAGTGTTGTTCTATTGCTTAATAATTATCTTCCAACTTTTATTGTACCTTTTGCCTTTGCTTTGCTTGCATTATACATTATCAGGATTGACAGATAGGAGGTTGTGATTATGGTATTAGTACATATTTCAAATTTTATATATAAATACCAGGCGATTTATTTAGATGGTGGACATTCCGGTGGTGGCTCTGATGGTCCTTTTAATCCAGCGCCGGACATGCTGGAAGTATTTAAGTGGATTCCGGAGCTATGGCAGAAGGTTATTAGTTGGCTTTCGTCCGCTTCTATCGTCCGCGGTTATTCATTACTTGGTTTTTTCGCGGCTGCCTTCCTGATTGGTTTCTTGATCAGTTTTATCTTTTCAAGGTAGGAGGTGCTGATTATGGACTTTGCGCAGGCTGATCAGTTGGTAGAGTGGCTGCTTGGCTGCTGTACTGATCTATTTAATTTGATAAAAGGGAACTGGATATTGATGTTATCTTTTTGTGTTTCCCTTATGTCTTTCGTTGTTTCAATCTTGCACAAGATTAAACATATAAAATCGTAACTGTTGGCTTTGATTTTGAAGGAGGTTTATTTATGACTGAATTTCTTGCAATGATTGGCGAAGCTGCTACCTGGGTAATGGGTCAGGCGACTACAATCGGAACTACTATAGTTAACACTCCGGTGTTAGCAATCGGTCTTGTTGTTCCGATCCTTGGCGGTGCTGTTGGCTTATTCATGCGTCTACTGCATCATTAATTTTTGTTGATTTGGGATAAAAAAATATAAGGAGGTAATGCGTTATGTTAGTTGCTGCAGAAGCTACTGCAATGGGTACATTTCTCGCAATGATTGGCGAAGCTGCTACCTGGGTGATGAATCAGGCAACGACCATTGGACAGACCATCGTATCAACTCCGGTTCTTGCGATTGCTCTTGTGGTTCCGATCCTTGGCGGTGCTGTTGGTTTATTTACGCGTTTACTGCGTCACTAATTTTTATCCCGGATATGATTCTTATTATGTCCGGGATAGTTTTTTGAATGAAGAATTTGGAGGTTGTTTATATGGATTTATCTGATATTTTTAAAGTTATTTGCTTGGTTGAGCTTCTTATTGTTTGGGTTGTTGGCTCTATATTGATACATAATTGTGTTCCTTTGTCTAATATTATTATTTTTTATTCTGCTGGTTTTGTTTTGAATTTTATATTGTATTGTTTGGCTCTTTTTCTTAAGTCATAAATATGGAGGTTCTTATTATGCCTGATTTTCAATTTTCACTTACTGAGGTTACATGTTTTTTGGTTTTTTGCTGCGCTTTGTTTACCAGCGTTGTACTACTCTATCGTAGAAGAAATTAGGAGGTGTTGATTTTGTTGCAGCTTATTTTTGAATTGTTTTATAGTTTTGATATTGCTGATATTAATAGTTATATTTTGACAATGTTCAGAACTGTACCCGGTGCACTCGTTCCGATTGTAATGGTATTGATGGCCGTTACTGGTACATTAACTGTTTACCTCTTTACCGTGTTCCTTTCGCTTATCCAGCGTATGTTGAATAGAGAGTAGGTGTTTATATGATTGATTTATTATTCAACTTCATGTTTGGCCCGGATTTCCCGGAAGTGCTTGGATTCGATCCGGCATATACTGTTAGTTTTAAAATCCTTGCACAGTTGGAGTGTATGTTGGTTGCATTGTACATTTTTGTGTCTATCATTTATTTTTTTATCTGCCTGATGAAGAAAAATAAAAGAAACATATTGTAGGAGGTGGTATTTATGTGGACTTCGTTATCTTCCTTCTTGACTGATTTCGGAACTTGTTTCTGGGGCTGCTTCAATAAAGTTTGCACAAATTATTTAGGAATTGCCTTCATTTTATTTATTCTGTTCGGAATCTTATTTTCATCTATATATAGATTTTCCGGACACAACTATTAGGAGGTGGTTTTATGCGTGTATTTTTTATTATAGTTTTAATAATATTTGGATTTATGGTCATTTATCTAATAGCTACAAATCCATATACTAATCCGTACAAACTCATCATGATTTTTGGAAAAAAAGGCAGCGGTAAAAGTACAATTCTTACAAAGTATGCACTTCAATATATGAAAAAAGGTTGGACGGTGTATTCTACGGAACATATTCCAGGCGTTTACTTCATCCAGCCGGAATATATCGGTAAGTTCAACTTGAAAGATTACAACTATAAGATTATTGATCCGGATGATTACTGTGGTCTTAAAAAGTTACTAGTCAGACTTCGGCTAAAGTTCTTCCCTCACAAGCCAAAGGTTCTACTTCTTATTGATGAGGTAGGTATGATTTACGATAATCGAAATTTTAAAAATTTCAATACAAAGGTAAGGGATTTCTTCAAGCTCCAGCGACATTATTATGTTAAATGTGTAATGTTTAGCCAGACTTTCGATGTGGATAAGAAGCTAAGAGATCTGACAGATGCTATGTATCTGGTTAAGAATGTCGCGCGTGTGTTTTGCTACGGTAAGAAGATCCGGAAATATCAGAATATTTCGAACGATTCTATGGATGGCAGCGGCGGTAAGATTGTAGACGATTATGAGTTCGAGCCTTTCCTTCTGTTTTGGCTAGGCTCTCGTACTCTTACTTATATTCCTAAGTATTCCAAATCATTCAATTCATTTCTTGCTCCTGAATTGCCTGATATTGAGTTTGAGTGTGTAACTTATGATAGGGATAAACTTCCGGATATATCTGATGAAGATAAATCTGATCAGGATAATCCTGATGATGATAAGCCGGATGATTCTGATGCAGCCATTGAAGAGCTGCCAGTGGATGATAATTCTGGTGTAGATGAAATTGATAAAGATGGAAATGAGCCGGATAAAAATACGGCTTTACAGGAAGAAGGCCGCGAGTAGGCTGATAGGCCGGACGGCTCAAGCAGTGCGCCCCCGCGAAAGCAGGCGCACGGCGCCGACGCCGAACGCATCAGCCGGACAACTCGCAAGGCCCGGATGCTTGCTGTCAAGCCTATTTTTTCCGCGGAGTAAAGGGCGGTCAATCGCCCCCGGGGGACTACGACAACCCCCGGGTGTGCCATGTGCCGACTATAGAGGAGGTATTTTACATGAACTATTATTTCAAAGATAAAAGGTTTAAAACGCGTGCATGGACGTTTATCGTTTATCCTGATAGTGCTCCAGATAACTGGAGAGATATTTTGGATGATTTACATATTCCTTGGGTTGAATCTCCATTACATGATAAGGATCAGAATCCTACTGGAGAACAAAAGAAACCGCATTGGCATGTAATGCTATATGCTGATGGTCCTAAAAGTTTTGATAATGTTACTAAACTGATAGAAGATCTTAATTGTCCGGAAGTCCGGCCTTGCAATTCTATTGTTGGCCTTGTCCGTTATTTTGCTCATCTTGATAATCCTGAAAAGTATCAATACGATAAGGATTATATTATAGGTCATGCCGGATTTGATGTTGATAGTTACCTGGCTATGCGACCAGGTGAAGAGATGGAGCAAATTGCTACAATGATGGACTTTGTGGTAAATAACTGTATTCTTGAATATTTCGATCTGGTTATGTATGCCAGACAGTATCGCCAGCATGATTGGTTTCCGTTATTGGCTAAAAGTTATAGTTATTTCATGAAAGAGTTTATAGCAAGCTATCGCCGCAGCGTTGAAGCTGACTTGGCAGAAAGGAAGTAATGTTATGTCTTATGTTGATAAATATGATTCAGATACTTTATTGCTTTATTCAACTGAATTAAAGAAATTGTATGAACCTTCTTCTTTTGAATTTTATGATATATTATGTGCTTCTACTTATGCGTTAGATAAGCAGATTCCGGTTAAGGTTGAATATGAATCTAGTGGATATGCTGATGGTCATCCGGTTTATGATTATGCTTCTTGTCCTATATGTGAACATGATTTTGAAGAATATACTAAAGATTGGCAATCTAATTTTTGCCCTGAATGTGGTCAACGGTTAGATTGGACAATGGATAATTAATTAATATACAAGTACCCTTGTGGTGCTTGTATTTTTAATGTATAATATTAAATATCATAAGATATTTAGTGAGGTACTATAAGATATGGGTAAATATAAGCATTTTACAAAATATGATAGGATTAGAATTGAAAGCTGGCTTCGTGCCGGTATGTCTGTTAAATTTATTGCAGCGGAATTACATAAAAATCCTTGTAGTGTATATCGTGAGCTTAAACGTGGAGCTTACGAACATACATTGTATGACCTTACGACAGAAACGCGGTATAGTTCCGATCTAGCTGATGATAAGTACCGGAGCAACTTAAAGGAAAAGGGATCCGGATTAAAGATTGGTAGTGACCTGGCTTATTGTCATTACCTGGAATATATGATTCACGATCGGAAGTATTCCCCTGCGGCAGCTCTTGCTTATGCTGATGTTAATGATCTTGAATTTAATACTAAAATTTCAAAGACAACTTTATACCGCTATATTGATCAGGGATTATTTCTGACACTGACAAATAAGGATTTGTATATTAAGAAGAATAAAAGCAAAAGAAAACATAAGCGCGTTCATGCCTGCTCTGCTCCTTCCGGAATGAGTATTGAACAGCGTCCCCCGGTTGTATTGTCCAGGAACACGTTCGGACATTGGGAAATGGATTGTGTAGTTGGCAAGCGTTCAAGTAAGAATGTGCTGCTGGTGTTCACTGAACGTCTGACCAGAAAAGAACTTATATATAAGATTTCTGACAAAACAAAAACAAGTGTTGTTAAGATTATTGATAGATTACAGTCACGGTTTGGCAGCTCTTTCAATCAAATTTTCAAAACTATAACGTGTGATAATGGAATAGAGTTTGTGGATGCGTATGGAATACAATACGATAAGTCAGGTAATAAGCGTGTAGATTTGTATTATTGCCATCCTTATACATCATGTGAGCGCGGAAGTAATGAGAACCAGAACCGGCTTATCAGGAAGCACTACCCGAAGGGCTGCACGTTTACACGTGTAACCCGTTCGGATATAGTCCGGCTTGAGAATTGGATAAATAACTATCCTCGGAAGCTCTTCGGTTGGCGTTCATCAAACGACATGTTCGACGCAGCACTAAAGGAGCTTGGGTTATGATTGTATTTTATTGTATTTTTTGCACTTACTACTTGACTTTACGTATCATTGGTAAAAAGCCTTAAGCAGAAATTATAAAGTGCATTCTGCCATACCTTTGTCTGGTGTCCGCCATTCGTATCATAAAATATATGCTCGATTCCTTTTTCGGTCATCATCCGGTCAAGATCATATGTCACCCATCCGCACACATTATCTTCGTTGCCCACCTCTAACATAAGAAGTTTAAATCCGCCATACTCCGGGTCGATCACCAGGTCATCCAAAAGCGGATACATAACCGTTTTCTTTGATTCTCCTTTAACAACACCCGCTGTTGAAAATGCCCCGACATATCCGAAGATATCCTGGTGTTTGAAAGCAATGTACATAGTGTTACGGCCACCCATGGAATTTCCTGCTATTGCAGTATTATCCCGTCCGGTTTTAACAGAATATTTTTCTTCAACATACGGCATAAGATAATTGATCAGGTCTTCTTCTGTCTTGTCATATATCGCAATTCGCTCTTCTATCGGCAGATTATCGGCATCTTCTTCTTTATTTACTTCACTGTTAGGAAGCACAACAATCATATCCGGAACATTATTAAAATAATTGAGATTATGGATTATCACATCCGCATCCTTATTAATCCATGTTTTATGGCTGCCTCCGAGTCCATGCAGAAGATACAACACAGGATATTTTTTATCATCGTCATAATCATCCGGCAGGATTACGGCTGCGTGTCTGTAGGTATCTGTTACTCCTGAATAATATTTTATGACATCAGGTTCTCTGTATGCAAAGCCCGGCTGCTTCGTGGCGAAGTAAGGGTTATCGTCCATATACTGCGCAATTCCCTGTTCATTGGTCTCCTGCTCATATGAAAGAACTTTCTTTCTGATATGATTTCTGTAGGAGTCTGCACCAAAAAGGACTGCAGCCACTGTCACGATAACCGCCGCACACAAAGCAGCCGGTATTATCACTTTTCTTTTTGAAAATTTCTTTTTATCCATTATTTCAAGTGCTCCTTGGTTATTCTTTATCAGAGTATAGCACCTGAAGTAAGGTTAAGGTCAATATTAATTTGAATTTTTTACAGCTTTTTTATAAATTTTACTGCCTGTAATCATAACTGTCACAACAGCCGCACCAAGCATTATAACAAGCTTAAACAGTCTGCCATCGCCGGCTCCTACATCCGGATCTTTCTCTTCCGGTTTATTATTACCGCCGCCATTATCGCCGCTGTTATCGCCACTGTTATCACCACTGCCGTTACCACTGTTGTCACCCGAGGGTGTGTCGTTGTCACCTGATGGTTTATCATCCTCTTCATCTGAAGGCTTGTCATTGTCTTCATCAGATGCCTTTACAAGTGTAAGTGTGAAGTCATCAAGTGTTCCCCACGCGCCGGATGGGAGTGAAAGTGCTGCGCCGATTGTAACGGTTCCGTCTTCACCTACAACAATCTCTTCGATAACAGGGTTCTGCCATGTGGTCCATCCAACAAGTTCAAATGAAGCATCCTGTCGTACACCTGATGATATGGCATAGATTGCATTAACTGCACCGGCTGCATCTCCGCCCTGTGCTGAAACCGTAAATCTGTATGTTCCGGGTTTAAGACCGGTTATTGTCTGAGATACGTCAAATGCATAATCACTACCCTTCCAGAAATGAAGCGAATAATCTCCGCTTGCTGCATCAGCTGATTTATTCTGGTAATCTGTTGCATCCGCATCTCCTGTGATAGCCCACATGCTTCTGTCAGAATCTTCAAAACTTGGATTGACCACATAATTATGTGCTTTTACATTGACATTTAAGACAGCCTTTATATCACATCCCTGAATTGTTCCGTAAAATACATATGTGCCTTCTTCTAATGTAGATACGTCAGTGCCATTGGTATCCCATGTTACATTTCCTTCTCCGGTAGTTCCGTCATTGTAATAAACAACAACCCTATCCGGAAGTGTAAGTGCATCTCCGGCATTAATTTCTACATTAAGAGCTTCGGCCGAATCTACTTTAACAGTTGTCTTTGCACCGGTTCTGACATATTTATACACATTGAGTGATGCTAATGGTTTTCCTGCAAAATCAAACATAGCCTGATTGTCCCATGCACTTCCGCCATACCATACTCCTGCATCATCCGGATCATATTCAACGGCAAAGCTTGATGCCCATCCTGATCCTTTGCTTTCCCATATTGTTTTATTTGATGTAAGTATATCCTGTGATACCTCTCCGTTCTCATAAGCATATTTAACAGGAATCCATGCAGGTTCCCAGTAAAACATACCTATTCCGGCACTTCCGATGTCTGCAACAGCCTGAATTACATCCCTGACAACATTTGTCTGTCCCTGTACTGTTGCGCTGTATCCGCTTACAAGATCCGTTGCTGAATTTTTAATTGTGTTTTCATGTCCGTCTCCATCCTGCATTGTATATGCATATGATGTTTCGGCAACCATAACTTTCTTGCCGTATGTATCGGCAATATTTTTGAGTACCGATGTCAGATTGGACATTGTTCCATGCCAATATGTGTAATATGATGATGCAAAAACATCATAATCAACATTATTGGCTGCCAGCTTTTCTGCAATCGAGGCATAGCTTCCGGCATTTTCAGGGTTAGTAAAATGCAGTGCTATAAGTATATTGGCATCGACTGCTCTGACAGCCTCGCTTCCTTTATTATACAAAGCGCACTTGGATGTCATATCTGTTTCGCCGCACATACCGTTATTGGTTTCGTTTCCAACCTGCACCATTCCAACATCAACTCCGGCAGCTTTTATTGCTGTTAATGAGTCATATGTGTAATTGTAAAGCGCTGTTTCCTTTTCTGTAAGGCTCATGCTGCTCCATGCCTTCGGAGCTTTCTGTTTATCCGGATCTGCCCAGAAATCGGAGTAATGGAAATCAACAAGTACCTTCATTCCCGCATTAGTCGCAAGCTTTCCGATTTCAATAGCTTTATCAAGGTCATTATCACCACCGCCATATCCGTTTCCGCTTGCGTCATAAGGATTATTCCATACTCTGACTCTTATCCAGTTAACACCGGAATCAGCAAGGAGATTGAAAAATCCCTGTTTATCGAGCGCATTGCCATCCCAATCATAGTATACAACACCTGATTCTATTTCAGAGATGTAAGATGATACATCTACTCCTGTAATAAAATCATCCGATAATCCCTTTACTTTTTTGACAAAAATATCTGCATCAACAGTCGTATCTGCTTCTTCCGTATCTCCGTCAGTCTTCTCAATCACAAGATTATCGATATTTCCCCAATATGTTGCTGTTTCCGTTCCGCCAAGTGTAACCGTAACCGTACCCTGTGCGTCAAGAATGATCTCGTCAGATGTAACTGTCTGCCACGCATCCCATCCTGTCGTTGTTATTGCATCTGATGTGTAAAGCTGTGTTCCATCAGCTGCTTTCACCGACAGCTTAAGTCCTGAATTCATTTCTGCTCCGGATATATCAAGCGAAACCTTGTATGTGCCGGCATCAAGTGTTCCCGTCGTATAAGATGCGCTCACTTCCGTATCAGCTTCATACCACGGTAATGTAAGCGTAAATGTTGTGTTATTTGACGCATACTGATTTACCGATACTGTTGCACTGTCCCAGCTAAGATTCCATTCATCCGCCGTACCTGTTTCAAAATCTCCGTTGCCTAACATTACATTCTGGGAACCCTTTACGGGCGACAACGCCATTGAACCAATTGCCATTGCCGCCGCCAATCCGACAGCCGTTGCCTTTCTTACAATACTCTTCATAAAATACCTCCATAGATTATAAATGCCTACATGCGCAAACGGTTGCGCTCTCCATGGTTTGAGTATAACACTTTCACATATTTTCGTCAATGCAACATAGAAATATTGTGAATATTTAACAAATTCTTTTGTTGATTATTGATAAAAACCCCTTGTCCATGGTTTATCGAACCGCTGAACAAGGGGTTTATTATATATCCGCGCTACCGTTTGCGTTGTCGCTATTACACTTTATTCTTCTGTATATTTCTTATTATTCTCTATGGTAAAGCCCGGTTCCATCATTCCCGGACACTGATTTGATCCGTCATTGAAAATTACAAGAGCAGCACTCCAGTCATTCTCAAGCACATAACTGTAAAGTCCGTTGCCTTCATCAGTCATCGCAACTCCCGGCCATGCAGCATTCTCTTTAACTTCCGACGATGACTCATCATATACATAAGCATTGACCGTATTCGCCCATGCTGCAGGTTTCTGGAAATATATTTTGGTTCCGGAACTGTTAGTCATCTTATGTGTAAATACATATGTCATTACAGTCTGGTTATTTCCTGATTTAGCTGTAAGTCTGAGTGTCGCGGTATTATCGCTTCCTGCCTTGATTTCAATCTTATCACCGTCAGTATAAGCTGTCTCGGCACCTCCGTTTAAAGAATATGCCGCGCTGTCAGCATTGGATGCCTTAAGTGTTACCTGAATGGAATCTTCATAAAATATGCATGATGTTCCATCCTCAATCTTAACCTCCGGCAATGTACCATATTCTTCATATCCGTCATTGCAAAGGATTATTGCGCTTCTCGCCGGTATTGTTCCCGTGATCTTACCGCCATCAACAGTATATTCCGTGCTGTTATCTGCTCTGTTAACGTATTTGCCGTCAGCAAGCGACACCTCACAGTTAATCTGCTTATCGGATGAATCACTGTTTACAACAACAAGTCCCTTGTTTCCTCTTTCAACCATGATAACAGATGTATCATTATCCGGATTGCTTAATTTCTCACTTTCTCCGGTAACTGCCTTGTTAAAGAGATTGGCAGCCGCTACCGTTGCATCTTTATATAAATAGCTTCCGGCTACTCCGATTCTGTTCATCGCGCCCCACATATTATCCGCGCTGCTTCCGTAAGGTCTTGCAAAAAAGAGTGCGTTTCCATTCTCCCTTGCTGCAAGAAATGCCCATCCGAGTTTAATATCCTCATCCGTAAGTGATGTTGATTCCTCTCCGGTATATGTATCATGTGACTCAAACCATGTTACTGTTGATGCATCTCTTGAACCTACGGCATAATCTTTAAGATCTCCGGCATCCATTTTAGCTGATTTAATTGCTGTTCTTAATTTATAACCATATGAACTTGCCGTTGCCGCGCCTATCGTGTCAATATAATCTGCAATTCTTTCATTATCTCCCTGAAGAACTTCTCCGTAATTAAATATATTATCTGCATTATCTATTTCGGTAATAACTCTTTTCCAGAAATTATTTTCGGAAACACCTGTATCCTTAGGGTCATCTTCAAGTCCTATGTGCTTAGCTGTATCATATCTAAATCCATCAGCTCCACATGCGATACACTCGTTAAGGTATTCAATAAAATAGTCCTGAAACGCCTTATTTTCTGTATTCACATCATACAAGCCACCCTGACTGTATAAGGTACACTGAGCTCTGTCTGCATAATCTGTTATATCTTCCTTACCCGTTGAATGGTAAAGCTTATCGATTCCGCCGACAGCATTGATCAGATCCTGTGAAACGGCACTCTCATCGCCTGTAGTATGATTTGGAACAACATCAACTATAACCTTGATTCCATAACTGTGTGCTTTCTCACACATTGCCTTGAATTCTTCTTTGGTTCCGAGCTGATAATTTCCTATCTTCCAGTCCGTAGGCTGATAATGGTAATACCACTTGCCCTGTCCCATAAGTTCCATTCCGCCATTACCGCCGACAATACATTCATTGGCAGGGGATGTCTGAATAGCCGCATATCCTGCATGAGCTATGTCTTCCATTGATTCGCTGATGGTATTGAATGACCACGCGAAGCACTGGAGTATCGTGCCATTGATATTTTTACCGGACGATTTATCAGGCTTTTCAGTATTCTGTGAGTTTCCGGCTTCCGTACTTTCAACTGACGTTTCACCGGCCTGTGTAGCCTCATCACCTGTGTTGTTTTTCTTTCCGCATCCGGCTGCAGCAATAATAACAAACATGCATGCCAGAATTAACGACAAAATCTTTTTCTTAGTCATCTTCGTTCTCCTTAATGTTAAGATTTAGCTTCGAACTAATTCTATCATTGCAGTCATTATCTTTAAATATTAGATTTCTTAGAAAATATGTTGTTTTTTTATGAACTTTGGCGGTTTCTTAATATTCCGATTATTCCCGCAGCACTGACGACGGCCGTTATTGCTTCCGATACCGGATACGCACTCCATACTCCGGTCATCCCTGCTATAGCCGATAAGATGAAGGCACATGCGATTATAACAATGAACCCCCTCATAAGCGATGTAACAAAAGCCAGCCTGGCCTTTTCCACCGAGCTGAAAATATTACTTCCAACGATATTGATTCCCGCAAATATGAATCCCGCAAAATATATATGCATTCCGTTTACCGCCATCCGGGTAAGTCCGGCATCATTATCCCTGTTAAATATACCTGCTATCTGCGGTGCAAAAAACGCCGCACATACATATATAACCGTACCGATTATCACTGCGGTTATCATAGCTAATCTTACAAGTCTGTTCATATTCTCCGTCTCACCGCGTCCGTAACATGAACTTAAAAGAGGTTGCGAGCCCTGCGCCACACCATTAAGTGTAGCAACCGCAACAAGTGCCGTATTAGCTATAATTCCGTATGCAGCGACTCCTGAATTACCCGCCAGGTTAAGTATGATATAATTAAATACTACCGTTATGACACCTGATGACATTTCTCCCACAAATGCTGATACTCCCACCTGACATGAGTAAAACATCCTTCTGACTGACGGTCTTACCGGCCTTAAGGAAATCGTACTCTTTCTGCCAAGAAGATGTGTCATACATATTCCGATTCCGACAACCGGAGAAAAAGCCGTAGCAAGCGCCGCTCCTTTCATTCCAAGTCCGCACGGAAACATAAGAACGTAATCAAATATAATATTGAACAAACTGCTTAAAAGCGTGGCAAGCATTGCAAGGCCGGGTCTGTTATCATTTCTGACAAATGCATTGCAGATATGATTACAAATAAAAAAAGGTGCAAACGACATAAAAATCCTTGTATATCCGCTTCCCACAGCAATAATTTCTTCATCTCCGCCAAGGATCCCTATTATCCTGTCCGGAATGGTTACTCCGACAACTGCAAATATAATTCCTATAACAATGCCACATTCTATCGAATTCATAAAGAGGCTCCTGCCTTCATTTCTTCCGTGGCTTGCCGCTACCGAATACCTGATTGCCGCTCCGACACCTATCATAAGTCCAAGTGCAAATATAAAATTATACAATGGCAGTACCAGATTAAGGGCTGTAATGCCGTCTGCTCCGACCGCTTTTGAAATAAAGAAAGTATCTGCCAGTATATATAATGATATTCCAATCATTCCCAATATGTTCTGCGATACGTATTTTGCAAATTGCCTTGTTACTTCTTTCTTATTCATTCTGTATATCCTCTATCTACAATATAGTCTCTGTCCCACATGAGAACCTTTAACTTGTCAGCCGCTTCCTTTGCAGGTGCCGTAAAATAACTGTTAGTCATAACCACTCCGACCATCCGGTCATAGAAATCCTTAGCCGCGTATACTTCCTGTACGGACTTAATTCCAACCATATCAGAATAGCATTTACATTGTATTGCATATGTCACGCCATCCCTGCTTGCTAATATGTCTGCCCCAAAGTCCCTGCTTGCTTTCGTTGTGATTACTTCATCAAAACCATCCAAAGCCAGCATCTGTGCGCAAAAAGCCTCAAACTCATGTCCTTCCATGTCATCTATCGAAAGTTTTCTGTGTCTTACGGCACGTCTGATCATAAGTATTATTGTGAAGATTAAAACAGCGGCAGCTAATGCCACCGCCGTAGTTATTATCTGTTCCTTAGTCAATTGATTCCTCCGAATCGTGCATTCCGCAAATATCCCTTGCAACATATATACCACTCGCTGATGCATGCGAAAGTGAATGAGTCACACCACTGCCATCGCCTATTATATACATGCCATCATATTTACATTCAAGATGTTCATTAAGTTCAACTTCCATATTATAGAATTTGACCTCAACACCATAAAGAAGCGTATCATCATTAGCTGTACCCGGAGCTATCTTATCAAGCGCATATATCATCTCAATAATACCATCAAGGATACGTTTCGGAAGAACAAGGCTCAGATCTCCCGGTGTAGCCGACAATGTAGGTCTTACAAGTCCCTCCTCCATTCTCTTGACATTACTTCTTCTTCCTCTTATAAGATCTCCGAAACGCTGTACAATTACACCGCCGCCGAGCATATTGGAAAGTCTGGCTATGCTTTCACCGTATCCGTTACTGTCCTTGAACGGTTCTGAGAAATGCTTGGCAACAAGCAGTGCGAAGTTAGTATTCTCCGTCTGCTTGTCCTCTCCTTCATAGCTGTGTCCGTTGACGGTAATTATACCGTTGGTATTCTCATTAACAACTATACCCTTCGGATTCATGCAGAATGTTCTTACATTATCCTCAAACTGCTGCGTACGGTATACTATCTTGCTTTCATAAAGTTCATCCGTGAGATGTGAAAATATAACAGCAGGCAGTTCAACACGCACACCTATGTCTACGCGGTTGGACTTTGTCGGTATATCAAGTTCCTGACATACATGTTCCATCCACTTACTTCCGCTTCGGCCTACAGAAACCACGCATTTATCGCACTCATAAACCTTATCGTCTTCACATACTACTTCAAATCCGTTGTCCAGCACCTTTATCGACTGTACCGGAGTATCAAAATAAAAATCAATTTTATCCTTAAGCTCATGATATATGTTATCAAGAACTATATAATTAATATCTGTTCCGAGATGACGTACTGATGCATCAAGAAGCTTTAGCTTATTCTGCATGCATATTTTCTTGAACTTGGTTCCGGCGGTTGAGAAAAGTCTTGTTCCTTCTCCTCCGAACTTCATATTAATATCATCCACATAGCGCATAAGTTCAAGTGCCTTCTGTCTTCCGATATATTCATATAATGTTCCGCCAAAATCATTTGTTATATTATATTTACCATCTGAAAAAGCTCCGGCTCCGCCGAATCCGCTCATAATCGAACAGCTCTTGCAATGGATACAGTTCTTAACCTTAACTCCGTCGATCGGACACTTTCTCTTTGCCAGAGGATGTCCTGCTTCAAATACCGCGATACGGCAGTCAGGTCTGTTATTGATGAGCTCATAGGCAGTGAAAATTCCACCCGGTCCCGCTCCTATTATTATAACGTCATATTTACTCATATATTATACCTCCTGTTGCATAATATCCCCAATTCAGTAATCACTCAAGTACATAATTATATCTTATTATCCGGCAACTTTCAACTGTTATTACATATATTTCCTGAATCTGTTCGGAAGATTCTGCCTCTGCAATCCGGGGTTATATCTGGACTTGATTGCAATGTTATCTTCAAAGACTTTCCATAATTTTCCAAATTCGTCCGTTATCTCCTTATCCCTTATTATAGCAAGCATATCATCTTCTATGTATGTCATATAACTTGCATTACTGTCATGAACGCCGGCAAGACCTCTTACGACATCGATTATTATAAAACGTTCCTGCTTCAGCCTGTCTTCGAAAAACTGCATCAATATCTCGCAAATATTATTCTTCGGCTCTATTCTTGCAATCAGATATCCCTTACAGTCGCGGAACCTTAAAAAACCTCTTATGTGCTGATATTCACGCTGACTCGCTCTGTGCAATTCAAACACACGCATAACGTATTTATCATGCAGATCATTCACTATACCGCATCCTACCTGAAGTCCTTTACGTATAAACTTAAATATTGCATCTCCGCGGTCGTCAGCCCCGGATACGGCTGCAAAATAGATCATCTCGTATGCATCATATCCCATAACCGCAATAACTTTAGCTGCCACGCGTGATGCCTTAGCGCTGTCAGTAACTATATCAATATAATCGGCAAACCATTCGATGTTGCCCTTACCTATACTGATTCTGCTGTCATTCACGCCTGCTGCCCATGCATCGAACACAGCTGTAAGTATTCCATCGACTGTCCCATCACAACAACATACTATCATAGCCACCCACCTATATCTGTCCGGATATAACACCATATGAATTATTCTGCATAAACCCTTCCGGCATTATATCCGCATACGTATCATCATCAAAAAACGAAATCTGCTTATATGTCAGATTCCCTATCCTCCTGCGTATATTCATATCCGCATCCGCAAGATTACTTACAATAAAATCTTCATTTATCCTTATTCCCTGATACATCATCCTGCCCGAACATGTAATGAAATACACTGCACGCTTAAGCACAACGCCCATCTTACGTATATCTTCAAAATCGAGTCTCGCACTCTTACGCGCATTAACAATACGCCTGGCTGAATTCGTACCTATTCCCGGCACCTTAAGCAATGTATAATAACCGGCCCTGTTAATCTCTACCGGGAACTGTTCCAGATGTCTGACCGCCCAGTCGCACTTAGGATCGATAAAAACATTAAAATCAGGTCTGTCCTCCGATAATAGATCCGATGCCTTAAATCCATAAAAACGTAACAGCCAGTCTGCCTGATACAGCCTGTGCTCCCGTAAAAGAGGCGGCCCCGCTTCTGTGGAAGGCAATGCCGAATCGTTATTGACATTCACGAATGCCGAATAAAACACCCTCTTGAGCCCGTAGTTCTTATATAAAGCTTCTGCAACGGTTACCAGCTGATAATCGTTCTCCGGTGTCGCACCTATTATCATCTGTGTACTCTGTCCGGCAGGAACAAAACGCGCATTGTCATGTTCCGGACGCATAACTCCATAATTAACAACATTCCGCTCTGCCAATGATTCCCCGGTGCCGCCATACTCCTTAAAAGTAACACCATTGCCATATGCCACGTGATTATCATTCAATCTCAACACATTATCCTTAATCCCGTTCTGAATCTGTCTCATCGGCGTCAGGATATTATGTCTGGACTTATTCGGAGCAAGGCTCTTAAGCCCATCCGTAGTCGGTAATTCAAGATTCACACTCATTCTGTCCGCATACCATCCGGTCATCTCTATAACTGACCTGTCAGCACCCGGTATCGCCTTGACATGTATATATCCTCCGAAATTATATTCGGTCCGCAGCCTGTATACAACCTGATACAGAAGTCCCATCGTGTATGTGGGATTCTTCACAATACCGGAACTTAAGAATAATCCCTCTATATAATTCCTCCTGTAAAATTCCATGGTGAGTGTACATATCTCATCAGGTGTAAACGAAGTCCTGACAACATCATTGGAGGATCTGTTAATACAATAACGGCAGTCATATATGCACTCATTGCTCATAAGAATCTTCAAAAGAGAAATACATCTGCCGTCCGAGGCGAAGCTGTGACAGATTCCGCATGCTGCGGCACTTCCTATTCCGCGCCCGTTATTGGAACGCTCTGTTCCGCTGGAAGTACATGCGACATCATATTTAGCTGCATCGGAAAGAATAGCAAGCTTATCCGTTATATTAAGGTTATCACATATATTCAAAAATGCCGCCTCCATACCGAACATTTGTTTGTAAAATCATTATAGCACAAACGTTAGATATGTCAACGGGATTTTATTTTTTAATTTTATTCGGAAACAATTGAATTCTCAGATATTGTTATTACAGGCCTTACTCCTATATCCGTTCCTATCACATAGTAACCGTCACACGCAAACACACCTGTTGTATTGGTAAACATCTCAAGTGCCATATTGACACCGCATGTTCTGAGCCACCATTTACAATATCCGTTCGTGTCTGTGTACACACCCCTGTCCGATGCAAATTCAGTAGGCTTACACAATCTGTCCTTGTCTGACGCTTTTCTGTCGCCTGCAAAACCGTTAGCACCCTCGCTGCATTCTTCAGCCGAGAAAATGCTTACCATATCACTAACTCCGCCTCCGGACACCAAACCATAATCCGGATTACGTGATGATGACGTTGTCATACTGAGCATATTTTTCTTCTGTTCATCATTAAATGCAATATCATAAAATGTCTTATTAAGCCAGTTTCTTAATGAACTGTTATTCCAGTCAATATCGCTGTATTCATCATTAAACTGCACCGCATCTATCGCATATTCACTCATGAGAATGCATTTGTCCTTGTCCTCACTGACAACTCTCCATGTAATATCATTCATTACATAATAACTGTATTTTCCGTCTTCACCGGTTCTGAAATATTTAATGCCTTTGACCTCGGCTATGCCGTTGTCATCATATTCCGCATCGGTTATGCTCTTTGTAAGTCCGTCCGCTTCCACGCGTTTGTCGGGATACATGCCGAAAAGAACTGTTTTCTCACCGGATTGGACAGGAGCATCATTATGCACCTTGTAATCAGGATTGGAATAATTGTCAAGAAGACCTTTCACTATGTCGGCTCCCGACATAAGAATGCTTTGTGCCGCAGCACTGTCGCCCTCGGCAACCAGGATGTCCGCATATTTATAATAAATATCTTTGACCGTGTCCGGTACTTCCTTATCGCTCCAGTCAATATCGTTGATTACTTCTATTGCTTTTGCGAGTGTTTCCTTAACTCCCTGCATGTTATTTTCTGCCTCATAGACTCCGGAAATCCCGATATATGCATCTATAAGTTCCGGATTTTCCTCAAGAGCCATGTTGTAAGCCGACATCGCCTTGCCGTATTCCTTATCTTCCATAAAAGCTGCCGCATTTTTCATATGATCATCAGCCGTAAGTTCCTTAGGCTTTCCGGTAATACTTACAACTATCATGATAATTACTGCTGCAACAGCGACCGCTATGACCGCCGCCATAAGGATTATTATCTTTTTTTTATTTGTCTTTACTTCTTCTTCCACTTGCATATCCTCCACAAACATACTAAATAAATAATATGTTATTTTGAACCGGTCGTCAACGGTTCTTTTGACTTTTGGACTTATATTATTTATACTGTAATAAGAAATATGAAAAGAGGTTCAAATTATGCAGACAGCTCTTATTACCGGTACATCGGGCGGAATCGGACTTGCCACAGCCAAAGCATTGAATCTGCGTGGCATCAACGTTGTAGGTTTGTCCAGAAGCACATCAGGATATACATCCCCGATTTTCAGGGAAATAACCATAGATATTACTGATACATCTGCCCTGGCACTTTGTGTCCGACAATTATGCAAAGAATATGATTTTGACATATTGATCAATAATGCGGGTGCGGCTTATTATGGGCTTCACGAAAATCTGAGCGCTGCCATGATACACGAGATTGTCTCCGTAAACCTTGAGGCTCCGATGATAATTTGTTCGCTTATGATCAACCGCCTTAAGAAAAACCGCGGCACAATCATCAACATATCAAGTGCCACGGCAAAGAAATCTCCCAACACCCATGGTGCAGCTTATGCTGCCAGCAAAGCAGGCCTTACATCTTTCTCCGAAAGTCTTTTTGCAGAAGTCCGCAAACACGGTATCCGCGTGGTGACACTTCATCCGGACATGACCGACACCGGTCTGTACCGTAATGCCGATTTCACGGCAGATCCGGACTTCGGATGCAGTCTCAGGCCTGAAGATGTTGCAGATGCGATTGTATGGGCTGTAAGCGAACCTGCGGGAATTAACGTAAATGATATCACAATATCACCGCAATATCACAGAATCAAAAGGAAATAATATGATAATTGAAGAATATTCAGGTGTTTTTTTCTGTCTTGCAGATGAAAGCAAAGATGTAATATATAATAAATTAAACAAATCCGGTTCGATAAGTCTCTACCCGGACATATTTTTCAGGCATCCGTTTGCAGAAGGCGAACTGAATGACCCCGATATATATGATACCGCCGCAGAACTGCTTCGCTGCCACGGCAGTGCACATTGTGTTTTTCTTTCATTAACCGATCACAGCGCACTTCGCAGTATCGCAGAAAGCATCACATCACTGCTTGAAAATGCCGGGTGTTGTGCATCTGCGGACAACATCAGTCCCGAAGCCGTAAATGTTCTATGTGACGATCTGGTTCTTTCGGCTACCATGAGTGCATCACTAAAACAGCTTTTCAACTATTATGCGGCATGCGGCAATGACGTTATGAAACTGATTAACGATACATACAAAGCCTTCCGTCTCCCGGCGGGCAATAAGAAAGAGGGTAAAGAAATTTATGCCGGATTATACCAACATATCATGGGCTGATTTTTTCTCACACATATATATTGAAAAAGAAGCATTGGAATACGAACTGACAGAGCAAATTCTTGCAATGTATCCGGATGCGGTACGCATCCAGATTGAACACTATAAAGATATTTTTAACCGGCCGCACCAGGATTGTGAAATACAGAAAAAAGCCCCTTCACTGGTTCTCGCGGTAAAACATGGCGAACTTATTTATCCCGGCGCAAGAGTGTGCCAGAATTTTGACAATCATTATTTCTATTACACATCATCGATAATGAACTGCCCTTTTGACTGCAGATATTGCTATCTCAAAGGGATGTATCCGTCATCATGCGTTGTTGTTTTTGTCAATATAGATGATATTTTTGCCGAAGCTGCAAGACTTTGTGAAGAACACCCGGTTTATTTATGTGTATCTTATGATACAGACATTCTTGCAATGGAACATCTTACCGGATTTACATCAAAATGGTGTGCGTTCACAGCAGCCCATGACAATATAACAATTGAAATCCGCACCAAATCGGCTTTTGACTGCTCCACGCTTTCAAAATACGCAAATTCCGGCATAATCATGGCATGGACGCTTTCTCCCGATCCGGTGATAGACATGTATGAGCTGCATACCCCATCGCTTGACGCAAGACTCTCGGCAATACGCAAAGCATATGAATGTGGTTTTACGGTCAGACTGTGTTTTGATCCTATGATATATATAAAAGACTGGGAGAATATATATAAGAACTTCTATGAAGAAGTATTCCGCAATATTGACGCCGGGCAGATTTACGATGCAAGCTACGGACTTTTCAGAATATCCGCATCTTATATCAAAAATATGCGCAGGCGGCATCCTGATTCCATAAGCACATATCCTTACAGCAACATTAACGGAATCTGCTCATATGACCCAGGACTTTCAAAGCGGATGAATAATCTTGCATTCAGCTGTCTGTCGCAATATATTCCTTCAGACAAAATATATAAGCCGGAGTGGTAAACTCCGGCTTATGTTATCCGTTCCATTCTGCATATTCCATGTCAATATCGATTACTCCGATACAATTTCCCGGAAGTCCGGCGACTATCCTCTGCATCGCTTCCTTAACTTCCTGCGGACTCTTATCCGACCCAGCAGGTATGACAGCATCAAATATAACATTCGTATGAGTTTTTCCGTCAACCACCCTGAAATCATGTATGGTTATTTTATCATCATACTTATGTATCATTTGTGTTACTGCATTACGCATTGATATGACACGTTCATCATTAACTGATATGGGATCCATATGTATTACCGCCTCACAGCCAAGTGTATCATGCAATTCACGTTCACACCGGTCTATGGCGTCATGCAGCTCTATCAGATTCCCTTCTTCCGAAACCTCTCCGTGAAGCGAGATCATACATCTTCCCGGTCCATAATCGTGTACAACCAGATCGTGAATTCCTATAATCTCATCATAAGACATAACTATATCCCGGATTCTGTTGACAAATTCCGGATCAGGTTTCTTACCGAGAAGCGGATCAACCGTTTCTTTTATTGATTTGATTCCTGTTATCAGGATAAAAACAGAAACTGCAAATCCTGCATATCCATCTATATTGATCCCGAAAAATTTCGTGAGAAGAATCGATATCAATACTACTGACGTCGCAACAACATCGCTTATGGAATCAAGTGCCGTCGCTTTCATTGATGCCGAGTTAATCCGTCTGCCATATATCCTGTTATATGCGAACATATAAAGCTTCACCAGTATGGCGGCAGCAGGTATTATTACAGCCAGTATGCTTTCGGACGGCATTTCGGGTGATATAATCTTTGAAACAGATGTTTTACCAAGTTCGAATCCCATCATTATAATAAGAACCGATACAAACAGACCTGATATATATTCCATTCTGCCATGCCCGAATGGATGGTCAGGATCGGGTTTCTTATCGGCCATCATAAAGCCTGCAAGCGATATCACTGATGAGCCGGCATCCGAAAGGTTATTAAATGCATCTGCCATTATTGAAATTGCTCCGCTTATGCTTCCTGCAATAAATTTCCCGATAAAAAGAAATACATTCAACACGATTCCGGTTATTCCCGTTAAGGTTCCGTATTTCTTCCTGACTGTTCCGTCAGAATAATTCTGTCTGTCTTTGATAAAAACTTTAGCAAGTAATGCTATCATATATTACTGTGTAAATTCTGTCTCCGAAGTCTGTACTCCGCCTACATTGAACTTCGGATTCGGAATTTTGATAGGCGCACCCATCACAGCACTGAGTGTTCTTACCTTTTCATTAGCTGACATAATAATTACCGAAAGATAATTATCTTTGATAAACTGGTCAAGATTATCAATAAATGTACTTACCGTAACTCCTGTTATCGTCTCTACATCAACCTGTATACACTTATCAGGATCTTCCACTACAACCCTGACCACTACTATTGCAACCACCGGGTTGGTCGGATTAAGCTTTATCGATGCTTCAGATCTCACCGAAAGCGCTATTTTCTCTCCCGGTTTTTTTGAAAAAGCATTAGAATATTTAACACTTCTTATCTCCGTCGGATTAATTACTACTTCTACATTCTTCATTATCCTGTCCTCCTTAATGTTCTCTTATCTGATATTATATAGCTTTTTGACAGCCGCGTCTACCCAAATTATGCAGTAACTTCTTCAAATTGTGATTCGTACAGCTGTGCATAGAAGCCATTCTTCGCCATAAGTTCATCATGCGTACCCTGCTCTATTATGTCTCCATCCTTCATAACAAGGATAAGGTCGGCATTCTTAATCGTTGAAAGTCTGTGTGCAATCACAAAACTTGTCCTGCCGCGCATAAGATTATCCATCGCTTTCTGGATTCTGTGCTCGGTTCTTGTATCAACCGATGACGTAGCCTCGTCAAGAATAAGTACCGGATTATCTGCAAGTATAGCCCTTGCAATTGTAAGGAGCTGTTTCTGTCCCTGTGATATATTTGTGGCATCTTCATTGATTTCCATGTTATATCCGTCAGGCATAGTCTCTATAAAATGATGTGCATGCGCCGACTTCGCAGCTGCTATGACTTCTTCATCCGTGGCATCAAGCCTGCCGTAACGTATATTTTCCATTATAGTGCCCTTGAAAAGCCATGTATCCTGGAGTACCATTCCAAACGCTTCCCTCAGACTGCTTCTGTCATAATCTTTGATACAATGTCCGTCCAGTCTTATTTCTCCGGCATTAACATCATAAAATCTCATCAGAAGCTTAACCATTGTTGTCTTACCTGCACCGGTAGGTCCCACTATCGCAATCTGCTTACCCGGAGCCACATGGGCAGTGAAATCATGAATGATTATCTTATCATCATTATATCCGAATTTAACATGATCGAAATCAACCTCACCGTTTATGTGATCAGGATGTACCGCATTTACCGCAAACCTGTCTTCCTCCTCTTCTTCAAGAAGTGCGAAAACCCTCTCTGCTGCCGCCGCCATTGACTGCATCATATTAGATACCTGAGCTATCTGCTGTATCGGCTGGGTAAAATTCTTGACATACTGTATAAACGCCTGTATATCACCTATCTTTATAACACCTTTACCGGCAAGAAATGCTCCGGATATAACAACCGCAACATAACCAAGATTGCCAACAAACTGCATAACCGGCATCATCATTCCGGAAAGGAACTGTGACTTCCATGCTGAAACATAAAGAACGTCGTTGGTATCATTAAAAGTCTTTATAACGTCTTTTTCTTTATTAAAAGCCTTTACGACATTATGACCGCCGTATACTTCCTCGACCTGTCCGTTAATATGTCCTATATATTCCTGCTGAACCCTGAAATACTTCTGGGACTTTTTCATAACAAAACTTATAAGCACCATGCTTAATGGCACAATCAGTACAGCAATGAGTGTCATGACCGGGCTTATTGTAAGCATCATTACAAGAACACCGATAATCGTCGTTATTGACGTAACGAGTGTTGTCAATGACTGGTTAAGTCCGTTACCGAGTGTATCTATATCATTGGTAATAACAGACAGAACCTCTCCGTTGGTGCGGCTCTCAAAATATTTCATCGGCATACGGTTTATTTTTTCGGAAATCTCTTTACGCATCCTGTAACAGAGTTTCTGCGTAATTCCCGTCATTATAAATCCCTGGACAAGATTAAACACGGCTGATAATGCATAAATTACAAGTACAAGGAGAAGAATATGGCCGATGTTATCAAAATTGATCTGTCCTGTTCCCATAAGTTTGGACATAAAGCCTATCTGGAGTTCATTGGTGGCCTTTCCAAGTGTCTTAGGTGCTATAACATTGAACATCGTACTTCCGATTGCAAATATCGCAAATATAAGTATCGCGTATTTGGAGCTTCCGACATACTTAAAAAGTTTACGGATGGTTCCCTTGAAATCCTTGGCCTTCTCTCCGCCGCGCATGCCTCTGTGTCCCATCGGTCCACGCATAGGTCTTTTCTGATTCTCCATGTTATTTCACCTCCAGACTCTTTTTTAATTCACTCTCAGATAACTGTGAACCGGCAATCTGTCTGTATATCTCACAATTCTCCATAAGCTCCTTATGAGTTCCTATTCCGGCGACTTTTCCGTCATCAAGAACTATTATCTGTTCAGCATGCATAACAGTGCTGATTCTCTGTGCCACAATCAATACTGTCTTATCTTTAACCTTAGGTGCCAGTGCTTTTCTCAGTGCCGCATCGGTTTTAAAATCAAGTGCCGAAAAACTGTCATCAAAAATATATATCATCGGGTCTCTGGCAATGGCTCTGGCAATCGAAAGCCTCTGCTTCTGTCCGCCGGAGACATTATTTCCTCCCTGCGCAACCTGGCTCTCATATTTATCAGGCTTGGCTTCTATAAATTCCGTCGCCTGCGCAATCTCTGCCGCCTCAAGCATATCCTCATCAGATTCTACCAGTTGGCCATATTTGATATTATCGGCGATTGTTCCCGAGAACAGGATTCCTTTCTGCGGAACATATCCTATATTCTCTCTCAGACTCTCAAGCGTGATATTCCTTATGTCGCGTCCGTCAAGTGTAATGCTTCCTTCCGTGACATCAAAGAACCTCGGTATCAGATTGACAAGTGTGGACTTACCGCATCCCGTACTTCCTATTATCGCAGTAGTTGTTCCCGGAGATGCTTCAAAATCAATATCATCCAGTACTTTACCTTCTGCCTCCGGATATGCGAAGCTGACATGATTAAATCTGACAACGCCTTTACTTCTTCCTGCATCCACAGCATCTGTGCTGTTATTAACCGACACCTCTGTCTTAAGGACTTCGTCAATACGGTCAGCTGCAACTCCCGCTCTCGGAAGCATAATAGATATCATGGTAAGCATTAAGAATGCCATGACGATCATCATCGTATATGTAATGAACGCTGTCATCGTTCCGACTTCCATAACGCCGGCATCGATTCTGTGTGCTGATGTCCATACTATAAGAATTGACATTACATTCATGATTATCATAAGTGCCGGCATCATAAATGTCATTACACGGTTAGTATAAAGCATTACTCCGGTAAGTTCCTTATTGGCGTCATCAAAACGCTTTTCCTCATGTTTTTCCCTGCTAAAAGCCCTGATTACTGGAATACCTGTAAGAATTTCCCTCGAAACAAGATTGACTTTATCTACAAGTTTCTGCATTATTTTAAACTTAGGCATCGCAAATGCCATAAGAAGGATCATAAGCACTGCTATTGCAACTACTGCAATAGCTATAATATATCCCATTCCGGCTCCGGTTCTGATAACCATTATTATTCCACCGACAGCCATAATAGGTGCGTAAAGAACCATTCTTAACAACATGACCGTTACCATCTGAACCTGCTGCACATCATTGGTCGTCCTGGTAATCAATGATGCTGTCGAAAACTTATTGATCTCTGCATCTGAGAAATTGACCACCTTATTAAAGACTTTAGTCCTCAGATCCCTGCCGACCCCGGCACCTACCTTTGACGCAAGATATCCTACGGCAATAGCAATCGCCATCATTCCCAGGGCAAATACGATCATCCTGCTGCCCATTTTCCATAAATACTTTGAGCGCATTTCATTAAGGTCAACACCCTTTGCCATAAGCTGGTACTTTGTAAAAAGAATGGCATAATTGTTAGTCATGGATTCTCCCATGGATTCAAGTTTCTTATCTGCTGCTGCCCTGACCTCACTGTTTCCCGGTGTTTCCTCATCTGACGCGGAATCATCAGGCATGTCACCATTACGCCTCTGGCCGTACTCCTGCAAAATAAGACTGTATGCCGCAATAGGCTTTATCAACGTCTTATCCATTTCCTTCTTATCTGCGCCCTCATTAAGCACAAAACTCCCATTCTCATTCATAGTATAGTTCTCAAGCCATACCTTACGTTCGTCGTCCGTCATAAACATCGCGATTCCTATATAATCCGGTGAAGACAGACTGTCAGGAGTAGCATACTCAATGCCGGAATTGGTAATTCCGGTATCTATCAGTCTGGACGTGTAATTAGGCAGTGAAAAATCACAAACCGCCTGGAGTATAAGCAGCACAAAAATAATTACCACCGATACCCAGTATTTCTTCATGTTACTGAATATATGCCTCATATTGCATCTCTTCTCTGTGTATTCGCACAGTCCTTTCACAGTATTTATAAATGATGGTACTCTTTACTAATCATTAAATCAATAAAAAAAATATTAAACTTTTATTAAAAATCAATATTTTTTGAGTTCAGCCTCATCTGCATCGCCTGTATCCTCTATCGACTTGATGACAACATAATATCCGACACCCGAATTTACCTCAACATATACACGTTCACCAACCTTATGTCCGATAACAGCCTTACCTATCGGAGATTCATTACTGATGTATCCTTCAAGCGAACTTCCCCGTACAGTAGTAACCACTTTAAATTTCTCTGTTTCATCATCTTCCTCGAAATATAGCTCAACGGTTTTATTCAGTCCGACTTCATCGTCCGCCGACTCATCGCTGATAATCTGTGCTGTCCTGATCATTCTCTCAAGGTATCTTATACGGCTCTCATTTCGGTTCTTGGCTTTCTTGGCCGCATAATATTCAAAGTTCTCACTTAAATCTCCCTGCGCCCTCGCATCCTTAACATCCTCGATCAGTTCCTTACGCAGAACCAGTTTTCTGTGTTCAATTTCCTCCTCCATCTTGTCAATATCTTTCTGTGTTAATTTATCATACATTATTAAATCTCCTTCCCGTTACAACAAAGGAACTGTCACATCCGGCAGTTCCCTTGCAAAATATTATTCGTATATACTTCTGTACTTATTCCTGTTCACGAATTATGAATTCCTTAAGCTGATCATCAATAACTTTCGATATCTCTTTAAGTCTGACAGCATCATTAGTAACTCTTTCCATAATGTTGCATACTTCCGTAACCGAAGCGGAACATTCCTGTGAACTTGCCGCATTCTCTTCGGCAATTGCCGAGAGATTCTGTACTGTATCTGTTACGGCAGTTCTTGTGCTGTCAAGTTTCCCTGTCAAATTGGTTATCTCTTTGACACCTTCTATCGATACTTCAATATTATCTTTAACCTTATCAAATGCCGAGTTCGTATTCTTAACATTCGTACTCTGCTTATTCATGATTTCGCGGACATCCTGCATACCACTGACAGCCTGCTGTGAGTCTTCAATAAGTTTCTCCGTGATATCTTCAATCTGCTTAGCAGACTCATTGGACTGTTCTGCCAGCTTCTGTATCTGTGAAGCTACAACTGCAAATCCACGTCCCTGTTCTCCGGCCCTGGCTGCTTCAATACTTGCATTAAGTGAGAGAAGGTTGGTCTCTTCTGCAATCGACGTAATTATATTAATAGCTGCCTTGATATCTTCTACGGACTTATTGGTAGTATTGGTTCTCTCATAAATCATGTCAATCGACTTAACTGCCTTCTCGTTAATTGCAAGAAGTTCATCAAGAATCTCCGTAGCTTCATCAACAGCCTCACCAATCGCCTTGGAACTCTCACTGAGTCTTTCGACATCCGAATTAGCTTTTTCAATCATACCACCCATTGAAATTACATTAGAAGTAGCATCTGCAGTCTCTTGTGCCTGGCTTGATGCACCTTCCGCAACTTCACTTACGGCAATCTCTACCTGTCTTACGGAATTAACCGTATCATTGGCATCGGATGCAAGTTCCTCAGATGTTCCGTAGAGATTATCGCTCTGTGTCCTGATTTCTGTAATTACACCGTTAAGACCGTCCGCAAGGCTCTCAACCGCTCTTGCCATATATCCGGTCTCATCCTTACGCTTCGTGATGCGCTTAGTCTCTTCATCAACCGTAAGTTCAAGCTTGGATAATTTAAATATTGAATTAGTAACCTTAAGAATAGGCTTGGCAATAAGTCTGCCGACAGCAATTGCTGCTGCAAGTACAACGACCATTATTATGAGTGAAAATTTAATTATGTCATTTCTGATGCTGTTAGTCTCGCCAAGCACATCCGATTCATCAGCAGTTATAATGACCAATGCCTGTCCCTGTCCCACAACAGCATATGCCGCATATTTCTGTTCGCCCTTATATTCGTATGATACAAATTTATCTTCTACCTGGTCAGGATCTTCTGCAAGCTTGGCAACAACATCCTTTATAATCTGATTCTCTACAGGCTTGCCGATCTTATCTTCTGTAGGATGATACAACATCGTCCCGTCCGATCCTACTACATATGTATATGATGACTTAAGTCCGGTAACTCCCACATCTCCGATTCTGTTGTGGAGATATGTAGCCGCAAGTGCATTTTCCGAACCCATCTGCTGCATTCCGTCATTGACAAGACCTCTGGCAAGCTTGGACTCACTTACCATATAGTTCTGTACCATCTGCGATACATGTTCCGATGTAGAAGATGCTACTGACCAGATAAGGAATGCATTGGTACATATAAGTGCTACAAATACCAATAAAGCTATCTTGGCTGAAATTGAATGAATAAAGCTGACCTTAACACGATCCTTTACCTTCTCTTTAACCGTTCTGACTTTCGCCTTTACTTCTTCTGCCTTCTCATGCATCTCTTCATGATGCTGCTCAATCTTCTCATGTAATTCTTCACTGCGTGTCTTATTCTCTTGGGCTGCCATTTCTGCAGCATCCGATGTCTGCTGTCCGCTAACCTCTGTTACCTCTTCCCTGTTACTTAAATTAATGTCTTCTGACTTACCCATATATGTATCCTCCATATCTGCCTAAGTTATTTTTATAGACAAAATTATACTACATTTTTACAAATAATGCTATATGTTTTTACTATATTACCAAAAAAAGAATTTATCTTACTCCGTGTCCATATAATCCGATACTTTAAGACTATCTGCTCCGGATATTTTATCGATTCTTACCATGTTGGAGCCATTGCACACATAGAGTGCATAATATTCCGTATCTTTATCCGAACTCACGATATACTCCTCATCATAAACCGCCGCAGCCGATACGCAATTATAATTATCCGACGAAAATTTAAGTTCAACGGCCTTGGCTGTCCTGATATTGAACCTTGACATCACGATATTGCCCGATTTATTCTCACACATCAGTATCATTCCGCCGACATATGTGATATACTCTATTCTTTCATCGTTTCCTTTGAGAAGTTTTTCTGGGTTTCCGCCGTTTATTGATAATTTACAAAGTGAAGTGTCCTCACCGTCCGTTTCTGTATAATACAGATCAGAATCTTTCCCGGCGCATACCGACATTATTTCATTATCCAATGTGATCAATACATCCGCTGCCTTCTTCGCAATATCATATTTGACTATATTATATGTATCTCCCTGCACGTACGATGCCGCTATCACAGATCCAACCGCTGTAAGGGAAGTAATCCTGCATTCCGGCTCAAGCGCATACAGCTCCCTGTCACTTTTGCCGTCATACATATAAATTCTGTTAGTATCATTATATACAATTCCGTCATCAACATAATGTGCATTGGCACCTTTGCCAATTACAGTTTCCCTGCCTTCCTTGAAATTGTACTCCTTAATGACATCTGTACCTTCCGTATACAGGACTCTGCCTTTGAGATTATTGGCAACGTTCTTATTAACCTGACCCGATGCAATAAATATGATTATTATAACCACACCGACAATTCCGCACAGGATAAATGCCGGCTTAAGATGTTCTTTTCTGTTCTTCATGTTATATGTATTCCTTTCAATAACTGCGGTATATTCAGTATAATTCCCGCAGTTATCAAAAGGCAAGGATTATTTATTTTTTCCGGAAAGACAGTCCTCAATCCTCAGGAGTTCATTATACTTTGCCACCCGCTCACTTCTCGCAGGCGCACCTGTTTTTATAAGCCCGGAATTCACTGCAACGGCAAGATGCGCAATGAAAGTATCCTCCGTTTCTCCGGAACGGTGCGATATAATTGTTTTATATCCGTTGTCGCCGGCAAGTTTAACTGCTTCCAGTGTTTCGCTTACCGTTCCTATCTGGTTAAGTTTTATAAGGATTGCATTTGCACACCCTCTCCGGATTCCATCGCCAAGCCTCTCGGGATTCGTAACAAAAAAATCATCCCCGACTATTTTAATCCTGTCACCCAGCCTTAGGGTTATCTCATGCCAGCCATCCCAGTCTTCTTCATCCAACGGGTCTTCAACCGAGTACATCGGATATTTATCACAGATTGCCGTCCAGTACTCAATAAGTTCCGCACTCGTATACTCCCTGCCTGATTTCGGCATTCTGTATATCCCGGTTCTGCCGCCTTTCCACTCGCTCGCTGCGGCATCAATTGCAAATTTGAAATCATATCCCGGTCTGTATCCGGCTTTCTCAACCGCTTCAAGCAAAAGATCCAATGCAGCTTCATCATTCTCAAGATCCGGTGCAAAACCGCCTTCATCACCGACAGCAACCGATAAATTTCTTGATTTCAATATGGCAGCAAGTGAATGATACACTTCGCATCCCCATCTGAGCCCCTCACTGTAGCAATCCGCTCCCACCGGCATTATCATAAATTCCTGAATATCCATGTTGTTGGCAGCATGCGCACCGCCGTTTAAAATATTCATCATTGGCACAGGCATATCACAGGCTCTTATACCGCCCAGAAATCTGAACAAAGGTATTCCGAGCGACTTTGACGCAGCATCCGCACATGCCATGGATACGGCCAGTATCGCATTGGCTCCGAGATTACTCTTGTCTTTGGTGGCATCGGACGCAATCATCGCTTCATCAATGGCTTTAAGATTCATTATATCCATGCCTGTTATCACAGCCCGGATAACCATATTTATGTTGTCGACCGCTTTTTTGACACCCCGTCCCATATATCTGTCCGGATTCATATCGCGCAGTTCCAGAGCTTCGTATCTGCCGGTTGATGCCCCGCTCGGCACCGCAGCCCGTCCCATGTTTCCGTCACTCAGATAAATTTCCGCCTCAACAGTCGGATTCCCTCTTGAATCTATAATTTCTCTTGCAAGTACACCGGTTATCGTTATTTTTAACATATTCCCTCCATAGACAGCAAAAAAGCATAAAATGAAAATACCCCACTATTATTGCCCATAGTGAGGATTTTCATTCTATACTTTATGTACTTTACGAGAAATTTGAAATTACTTATCTGGAGGCGTGTGAACAATGTCCGCCACAGCTTGCACAATTGCCTGTGCACCCTTTACCGCTCTTTCTGTCCTTAATCATTCTGTAAATGACAAATCCGACTACCAGAACAAGCACCGCTGCTACTATAATTGTTCCTATGTATTTTTCCATAGTCAAGACCTCCTTATGAAGTTTTTCTTTACTACATGAGTTAGTATATCCTAATCATAGTTAGATGTCAATAACTTTTTTAAAAATATTTTAAAATCAGAACATCGGTGAAAACAGCCTTAATACCGGCATAAGAAGACGTTTTATAAAGGACTTTTTCCTAGCTGTTTCAAGCGTAACAACACGGCATTTGTCAAGTGTATCCCGGTAATCATCGAGCACAGCCTTTACTGCCCCTGATTTATACATCCAGATTGCATTCTCAAAATGATGCGTAAGGCTCCTGTAATCAAGATTAATCGTTCCGACAACCGCTGTCTCATCATCCGACACAAAAATTTTCGCATGTACAAATCCCGGAGTGTACTCATAAATCTTAACTCCCGCTTTAATCAGTACCTCATAGTATGACTGCGTCAGCATATAAGCGATTTTCTTGTCCGGTACACCGGGCGTGATTATTCTTACATCAATACCATTCTTGGCTGCATTGGCAAGGGCCGTGATCATGACATTATCAAGTATGAGATACGGTGTCATAATGTATACGTAGTCGTTTGCCCTGTTGATCATATTGTAGTAAACCGTTTTGCCGGCCGGCTCGTTATCAAACGGATAATCCGTATACGGTGCAAAATATCCGTCGTTATAATTAAATTCCTTTGTAGGTATATAATCATATAAATTATCTGTCTGATTAAATGAACTGTCCCATAATGTAACAAACATGGTCGTGAGGCTCCACACAGCCTCGCCCTTAATCATGATTGCGGTATCCTTCCAATGTCCGTATACAACTTTACGGTTAATATATTCATCAGCCAGATTAACACCGCCCGTGAATCCTACATTACCGTCGATAACACAGATTTTACGGTGATCCCTGTTATTGTATCTGGAATCCAGAATCGAACGGAATGTGTTAAATTCATAACACTTGATTCCCTTCGCCCTCATCTGTCTCACGAAATCGCCCGGAGCCTTAAGAATGCTGCCAAAACTGTCATACATAAACCGGACGTCAAGGCCTTTGGCAGCTTTTTCCTCCAGAATTTCAACTATGGAATCAAGCATCTCTCCACGTTCGATAATAAAATATTCCATAAAAATGAATTTTTCCGCCTTCCGCAGTTCCTCCAGCATAACCGGAAGCATATCCTCTCCCAGCGGGAAAAATTCGGCACAGGTATTGCGGTACACCGGTGCATCCACCTTGTTAAAAAGGTAATCCGTCTGCACCGATATCTGTTCATCAATCATCCGCAGTTCATCATTATAGTACTGTCTTGATCTGATTGCCTGCTTATAGTCCTTGGACATTTTCATTGCCTTTGCAACCTCTTTTTTGCCAAAATGTCTCACACCGTATATCAGATACAGCACTCCTCCAAATATTGGAAAAACAAAAATTATCACTATCCATGGTATCTTGTAAACCGGATTGATATCTGATTTTACTATGTATAGCACTATTATAAATGATACAATTTCAAATATCCAGTTGATATGTTTCAGATAATCCCTGAAAAAAAGATACGGCACAAGAAGTACCGCAAGCTGGATGATAACCGCGATTGCAAAAGCAATAAACTTAATCGTCCGCGGAGAAAGAATCCTTTTACGATGAACTTTTTCCTTACTCATATAACACCTCTTAAACCACTTGTCACATATATTGCTTAACTTTATTGAGTCTTAAGTAAAACTGGCTGTAAAAATCAGCTTCCGTATCATAATTCTCAAAGTAAAATATCTTCAGCAATACGGTACAAACCGCTGAAACAGTCTGCTCTGACCCACAATTCCTGACATATTCCACAACATCTTTCACAAAATAATGCCAGTCATCCGTATACCTATCGTAGGCTGAAAAATCCGGTATGTCAAGCCAGTTTTTAACTTTGACTTTGGTTCTGGTATGTTTCGTACACTCATTTACCTGTGTAAAAAACATATGACCGCCGTTCTCAAATATGCGTCCTAACGGAAAAAGCCTGCATATTCCCGGTCTGAATCCGTGTATGGTACATCTCCCGTCAGAATCAAGGAAACCGCATCTTTCATCGGCTCCCGAAAGTTTCATATTGGGAAGAATTATTCCGTCCACCGCATTCAATTCTATTTTATTGTTCAAAAGCTTGGCAAACCCGGTATTAAGACCTTTTTCCATTGAATATATGTCATACGGGTCAAGCACGATTGAATTGCCCATTCCCGTGCAGCAGGCATGGCAGCCTTCACAGCCGCCGCAGCCGGCTTTTACCATGTCATCCGCCCTGTACAATCTGCCATCCGATATTTCATTCATGTCAATTTGACGTATCATTTCAGTTCTCCCGGTCTTCGGCCCATATTCTTGCACATTTGACTGCGCGGTGCCATCCTTTAATTTTACTGTTTCTTACATCTTCGGCCATAGCAGGCTCAAAAGAGCATCCGAGTTTCCAGTTGGCAAGTATTTCATCCTTGCCGCTCCAGTATCCCGTCGCAAGTCCGGCAAGATATGCCGCACCAAGCGATGTGGTCTCTATAACGTCCGGCCGGTGCACCGGCGTGTTCAAAATATCGGCCTGAAACTGCATAAGAAAATTATTGGCGCTTGCGCCTCCATCAACCTTGAGTGCCTTGAGATAAATTCCCGATTCTTCCTGCATCACGCCAAGCACATCCGCAACCTGGTAATTTATCGATTCAAGTGTTGCCCTTATGAAATGTTCCTTCGTGCATCCTCTTGTAAGCCCGACCACGGTGCCTCTTGCGTATTGATCCCAGTACGGAGCCCCAAGTCCCGTAAATGCCGGCACTATATACACGCCGTCCGAATCGCTGACCGATAATGCGTATTTCTCTGACTGTGCCGCATCGCGTATAAGTCTCATTCCGTCACGCAGCCACTGTATGGCCGCACCTGCTACAAACACACTGCCTTCAAGCGCATAGCAGACGCTTCCGTCAGTTCCCGCCGCTATAGTCGTGAGCAGTCCGTTTTCTGACATGATTGCTTTGCTGCCGGTATTCATAAGCAGAAAACAGCCTGTTCCGTATGTATTTTTGGCTTCGCCCGGTTCAAAACAGCATTGTCCGAATAAAGCCGCCTGCTGGTCTCCCGCAGCTCCTGCAATAGGTATTGCTCCGCCGAGTATCGACGGGTCACTTTCTGCGTATACACAGCTTGATGGTTTAACTTCCGGAAGCATTGACTCCGGAATATTAAAATATTCAAGCAATTCCCTGCACCAGCACAAATTATGTATATCGTACAGCATGGTTCTGGATGCATTCGTGTAATCGGTGATATGCACCCTGCCCTTGGTAAGATTCCATATAAGCCATGTATCAACTGTACCAAAAAGCAATTCGCCGTTTTCGGCTTTTTCCCTGGCTCCGGGTACATTATCAAGAATCCATTCTATCTTGGAAGCAGAAAAATAAGCATCCGGGATAAGCCCGGTAATCCGACGTATTTTGTCCGACATTCCTTCAGCTTTGAGCCTGTCAATACGTTCCGACGTTCGTCTGCACTGCCACACTATGGCATTATATACAGGCCTTCCCGTAGCTCGTTCCCACACTATAGTGGTCTCACGCTGATTGGTTATTCCGATTGCTTCAATATCTGATGCCGAAAGTCCTGCCATTACCATAGCTTCCATTGCAACCGCAAGCTGTGACGACCAGATTTCTACCGGATTATGTTCTATCCAGCCCGCTTTCGGATAAATCTGTTCAAATTCTTTCTGCTGCATCGAGCAGATACGTCCTTTATTATCATATATTACGCATCTTGAACTTGTGGTTCCCTGGTCAAGTGCCATGATGTATTTTGAATCCATATACTATTCCACTACCTCAACTTTAAGCATATTTGTAGTTCCGGATCTTCCCATAGGGATTCCGGATGTAATTACGGTAATGTCTCCCTCTTTGACAAGTTCCTGGCTCTTGGCTTTCTCGATTGCATGGTCAAAAAGAACAAACACATCATGTTTCTCTTTGAGAAGAACCGGTGTAATTCCCCATACCATACTGAGCTGGCGGCATACTTTTTCTGTAGTCGCACAACCGATTATATCACATGCCGGACGGTATCTTGATATCATCCTTACGCTCTTACCGGACTTGCTGACAACAATAATTGCCTTAGCATTAAGATCATATGCTGTTGTACATGTTGCATGGCAGATAGCATCTGTGATATCCGGATTAGAATCACGTTCCCTTGTAAAAAACCGCTTCTTATAATTAATCTCACGTTCGGTTCTTTCTGCAATACGTACCATCATCTCTAATGCTTCAACCGGGTATTTACCGGCTGCGGTCTCTCCCGACAGCATTATTGCGCTTGTTCCGTCATAAATCGCATTTGCGACATCCGCCGTCTCCGCTCTCGTCGGCCGAGGATTCTTGATCATTGAATCAAGCATCTGTGTTGCTGTGATAACCTGCTTGCCGGCTTCATATACCTTCTTGATAATTACCTTCTGTGCAATGGGCACTTCTTCTTCCGGAAGTTCCACACCCATGTCACCTCTGGCTACCATAATTGCATCAGATGCATCAATTATCTCATCAATATTATCAAGTCCCTCCTGATTCTCAATTTTGGAGATAATATTAATTCCCTTTCCTCCGTTGTCATCAAGAAGTTTTCTTATCTGTCTGACATCATCTGCACATCTTACAAAAGAAGCCGCTATGAAATCCACATCCTGTTCTATTCCAAAAAGTATATCCGACTTATCCATATCACTTAAGAAATCCATATTGATATGCGCACCCGGTACATTAACGCCCTTGTGATTGGATACATATCCGCCGTTAACTACGGTACATACAATATCTGTTCCTTTGATTTCCTTAACCACCATCTCAATAAGCCCGTCATCAATAAGTATATTTGTTCCCACTTTAACGTCCTTATATAAATCAGTAAAAGTGATGGCTGCATGTGTATTATCTCCTAATGAGTCATCCGCTGTGAGTGTAAAATCCTGTCCGTTTTCAAGCAAAACCTTTCCATCCGCAAAATCACGTACACGGATTTCCGGTCCCTTTGTATCAAGCATGATAGCAACAGATTTGCCACATTCTTCCCTTACTGACTTGATTGCTTCCATTCTTGCGCCATGTTCTTCATGACTGCCATGCGAAAAATTAAGTCTGGCGACATTCATGCCACCCATAATAAGGTCCTTAAGAACACCGGGTTTGTCCGTTGACGGTCCCATGGTACATATTATTTTCGTTTTTCTCATAATTAAGTCTCCTTTATAAACTCACATATACTGGTCTATTATATATAATTTATTATACAAAAAATGTTCTCCGAATATACCTTATCACTTTTTTTGTCAAATATCAATATTTCTTTTGTAAAGCTATGTAAATCAATATGTGATTGCAAAAATATCGTTATTAATATATAATCAGATACATAAACCAATAGGAGGATATATGCAAAATATGGACTACATACTGACAACCGATAACCTCTGCAAACAATATAAGCATGTAAAGGCTGTCGATTCTATCAATCTCCACATAAAGAAAGGGGATATTTACGGTTTTATCGGACGCAACGGTGCCGGCAAGACCACCACTCTTAAGATGCTTTCCGGGCTTGCAAAACCCACGTTCGGCAGTTTCAGCATATTTGGATGCAGCAAAAGCGAACTGGCATCCGGAGGACTTTTTGCAAAAATAGGGATTCTTATAGAGGAACCGGGATTCTACCCTGATATGTCAGCCTATGACAATCTCAGGATGAAATGCATTCTTATGGGATATAATGACGCGGCATACGCACATGGGCTTTTGGATACCGTAGGACTTGCCGGAGCCGCAAGGCGTAAGGTCAAGACTTTTTCCATGGGTATGAAGCAACGTCTCGGAATCGCCATGGCACTTGTGGGCGACCCTGAGGTGCTTATTCTTGATGAGCCGATTAACGGTCTCGACCCGCAGGGAATTGCCGAAATCCGTAATACCATTCTGAAACTCAACCGCGAGAATGGCAAGACAATAATCATTTCAAGCCATATTCTCGAGGAATTATCCAAAATAGCAACGCATTACGGAATAATCGATTCCGGAAAGCTCATAGCCGAGCTTACGCCGGAAGAACTTTCAGGGAAGTGTGAATCCCGGATTGTTATCAAGGTATATGACATGGAAGCTGCATGTAATCTTTTACACAGTATCAACATTCATAAATTCAATATAATCGATGCCAACACCATCCATGTATATGAGCATATCGAAGACAGCTGCCAGATCAACATGGCTCTTTGTAAGGCTGACATTTTCGTGTCGTCAATATGGGTTGAGCAGGCAGGGCTTGAGGAATTTTTCTTCAACATGACAGGAGGTGGCAAGAATGCTTAAAGCTCTCAGAATGGATCTGTACCGTATGGTACGTACCAAATCGACATACATAATACTTGCGGCAATGATTGCTTCATGCGCCATGATGATATGGAGTTTCTATGTCACATCTGCCGCATTCTCATCCGGAATGATGGGCGAGACCGGTGCTGATATGAATCTGGCGGCGCTTATGCCACAGACTATTGACGGATATTTTGATGCGTTCTTCCAGGGCAATTTTCTTGTCCTTTTTACCGTGATTTTCACCGTAATTTTCTGCGGAGCCGAGTACAAACACGGATATATCAAGAACGTTGCTTCCGTTATATCGAGACGCACAGGTCTGGTAATTTCCAAGCTTATATGCATCTTTATTGAGATAATTGCACTCCATGCGCTCACCGTATTAGGCATAATCATAGGCTGCCGCGGTTTCCTTGGCATTACTGAAGTCAATAATGTCCGTGGGGTGGTACTTGAGGTAATCTGGGGAATTCTTATGAACCTGTCAGTGGCTTCCGTTATTATGCTTCTATTCATAATTGCACGAAAGACAACTCTCCCGATGGTTATCGGAATCATATATGTATTGATGGGCAGCACTATATATTCACTTGCTGATCTTATCGTAGAGAAATTATTTAAGATTACGGATTTCTCGGTTGCCGAGTATACCAATATGGGCAATATGCTTTCATATGTTAATTCCACGGCATCGCAGTCCACGCTTATACGTTCGGCAATCGTTGCCGTTGTATACCTTGTGGTTTCAGCCGTTGTATCATGTATGCTTATGAACAAAAAAGATGTGAAATAGATTTAAAAAAATCAGGCCGTCGGTTCGAGAATGTACCGACGGCCTTTTATAATTATTTTTTCCTTCCGAAAAGACTTTTCTTAACATATTCTTCTTTCCGGTATGATGTCATCTCATATCCTGTCGCTTCTATTGCCGACTTAAGCTCATCTTCGGCAATATCGTCTTCCGAAAGAATAACTGTTTCTTTCTTTGTATGGGAAGAATTTACTTTCTTAACATTAAATTTCTGCCTTATTGTGTCATTGACATGTGCCTCACACATAGAGCACGCCATCTTATCAACACCCAGAGTATATTTGTACATATATGGTATCCTCCTGTATTTTTCTGACTAAATATTATCGCCGCATTCCGTTACGGTCAATTTGTTTTTTTCTCAATAAGCATAAAAAGAACCACACGCTGTTATACCCTTTGCGAGGTCATCTCTGTAACAGTCATCACAGGGATTAAGGCTGTTAACGGTCACATACGGTGTATCAAAAGCTGCTGTGGCATGGATGTAACGGCAGTTTCCGATGTAGATTGCCACATGTCCGGGCCAATATATAAGGTCTCCCATTTCAAGCTGCCTGCACGTTATGTTTTTTACCGGATATTCCGGATTAATCTGTGCATCTCGATATATTATAATACCATTAAACATATAGCTCATAAACGCAAGTCCGGAGCAGTCCATTCCCAATGACGATTTACCGCCCCATCGGTATTGCACGCCATAATATGACATTGCCGCCGATACTATTCCGCGTCTTACTGTCTGCTCGTCACCGTAAGCCATACGTCTTTTGACAATATACGCACTTCTTATATATCCGGATGCACCGTCCGCCTGTTTTATAAGGGTCCATCCTTCTTTACATTCTTTCAGTACTTTGACAAACGAGCCCTTGATAAGGCTGCCAATTCGATCTGCCCTGACATCCGGAGCATCAAGAACGTCCACATAGGATTCCCTGACAATACAAAGTCCTCCCGTCCAACGTGTAAATTCCTCTTTGGATAATATGCGGATGTCATCCGTTAATATGTATCCGGTATATCCATACCATGTAACAACACGCATCATATTGTTATGTGCGGCATCATCCGGCATGACCATCCAGCCCGAAAACACATCATCAACCGTCTCGGTACCATCTTCATTGTATAATCTTGCATATACGGATTTAACAATTGCGTACTTCATGCAAAAAATCCTTTTTATTCTATGATATGCCGTTTTACTTAATCTGCTCCATATATGGTTTCATATAATCAAGGACTTTCTGCTTAAGCTCATCTTCATCCTCGTTATCTTTATCCGGAACAGGAAGCCACATTATGTTTCCCGTAGTATTTACGGCAATTCCGTTCTCGCCGTACTGCCATATCATGCCACTATAGACGATTTCCGGCTCATTCTTATAATATCCGGTCTCATTATCATCCGCTGACAGAAGTCTTATCTGTGACGCTCTTATGGGAATACCGTTATATTTTCCGGCAAAAGAAAGGTCGCACTCCATTTCGCTCCAGCTGAGTCCGGGAAGCATTTTATTCATGACCGCACGGATTTCATCTTTATCGAACTCAAATTCATCCGAAACATCCACTTCCGTAATCACTTCCGCCAGCCAGCCGGGCAGCACATACCTCGAATACAGATCCATAATGTCGATACTGCCTCTTCCTCCGGCTCTCACCACAACCGTAAGCATAATGGCACCGGCAATGACCATGCCGATGCCAATCCATGTGCATACTATAATGACAAAAGCCCCGATGACAGCCATAAGAATCGATGCGGCGATAAGCGCAATACGCCTGTCATCGCTCCGTATCTGTTTCACTATCATGTTCCATGCCCTGTCTTTATTCATAATTCTCCTTAAGAAACTTAAACAGTTCATCCATCTGCTCATCTGTTCCTATTGATATTCTCAGATAATCATCTATTCTCGGTGCATCAAAATGTCTCACATAGATTCCCGCATTTCTTAAATCGTCAAATATCTTCGCTCCCGGTATGGACTTGTGCTTTGCAAATATGAAATTTGCTCCGGAAGGCAGACATTCAAATCCAAGCTCTGTAAGTGCTTTCACCGAACGTTCCCTTGTTGCGGTAACCTTACGCGTAATTTCCTGATAATAGGAATCATTCTCAACTGCTATCGTTCCGAGTTCAATCGACGGACGGTTAAGCGTATATGAGTTTACCGAGTATTTGACATCGTTAAGTGCTTTGATAATACGCTCACCGGCGATGGCAAACCCTATTCTGAGTCCCGCCATTGAACGTGACTTTGAAAATGTCCTGACGACGATGAGATTCTCATATTCGTCAAGAAGCTCAAGAGCTGATCTTCCTGCAAAATCAACATAAGCCTCATCCACGACCACTATCGATTCCTTGTTGTGGTCAAGTATATCCCTGATAAAATCAAGATCCCTGTATATTGATGTCGGGGCGTTCGGATTGGCGATTACCACTCCGCCGTTATCTTTATAATAATCCTCGGCGCGTATCATAAAATTCTCATCAAGTGCCGGTCTTTCGTACGGTATTCTGTAGACGTCGGCCCACACACTGTAGAAAGAATATGTTATATCCGGAAAAAGGATTGGTTTGTCCGAATTAAAAAATGTCATAAATATCATAGAAAGCACATCATCCGAACCGACACCCGGAAAAATCTGACTGCTCTTAACTCCGTAAAGTCCGGCAAGAGCGTCAATCAGGCTGCTTGCTGCCGGATCCGGATAAAGCCTCAAAAGATCCATGTTCATCTTCGCCGCTGCCTCACAGACTGCCGGTGCCGGCGGATATGGATTTTCGTTAGTGTTTAATTTGATAACATTCGTATTTTTCGGCTGTTCACCCGGAACATACGGCTCAACCGTGCGGATATTTTTTTCCCATTCTCTCATAATTCACCTCTTAGTCTGTAAGTTCGAATTCTTCGGCAAGTTTCTTAAATTGCGGAAGGGAATTCGTTATAGTATCGTATGATACACAGTAAGCAATTCTTACAAATCCCGGACACGCAAATGTACTTCCCGGAACTATAAGGATGTTATATTTCTTCGCTCTCTCGCAGAATTCCTTATCATCTACAGGCGTCTTCACGAACATGTAAAATGCGCCCTCCGGCTTAATGCATTCAAATCCGAGTTCCAAAAGTCCCTTATATAATGTTTCCCTGTTACGGTTATATGCAGCTATATTCTCTGATACATCAACATCAACGCATCTGCCGATAACTTTCTGCATAAGTGACGGTGCATTAACGAATCCGAGAATTCTTGTAGCCACATTACATGCCGTCTTAATCGTTGCCGAATCATCGAGCGCATCAGGTATTACAAGGTATCCGATACGTTCACCCGGAAGTGAAAGCGACTTACTGTATGAATATCCGACAACGGTGTTGTCATAGTATTTCGTAAGATACGGAACTTCCACTCCGTCGTATGCAAGTTCCCTGTACGGTTCATCCGAGAAAAGAATTATTACCCTGTCGTATTCTTTCTGCTTGCGCTCTAAAATCTCTGCCATCTTCTTGATCGTATCTTCTGAATATACAACTCCGGTAGGATTATTCGGAGTGTTTACGATAACTGCCTTGGTCTTAGGCGTTATCATTTTCTCAAATGTATCAAGATCCGGCTGGAAAGTAGCGGTATCAGGTGGTACAACCACAAGCTTCGCATCAACATTGGCGGCATATGATCTGTATTCGCCGAAATAAGGTGCAAATGCAATTATCTCATCACCGGCGTTGACAACCGCCTTAAATATAACATTAATTCCGCCTGCCGCACCGACTGTCATAATTATATTGGTTTCATCAAAATCCGTTCCGAAACGTCTGTTGAGTGATGATGCCACAGCCGCTCTTACATCCTCGTATCCTGAATTACTCATATATCCGTGAAGTACTGTCGATTCTTCCTCATCAACAAGTGCCTTGATTGCTTCATTAACCTGGGCAGGAGCCGGCACATTAGGATTACCGAGGCTGAAATCGTATACATTCTCTGCTCCGTATATTCCTGCAAGGCGCTTGCCTTCCTCAAACATCGCTCTGATAACCGAGCTGTTGTTAACCAAATCTATCATTTTATCAGATATCATATATGCTTCCTCCTGTTGTCTGATTTAAGTTAAGTATATTCCCTGCAGTTTTATAAAACAAGTATTTTATTTTTGTTTTTGCTTAATTCGGTTATATGTGTTAGAATTGTCTCGATTTCAGAAAGATATGAGGATATTATAATGAAAAAAATTATCACAACAATATTAGCCTCGCTGGCTCTGTGTGCTGTTTTCACATTATCGGCGGACATAACATCTGCTGCGGATGCTGTGGAACTCACACCGGAATATGCCACATCAAACGGCGCGTCCGTATATGATATGACGGGCGGTTCCTACGATACGATGTCCACATTCAACTCGGGTGATACGATAACAATAAGTTCGTCCACACCGATTGCACATCTGTATATCGCATGGAATAACAAAACCGTCTCTCCATGGACACTGACACTTGAAGACGGTTCTGCACAGGAGTGCGGTACAAACGGTTATCTTCATGAATATGTGAAACTTGACAAGCCGTCAACCAAGGCAGTCATCAATATCAAAGCTGATGGCATGAAAATATGCAAATTATATGCTTTCGGTGAGGGCGATGTTCCTTCGTGGGTACAGCAATGGAATCCCCCATGCGATGAAGCTGATATTCTGCTCGTCTCAACCCACGCGGACGATGAACAGCTTTTCTTCGGCGGAATCATACCGTATTATGCCGGCGAGCTTGGTCTCAAGGTTCAGGTAGCCTATTATACCAATTACTGGAATGGTGCCAACATAAGGGAACATGAGAAGCTTGACGGTCTCTGGACTGTCGGTGTTCGCAACATCTCCGTAAACGGTGATTTCGATGATATATATGCCACTTCGCTCGAAGCTGCCAAAGAAGTTTACAGTTACAATGACACAGTTGCTTTCATGACGGAACTTATCCGCCGCTTCAAACCTCTCGTCCTGGTCGGTCAGGATCTTAACGGTGAATACGGTCACGGCGGCCATATGATAACATCCGCTGCGATATGTGATGCCGTAAACGTGAGTGCAGATGCCGCTTCATATCCCGAATCGGCCGATAAATACGGAACTTATGATGTTCCGAAGACTTACCTGCACCTCTATCCCGAGAACCAGATTAACCTCGACTGCCGCAGGGCTTTATCCAGATTCGGCGGCAAGACAGTCCTCGAGGTTGCCGCTGACGGCTATCTGCAACATGCTTCACAGCAATGGTGCTGGTTCTATGTATCGGATGATTACCAATACAGCTGTGCCAAATTCGGTCTCTACCGTTCAACCGTAGGTGCGGACACCGGCAATGATATTCTTGAAAATGTGGTGACATACGAGGAACAGGCACGCATCAAGGCTGAGGAGGAATCCTCCCGTCAGGCTGAATCGGAATCGGAAAGCATTGCACAGTCCATCGCAGAATCTGAGGCTCAAAGCGAGTCCGAGTCAGAAAGTGCGGCAATCCTGGCAGAGCAGAAAGCATCTTCTCGCTCCCGCGCGATAATAACTGTAGTAATTGCCGTTGTGGTAATTGTTATCCTGTTGTTCGTATATATTATAGTTAGAAATAATTTAAGAAATTCACGCAGAAGAAAGAAAAGAAAAATCCGTTAGTTTCATATACTGTAATCTTTAAGTTTCTGCCTTTTGGCGGCGTAATCCGGACAGTATCGGGAAACTTCATCCCAGAATTCTTTGGAATGATTCATATATTTTCTATGGCAGAGCTCATGTATTATAACATAATCCATGAGCTCTGCCGGCATATAATACAGTCTGTAATTAAAATTCAAATTCCCTTTGGAACTGCAGCTTCCCCACCTGGTCTTCTGATTTCTAACCGTTATCCCGTTATATGTAACATTAATCAGTCCGGCATAGTATGCTGTCCGCTCTGCAAACTTCGCCTTAATCCTGTTATGTTCTTCGGCATTGATTTCCTCCGGTTTCGGAAAAACATGTTCCGACTTACTGTTCTGTTTTGTGATCATTAGATTGTATTTTGTGATAATCCAGTTTTCATGCGCCTTTACAAATGCATCTATCTCAGCTTTGCGGCTGTACAACGGTGCGCGCACGATCACTTCGCCACCTTCCCTTACTTCGAGTGCAAGCGTGCTGCGGCGGGAACGGATAATTTTAATTGGGATGTCTGTCATAGTAGGAATCTCCGGTTGCAATGAATCTTTCCATATTTTATTGTAAGTTCTTTTGATAACCTTTTTATACCCTCTGTGTCATATTCCTCAAGTTCTTTACCCTATCCTTGAAGACGTCAATATCATCGAGCATCTCATATGGTTCGTACTCACCATATGCTGACGGTCTGCTTATTGTTACCAATTGTATGCCCTTTCCCGATACTGCTCTGTTTAATTCATTTACCATATTGCTTAATTCTTTTCCATGTCTTGTTTTTACTGCAATACAGCCCTGTTTATCAAATTCTTTTGCAATCAAATAACACATTTTGAAGCACCTCCCGAAACATATTTTCATTCAATATTTTCCCGTTTTCGTATAATTTTCTTAATTTCAATCCTACATCATCAGGATAATTTTTTTTATACAAATATTTGTGGAGCCAGTTATTTATCTGCCTGTCATAATAAGTATTCATCTGTATCTCTATAGGGTAATGACTATGGTCTAGCTGAAAATATAAATGTACACCTCTATATCCATCATCATTTGCTTTACCTTGTGACATATCAACTATTCTAATCTTGTCTATATTATCGTGATTCAGAATTCCATCATAATTATCGCACAACATACGAAATAGAGTCAGGCATTTCCATTTCCATTCCCATACACGCCTTCTGCTTTGATTCCGTCTGTGTCTTTT
>OJOA01000075.1_pt1 | contig 66199 bp, 56 predicted proteins | sample 1597991 | NCBI WGS metagenome assembly OJOA01 (sample SAMN01915207, study PRJEB22387) | human gut metagenome | isolation source: stool | host: Homo sapiens | place: USA | reverse complement strand
AGTTGCCAGATACAGGGCTTTCAGGAGCGCTGTATCACTTGGAAATACGCTTCTCCGACGGTTGAGCTTACGGTAGGTAGAATTCAGATTTTCAATTAATATATAAACACAATTACAAGAAGGAGATAACCAATACGATACTGGACTAACACCACGAAGAGAATTTTCTAAATAACAACCAGATTCCAGATCCGATACAAGCTCATCAAAAGACATATGGCGATTAAATACATATGTATTACCATTATAATTAAGAGTAATAGAATCAGCATCATAATTAACTTCAGCACCAATATTGTCAGATGGTAATGTAGACACTTCCGGAGCTGCCGCATAAGAACGAAAAGAACCATATGAATATACGACAAGGACAGCTACCATAAGAGCAGCTACAGCAGAACATATTTTGCTATGCTTTCTTAAAAAGTCCATGCTTGAACCTCCATTAAAAATGATGTATAATTTAATAAAAACCGAAAGGAGTTATATAATGAAAGAAGGATACACTAGCGATTGTTACATCTGCACAATGGATAATTTTGACGTAATATGTGACACATTAATCAATAGAGGATGTAATATCTTAAATGCAGTACCAACAGATTACTACATCAATGGAGCATATATAAGTGCAACAAGGATGTGTATAACCTACGAAAGACCAAATACCCCAGCAGGTAAGGATATTGAAAAAAATCTCGATCATTAATTAACAATCCTCCGGACTGAATCCAATCCGGAGGATTACTATTTAATCCGCTTCATCTTCAAGGATTTCCTTCACTACTTTCTTTTTCTTTAATTGTGGAACGTAAGTGTGTTCCTCATGCACATGTACAATCTTACCGCACTTATTTAATCGAATAAGTAAAGCGGTATTGATTACACATACAACAAGCATCAATATAGCAACCATTAATTACCTCCAAGTTAATCAAAAAAGTCTCATATCAACACCTCCAAATTTACTTGAAATTAATATCAGTAATTGGCATTCTGCCATTCTGCCAGGCGGCAGTTATAAGCATCTCTTTAGAAATACAAGCAGGTGTCAGCTTATCAAGAAGCGGCTGGTAGATCCATACATCCTCAACACATGAGCAACCAACACCATCCAATCGCGCAGCCTCTTCCGGCGTATAATCACGCACACACTGAACCTTCGCCATAGGAAGGCCTTTTTTAGATGTCAACTTATAATAACCTAAAACTAACATAATTTACCTCTTTCTTTCTCGCGTTTTCCTATGCGTGTATTGTATTATAAGTTTTCTATATCACACCCGGGGCATTTCCACCCCGGGTGTTGATATGGGTTAGAAAAAGTATATATAATACATACCTCTTGCACTTAGTATAAAACTGCACATGTTAGTTTAATAATAAAAAATAGTAGACATAGATAGACATATAGGATATAATAAGGTAAACATAGATATGTCCGGTTTGTAAATGATGATGCAGGCGATTTTACGGTAAAACTTGCCGCAAAGGCTGAAAAAATAAATGTTGTTATTATGGACTCGCTAAGAACAGGAAGCACAGAAAAATTTATGTCATCAGTTGTAAGACTCTCACAATAATCTGTATGATAGGCAGAAATGCTTTGTTATAAAAAATAAGTAATTAAACAGGAGTGTGTATACATCAAAGGTACAATGGAGGAACATTATGAAAAAATGTAAAATGCTTTTAATTATTCTTGCAGCATTGGTTTTAGCTGGCTGTAATGGCAGTAAAATTGTTGATGAGAGAGGCGAAACTGAAAGTGTAACAGCCGCAGAGAATACAACTACAGACAAAGATCCTGACGCTGCAGTAGAGGCAGAATTTTATGATGATGCCAGAGGAGGAATATCTGTAGAATGTATGGAAATGGTTGACGGAGAATTAAAATACGGAATTGTAGATAGTGAAATGGGAATATCAGTAACTGACGGGGAGGTAAAGCTTCGAGTAAAAATTAGTGGTGAATACAGCTTTGAGGGGCAGCTGCTCAATAATGAAAATACATATAATTTGTATTTGTATCATAATGGTAATCTGCATAAGTTTAACTACGAGGATAGTGATACCTATATGTATACTAAAAAGGTTAAAAATGGTGAAGACTTAAATATGGAAATATCCTTTAAGACTGCAGATGAAATAACAAGCTATAAAATCTTTTGCATTGTTTATAATGACAAGGATATGTTAGGTGAGAATGCAGAGCATAATAGAGAGTACAGCTTGAATAGTCAGGGATTAAATATTTATTGTCAGGATTTTGTACTCGATTTATCTGAAAACACACAGCTGGATAATGAGAAGGAAGGCCTTGAGGTGTGTACAGAATATAATGCAGAAAATACCAAGGATAAGTTGGTTGATGAGCTTAAAGCTTGTAAATCTCTTGTATATGGAGTAAATGCACAGGACGAATTTGTATATAAGGCTAATGACGGAAAATACAAATTTGGAGCTGTAAGAATGAGTGAAGATCAAGATTATGTGGACAACTACAGCACATTTATTGTTTGCGATGACAAGCTTGTGCCTGCCTTTGACGGAAAGCCTATTTTAAATTATAAGGGAAAGGGAGATATAGTAGTAACAAAGGATATAGACTTAAATATGTCTAAGGGAGAGCATATGGTTTATTCTGTTACAATAGCAGATAAAGGAGATAGCTATCGCTCCAGATATGTGCATTTCAATGTAGAATAATAGAAGTTATGGTGGAAACGCAGACAATATATAAAGATAAAATGGAGAAGCAATATGAAAAAATATATTTTAGGAATACTTGTATGTGTATGTATTTTTATAGGTGGTTGCTCTGGCAATAAGGATAACAAGGGAAATTTAGTAACCAATTATTTTAATGGTACAGGCGAGCTTCATTCATATAGCCAGTTAAACAGAGCTCCGGTGCTTTATGATGATAATTGTAAGTATATAAAGAAGTTAAATTATTATTGTATTGACGGTGATAATGCGTATTCTATTTGTACTGATGCCTCATGCAAGCACGAAGACAGCAGTTGTATTGCCAATGGGGAAAATACATATTTTGTAGTTAATGATACTCTGTATTGCTCTGACAGACAGATAATTAACTGTGATACAAAAAAGGTGGTATATGAAAATAAGCTTCCAAAGGAATATTTGGATAATAAGGAAATAACCTATGAAAATAATATAGATGAAGTAAAGATAATTGATGATAAATTTATTGTACTTAGAGAGGGCGGTTATTGTATGGTGCTTGACACCAGCTTTAATGAGATTACATATTTTAATGATATTTCTAAAAGTATATGGTTTAGTTTAGAGGAAAATGATTTATATTTCTTAAACAAATATTATAAAATCGAAAGGGTAAGTCTTGCTGACGGAAATAGTGAGTATATAGATTTAGGAGTGTCCTATATAATATCGGCGTGTGATGATGAAAACTACTATTTCGTACAGGATAGATATAAAGATTTATATCGAATAGATAAGAAGACTAAAGAAAAAAAGAAGATTGATACAGAGGTTGGAGATTTTGTTGTAGTAGATAAATACTTATATTATTCAAAGGATAAGGAAGACGGTACGTTAACCCAGATAATAAGTGATACTGATGGAAATATTATTAATGAAATAAATGCACTGGAGGAATTTGGAGGAGATTTGAATATGTATACCATAAGCTATTATGATGGAAAAATATATTGTGGTATATTAGAAAGGGAGGATAAAACATACATTATAGAAATGTCATTAGACGGCTCGGAGATTAAGAAATATGAAGTACGAGATTAAAAAAATAGTTAAAAATAAAGTATTAATAATATTGTTCCTTGCAACTGTGGCTGTTAGTATATTTGTATCCTTAAGACATTTATCCTACAATGAAGACGATGTCAAGGTATATGAAAATCCATCAAGTGAAAGCTACAAATATAAGCTGGATTACTACGATTCCGTCAATGAATATAGAGAAAAGGTTTGCAGAATAGCAGACAGACTTAAAAATTCATCAGATGAATATGTAGCTGCTCTTAATAGTGAGCTTAAGAATAGTTATCAGGAGCAGTTATCCTTTGTTACAGTTTTTTATACAACCTTTATTGCAAAGTCTATGTGGAACAGTTCGGATATAGGAACACTTTTTTTCCTTGTGTTCTTTTTAAGTTTTGTGGCACAGATGTTTTTTTCAGATGTGTCTACTAATATGATATGTATGCTTAGAACTACATATAAGACTAAGAAAATATTTTGGAATAAGCTAAAATGTATATTTTTAGTAAGTGTTTTAATTTCTGTGCTTAAAGTAGCAATAGAATACTTACCTCAATGGATACATGGAAAAATTATAGATCTTACAAACCCTATACAGAGTATTGAGGGCTTTCAGGAATCTCCTTACAATATATCTATACTTGCCTTTATTGGTATAGATGTGCTTTTAAGCATATTATCGTTTTTAGCAATAGGTATGCTGGTTATTGCCTTTGCCAATATATTAAAGAAAATTCCAAAACTTATAACACTTGTAATAATAACAAGTGGAATATGGTACTATATGTTCTATTATATAACAAAAATCAACTATGTAAGTGCATTAGGTGTTACAGAGGATAACAGATGGTTTACGAATATTATTAGAAGATTTACTACAGTTTTTACCTTGTTTGATCCTGTTAGTTATTTTAAAAAGGCTGAATATATAAATATCTTTGGTATGCCGGTAAGACTGCTTAATGTAACGCTTATAACAGCTATTATATTTGTAGCAATAATGATATTTGTATGCAGACATTTGTACTTAAGGAGAGATGTTAATGTTAGAAGTTAAAGAATTGTCAAAAAAGTATGGTAAAAGATATGGACTTATAGAATTTAATTATAATTTTGAAAATAAAGTATATGGACTTTTAGGACCAAATGGTGCAGGCAAGTCTACATTGATGAATATCATTTGCAAGGTACTAAAAAGAACATCTGGAGAAATTATTTATGAGGGAAAGGATATTGATGAATGGAAGGACGAGTATAGAAAATATGTAGGTTATCTTCCACAGTATACAGGCTTGTATCAGGATTTTACAGTAAAAGAAACACTAGAGTATTTTGCTTATCTAAGAGGTGTTGCAAAAGAAAAGGCTGAAGAAAATGTAAATATGGTACTGGAATATACGAATTTGTCGGATAGAGCTAAGGACAAGGTAGAGTCATTGTCAGGTGGTATGAAAAGAAGACTTGCTATAGCGATTACTTTAGTTGGAAATCCTAAAATACTTATATTTGATGAGCCTACTGTTGGTCTTGACCCTATGGAGCGTTATAGATTTAAAGAAATGATAAAGAAAATCCGTGAGGATAAGATTATTATTATTTCTTCTCATATTGTATCAGATATCAGTGAAATAGCAGACAAGGTAATTATAATGAAGGACGGCAAAATTGTTGGAAATCTTGAAAACACAGACATAGACATTGAAAAAGAGTATATGAAGCTTTTTGCTCAATAGTGAAAGAGGCATTAATATGAACAAAATAAAAAAATGGGAATTAAGGAAGTGTCTGCTTAATAAATTTGCTGTAGCATTAATGATTATTTTATTCATAGGAAAAATTATCTCTTCTATTGTATATAATGCTAACCTTCCAGAAGGAGTAGACACAGACATATACAAGGAGTATATGAAAACATTAGAAGGCAAGTACACAAAGGAAAAGTCAGAATACATAGAAAATGAAATTGCAAGAATTTCCTCACTGGAGGATAGTCAGTTTTCTTATGTAGTAAAATATGACAAGGGGCTTATATCAAAGGAAGAATTTGACAATATAATGTATGAAATAAGAATAGCTCCCAAAATGCTTAGTACCCTAAGCTACATAAGCTCAAAATGTGATTATTATGAAAATAGCTATAGAGAAGGGATTTTTTTCTATGATTTAGATATACAAAGATATATGTCAGTAATGGGACTGGACTTTATTGGATTAACCTTTGTAATATATATATGTATGTCATTATATTTTTCAGATATAAGTGCCAAAACTACTGTACTTGTGACTACATCATATTATGGTAAAAAATATACGAATAGAATTCGTTTAATATTAGGGTTGATAATATGTGTACTAAGTACGGTAATATTATCAATTACAGAGTTTGTTGCTAAGTATATAACTATGGATATTGACTATTTAAAAATGCCGGTAAAAGCAATGCTTGATATGAATAACTTTGCCTTTGATACAAATATTGGAAGTGGTTTACTTATTATATATGGAGGCAGGGTATTGCTTACAGTTGTAATTGTGCTTGGCTTTAGTATTGCAGCAAGAATTAAAACAAATCTTCAAAGGAAGTAATGATTTATATGTAAATCAGTAGCAGCCTGAAGGAAATTTTACTTTACTTCCTTTGGGCTGTTATTTTTTAGTGGATTAACAATACAAAATTCTTTATGGGGTGTACAGTACGTAAGCGCCTAATTTCAGGGTAGATTTTCAACACCCCATTTATTGTCTATCCCAGCAGTCCTTGCAAAATACGCGAAGCAACGAGCGAAGCGTCCCGATATGCTTGCATAATCGGGCATTCCGGGGCAATTTAAGGAGAAATAAAACTATGATAAAAATACTTTTCATCTGCCACGGCAGTATTTTTCGAAAACGCTGAAACCCTTGAATTTATCGTATGTTTTGGACTCTGAGGGAGAAATTTACTAAGAATTTACTAAGAACAGAAAATTAGAATGATATTAAATGGTTTGAAAAGATTTTGCAGAGAAATCCCAAAATTAAGGAAACAGAGTTTTCAGATTTATACCCGAATAAAGGGACAAAGAAGTTTTATAGAGCGTATGTAGAAGTGAATAAGAGCAACGTAGCAGAAAGTTAGAAGAGAGCAAAGGAGAATGTATCATGTGTAAAGTAATAGCAATCGCAAATCAGAAAGGTGGAGTAGGAAAGACCACCACAACAAGTAATTTAGGAATAGGACTGGCAAAACAGGGGAAAAAGGTACTTTTGATTGATGCCGATGCACAGGGTAGCCTTACTGCAAGTTTGGGGTACACAGAGCCGGACAATCTGGAGGAAACACTTGCGACTGTGATGGCGAATATCATCAATGACGAGGATATGGAAGATGATTATGGTGTTTTAAAGCATGAGGAAGGAATTGACATTATGCCGGGAAATATTGAGTTGTCTGGTCTGGAAGTATCTCTGGTAAATGTCATGAGCAGGGAGCTTGTGATGCGTTCCTATATAGAGAAGGTGAAAGACAGATATGATTATATCCTGATTGACTGCATGCCTTCACTTGGCATGATTACCATAAATGCCTTTGCAAGTGCGGACAGTATCTTGATTCCGGTACAGGCGGCATACTTGCCTGTGAAAGGTTTGGAACAGCTCATTAAGACCATTGGCAAAGTAAAACGGCAGATTAATCTGAAGCTGTTTATTGAGGGCATATTGCTGACTATGGTGGATAGCAGGACAAATTATGCAAAGGACATCAGTGCATACTAAATATTTCGAGTTGTGTAAGAAACGTGTAATGTCAGACTTACATAATATGTGTATCTGTAGCACTTATTATGTTCTTCCTTCAACCATTTATTTCATCATTGTTATGGGAAATGGTGCTGTAACTTCCCGTTTATTGGGAAGTCGCAGAGAACGAAAAATCGGAATTTTAAGAGGTGGAAAATTCGATTTTAAGAGTCAAAAAGGAAAAAAGATTTATAAAAAAGGAGGTAATCAAACATGTATGAAATTGCAAAAGAGGTAAGTTCGCTAAATGAGTATATTGACTTTATACATGATTATCAAAAAAATGCAAAAACGGAATTGTGGTATAGGGGACAGAGGAACAACATGTGGAAACTAGATTCTACACTAAATCGTGAGAAAGAATTAGATAATCCAACATTAGGATTAGGTCAAATTACTCTGTTGAAATATAAGAATGTACTTGACTTTACTTTAGAATTGGATGAATTCAAAAAACAACTGAATAGTATTCCGAATACATATAATAAATTTCATTTAATGTTTTTAGGACAGCATTATGGGTTAAAGACACCGGCACTAGATTGGTCGACAGACCCGTTAGTAGGACTTTTTTTTGCATTATATGATTTCAAATATAAAAAGAATGTTTATCCAGTAGTATTTATTTTGAAACCAGCAAAACTAAATAGTAATTCCAGTATAACAATAAATGGGAAGCCTATATGTGAACCATTAAATATTGATAAATTATCAGATTCTATTTTTGATAAATGGTTTATTAATCATAATAATACTCCGTTTTCATTGGTACCATTTGCTGTAAAAAGTAATTATGATATATCGTATAGAATCTCTAGGCAATCAGGCGTATTTACATTGATGGATACAAGACAAACATTAAGCTATCCGTGGATTCAAACGAATATAGATGGAGAACCATTTGGAATAACAATTAAGATTAATCCTGCTAAAGCTGATGATATCCTGCAACATTTGGAGTCATTGAATATAACCAAAGAAACAATATACGGAAACGATCATAAGGAATGGGATGATATTTGTGAGGAGATAGTAACGAACACGCCTAAATTATAGTTTTTTACATAAGAAAACTCTACAACTTCCTACTTGTCAGATTGAAAAGCCAGAGCCTTACGCAAAGTGCAGGAGAAAGACTCCGCTAGGGTTAAGGGCGAAGCACCTTAGCCGGTCAAGGGTGCAACCATTGCCCAGTTAGTGGCGTTTCGCCACTAAGTACTGGGTATTGCTTGTAGCAGAGCTTCACAAGATTAAGCAACTTCGTTGCAAATCCCTTCGGGAAAAACTAAATATTGTTATTATTAACAGACTGAGTAGAGAGATTTACTTGGTCTTTTTTTGTAGAAAAAAAGAAAGGAAGAGTTGCCATGAATGATTCGTGGTTTACCGATGATCTGAAAAAGCTTGATGATGAAAATGTGTTCCGGAAAATGCAGGGGCATCTAATCATAGAATTGTCGGAAATGATAGCGACAGCCAGTGCAAGGAGTATTGAAGATATTAAGTCTTTTATCCGCCGGCAGAGTGATATTTACAAAGTACCTTATGAAACACAGCCCAAGGACAGACCGAGACAGTGTGTATTTGGTGGCACATCCAATGCTATGGATACGCTTCCGCTTGACCGAACCGGTAACAGACGGTTCATGCCGGTCATGGTTTATCCTGAGAGGGCGGAGTGTCATATTCTTGATAATGAAGCTTTTTCAAGGGAATATATCGAGCAAGTGTGGGCGGAAACTATGGAGATATTCAGATCAGGAGACTTCAAACTGATGCTTGGCAAAGAGTCCTCTGATTACCTGAAAGAGTATCAGAAGCAGTTCATGCTGGAAGATGCTGATGCCGGTATGATACTTTCTTTTCTTGATGATTTTAAGGGAGACAGAGTCTACTCCAAACTGCTATGGAAAGAAGCACTACACAGAGACTATGAGCCAAAGAGAATTGAACTAAAGCAGATTTGTGATATTATGAACAACTCTGTGACCGACTGGGTAATGAGCGATGGAGCAATGCACTTTGGAGAATATGGCAAACAGCGCGGTTGGGTGCGTGTCGGTTCGTCTCAGGAAATCCCCGACAAATCGGATAGCGGTGGTTTTATTGAAATACCAAAGCAGATGGAGTTAGAGATACCATTTAAGTAACAAAATTGATGAAGTTACCTTGCTGTTACTTATCTTGTTACCAAGTGGAAGCATTGATTTTACTGGGTTTTCTATGAAAGGTAACAAGAAAATAGAAAAATAAATAAAATACGGGTAGCAAGTATAGGTAGCGATGATTTGAGAAGTCTTTTCGATCATGTTACCTTTTTTATTACCCTTTCCCTTGTAGGGGAATCTTGGAAAGGAGCGGTGGGAATGCAGGAGAAGAAAACAGTGGAAAACAAAGAGAATTATATTGATGGTGGCAATTTCAAGGCGAGAATAGGAAACACTACCTACCTTGTCGGGGTGTTCTTCAACAAAGCAAAAAAGGTAACAGTAGAGGACAGAGTGAAGAATCTGATCTGTGAGGAAGTGGTTGCCGGTAATTTCTAATCAGTTTGTCATAAACACAATCATTTTTTAATGAATTACTATTCTCTGTATTGACAAAACGCTTCCGAAAGGAACGGTACTGGTTGAATGCGGAAAGATGTTAAAAAGGGGCAAGTACAAGATAAAAGTTTTGAATACCATAAACTTTGCTAAATCCATGCATTACAATCCTTTCGCCTATATTCGGAGCGAAAAGGATATTTTGAAACTTGTAAACACAATTATAGTCAACACCAAAGGAGAGGGACAGCAATCCGGTGAGGACTTTTGGGTCAAGGCTGAAAAGCTCTACTATACGGCACTTATCGCCTATATCTGGTATGAAGCTCCGGAAGAGGAGCAGAATTTCGCAATGCTGATTGATATGATTGATGCCAGCGAAGCCAGAGAGGATGATGAGAATTTTAAAAATGCCGTGGACTTACTTTTTGAGGAGCTAGAAACGGAAAAACCCAATCATTTTGCGGTAAGACAGTATAAAAAGTACAAACATGCTGCGGGAGATACAGAAAAGCCTATGCCACTAAAGGCAAAGAGAAAAGAAGAAACCTTATAAGATAATTTAAAATTTTTTATTCCCAACTTTATTCCCAACATGATATAATGAATTTGGTTGGGAATAAAAGTTGGGTAAAGGAGCATACTAATGGATATTAAACAAATTGTTTTAGATTTATGTGCCTTAAGTGATGAACAGGAATGGTTTGAATTTAAGGAAAACTGGTTTCAGCCTGAGGCATTAGGCGAATATGTATCTGCTCTGTCAAATGCGGCGGCTTTCCATTATAAAAAATATGCGTATTTCATTTGGGGTATAAATGATACAACCCATGAAATTGTAGGAACAACTTTTAATCAGTATTGCGATTATAATAAGGAACCGTATCAGAATTATCTTGCAAGGAACTTATCTCCGAGTATCAATTTCAAATTTGAAGAAACTGAAATTTTGGGAAAGAGAGTTGTAGTTTTAGTAATTCCGTCGGCAACTGAAATTCCTACGGCATTTAAAGAAAAGAGGTTTTTAAGAATAGGATCATCAAAATGCAATATTAAGGATTACCCTAAGAGAAAAATTGAACTTTTCAAAATACTGGATGGAAGAATCGAAACGATAGAAACAGTACCGGCAAAATACCAGGAACTTACATTTCAAAAACTCTTTGGATATTACGGTTCCAAAGGTATTGTTTTAAATCAAAAGACGTTTATTAAGAATCTGGGGCTAAAAACAGAAGAAGGCGAGTTTAATATATTAGCGCAGCTTCTGTCGGATAATTCTCATTTTCCGCTTCGTGTATCTATTTTTGATGGAGAAACAAAAGGCTCTAATCTTTTCTCTGTACGTGAATTTGGAAATGACTGTTTATTATACAGTTTGGATGAGTTGTTGCGTTATGGCGATGTATTGAACCTGATTCAGGCGGATGAGACAGATAGGGTCGTTGAGCGAAAGGAGATTCCGTTATTTGATAACAAGGCATTTCGTGAGGCTGTCATAAATGCCGTCCTGCACAATAAATGGGTGGAAGGAAATGAGCCAATGATTTCGGTATTTTCCGACAGAATAGAGATACTATCAAGGGGAACACTTGCTCCGGCACAGACCATGGAAGGATTTTTCTTAGGAGAATCAATACCTGTAAATGAAAAATTATCCGAGATATTTCTTCAACTGCATATAAGTGAGAAATCTGGTCGAGGAGTCCCTAAGATTACGGAAATGTACGGGAAAGATGCATTTTCATTTAGAGAGAATTCAATCGTTGTAACGATTCCGTTTGAGAGAATAAATAAGGTTGGGAATAAAGTTGGGAAAAAGGTTGGGGATAAGAAACCATTAAATTCCAGAAGACAAAAAATTATTTCAGAAATGAGGGACAACCCGAACATTACAACTGCAGAACTTCATAACATATTAGGTGTGAGTGAGACAGCAGTGGAAAAAAATATATCATTTTTAAGAGACAATGGTTATATAGAGAGGGTTGGTTCAAAAAAGACAGGGTACTGGAAAGTATTGTAGGTAGATGAATTAAATAGTGTGATCATGCAAAAGGCCGTCCATGATGCAGTCACAAGAGAGACAATTACAAAAGATCAGAACGGAAAACAAGAGTTAAGGAACTATGAATATTTGAATCTCAATCCCTTGCGCATTCTTGCTTTCCGAATCGTTAAATTGTTTCAAAAAGGGAAAAACTTACGTCTTTTTGAAGAAAAATAATAACATACGAGGTGTAATTCTATGAGATTTAATTCGGTAACAATAAAAAACTTTAGGAATTTTGAAGATATATCAGTAGATTTGACCAACAAGAATGTTCTTTTTGGTATGAATGACGTTGGAAAAACAAATTTTTTGTATGCACTAAGATATGTTTTTGATAAAGATATTAGAAAGCAGAATTTCGGTGATACAGATTATTATAAAAAGAAAGTTGAGATGCCGATAGAAATTGTTATTGCAATTGATATTAGTGATACAGAGAACGCAGATAGTCAAAAGCTGCGTGCAAAATTAAAAGGTGCTATCATTTCAAATCAGGATATAGTATATATCAAAGTAAAAGCTGATTATGATGAAAAAGAAATGATGGGGATTCCGGTTTTATACTGGGGTGGTAATCTTGAAGAATTAGAGGAAATGAAAGTTCACGGTACATTCTTTGAGATTGATTATGTTTTTAATGCGATTTACATTGATGCATATGTTGATTTATATACGTTATTCAAAAAGAATGCCAACAAATTGCTTGTTAATGATAAAGACCAGGACAAAGATATTTTAGACAATATTTGTAAAACTTGTGACGAATTAAATGCTCAAATATCAGGTTTATCAGGTATAAGAGCATTTGAGGAGAAGATCGCACCAGAATACAAAAAGTTTAGACATGATGATATATCTGTATCTGTAAAATCAGAAATAGCTATAAAAGGATTATATTCAAATATTGTTCCTTACATAAAACAGGATACGGATGATTCCTTATATCCAACTTCTGGTGAGGGACGTAAAAAATTGTTGGTGTATGCTATTTTTGATTTGCTTTCTCAAGAGGAAGAAGAAAAGAAAATAAACATTTTTTTAATCGAGGAACCAGAAAATCATCTGCATCGTTCTATGCAGATAGCATTATCTCACATTTTATTTCTTGATGATAAATATCAATATTTGTTTATGACAACCCATTCGCCATATGTGTTGACTGAGATGGATCAGGTAAATCTGGTTCGTATATACAATGAAGACAAAATTGTGAGCAGAAGTGTTCTTTATACAGTACCTACTAAATTTAAAAGCCAGCGCAAGATGCTAAATAGAGGATTGGTAGAAGCTATTTTTGCAGATAAGGTATTGCTTGTCGAGGGTCCTTCTGAAAATGTTTTATTTGGAAAAATTCTGTCAGAAATAAATCCATTTTATGAAGCTGATGGTATTTACATACTTCCAGTAGGTGGATTTGGATTTAAGTCATATTATGAAATACTGGATGCATTACAAATTGACAATATTATTAAAACAGATAATGATTTGAGAAAGATAAAGGGTAAAGAAGAATATAGCGTTTTGGGTTTTTCAAGATTAAATAAATATATCGGAGAAAAAATTCTTCCGGATACACCTATTAGTGAAAGTAGTGTTGAAGCAAAACGAAAATTATATGATGATAATCGGGAAAAACTTGATGAAATCAGATCTGAATATTCACTATATTTATCGAGATGCAGTTTAGAGGAAGATTTGGATGAGGTTATTCATGACAAAATGATTATCTATCTTCCGAATGCAGAGGGAAATCCAATTGGATATTTGCAAGATGCCAAGAATAATCATATGGTTGAACTTGTTGAAAAACTTACTGCTGAGGATTGCAAACGTATTTTTGAACACTATAATTTTGCTTGCCTAAAGGAGGTAATGTCATAATGTTGTCTCCAATACAAAAAGAAATTGTTGAACAACCAGGTAATCTGATTGTGAGAGCGAGTGCTGGTACTGGTAAGACACATACCATGGTATCTAAAATAGTTTATGATATCGAACACCAGTATACGCATAAGGTAGTCGCAGCAATTACATTTACAATCAAGGCTGCCAATGAGATTAAAGAACGTTTAACAATAGATGTAACCAATCATTTTATTGGAACGAACAATAGCTTTGCTATCGAGGAAATTATTAAACCGTTCATGAAAGATGTATTCGGTATGGAATATAAGTTAGACATGAGTACGGATTATTCCGCAAAAGTCAATACGTTTGAAGAAGGATTAGCAAAAATAAAAGATGAGCAGATTTTATGCTCGTATGTAAATAGCAAAGAAAATTTTATATTTCAGCTCGCTTTAGATATTTTAAAAAAATCTAAAGCATGTCAGTTATATTTGCAAGCAAAATATTTCAAGATTTATGTAGACGAATATCAAGATTGTGACAAAGATATGCATTCTCTTTTTATGTATATCTGTGAGACATTACGAATAAATACTTTCGTTGTGGGTGACGAAAAACAATCTATTTATATGTGGCGTGGGGCATATCCAAAAGCATTTATGGGAATTTGGAACAGGCAGGATTTTTCAAAAAAGTTTATGAGAGATAATTTTCGTTCATGCCAGCAGATACAAAATTATTCTAATTTACTGTGCAATGAAACACGAGATTTATATAAATCTGTAGATGATTTATCTTCTGTAATAATGGTATGTGCTACGGTAGATAATTGGGTGTCCTCGGTTGTTCCTTATTTGGATTTGGAAAAGAAATGTGCATTGCTGAGGTACAGTAATGCAAATGCTGAGAAAGGATCATATGAACTTACAGAAGGAAATGTTGAATTTACATACGTTCCGCAAACACCTATTGCTGATATAACCACTGAAACGGCGTGGCTGTATAACGCCGTTGCAAAATTTTTTATTTTAGCGAAGTATTCAGTATTTGATTTTAGAGATGAAATACCTAATGAAGTAGTTGGAAACAAGAGGGTCTTGAATTACATTAAAAATGCATTCAGTATTTTAGATGAATGTATAAAGCAACAAGATGCTCTGGGCTTTGAAAAACAAATCGCGTTAATGGCTAATTACTTAGGGTATGAGACAAAGGCTGATCATTGCAAGAGGTTATATAGAACAATTTGTGATAAACGTTACCATTCCGCATTTAAGATTGATGATTTGAAACGTATTGCTATAACATTTCATTCTTCAAAGGGCTTGGAATTTGAGCAAGTAATTATGTTTGTGTCAGATTATAGGTTATCAAGTGAGCAGGATATATACAACCATTATGTTGCAGTCACACGAGCAAAATCTAAATTGATTATGGTATATATCAATGATGATTGGAATGCAAAGCAGTTCGCAAAAAATATAAATAAGATTTTAGCGGAATCAAATTTAAAAATGAGTGATGTAACAACTGTTGTGAATTGCTTAGGACGTAACTAAATATTAAGCTACTAAGGATTTTAGACAGAAATAGACTCACATTGAATGTGTGTACACATTTAGGTTTGGAAGATACATAGCAAGAATTAAAACAGCTAGAAAAACGTACGAATTTGCAGACTTCGAAAGTTGTCAATTTTTAAAAGCACATTATTTATGCCATGAAAAAGTGGAAAATATTATGGTGTTCCAAATTCAAGAAAAATGTACCAATTTTTGTACCAAAACGTCATGGTAAATATAAGAAATTGCGAGAAAATATAGGAAAAAGAGAATTTTGATATAAGTTGACAAATACAGTAAAAAATAAGGATTTGACAAGAGATAAGGAGATATAAGAACATAAAAAAATCCTATTTATCTGTCACGGCAGTGATTAGGGAACGGTGAAAAAGCCTTGATTTTATTGGGGGTTTTGAACGAAAGTATAGAATTTACACTTTTGGAAGATTGGACCGGAATAATTAGTATAGTAAAGATGTGGAATGAATTCTATATCGGAGCAAAAAGATGTGTGACATTATCAATTATCACGAAGATGCCAGATTTTGACAATAAATGCTTCAAGTATTGCAACAAGTGAACTTCTTACGGAGGAATATGGCAAAATCGTGAATGAATCCTAAGACATTCAATTACAATACCTCATGGGGCATTCGGATATATTGATTACAATGAATGTGTACACGCATATCGGATCCGATGATGCTGAAGAATTGAAGTGGATGGAAGAGTTTAGGAAAGTACGGGCGGAGGTTGAGCAGAAGAAAGAGAAACCGATGTCGCAGAAGATGTTCAAGGTAGTTTAATATGGAAAAGAGATGACGCTCTGGTTTAGGCTAAGGCGTTATTTTATCTTTCTTTTCCCGACATATTGTGATAAAATATCGTAAGGGTTTTGTTTCTCAAAATTGATTGAAAAGGAGATTTGTTATGGGATTTACTATTACACCAGAAGTAAATAGTTCTCAGGAATTTATAGAAATAGCACAGGATTTTTCAAATCCTTTAGATTTGGTAAGAGAAGGAATAAGCAATGGATTTGATGCTCATGCAAAAAATATGATCATGAATTTTAGCGTTATTTCAGATTGCGGAGAGAGAGTTCTTAAAATTGAAATTATTGATGACGGAGATGGAATGAATGATAAGGGATTGAAATCATTCTTTGATTTAGGAAATTCGATGAGAAGAGAAACTAAAGATGAGACAGGAGCAATTGGAGAAAAAGGTCACGGAACAAAAGTTTATTTCAATAGCAAAAAAATAGAGATTATTACCGCTAAAAATGGTATTAAGTATCATGCTATTATGAATGAGCCAAAGAAAAATTTGTTCAATCATGTTATTCCAACTGTAGATGTTACAAGTGAGAATAATGAAGATGGAATGAGAGGTAGTAGAATTGTAATATACGGATATAATGAGAACCGTAGAGATAAGTTTACACATGCACAATTAAAGGACTATATTTTATGGTTCACAAAATTTGGTTCTGTGGAACGATGCTTTGATATTGAAGAAAATGCAGATGTAAAGTTGAAATTGAAAGGTGTAGATGCTGATAAATATGAGGATATTGAATTTGGACATGTCTTTCCAGAAGAGAGCAAGAGTGTAAATGATTTGTTTAATGATTACTTAGTAGATGCCCCAAAGTGGTATTGTAAAAAAGTAGTAAAAACAAAGAGTTTAAAGAACTTTCCAGAAATAAAATTCCAAGCAGTATTCTTTGTTGAAGGTACAAAAGTAAAGTATTCATATAATAATATGATTAGAAGACCAGGATATTCTGCACCAGAAGGGGCATATACGGTTCAAGATAGATATGGGATATGGCTTTGTAAAGATTATATGGCTATCCAGCGAAAAAATGATTGGGTTACATCAAAAGGTTCCGAATATACGAAGTTGCATGCTTTTGTAAATTGTCAAGGATTGCGTCTGACTGCGAATAGAGGTTCAATAGAGAATACTCCATCGGAAATATTGGCAGATTTAAGGGATGCAGTAAAAGAAATATACGATGAAATTGTTCAGAGTGATGATTGGAACGAGCTGGAGTGGCTTGAATCAGAGGTAGATGCATACAATACTGTTGCACGTGAAAAGAGTGATTTTAAGAAACGAATTGATAAAGTTAACAGAACACGAGTTGCGAACTACAAGGTTGCAGATGACAAAAACATTACATTAATTGAACCACAGCAAGAAAATGGTGTGTTTACAATATTTATGCAATTAAGTACATATAAACCAGAAATTTTTCCTTTTACAGTAATCGATTACGATACTCATTTTGGAATTGATGTTATTGTGAAGGCAAAGGATAATATGCCAATTAAAACTTCAAAGTTATTTTATGTCGAATTCAAGAATTATATGAGCAAAAACTTCAATCATTCATTTGAAAATTTACATAGTATTGTGTGCTGGGATATAAATTCAGTAGATTTGAAGAATGGAGAAGAAGTATGTGATATTGCAAATCAAAGACGAACATTAAGAATAGTTCCTCCAGAGTGTGCTGGAGATTATACAAGATATTATTTGGATTCTATGAGAAGTGATAGAAAGATTGAGATATTTGTTTTGAAATATTATTTGGAAGAAAAATTTGGAATAACTTTCGTTCCAAGAAATGAATCCTCGGTATTTTAAATAAAAGGGAAGGACACAACCATCCCTTTGCTTTATAAAAGAAGTATTTATAAATATAAATGATAAAGCGAGGTCGGATTAATATGGGATTTGCAGAGAGAAATGGTTTGGCACCAGAAAAAAACATTCAATTAGAAGATATGGATAGAGCTTTAAGGAATAGGTTATATAATTCTGTACATAAGTTTTTAGAACCATCGCCTTTTATAAATGATGAATTAAAATATGTGGTTGATAAATTAGGATATCGAGTAGAAGCAACAGCACAAAAGAATTGGCACTTGATTGATACTCTTTTACAAAGGACAATTTCAGATATTCCATGGTATATGCCATATGAAATTATAGAATTATTTTTTGAAGCTAAAAGAGATTATTGTAGTCGGTGTGAATACGATTGCTATGAAAGAGGTGCCTGTGATGAGATAGTTTGGTTCAAGAGAGTGACAGCTGAATTAAATAAAATTATGGAACAAGAAAAATCTGGCTATCGATTTTTGAATGACAAATTTATTAACATTACAAGTGAAGGAGAGTTGGCGGAAATTTCAAAGGCAACAGATTCACCATATGAGTCGGTAAGTACGCATTTTAGGAAAGCGCTAACCTTATATTCGGATAGAAAGAATCCAGATTATGAAAATTCCATAAAAGAGTCTATAAGTGCAGTAGAAGCTATGTGTTGTATTATTACAGGAGCGGCTGGTTCACAGGCAACATTAGGAAACACATTAAAGAAATTAGAAGCTAATGGTGTTATGATACATAGTGCGATGAAAGCTGGATTTGAGAAAATGTATGGATATACGTCTGATGCTGATGGAATTCGCCATGGCGGAATAGATTTTACAAATGCCCCGGCGGAAGATGCTAAGTATATGTTGATATCTTGTTCTGCATTTGTAAATTATCTTGTCGAAAAGTTTAGCAGAGTAAATTAACTAAAATTCTTAGTAGTAACCTTTTCCCTTTTACTACCAATTTTACTACTAACAGGTAGTAACAACATGCCTAATTCTGCACTAATTCACCACAATCCGCATTTTCAGAGCATATCACAATAACCCCAGAAAACCTCACCAAACAGGGCATTCCGGGGCAATTTAAGGAGAAATAAAACTATGATAAAAATACTTTTCATCTGCCACGGCAATATCTGCCGTTCGCCGATGGCTGAATTTATGTTTAAAGATATGACCGCCCGCCGGGGTATTGCAAAGGAGTTTGAGATTGCCTCCGCGGCGACGAGTACGGAAGAGATATGGAACGGAGTGGGGAATCCGGTGTATCCGCCGGCAAAAGCCGAGCTGGCAAGGCACGGGATTGGATGTGAGGGTAAGAGAGCGGTGCAGCTTAAGAGGGAGGATTACGATCATTATGACTGGCTGATCGGGATGGATTCGATGAATATGAGGAATATTGAGAGGATGACCGGGCATAAGGGCGGCAAAATCCGTAAGCTGCTGACGTTTGCGGGAGAGGACGGAGATGTTGCGGACCCGTGGTATACCGGGGATTTTGGCAGGACGTGGAGAGATATTGAGAGAGGACTGGATGGATTTCTTAAATATCTGGGGTTTGAATGAAGATATTTTGCAGAAATGAAACCGCGCAATCCTTGACAAATCGCGCGTTTCTGTTTAATATTTAGCTTATGAATTTTTATATTAATATGAGCCGTCATATATAGGAGGCAGATATGGCTAATACTACAACATATAATCCTAAATCAATCGAGCCGAAGTGGCAGAAGTACTGGGAAGAGAACCAGACTTTTAAGACTGATGTATGGGATTTTTCCAAACCTAAATTCTACGCGCTTGACATGTTCCCGTACCCGTCGGGAGTAGGTCTTCACGCAGGACATCCGGAAGGATATACCGCGACAGACATTGTGTCACGTATGAAGAGGATGCAGGGATATAATGTTTTACATCCGATGGGATATGACTCATTTGGACTTCCGGCAGAGCAGTATGCGGTTACGACCGGACATCACCCGAACGGATTCACAGAGAAGAATATAGAGACATTTACTGCACAGCTTAAGGAACTTGGATTTGATTATGACTGGAGCCGCAAGATTGCGACAAGCGACCCGGATTTCTATAAGTGGACACAGTGGATTTTTAAACAGCTTTATCTTGACGGATATGCCAAGTATGTTGATATGCCGGTCAACTGGTGTGAAGAACTCGGAACGGTTCTTTCCAACGATGAGGTAATTGACGGCAAGTCAGAGAGAGGCGGATATCCGGTCGTACGTAAGAATATGAAGCAGTGGGTTATCGACCAGGTGGCTTTTGCGGACAAGCTCCTTGAAGGACTGAACGAGATAGACTGGCCGGAGTCCACGAAAGAGATGCAGAGACACTGGATCGGTAAATCAGAAGGTGTTGAAGTTGATTTCAATATCGTGGGCGGTGGAAGTTTTTCGATATTCACTACATGTATTGAGACGATTTACGGTATCACATTTATGGTACTGGCGCCGGACGGACAGCTTGTTAAGGAACTGATGCCGAGAATTAAGAATCAGGCAGAGGTTCAGGCATATATCGACGAGACAGTCAAGAAAAACGATATGGACAGAACGGAACTCAATAAGACGAAGTCGGGCTGTGTTCTTGAAGGAATATATGCAATCAATCCGGTCAATGGCAAGGAAGTGCCGGTGTTTATCGGCGATTTCGTACTTGCTTCATACGGAACAGGTGCGGTTATGGCAGTACCGTCACACGACCAGAGAGACTTCGAGTATGCCATTGCGCATAAGCTTCCGATGATTCAGGTAATCGAGGGTGCCGATGTGAGCGAGCAGGCATTTGAGAAATATGATTACCTCGGCAAGGGATGTAAGCTTATGAACTCAGAAGAGTTTACGGGACTTACTGTTGAGGAAGCCAAGACTGCCATTACGGATAAGCTTGTTAAGATGGGTGTGGCCCGCAAGAAAGCAAATTACCATTTCCGTGAGTGGATTTTTGCAAGACAGAGATACTGGGGCGAGCCGGTTCCTGTTGTACACCTTGAAAATGGAGAAATTCATGTGCTTGATGATGATGAACTTCCGCTTGTTCTTCCGGAACTTGAGGACTACAAGGGCAAGAACGGACAGGCACCTCTTGAGAATGCGACAGAGTGGAAGCAGTACGACCACAACGGAATCAAGGGTAAGAGAGAAACATCGACCATGCCGGGCAGTGCCGGATCAAGCTGGTATTATTTAAGATATATTGACCCGCATAATGATAAAGAACTTGCCGATAAGGAACTCCTTAAGCACTGGATGCCGGTTGACCTCTATATCGGAGGACCGGAGCATGCGGTAGGACACCTTATGTATTCAAGAATCTGGAACAGATACCTCTATGATAAGGGCATTGCACCTACCAGGGAGCCATTTAAGAAACTTGTGCATCAGGGCATGATACTCGGATCCAACGGAATTAAGATGGGTAAGAGATTCCCTGAATTTGTCATCAATCCGAGTGATATCGTAAGAGATTACGGTGCTGATACATTGAGACTTTATGAGATGTTCATGGGACCGCTTGAGGCTTCCAAACCATGGAGCCAGCAGGGCGTTGAAGGTGCGAGAAGATTTATCGGTAAAGTATGGAATTTCTTCACTGAACCTGAGAATATCATTGAAGATACAGATAACGGACTGAAGAAAGTATATCATCAGACTGTTAAGAAAGTTACACAGGATTTCGAGACACTCGGATTCAACACTGCGATCAGCCAGATGATGATATTCATGAATGCTGCCACTAAGGAAGGCAAGTGCCCGCGTAATTATGCAGAAGGATTTATTAAGATGTTTTCGTGCATCTGCCCTCATGCAGGTGAGGAAATCTGGAGTATTTTAGGACATGATGGCACGATTGCATTTGAGAAATGGCCAGAATTTGATGAAGAAGCCGTTAAGGAAGATACCGTGGAAATCGGTGTGCAGATCAACGGTAAAGTTAAGGGCAAGGTTGAAATAGCTGTTGATGAAGACTCACAGACAGTAATTGCCAAGGCCAAAGAGATTCCGGCGGTTGCGAAGGCAATAGAGGGCAAGAACATAGTAAAAGAAATCTATGTTCCGGGAAGAATTGTAAATATTGTTGCTAAATAAGGCAATGCTATATTGGGCTTCGGTACGTTTAAAGTACCGAAGCCATTTTCATTAGGGTTTCTACTTTGGACTGTTCCTCCGGGTTCATGTCTTTTTTCATGCTTTCAAAAAGAGTTTCGATATCGGATTTGGTAAAACTTATGTGCTCCTGCCTGGCTTTGTTTGAAAAGGCAAGAAGGAGAGGGAGGATGTCATCGGACGAAACACCGGATGAAAGCTGCATGAATTCATTTAAAAGTGCCGATTTGCGGCTGTCTATGTTGTTCATATGCCTCCTTTGCTGCCGGGATTATTATTGAGCATCCGGCTGTATTGTTCATACATCTGCTGCTGTTTGGGTGACAGAAAATTCTTTAACATGTCGGATGATTTATCCGGGGCCTGAGGTTCGGAATTCATTGCATTGTAGATGCTGAATATCTCGTTCATGTTGCTGAAGTTGGACATCATGTTAAAAATTTCACAATCTTTTTTGGGGCAGAACCGTTTGATGTCGTTCACGATATGCTCGGTGTCGTGATGCGCCCTTGCCAGAGGGGACGGACATGGCATGTTTTTATAGAACTCAAGGGTCTGCATAAGTTCGGCAAGTCTGATAAACAGGGCGAACATCTTCTGCTGTTCCCCGGATGTGTATGGCAGATATGCTTTAATCATCTGAAAATATGTGCCGCAGGTGGCGATGTCAAATTCGGTAAGCGGCAGGGTTTCAAAATGCTCCATATGTTTTTAAATCTTTTTTTCTAATATATGCAGACGGACATATGAAAATACCGGTTCCAGTTTAGTGGAACCGGCATATCGGAATAATTAGCCGATGAGTGCTATAAGGATAATGATCCAGAGCCAGTTGTTTCCGCCGCATCCACATCCGCAGCCATCGCCACATCCGTTTCCGCCGAAAAGTGAGTTGCCGAAGATTCCGCCTTCACCGCCGCATGCGCATGAAAGAATAAGAATCCAGAGAAGTACATTGCAGCTGCAGTTGCCTGATCCTGAAATCGGGCTGCCACCGCATCCGCATCCTGTTGCTGCTAAATCACTCATTGTTTTTCCTCCGGGAAATAAACTTTACACTATACAGATATGCGAAATCACCTTTTTGGTTACTATAATAATTGTTGATTTTCACAGATATTGTAGTATAATTTAAAAGATAGTGCTTTTGACAAGTATTAAAATACATAAATTAATTAAAATATATTATAAGGAGATTATGCCATGGATAAAATTAAGATGACTACACCGCTTGTGGAAATGGACGGGGACGAGATGACAAGAATTCTCTGGAAGTCTATCAAGGAAGAACTCCTCTGCCCATTCATAGATCTTAATACAGAATATTACGACCTTGGACTTGAGCATCGTAACGAGACTGATGATAAGGTTACGGTTGATGCAGCCAATGCCAATATGAAATATGGAGTTGCCGTAAAGTGTGCTACGATTACACCGAACGCTGCGCGTATGACAGAATACAATCTTAAAGAGATGTGGAAGAGCCCTAACGGAACTATAAGAGCCATTCTTGACGGAACCGTATTCCGTGCACCGATTATCGTAAAAGGTATCGAACCGCTTGTAAAGAACTGGCATAAGCCTATTACAATAGCAAGACATGCATATGGCGACGTATATAAGAATGTCGAGATTAAGGTCCCGGGTGCCGGAAAGGCCGAGCTTGTATTTACCGGCGCAGACGGAGAAGTTATCAAAGAAACTATCCATGAGTTCAAGACACCGGGAATCATCCAGGGAATCCATAATGTGGACAAGTCGATAGAAAGCTTTGCCAGAAGCTGCTTCAATTACGCACTCGATAAGAAAGAAGATTTGTGGTTTGCCACCAAGGATACAATTTCCAAGAAATACGATCATAATTTCAAGGATATTTTCCAGGAAATTTATGATAATGAATATGAAGAGAAATTTAAGGCAGCAGGAATTGAATATTTCTATACACTGATTGATGATGCGGTTGCAAGAGTAATGAAGTCCGAAGGCGGATACATCTGGGCCTGCAAGAATTATGACGGTGATGTTATGAGTGATATGGTTGCTACGGCATTCGGATCGCTTGCGATGATGACATCTGTTCTTGTATCACCAAGCGGTGTGTACGAGTATGAAGCTGCCCACGGAACGGTACAGAGACATTATTACAAACATCTCAAAGGCGAAGAGACATCTACCAACTCTGTGGCAACGATTTTTGCCTGGAGCGGAGCTCTCAGAAAGAGAGGCGAGCTTGACGGCAATAAGGAATTGCAGATTTTCGCCGATAAGCTTGAAAAAGCATGTATAGATACGATTGAAAGCGGGGAGATGACTAAAGACCTCGCACTTATAACTTCAATTGATAATCCGAAAGTCCTTAACAGTTTTGATTTTATCAAGGCAATAAGAACGAGACTTGAAGCATCACTTTAAGATAAAAATATAAGCGACGAGCAGTGCAGGACACTGCTCGCTGTTATTTTAACGGCGGCAGGCCGGTATGGAGCAATTTTATGGGTATTAGACGCAAAGGCAGAAACAAGGGAATAATTTCCGGAACCGCCGCACTGATTAAAAAGTGCGGCTTAAGTCTTATTGTCTTTGAATTGCTGTATAAATTGGCCGCTTTTGCTATAGGATATCCTCTTTATCTGGCGGGATGGGATTTTACGCTCAGGAAGGCCGGATTTAAGTATCTTACCAATAATTATTTTTTCACTTATCTTAAAAGTCCGTTCACGATAATCTTTTTCGTGCTCATTATTCTGATTTTTGCCTTTTATGTTACTTATGAAGTGGCATGCCTTTCGGTGTGCTTTGATGCCGGTTACCATAATAATCCGATAACCATTGCCCAGATTTTTAAGGCAGGTGCGAAACTGGTCCGTAAAACGATGAAAAAGAAACGCATAGTAACTTTTTTGCATGTGCTGATTGTATCATTAATGATGAATATTACACTGATAGGTTTTATTGCATCGGGAATTACGCTTTCGGACGCGGCTGTGCGCACGATTAAGAGCCATGCATATATTTTTATTCCGATAGGACTGGCGGTGCTTGCTTTGTTTGTGTATTGTATTATTCATATGTTTTCCATCAATTACATGGCATATGACGGTGGAGATATATCGGACAGCAAACGTAAGAGCAGGCAGATGGTAAGAGTGAGGGGACTAAGGTCATTCGGACTTGTGTTTGGCTGGAACGTCGCATTGTTAGCGGTAATTTATATAGTTTATTTTATAATGATTATTCTCATAAGTCTCGGTGTCACGATACTTGACAAGGCTAATCTCGGTATGGCGTTATTCCTTACGGTGTTCAGGGTTGTGCTTTTCGTGACCAAGGTTCTTCTCACAATTACATCACTTCCGGTTTCGTATTGTCTGATAACGAGTATGTTTTACAGATACAGATGCGATGAAGGGGACGAATTCAATATGGGAATAGTTACGGAGAGCCTGATTGGAAGTAAGGGAAATTCACACCGCATGAGGCAGTTCGTGATATCGGCGGCAGTTATCGTAATATCGCTGGTAATGAATATCATGTATATGGTGAGGGCATTTGACAGCAATCCTTTCTCTAACGTGGAGTTCTTTGACCAGACACTTATAATGGCGCACCGTGGAAGTTCATACAATGCACCTGAGAATACCATGCTTGCATTTGAGAAAGCAGTGGAAGCTACGGCCGATTATATTGAACTTGATGTCCATGAGACGAAGGACGGACAGATTGTGGTCATGCATGATGACAGCCTTAAGAGAACGGCCGGAGTGAATAAGAAAGTCTGGAATATGAATTATGAGGATATAGCAAAACTGGATGCCGGAAGCTGGTTTGGCAGCAACGAAGAATTTAAGGAATGCCGCATACCGCTTTTGTCTGATGTAATGAAATATACCAAGGGAAAAATACGGCTTAACATAGAGATAAAACTTACGGACAACGAGCCTGATCTTGTGAAAATGGTTGCAGCACTCATAGAACAATATGATTATATTGACGAATGCGTTGTCACATCCATGAATTACGAAGCACTTAAGGGTATAAAACAGATTAATCCGAAGATACAGACCGGGTATGTGCTTAATGTGGCGTACGGTAATTTTTATAATCTGCCGTATGTTGACGCTTTCAGTATTAATTCGGGATTTGTCAATAAGAATATGATCGATGCCATCCATAACAGAGGCAAGGAGATATATGTCTGGACGGTTAATGGTGAAAACAGGGCCAAGGAACTTACCGTAATGGGTGTTGACGGACTGATAACGGATAATCCCGTTATGGCAAGGGAAGTTGTTTACTCCAAATATTCCAATACATTGATATATAATGTGCTGAGTTATGTTTTTAAAGGATAGGGGTAACTCATTTTGACTTTTTTACCAAAATATTATATAATATGAATTGATGGCCGCAGGCCTGTTTGACAGATAAAATCATATGAAAAGAGGTATGTTAATGGATAATAAGAAAATAGTTGTTGCACTCGGACGTAATGCATTCGGTGAGACATTTCCGGAGCAGAAGGCTAATGTTGCCAAAGCGGCAAGAGCGATAGCCGATCTTGTTGAGGCTAAGTATAATATAGTTATTACACACAGTAACGGTCCGCAGGTAGGAATGATACAGACTGCAATGACCGAATTTGCCAGACTTGATTCAAGATATACGGTTGCGCCTATGTCACTTTGCGGTGCAATGAGTCAGGGATATATCGGTTTTGACCTTCAGAATGCGATAAGAACAGAGCTTCTCAACAGAGGAATATATAAGACGGTATCTACTATTATAACACAGGTCAAGGTGGATCCTTTTGACAGGGCATTCTCTAATCCTACCAAGGTTATCGGAAGATATATGACAGAGGAAGAGGCGAAAGCTGAGGAAGCCAAGGGCAATTATGTTGTAAAAGAAGATAAAGGATACCGCAGGATAATCGCAGCTCCTAAGCCTCAGGATATATACGAAATCGATGCGGTAAGAACACTTCTGGATGCCGGACAGATTGTAATAGCTGCCGGAGGCGGCGGAATACCGGTACTTGAACAGAGAACTGTCCTTAAGGGAGCAAGCGCCATAATTGAGAAAGATTATGTTGCGGCAAGACTTGCGGAACTTATTGATGCAGATACACTTCTTTTCCTTACGGCAGCTGACAAGCTTGTCATTAATGAAGGAACGGATAAGGAACAGAGTTTTGACACGATCAAGGCCTCTGAGCTTAAGGAATATGTGAATGAAGATAATATGGGAGCCATTACGACACTGCCTAAGGTATCGGCAGCGGTAGAGTTTGTTCTCGCAGGCAATGAGCGTAAAGCGGTAATTGCCAACCTTGAGAGCGCTAAGGATGCGCTTGCGGGCAAATGCGGAACTACGATTTTATAGACGTCGGAAAGGATGATAACAATGACAAAAGTAACAATAATCTCGGGATTTCTCGGAGCAGGTAAGACTACATTTATTAAGAAACTTCTCGAGGAAGTTTATAAGGGACAGAAGGTTGTCCTTATCGAGAACGAGTTCGGTGAAATAGGAATTGACGGCGGCTTCCTTAAGGATGCCGGAGTACAGATTAACGAGATGAATTCAGGATGCATATGCTGTTCACTCGTAGGAGATTTCGGAAGGGCTCTTAAGCAGGTTGCGGCTGATTATAAGCCGGATATGATTATAATAGAGCCATCCGGAGTAGGAAAGCTTTCGGATGTAATTGCCGCTGTTGAGAATGTGGCTGAAGAAGCAGAACTTACACTTGAGAATTTCATAACTGTAGCTGACGGAACCAAGTGCAAGATGTATATCAAGAATTTCGGTGAGTTTTATAATAACCAGATTGAGAGTGCCTCCACAATAGTTCTCAGCAGAACACAGAATATGACAGAAGATAAGCTTGAAGCTGCTGTAGCACTTATCAGGGAGCATAATGATAAGGCTGCAATAATCACAACACCTTGGGATGATCTTACAGGTAAGCAGATTGAAGATGCCATGAAGAAAACATCTCTTGTTGACGAGATGCTTAAGGAAATGGATGTATGTCCGGTTTGCGGACATCATCATGATGACGAAGATGAGCATGAACATCATCATGACCATGACGGAGAATGTTGCTGCGGACATGATCATGAACATGAACATCATCATGACCATGATGAAGACGAACATGAACATGAACATCACCACCATGACCATGATGAGGAAGAACATGAGCATCATCATGACGGAGAATGCTGCTGCGGACATGATCATGAGCATGGACATCATCATCACCATCATGCAGATGACGTATTTAACAGCTGGGGTACAGAGACACCTCATAAATACGACAGAGACAGTATAGAATCTATTCTTAAGAGACTTGTAGAGACGGACGAGTTCGGAGTTATCTTAAGAGCTAAAGGAATGGTACCGGATAAAGAAGGCAGATGGATTTATTTCGATGCTGTTCCGGGTGAATATGAACTCAGGGACGGTTCGCCGGAATATACCGGAAAGCTTTGCGTAATAGGTACCAATGTTGATCCGGATAAGATGGAAGAATTGTTTGGACTTAAATAATAATTATATGCCGGAGGCATTTTTCTCCGGCATATTTCATAAATAAGAATTGTTAGGAGCAATTACTATGCAGATACCTGTTTTTATAATTAACGGTTTTCTTGAAAGCGGCAAGACAACTTTTATCAAAGAGACACTTGCCAGCGAAGATTTTAATGATGGTTCAAGAAGTCTTGTGGTCGCATGTGAAGACGGCGAAGAAGAATACAATGAAAAAGAAATGACGGCCCTTAATGTTACGGTTGAGATGGTTGAAGATGCGGAGAAACTCACAAAGGATTTCTTTGTGGAAGCAAGCAACCGCTGTAAGGCGGAACGTGTTTTCGTAGAATTTAACGGAATGTGGAAACTGGATGAGTTTATTGATTCGCTTCCGAATTTCATGGAAGTTGTACAGATAATCACCCTGGTAAATGCAGAGACCTATGATATGTACCTCTCCAATATGAGACAGGTCATGATGGATCAGTATAAATTAACCGAGATGGTTATTTTTAACAGATGTACCAAGGATTCTGACAGAGCGGCATACAGAAGAAGCGTAAAAGCCGTAAATACCAGAGCTCAGGTTTATTTTGAGTCATCCGACGGAAGCTCGAACGAAGTTAACGAGATACTTCCTTTTGATATATCAAAGGACGAGATAGAGATTGCGGATGAAGATTTCGGATTATGGTATATGGATGCGATGGATAATCCTGATAAATACGATAACAAAATAATCAAAACCAAGGCTGTTGTATATAAGCCTAAGCAATATGCGAAAAAAGGCATGTTTGCTCCGGGACGTTTTGCAATGACATGTTGTGTTGAGGATGTCAGGTTTATAGGATTCAGATGCGTATGCGATGATGTAACGGGCAAACAGCTGGAAGGATATCGCGACAGGGATTTTATAATGCTTACAGCGAGAGCTAAATCAGAGTTTTGTAAGGAATACAAGGGACAGGGTATTGTATTATATGCAATGGATATAGAGAGTGCATCCAAACCGGAAGATGACCTTGTATATTTTAACTAAGACAAACAGGAGGTTGAAAATGAGAATAAAGCGCAGCATACCGGTATCGGCTTTGTGCATTTTGCTTGCACTGTCTCTCACATCATGTATATCCGTAAGAAAGGTTTCTGATGAAGAGATAAGAGCCGGTTTCGATGAACTGTGTGATGATATTTTTAAGCAGATGCTTGAAGATAACAGTTTCAATGCACATTTTGTGGTATCGGATCCGTCTGAATACGGCGTGACATTTAATGCAGATGATTATACTCTTGGAGGAGTGCTTATTGACGAAGATGAAGATGACGATGTTGACAGGTATCTTGATAAGCTTCATAAAATAACGCGCAAATCTCTTACGGATGAGCAAAAGACTGCTTATGACAGCATAGAATTTTACCTTGTTACGCAGAAGAACTATGAAGGACTTGAGATGTATTATAATTATTTTGGGCCTACATCAGGAATAACATCCAATCTTTCAAGTAACTTTATAGAGTATGTGTTTTATGATCAGGATGATGTGGATCATTATCTTGAATATCTTAAGGATTGCGAAAGGTATATCGATGAGGCTGTCGATGTCCTTTATAAGCAGTCGGAAAAAGGGTATTTTATGCCCGGGTATGTGGCGGATGAAGTTATAGAGCAATGTGATAAGATACTTAACGCAGATACGGAAGCGCTTGTTGTTACATTTGAAGATAAAATAGACGGACTTGGACTTGATGACAAGGTTAAGGACGAATATATTGAAACTAATAAGCAGTATGTGGATAAATATTATCTGCCTTCATATGAGAAAGTAAAAAATGCCGTCAGCGAGCTTAAAACAACGGGAACCAACGATGGCGGTCTCTGTGGTTTCGGCGATGATGGAAAGGCTCTTTATAAAGCGATATTGCGGGATAAAACAAGTTCAGACATGACACCGGAAGAAATTATAGAGCTTCTGGAAGATGAGATGAACGAATGTGTTAAATCGCTTACGGCCGTGATTGCCATGGATTACAATGCATATGAAGAATTTATGGATTACAAAGCCGGATTTGACACACCTGATGATGTATTAAAGTATATTATTAAGGAGATGGAAAGTGATTTCCCTGCACCGGCAACAACAAATTATAACATAGAATATCAGAATAAAGCCTGCGAGGTCGAAGGAACACTGGCATATTATGTGTCATCGCGTATTGATGACATAAGTATTAACAATATCAAGGTCAACGGATCCGAGGTGGAGAGCGGTTCGCTTATGATGTATGAAACGCTTGCACATGAAGGATATCCGGGACATTTGTATGAGTTTACGAATTTCTACAATAACGATAGTGTATGCAATGCCCGTAAAGCACTTGATTTTACAGGTGCCACTGAAGGATGGGCCAAATATGTCGAGAACTGCGTTGATGAGTATCTTGATATGAGCCGCAATGTCCGGGAACTTAACAGGGTAAATAACCTGATAAGCTATATCTGCTCATCGAGAGTCGATATAGGAGTCAACTACGAGGGATGGACCATTGATGATGTTTACAGTTATCTGGCACAATATTATGAGATAAACAGGGAAACGGCAACCGAGATGTTTTATTCGGCGGTCGGAGACCCGGGAGTGCTTCTGCCGTACACGGTAGGCAACATTCTTATGCAGGATTTACGTGATAAGGCAGAAAAGGAACTTGGCAGCGGTTTCGAGGCACTTGAATTCCATAAATGGATACTTGACACAGGCATCACTGCATTTCCGGTATATGAAGACAGACTTGAGGAATGGTTAGCACAGAAGTAACATTTTGCTGATGTTAAGCCTGCCGCATCCCTGGGTATAGTAATCAAGCCCGGCGTCATCGGCACTTTTGCACAGAAGTTTCTTAAAATCATCATTTGATAAAGCTTTATTATAAGATAATACAAGAGCGGCGGCTCCTGACACAATCGGTGTGGACATGGAGGTGCCGCTTTTTGATATATAATTTCCGTATCCGTTATAACAGCTTATAATATTACTGCCGGGTGCTATAATATCCGGCTTGGGAACATCGCACATGGTAGGGCCTTTACTGGAATATGTGTGATGGCGTATTCCTTTTGAATCTGTATGAGTCATGACATCATCGGTTCCGACCGTTATTACCTTGCGGCTGGTTCCGGGAATTGTGATGGTATGGTATGCCGGACCGTTGTTCCCGGCCGATGTAATTACAGTAAGGCCGTCATCCCACAGATCTTCAACTACATCAATAAGCCTGCTGTATTCGCTCTGACATGATGACGATTCTGTTCCGACAGAAATATTAACAATTCGTATGCTGTATTTTTCACGGTTGGATTTGATCCACTCAAGAGCTTTTATCATTGTGGCAGAATCACCGTCTCCTTTGTAATCAAGTACTTTAAGAGATATAATCCCGGCTCCCGGAGCGACACCCCGGTAAAGTCCGTCCGACGCGGCACCGCTTGATGAGATAATGCCTGCGACATGGGTTCCGTGAGAATTGTCATCATACGGTTTGCTCCGCATATTCACAAAATCCACGAATTTAACAATATTGCCGGAAAGGTCCCTGTGCCTGTAAATTCCTGTATCAAGTATAGCAATGTTCACGCCGCGCCCGGTTATTCCGCTGCGGTGGATTGCATCGAGATTGAGTTTTTTTCTTATTCGGTTCATAAAGGTTACACCGCGGCATATAATATCTATAATCTAATGTATGTGGAGTGGTGGAAAAAGTGAAAAATACCCCCTAAAAGAGGGTATAGGATTTGATGAAAATGTAGTAAAGTTATAGCGTAAAGATATAGAAAAGTTTTAAACGGAGGAATAAGAGATGAAGCTGATTGGTAAGATTAAGAATATGTCAAGAAGAACCGGAGCGGTTTTTATGGCAGTTGCTATGTTACTTGCGGGATTAGCAGTGGGAATGGGAATTTTTACAAATACGGCATATGCTGAAGATGAGAATGTACAGATTGTACTAAGGAGACTTATCGGAAGCGCGAAGCCGTATGCGGTAACGGCGGAAGATGTATACGTATCCAATGATTATCAGGCCAACTTTGCGGCCAACCTCTTTCACCCATCAGAGCATTGGGTTGGAAGTGATCTTTCTAGCAATCCGGGTACGTTTTACTTTAAGGATATGACACCGGGAACACTTAAACTTAAGAATGATAAGTCGGCTAATAATATTGTAGTCGGAGTTCCGTATACGATTAACGGAAATCTGGTAACACTTAACAGCCCTGAGAAGAATATTTATATTGCCAATAATAAGAATGTAAATATTTATTTCGAGGAGAACTTCCTTGATGTGACAGCAGCTATTTCTTATGCAAGAAATACATTTGCCCAGTTTGCAACATACCAGAATACAAAGGGTGTTATAGCTGATTATTCTGATATGAACAGAAGTGTTATAGATGTAAATGGTTGTACGGATCAGATTTGTGTGGTTAATATTACAGCAGCAGAGCTTAACAGTATCCAGAATGGCGGACTTAAAATTTATAAGCCGCAGGATAAGATTGTAGTAATTAATGTTAAGAATATCACAGATGATGAGATTTCAATAAGAGAGTATGCAATTAAAGAAGGCAACAATAATTTCGTGACATCATCTGCTAACAATTCAGCGACAATATCAGATACAATTATCTGGAACTTTGCTGATTACGATGGAACAGTAAATATGAACGGTGTGTGCGGAATATTAGTGGCACCGGATGCCAGCGTTGATCTTTATGTAACAAGCTCAGGAAGAGTAATTGCAGACAGATTTGAAAATATAAGCGGTGAGATGCATTTTGTATCGGCAGATATTCCTGTTGAGACTGAGCCGGACACCTATCCGACAGAAGCAGAGATACCGACAACAGCACCAGAGACAACAGTACCAGAGACAACGACAGTGCCTGAGACAACGACAGCACCGGAGACAACAACAGTGCCGGAGACAACAACAGTACCAGAGACAACAACAGCACCGGAGACAACGACAGTGCCTGAGACAACGACAGCACCGGAGACAACGACAGTGCCTGAGACAACGACAGTGCCTGAGACAACAACAGTACCTGTAATTGATGAAACAACAGCTCCGGTTATGGAAACAACAGAAGTTGAGACAACAACCAGATCGGGCGAGGTTGAAGGCGATGATGAAACGACAGCCGAAGAGGAGACAACACTTGCAAGACGCAGAAGACCGGAAGTTGAAGCTGATACAGGTGATAAGTCCAATCTTCGTGTACTTGAGGTGATTTTCGCAGCATCAGGTATATGCTTCGCAGGCCTTGGTATCTATGGACTTACAAGAAAGAGATAATATTCTGAATCCTACGTTTAAATGATATTGGAAAAGGACCGCATTGCGGTTCTTTTCTTGCATTTTGCAGAAGTTTGTTATACAATTAAATCTAATCGTAAATCGATGAAAGGAGTAACTATAATGGGAAATGAAAGAATAATCGCTCCGGGTGAAATATACAGACATTTTAAGAACAGACTTTACCAGATAATAGCCATAGCATACCACTCAGAAACAGGTGAAAAATATGTGGTTTATCAGGCTATGTATGATGATTTTAAAATATACATAAGACCGTATGATATGTTTATAAGTAAAGTGGACAAGGATAAATATCCTCTTGCCACGGCCGTATACAGATTTGAGAAGGTGGATAGGGAAGAACTGACAGGCCTCAGATCCGTCAATGATGTACCGGGAAAGCAGCCGGAAGAAGTACAGGCAAACAATAATGATGACGGGGATAAAGTCAATCCATATCTTATGGGATTTTTTGATTGTGATACGAGTGCCTCACAGATAGAGTATCTCAATTCAATCAGGGGAAAAATCGATGACAGGCTTATTAATGACATAGCCGTGTCGCTGGATCTGACTGTTGATGACGGAAATATAGACGACAGGATAGATTCTTTAATAAGGTGTCTTAAGATGAAGGCGAGATTTGAATGCGGAAGGTTAAGATAGAAGGAGAATTGGATATTGAGAGAATTCTGGGATTCATTTAAGAAAAATATAACTTTTGAGAAAATTATAGTCAGGCTTATAATGGCCTGGCTCTTAACAGCGATAGTATTTTTCCTGAAGAGCGGAGATACATTTAACAGTGCTGCATTTGCTGCAGATATTAACGTGCCGATGTATGCCTGCTTTATGCTGCTCTTTTTTGCTTTTTTCTGTGGCCTTGGATATATGAAAGTATTTTCGTGGGCAGAAGTGTACGGACCAATGATTCTGGTTACATTATACGGGCTGGTTACCATAAGCAGCAATACCGATGTTACCTATCTTGTCGGAATTCTTGCGGTTCTTGCGGTCTCGATTACTTATGCCGCATCACACACAAGGACATTTGCTGAAATCAACGAGACAAAAATAGTTGTAATAATATATATTATTGCGGCTGTGTTCTATATGCTTATCGCGGGAACATTCACGGTGTTAAGATATGTAAATTACTCTGCGCCGGGATTTGATTTCGGCATATGGGCACAGATGTTCCATAATATGAAGACAACACTGGAGCCTGTCACGACTGTGGAACGCAATATGACATTATCGCATTTTGCGGTGCATTTTTCACCCATATATTATCTGTATCTGCCGTTTTATTTCTTCTTCCCGTATCCGGTAACACTTCAGGTACTTCAGGTAATCACTGTTGCAAGCGGAATTATACCGGTATATCTTCTGTGTAAGAAATTTGGCCTGAGCAAATCAGCCACGGCATGTTTTGGTATAATATTTGCACTTTTCCCAACGGTTGCGACAGGATGCTATTATGATCTTCATGAGAATTGTTTCCTTATACCTCTTATATTATGGCTGTTCTATGCTATTGAGAAAGATGATATCAAAGGAATAATTATTTTATCTTTGCTAACAATGCTTGTCAAGGAAGATGCGGCTGTTTATGTAGCATGCATAGGCTTATTTACGATATTCGGCAAAAGAAAATATATAAAAGGAACTGTAATGACCGTTTCGGCGGTTGTATATTTTCTTGTGGTCACAACGCTTATGCAAAAATACGGACTTGGTGTAATGACATACAGATACAGCAATTTTATGGTTGACGGTGCCGGAAGTCTTATGGATGTGATCAGAAATTTTGTGACCAATCCGGCATATGCTATAGCGGAATGTTTCGGAAGCGAGAAATATCCTTTCCTTCTGTATATGTTTGCACCGCTTGGAGCATTGCCTGTGGCAACCAAAAAAGTTTCACGGTTTATATTATTGCTTCCGATGTTGATAATTAATCTGGCAACCGATTACCAGTATCAGTATTCGATATTTTTCCAGTATGTATTTGGAGTTACTGCAATATTGTTTTATCTGGCAATATCAAATTATGCAGAACTTGGTGAGAAATCACGTAGATTCATGTGTTCGTTTGCGATATGCGCCGCATTTATCATAATGCCCGTTGCGTCGTTTTCCAAATCATGGTACATAAGCAGCTATTCGGACGGGAAAGAACAGATTGAGGTTCTGAATGATGCGATGAAGAGCATACCTTCCGGCGCATCGGTAGGAGCAACCACCTTCTTCGTGCCGCACCTGGCAAACAGGACCGAGCTTTATGAATATCCGTACAAATTTGATAAGTCGCCTCTTCCGGATTATCTCGTGATTGATTTGAGATTTTATAAAATAACGGAGAAGGATGAGGAGTACTTTAAAGAGAATAATTATATAGAGACAGAGCGCGTTAAAGGATTATATCTTATATTACATAGATATTAAATGTGACTTACAATAAATATAACAAGGAGTGTTTTATATGAGATGTCCATATTGTGGCGAAGAAAATACAAGAGTAATAGATTCAAGACCGGCAGATGATAACAGTTCAATCAGAAGAAGGCGGAGCTGTGATGAATGCGGTAAGAGATTTACGACATATGAGAAAGTTGAAATGGTGCCGCTTTTAGTTATCAAGAAAGATAACAAAAGAGAACTTTATGACAGAAATAAGATCCAGGAAGGAATAATCCGTTCATGTCACAAGAGACCTGTATCAATTAATACCATCTCGGAAATAGTTGATGAGATAGAAACAAAGATTTTTAACCTGGATGAAAAAGAAATTCCGACAAGCGTTATCGGAGAGATGGTAATGGACAAGCTCAAAGATATCGACGCGGTCGCATACGTCAGATTTGCCTCTGTTTACAGGGAATTTAAAGATATTAATACATTTATGGTTGAACTTAAGAAGTTCCTTCAGTAGACAACAGGGAGATTTGCATGTTTAAGAAATTATATCCAACAAAATACCTTGATTCATCATACAGCATCGACTACGAGCAGTTGTACCGCAGTGGAATCAGGGGACTGATATATGATATTGATAATACATTGGTGGAGCATGGCATGCCGGCAACAGAGCGCGCCATTAAATTGTTTGAACAGTTGAGAAGTATCGGATTTGACACATGTCTGATATCCAACAATAAAGAGCCGAGAGTAAAACCATTTGCGGATGCAGTCGGTTCAAAATACGTTTATGATGCCCACAAGCCGTCGAGGAAGAATTATATAAGAGCGATGGAACTTATGGGTACGGATACCGGCAATACATATTTTATAGGTGACCAGATTTTTACGGATGTGTACGGAGCCAATCGTGCCGGCATTCCGTCGATTCTTGTGAAACCGATACATCCGAAGGAAGAGATACAGATAGTATTGAAGAGGAAATTAGAAAAAATAGTGCTTTTCTGCTACGAAAGGAGAAAGAAATAATGAACGCAAAGACAGAATTATGCTGCCTTATAGGAAATCCGGTCGGACATTCGCTGTCACCGATGATTCATAACACTTTGGCGGAACGCATGGATATCAACATGGCTTACACCGCATTTAAGGTTGAAAGCGACAGACTTGATGATGCCATCCGCGGAGCTTATGCCCTTGGAATCCGTGGTCTTAATGTGACAGTGCCGCATAAATGTGATGTTATAAGGAGTCTTGTCGATATTGATGAACTTGCCGGACATATCGGAGCGGTAAATACACTTGTCAGGGCTGACGGCGGATATAAAGGATATAATACTGATATTATAGGACTTGGCAGGGAACTTGACGAAGAAAACATTATAATTAAAGATAATGATGTTATCATCCTCGGTGCCGGTGGAGCGTCAAAAGCGATTACATATCTGTGTGCATCAAAGGGCGCATCTCATATATGGCTGCTCAACAGAAGCGTATTAAAGGCGCAGGCGCTTGCAGACGAAGTTAATGCAAATTTTGGCAGCATTGTATCGGCACTTGCCCTTGATGAATATAATAAAATACCGAAGGGCAAATATCCTGTTATACAGACTACGAGTGTAGGGCTTTATCCTGATGTTGACAGAGCAGCAATTGAGGATGAAGAATTTTATGATTACGTCAGTGCGGGAGTTGATATTATTTTTAACCCGACTGAGACTAAGTTTATGCAATATTGCAATGGACATAATGCACCGTCATATAACGGGCTTAAGATGCTATTGTATCAGGGAATAGCGGCATTTGAACTGTGGTACGGAGTAAGTATTGACAGGGAATTGTCCGGTGAAATACTAAATATGATGAAAAAGGAACTTGACAAATGAGCAATATTATTCTGATTGGTTTTATGGGATGCGGCAAATCAAGTATCGGAAGATTTATGGCCAGAAACGGCTACAGGCTTGTAGATACCGACAGCGTTATCGAAAAAGATGCCGGAAGGACTATTAAAGAAATATTTGCCGATGAGGGTGAAGAGTACTTCCGCAGAAAGGAAACAGATATCCTCATGGAACTTATACAGCGTGAGGAGGATAATCTTGTTGTTGCGGTTGGCGGAGGACTTCCGATGCATGCAAGAAACAGGGCATTGATACATAAACTCGGAGTGGTCGTATATCTGCGTGCGAAAGTCGATACACTTGCCTGGAGACTCAGAAATGATACGGTAAGGCCACTTCTGCAGACGGGAAACCCGCGTCAGAAAATAGCTGAACTTATGGAAAAGCGTTCATCCACATATGAGGGCACGGCGGATGTAATAATAGATACCGACGGCTGCTCGTATGAGAAAGTATACAGCATGATTAAGGAGAAGATAAATTGAAAAAAATACTTGTAATAAACGGACCAAATCTTAATTTCTTAGGAATACGTGAGAAAAATATATATGGGGACAGGGATTATGATTATCTTGTGGGAATGATAGAGGAGTATGCAAAGACAAAGGAAATAGAAGTTGAGTGTTTCCAAAGTAACCATGAAGGTGCCATAATCGATAAGATTCAGGAAGCATATTTTGATAATGTGGCCGGAATAGTGATAAATCCCGGAGCATACACGCATTACAGTTATGCGATAAGAGATGCACTTGCTTCAGTTACGACTTTTCAAAAGATTGAGGTGCATATTTCGGATGTGAATTCGAGGGAAAAATTCAGACATGTATCGGTCACGGAGCCGGCATGTACCGCGCAGATAATCGGAAAAGGATTTGACGGATATCTTATGGCGATAGATATGATTTTGTCCGAATAATAAAAAAGGATTACGGGAAAGGACATAGAATAACTAGAATAGAGAGAATTTTTCACAGCTTTAGGATCAGAGGTTAATATGGATATCAGACAGATGCAGGAACATTGGGAAAGAGAACATTTCAGCCCATATGCAGCATTCAGCGATTCCTCGATGGGACGAGATATACGAGAACCTGAATGCGATATCAGAACAATATATCAGCGTGATAAGGACCGGATTCTTCATTGCAAATCATTCAGAAGATTAAAGCATAAGACGCAGGTCTTTCTGTCTCCGGAAGGAGATCATTACAGAACAAGACTTACACATACTCTTGAGGTTGCCCAGATAGGAAGGACAATCGCAAGGGCTTTGCGCCTTAATGAAGACCTGACAGAGGCAATTGCTTTGGGACATGATCTCGGACATACCCCGTTCGGGCATGCAGGCGAGCGCGTCCTTAACGAGATATGCCCATTTGGTTTCAGGCATTATGAACAGAGCATCCGTGTTGTGGAATTTCTCGAAAAGGATGGTAAGGGGCTTAACCTTACCAGGGAAGTACGCGATGGAATAGTTAATCATCGGACGAGCGGGCACCCGTCCACCATGGAGGGTAAGATAATCCGCGTATCAGACAAGATAGCGTATATTAATCATGATATAGATGATGCAATCAGGGGAGGAATATTGTCGGAGGATGATCTTCCGGGAGAATTAACGGCGATACTTGGCAATTCCACCAAGGAAAGGCTCAATACATTAATTCATGATGTTATTAATGAAAGCATGGATAAGCCGGATATTCTCATGTCGGATGATGTGGGATATGCAATGACAAGCCTTAGACAGTTTATGTTTGACAGCGTATATACCAATCCGATGGCTAAGAGTGAAGAGGTTAAAGCACGTAAAATGCTCAAAGAAATGTATTGGTATTTCTGCGAGCACTTTGATGAAATTCCTGCAGCTTTCCGCACAATAGAAGAACAGCATAATGAATCAAAGGAGCGTGTGGTATGTGATTACATAGCAGGAATGAGTGATCAGTTTGCAATTAATATATTTAAGAAAATATTCATTCCTGTTTCATGGAAGAAATAGATGACAGAGGTAATTAAGAATTGTATCTTTCGGATGATTTAATAGAAGAAATCAGATCTCGTAATGATATTGTTGATGTAATTTCGTCATATGTCAAATTGCAGAAAAAAGGCAGTTCGTATTTTGGACTTTGTCCTTTCCATAATGAAAAGTCACCTTCTTTCTCTGTGTCAGCCGGTAAGCAGATGTTCTATTGCTTTGGCTGCGGTGAAGGAGGCAATGTGTTTTCTTTCCTTATGAAATATGACAGCCTTACATTCCCTGAAGCAGCTAAGGTGCTGGCCGACAGGGCAGGAATAGATGTTCCTGATATTGAGATAAGTGACGAGAAGCGTCATGAGGCAGATCTTAAGAATAATATATATGAAATTAATGCCAAGGCAGCAAGGTATTTTCATTACCTCCTCGGTACAAAGGATGGAGATGCGGCCAAAGCATATTTTGCAAAGAGAGAACTTGAGAATAAGACGGTAACATCATTTGGACTTGGTTTTTCATCAATGCGCAAAGATGCATTGTACCAGTATCTCAAGAAAGAAGGCTGTAGTGACGATATCCTTAAGGAAACAGGTCTTTTTGTATATGATGAGCGTGGCGTTCATGACAGGTTTCGCAACCGTGTGATGTTTCCGATATTGAATATCAATAATAAAGTGATTGGCTTCGGCGGACGTGTCATGGGCGATGGACAACCCAAATACCTGAATTCGCCCGAAACCGGTGTTTTTGACAAAGGCCGTAATCTGTATGGTCTTAATATTGCCAAGAACTCCCGCAAAAATAATATAATAATCTGTGAAGGATATATGGATGTGATTTCCATGCACCAGGCGGGATTTACGCAGGCGGTGGCATCACTCGGAACTGCACTTACAACAGGTCAGGCGATGTTGATCAAACGTTATGTCAAGGATGTTCTGATTTGTTATGACAGTGACGGACCGGGTGTTAAGGCAGCTTTGCGTGCCATAGGAATTTTCAGGGATGCAGGCCTTAGAACCAGAGTTATTAATATGCAGCCGCATAAAGATGCGGATGAATTTATTAAAGCCAAAGGGCGTGAGGCATTTCAGGAGAGAATTGATAACGCAGAAAACAGTTTCCTTTTTGAAGTCAGGATGATGGAAAGAGACTATGACATCAACGACCCGGACGGTAAGACAGCATTTATGGGTGCTATAGCAAGAAGACTTACCGACTTTGAAGAAGAAATAGAGAGAAATAATTATCTTGAAGCAGTTGCAGCCAGATATTTTGTAAGTCCGGACAGTCTCAGAAAATTAGTAGCCAGGTCGGCAGCCGCCACAACGGCAGGAAGAGAACGCAAGCCGGTTAATGTAACGGATCGCGCCAAAGTCAAGGATGATGGTGTACATAAATCCCAGAGGATGATTCTTACATGGATATGTGATAATCCGGATATATATAAGGCTGTGAGAGATTATATTACACCCGAGGATTTTACTGAGCCATTATATAAAGAGCTTGCAGGTATGATGTTTGCACAGCTTGAAGAAGGCAGATTCAATCCGGCGGCGATACTTAACCGTTTTGAGGATGATGAGAGACAGCGTGATGCAGCGATGATTCTTAATACAAACATCCTTGATGATTCAGCACTTGAATCAGACAGGGAGAAAGCACTTAATGAAGCTGTTATCAACATAAGGCGTAACAGCCTGGAGATGAGAAGCAGGTCGGCAGCCGACCTTAATGAGCTGCAGAAGATAATAGCAGAACAGGCGGGACTTAAGAACCTGCATATTTCACTTAAATAGAGGACAAACTAAAATTAACTATGGAAGGATGGACATGTTGATGGATGAAAACATGGAAAAATTCAGTGAGAAGCTGAAGGATTTGCTGGCACTTGCCAAGAAAAAGAAAAATGTTCTTGAATATCAGGAAATTACGGATATGTTTAGTGATATGGATCTTGACGCAGATAAGATGGACAAGATATTCGAATTTCTTGAGGCTAATAATATCGACACACTCAGAACAACCGATGAAGATGACGAAGCACCGGATGATGATGTAATACTTGATAACGAAGACGATATAGATGTTGAAAATATAGATTTGTCCGTGCCGGATGGCGTAAGCATTGAGGATCCTGTAAGAATGTATCTTAAAGAAATAGGTAAAGTACCGCTTCTTTCAGCTGATGAAGAAATTGAACTTGCCAAGAGAATGGAACTCGGAGATGTTAATGCCAAACAGCGTCTTGCAGAGGCCAATTTACGACTTGTTGTAAGTATTGCCAAGAGATATGTGGGAAGAGGAATGCTTTTCCTTGATCTTATCCAGGAAGGTAACCTTGGACTTATAAAGGCAGTTGAGAAATTTGATTACCATAAGGGATATAAGTTTTCAACATACGCGACATGGTGGATAAGACAGGCTATAACAAGGGCAATAGCAGATCAGGCAAGAACCATAAGAATACCCGTTCATATGGTTGAGACGATCAATAAACTTATCAGGGTTTCGCGCCAGTTGCTTCAGGAGCTTGGACGTGAACCGACTCCGCAGGAGATTGCGGCGCAGATGGATATGCCAGTAGACAGAGTCCGTGAAATACTTAAGATTTCACAGGAACCGGTATCGCTTGAGACACCAATCGGCGAGGAGGAAGACAGCCATCTCGGAGACTTTATACAGGATGATAATGTCCCTGTACCGGCAGAGGCGGCTGCGTTTACATTACTCAAGGAACAGCTTGATGAAGTATTGTCAACACTTACTGACCGTGAGCAGAAAGTACTTAAATTAAGATTCGGACTTGATGACGGAAGAGCCAGAACACTTGAGGAAGTCGGCAAGGAATTTAATGTAACAAGAGAACGTATCAGACAGATAGAGGCCAAAGCGTTAAGAAAATTAAGACACCCGAGCAGAAGCCGTAAGTTAAAGGATTATCTTGACTAATGAATTTATCAAAGAGACTTAAAACAGTTGCCGATTGCGTAACGCCCGGAAATGTCGTGGCTGATGTTGGTACAGACCACGGATACATACCGATATATCTTGCAGCACATGGGATTTCACCCCATGTGATTGCAATGGATGTCAATGAAGGACCACTTTCGACAGCCGGAAGAAATATTTCACTTAATAATGTTGAAAATCTGGTAAGTACAAGATTATCAGACGGACTTAAAGAACTTGGCCCCAACGAGGCAGACACGGTTATTATTTCAGGAATGGGCGGACTTCTTACGGTGCGTATCCTTAAGGATGATATGGATAAAGTCCGCAGTCTTAAGGAACTGATTCTCTCACCTCATTCAGACTGGGATGTTGTAAGACATTTTCTTCATGATGAAGGGATGATGATTACCGATGAGCATATGGTAATTGATGACGGAAAGTATTATGTTGTGATGAAGGCCGTATACAGACCGGAAATCAGCCGGAATCCCGGTGAATGTGAGTACAGGTATGGTGGTATGCTTCTTGCTTCGCGCGATCCTGTTCTCAAGCAATATCTTGAGAATGAGCTTTCCAAGAAAATAACAATTCTTAAAGGACTTGACAGTCAGAAATCAAGAATTGAAGAATTGAAATCAGATATTGATATCATTAAGGAGGGACTTCATTTATATGAATGCTGAGAATATAGCAGAACTTCTTATGAAACTCAGTCCGGTAAAATACGCATGTGACTGGGATAATGTGGGAATGCATGTCGGTCATAAAGATAACGAAATCAATACCATACTTGTAACGCTTGATATAGATGACGCAGCGATTGACAGGGCAATAGAGATAAATGCCGACATGATAGTATCGCACCATCCGCTTATTTTTCATGGAATAAAGCAGATTAATGATGATAATATAACCGGAAGGCGGATAATGCGGCTTATCGAAAACAGAATAAATGCATATTGCATGCATACTAATTATGACTGCGTCGGAGGAATGGCACATGCGGCAGCATCAAGACTTTCAATGTCTGAAGATGATGTCCTTGAGGAAACATGTGACGGCGAAGGAATAGGCAGAACCGGAAGACCGGAACATAGTATGACAGCAGCAGAGTTATGCGGACTGGTAAAAGAAAAATTCGGACTTTCTCATGTTATATTATACGGAGACGAATTGAAGATGATTGATAGAATTTCAATCTGCCCGGGATCAGGCAAAGAATATACTGAAACGGCATTGAAACAGGGCGCACAGGTACTGATCACCGGTGATATGTCATATCACGTTGCGGCGGATGCGGTGGCAGAAGGTTTGTGCATTATTGATGCAGGACATTATGGCATTGAACATATCTTTATAGATGAGATAATGGAATATCTTAAGGAAAATACAGATAATATAGAAATAGCGGGGATGTCGTATGACAATCCGCAGCATTTTATCTAAAGGGGGCAATAAGATGGAAGATAGAATTTTATTAAAAGAACTGGCAGATAAGGCACAGCCGGAATTTAAGGACAAAATCGTGCTTGCCAGAGTGAATGGCAAGCTGTGTGAGTTGTGGAAGAAAGTATATCCGGATTCTAAGATAGAATATATTACAACAGCGCAGAGCGATGGACTGCTTACTTACAAGAGAAGCGCAACCTTAATTATGCTCAAAGCAATATATGATGTATACGGACATACGGATATCGAGAGAGTTAAGGTTGAATTTTCCCTCAGCAAGGGATATTATTGTACTGTCAAGGGAAATGTATCGGTCAATGATGAATTTATATGTAGGGTTAAGGCCCGCATGAGAGAAATCGTCGATGGCGACATGCCGATAATGAAGCATACAATTCCGAAAGATGAAGCAGTAAAGCATTTTGGCAATCATGGAATGTATGACAAGGAAAAGCTTTTCAGGTACAGAAAGAGTTCAACGGTTAACGTATACAGGCTTGATGGATTTGAAGATTACTATTATGGATATATGGTGCCGTCGAGCGGATACATACAGCATTATGAGTTATTCCTTTATGATAAAGGCTTTGTAATTCAGTTTCCGACAGTGGAGAATACGAAAGATATTCCGGAGTTTGCGCCGCAGAATAAGCTTTTTAAAGTGCTTGATGAATCTACTGAATGGTGCAGGATGCTTGGTGTTGAGACGGTGGGAGACTTAAATGAGACGATAGTTTCCGGAAACATCAAGGAACTTATACTCGTACAGGAAGCCCTTCAGGAAAAGAAACTTGCGGACATTGCACAGAGAATATCGGATGATCCTTCCAAGAAATTTATTATGATAGCAGGACCGTCATCTTCCGGTAAGACGACTACGTCATACCGTCTTGCAATACAGCTGCGGGCACACGGCATGAGACCGCACCAGATATCGCTTGATAATTATTTCGTAAACAGAGAATTTACTCCTAAAGATGAGAATGGCGATTATAATTTTGAGTGCCTTGAAGCACTTGATATAGAGCAGTTTAACAAAGATATGACAGCACTTTTAAATGGTGAAAGAGTTGAACTGCCATCATTCAATTTCAAACTTGGCAAGCGTGAATATAACGGCGATTATAAGGAACTCGGACCTAGTGATGTTCTCGTCATAGAGGGTATACACGGGCTGAACGACCGTTTGTCATATTCACTTCCAAAGGAAAGCAAATTTAAGATTTACCTGAGTGCACTCACCCAGTTAAATATAGATGAACATAACAGAATTCCTACAACGGACGGCAGACTCATAAGAAGAATTGTAAGAGATGCCCAGACGAGAGGAACATCGGCAAAGAAGACCATAGCAATGTGGCCTTCAGTAAGAAAAGGAGAGGAAGAAAATATATTTCCTTTTCAGGAAGAAGCGGATGTTATGTTCAATTCCGCACTCATATATGAGCTTGCTTTGTTAAAGCAATATGCGGAACCACTTCTTTTCGGTATCGGAAGGGATGAACCGGAATATCCGGAAGCCAACAGGCTTATTAAGTTTCTTGACTATTTTCTCGGCATACCGAATGACTTCATTCCGATTAATTCCATCGCAAGGGAATTTATCGGGGGAAGCTGTTTTAATGTGTAAATAAACCTAATATAAATCAGTGGGCCGGATGGTCGCGGCTGCAATTATGCAGGTGAGGAAAGTCCGGGCTTCATAGGGCAGGATGCCGGATAACGTCCGGTGGAGGCGACTCCAAGGCCAGTGCAACAGAAATATACCGCCGGTTATATCAACCGGTAAGGGTGGAAGGGCAGCTTAAGAGACTACCGCTTCTGCGGTAACGCAGAAGGCACATGTAAACCCCATCCGAAGCAAGACCAAACAGAAGCGATGACGTGGCCCGCCAGCTTCAGGTAGGTTGCTTGAGCCTGCCGGTAACGGCAGGACTAGATAGATGACCATTCAAGACATAACCCGGCTTACAGGTCCACTGGTTTATAAGGTTTATATATATTTTTTGATAATAATTTAATAGAATACATATCGCAGGAGGAAACGATTATGGAAATGGCAAAAATCAAAGAAATTGTTGCTGCAATGACACTTGAGGAAAAGGCCGGAATGTGTTCAGGTGAAGATTTCTGGCATACCAAAGCCGTGGAACGCCTTGGAATACCGAAAATAATGGTATCAGATGGCCCTCATGGTTTGCGTAAACAGGATGAGAACGGTGACAACCCCGGAGTGAATGACAGCATCAAGGCAGTTTGTTTCCCGGCAGGATGCGGAGCGGCAACTTCGTTTAACAGGGATTTGATTTACGAAATGGGCAAGTCGCTCGGAAAAGAATGTCAGTCAGAGAATGTATCGGTATTGCTCGGGCCTGCGGTAAATATTAAGCGTTCGCCTCTTTGCGGACGTAATTTCGAATATTATTCCGAAGATCCGTATCTCGCGTCTGAGATTGCGGCATCCCATATTAACGGTGTCCAGAGCATGGGCGTTGGTACAAGCATTAAACATTTTATGGCAAATAATCAGGAAACGAGAAGAATGTCGGTAAGTGCTTCCATTGACGAAAGAGCATTGCATGAGATTTATCTTGCTGTATTTGAGAATGCAATTAAGAAATCCAAACCGTGGACGGTTATGAGTTCTTATAATAAAGTAAATGGCAGATATGTCGGAGAAAATTATGAACTTATGACGGATTTTCTTCGCAAAGAAAGCGGATTTGACGGTTTTGTCATGAGCGACTGGGGCGCAGTCGGTAACAGGGTTGCAGGTCTTAAGGCCGGACTGGATCTGGAAATGCCGGGGTCACAGGGTGTCAGGGATGCGCTTATAGTTGAGGCTGTTAAGAATGGCTCAATGGAAGAATCGACTCTTAATACCGCATGTGAGAGAATCCTTAATATAGTATATAAGGCTGTAGAAAATCATGATTCTTCAATCAAGGTCAGCTGGGATGATGAGCATGATAAATCAAGAATGATAGCCGAGGAGACAATAGTTCTTCTCAAGAATCAGGATGATATTCTTCCGCTTTCAATGGATAAGAAAATAGCATTTATCGGTAAATACGCTGTAAAACCACGCTTCCAGGGCGGAGGCAGTTCACATATCGATTGCATTAAGGTTACATCGGCAATGGATGAAGTTATGTCACAGAATATCGACTGCGTAACATATGCACAGGGATTCGATGATGCGGAAGATGTAATAGATGACAAACTTGAAGCACAGGCAGTGAAATTAGCAAAGGAATCGGACATTGCTGTCATTTTTGCGGGTCTTCCGGATGCGTTTGAATCTGAGGGATTTGACAGAAAACATATGCATATGCCGCAGAGCCAGAATCATCTTATAAGTGAAATAGCCAAAGTGCAGCCGAATGTTGTGGTTGTACTTCATAACGGTTCACCGATTGAGATGCCTTGGATTGATGATGTTAAGGGAGTCCTTGAGTCATATCTCGGCGGTGAGGCTGTCGGAGGTGCACAGTGCGACATACTTTTTGGCAAAGTAAATCCAAGTGCAAAACTTGCAGAGACATTCCCGTATAAGTTAGAGGACAACCCTTCATTCCTTACAGGATTTGGTGATGGTGATGCAGTATCGTACAGTGAAGGTCTTTTTGTGGGATACCGTTATTACGATAAGAAAAAAATGCCTGTACAGTTTCCGTTTGGATATGGTTTATCGTATACTACATTCAAATATTCAAACCTTGTATTATCAGGCACAACGATGAATGACGACAGCAGGATAGAGGTTTCGGTTGATGTTACCAATACAGGTAAAACAGCCGGTAAGGAAATTGTTCAGATTTATGTTGCCGATATGGAACCTACAGTTACAAGACCGGAAAAAGAACTTAAGAATTTTACAAAAGTATTTCTTGAACCGGGCCAGACAAAGACTGTCACAATGGAACTTGATATGAGGGCATTTGCCTATTATGAACCGCGAATTAAGAGCTGGTTTGCTCATGGCGGTAAATACAGGATAATGGCAGCGAAGTCATCAGCCGAAATAGAACTTGTTTCGGAAATAGAGTATATACAGGATAAGAAGCTTCCGGTTCATTATACGGTCGATACGACTATGGGTGACATTTTTAAGGATGATAATGCAAGAGCAGTGGTTTCACATCTTTATCAGGCATATTTTGAAGGTGAACTGGGTCCGCAGAGTGACGGTGCCATTGAAGCAATTTCCAATGAGATGAATGACTCGATGCTTGAGAACCTGCCGATTCATGCTGTGACATCTTTCGCAAAAGCACCTATAACACAGGCAGAAATTGAAGAAGCTGTGGATAAACTGAATAATTTATAAACAATTTATGAAATATGAGGAGACTGCCATGATTGAAATTGATAATCTTACCAAGATCTATAAGCTGAGTAAGAAACAGATGCAGAAAGAAAAGACAAAAGAAACAGTGAAGATTGCGGTTGAAAATGTGTCACTTAAGGCTGTGAATGGGGAAATTTACGGCCTTCTGGGCCCGAATGGAGCCGGAAAGACCACAACATTGCGCTGTCTGGCGACACTTCTTAATCCTACGGAAGGACGTATAAGTGTCGATGGATTTGACACAGTGAAAGATCCCGGTGAGGTACGTAAGAGAATAGGTTTTCTTACAAATGAAATCAAGCTGGATGCCCAGTTTACCGTAAGATATATGTTTGATTTCTTCGGTAAACTGCATAATGTATCTGAAAACGAACTGGATGCAAGACGCAGTGAACTTTTCTCATATTTCGGAATTGAAGGTTTCGCTGACAAGAAAATAGAAGAGCTGTCGACAGGTATGAAGCAGAAGGCAGCGATTGCCGTAAGCCTTGTACATAATCCGCCGATTGTAATATTTGATGAACCGACGTCAGGCCTTGATATTGTAACTGCAAGGCTGGTTACGGATTATCTGAAGAAACTTCGTGATGAAGGAAAACTCATTATCATATCGACTCATATTATGAGTGAGGCAGAGAAACTTTGTGACAGGATCGGTGTCATAATTGACGGCCATAAGGTATGTGATGCAGCACTTCCTGAGATATATGCCATGTATAATACTGATAATCTTGAAGATGCATTTTTTGAGATGTATAAGGCTAATCACAAGGAGGTATTGTAATGAACGGATTCAGGACAATTATGGGCAAGGAGTTTGCCCGTGTATTTAAGGATAAGAAACTCATTTTTTCAATGTTTATACTTCCAGTGATAATTATGGCCGGCATTTTTCTGTTAATGTTCGGATTGATATCGAATATGAAAGCCGATATTGATAAACACATATCGGAGGTATATGTGCAGGATGCACCGCAGGATTTTGCTGATACTGTTAAACAGGCCGGTGATATCAATGTTACATTTATCGGTAAAGATGCTGACATAAATGCAATTAAAGATAAAATACTCAGCGCAGATGCGGATCTACTGGTCGTATTCCCGGATAATTTTACCGATGATGTGCAGAATTATGAAAATGCATCGGTACCGCAGATCAAGACTTTTTATAATCCGAGTGAAGATTACTCTTCTGAGGCAAGGACAAGATTTGTGGGTACTTACATTGAAAGCTACAGACAGGCGCTTCTTACGGAAAGATATGGAAGCATAGACAAGACGCTTGCCTTTACCGTGGATTCGGATAATCCGGAATCGGAAATTGTGGACAGCAATAAAGCTACAGGTAAAATGCTGGGTACTTTTGTGCCTTATTTCATAACCATGATGATATTTGCCGGAGCGATGAGTTTTGGCGTAGACTCAATTGCCGGCGAGAAAGAGAGAGGAACACTTGCCAGTCTTCTTCTTACACCGGTAAAGCGTGTACATATTGTTATGGGTAAACTTGTGGCACTTGGTGTACTTTCCGTAATGTCGGCAGTTGTATATCTTGTCGGAATGCTGGTTGCATTGCCTATAGGAATGAAACAGTTAGGAACATCCGATGTCTTAAGCGGATTATCCATTTCATTCACGGGAACTCAGGTTGTGGAATTTATAATTATAATAATTGGAATTGTTCTTATGTATGTATCAATAATCGGGATGGTTTCTGTGCTTTCCAAAAACATCAAAGAAGCGCAGACATATATTATGCCGGTATATATGATAGTTATTGTAGTTGGAATGATTACAATGTACACATCCGATACAGACAGCATGACAAGCTATCTTATACCTGTGTTTAACTCATCAGCGGCATTTCGCGGAATACTCACAGGAGAAATAACAACGGCAGAGTTTGCTATGGCTGCGATAGTTACATATGCATTTGCCGGAATACTTATTGCTCTTACCGCCAAGGCATTTAAGAGTGAAAAATTAATGTTTAACGCATAAGGATTTGTATATACCATGAAGAATAAAGCAGATATATCTGACGGAAGTTTTAATGAAGATTTTTCAAAAATCGAGGAAAATTACATAGAATGTTATGAGAAAAACCAAGGCAGACCATTAAAAGTGGTGCTTGGATTATACAAAGGAAGCTATCACAAATTCGGTCTTGCCGCAATATTTTTTGTACTTAAGCACAGTTGTGTATGGGTGCTTCCGATCGTTACGGCCAATGTAATAAATATTGCATCGGGACAGCAGAACGGAACGGTAAAAACCATATTGATAAACATTCTTGTAATTATGGCATTGATAGCAATCAACTATCCGATGAATTACCTGTTTACCAAATGCAGAAGCCAGGCTACCAGGTCTGCTGAGGCCGGATTACGAGGCGCGCTGGTACGAAAATTACAACAGCTTTCGATATCATATCATACACAGATGCAGTCCGGAAGACTTCAGTCCAAAGTAATGAGAGATGTTGAGGCGATAGAAACATTATCGCAGCAGCTTTTTGTGAACATGATGACCATTGCATTGAATGTTATTGTTGCAGTCACCGTAACCGGAACCAAAAGCGCACTTGTGCTTGTGTTTTTTATACTATGTGCGCCTGCGGCTGCACTTACAATGGTTACATTCAGAAAACGAATAAGGACAAGCAATGCCGACTTCAGACGTGAGATGGAGGAAACATCTGCCAAAGTAATGGAGATGGTTGAGATGATTCCCGTCACCAGAGCTCATGCACTGGAAAATGAAGAAATCGGACGTATGGAGGGACAGCTTCTGCATGTTGCCAAAAGCGGGTACAAGTTAGATATCATACAGGCTAATTTTGGCGCTGTGGGATGGTGTGTTTTTCAGGCATTTCAGGTACTGTGCCTCGGATTTACAGGTTATCTGGCATATCGTGGGACGATTAAGGTCGGTGACATAACCCTTTATCAGACATATTTCGGTAATATAATAGGCCAGATAACGCAGTTTCTTAATCTGCTTCCGATTATTTCCAAAGGTTTCGAGTCCGTTACTTCTGTTGGCGAAGTGCTTATGACCAACGACATAGAGGATAATTCCTCAAAACCGAAGCTTAAGGATATAGCAGGTGAATTTGATTTTAAAAATGTGAAATTTGCATACAAGGACGACGGCAAAATAGTCCTCAACGGATTTAATCTCCATGTAAATCCGGGAGAGACAGTAGCATTTGTCGGCGAATCAGGTGCAGGCAAGACCACTATACTGAACCTGATTATCGGATTTATGCAGCCGGATTCCGGAGAGATAGACATAGACGGACATAATCTTAATGATATTAATTTAAGAAGTTACCGTAAACATATTGCGGTTGTTCCGCAAAACAGCATTCTTTTCTCGGGAACCATAAAGGAAAATATAACCTACGGAATAAAGAATGTTGATGAAAATAAACTCAGAGAGGTTATAAAGGCTGCGAACCTGACTGAATTTATTGACGGTCTTCCAAAGGGCGTTGATAGTGAAGTTGGCGAACACGGAGGCGGTTTAAGCGGTGGGCAGAGACAGCGTATCTCTATTGCAAGAGCGCTTATGCGTGATCCTAAGGTAATAGTTCTGGATGAGGCAACGTCTGCACTTGACAGTATTTCCGAACGGGAGATACAGAAAGCACTTGATAATCTCAAGTCAGAACGTACGACATTCATAGTTGCACACAGATTGTCAACTATACGTAACGCAGATAAGATTGCCGTTATTTCCGAAGGAAAAGTAACGGAATACGGTACATATGATGAACTGATGGAAGCAAAAGGTGAATTTTACGAACTTAGAAAGCTTCAGGTTGAATAAGCGAGGAAATTATAATGGTAAATGTTGTTTTTGATATGGATGGCGTATTGTTTGATACGCAGAGGATATACTATAAGACGTGGTTTGTTGTAGCTGACAGACTGGGACTGTCCGATATTACGGAACCGGCAGATAAGTGCATCGGGACTAACCGCAAATACCAGTATAGTGTATTATATGATTTTTATGGGCCGGAATTTCCATGTGAAGAATTCTATGCCCTTAAGGATAAGCTATTTGCCGAATATGTTGAACAGAACGGTGTTCCTCTTAAGAAAGGAACCATCGAGCTGCTTGAGTATCTTAAAAACAGCGGCAGAAAAGTGGCAATAGCATCCTCATCAAGACGCCATATAGTAGAAAATCATCTGAAGCAGCATGATATGGTGAAATATTTTGACGTTATTGTAGGCGGTGATATGATTGAAAAAAGCAAGCCGGCTCCGGATATATATCTTAAAGCGTGTGAACTGCTTGGGGTTGCGCCCCGTGAGTGTTATGCTGTTGAGGATTCATATAATGGGCTGATATCGGCATCTGATGCCGGCCTCAAACCGGTTATGGTTCCGGATATGCTTCCGTACAATGACGAAATTGCCCCGAAAGTATATCTTAAATTTGATTCACTCCTTGATTTCAGGGATTATCTTAAGAAAGAGCAGGGATTATGAAAGAAAAACTTATAAAAAATCTTATGGAGAAACTATGGGAACGATATGAATACGCATCCATTCTGGCAAGCGATGTCAGAGGCAAGCGTTATTCGGTTTCAAAGCGTGGTGTTGCATGTGCGATGTCAGGCCTTTTAAGCGGATGCGGATACGTTATTAAGGTTCACAACGGTCATGCATTTGCTGAATACTCGTTCGGTGAACTGACAGAGAATAATATAGAAGAGATAATTACCGAAGTAGACAGGGTATATGAGATGGAGGAACTTCTAAACAGAGAGGGAATAGAACTTGTTCCATATGATGTTCCCGAAGAAATACCGGTAAAGAGTTTCAGTGAAAACGAGATGTATGGTAACCCTGACGAATGTGATGACAATGTCATTGTTGATAAGCTGCGTGAAGTAAGGAAACACGCGCTTGCGATGGATGACAGGATTCTTGACTGCCAGGCAGGAGCACAATATCAGATATATACGAAGTATTTTCTTTCAAAGTCAAAGGAACTTAAGGAGAAAGTCCTCTGGATGACAGGAAATTATTTTATAATGGCAAAGAACGGAGAGGCTGTAAGGTCTTATTATAAAGCATACAGTAACCGTGACGGAATAGGTGTTCTGGACAAAATGGAAGACGGGCTGGCCGGTGCTGTTAAAGGAGCTATAGAACTTCTTGATACAAAGACGATAAAACCGGGCGAATATGACTGCATATGCACACCGGAGGTTACCGGAATGATAGCGCATGAAGCTTTCGGACACGGCGTGGAGATGGATATGTTCTATAAAGACAGGGCACTTGCCGTGAATTATATAGGTAAACAGGTTGCTTCAGAACTTGTGACCATGCATGATGGAGCAAAAGCAGCAATTGAAGTAGCAAGTTATGATTTTGATGATGAGGGTACGATTGGTCAGGACACGGTTGTAATAGATCACGGTATCCTTAAAAAAGGCATATGTGATGCCCAGTCAGCAATGGCTCTGAAAACGGCACCGACTGGAAACGGAAGGCGCGAAAGTTATGAACGTAAGGCTTATACGAGAATGACAAACACTTTTTTTGAAGGTGGAAAAGACAGTCTCGATGATATGATAGCATCGATAAAGTATGGATTTTTGTTGGAAAATGCCACATGTGGGATGGAAGACCCTAAGAATTGGGGAATACAGTGCATGGTTAATATGGCAAGGGAGATAGTGGATGGAAGGCTTACGGGTGTCATATATTCACCTATTGTTCTGAGTGGTTATGTTCCGGATCTGCTTAAGTCAATAACCATGATGTCGCCGGTAACAGAACTTTGCGGAAGCGGTTTCTGTGGCAAAGGATATAAAGAATGGGTTAAGGTGTCGGACGGAGGCCCTTATATCAAAGCAAGAATCAAACTCGGATAGGAGGATAATTATGACAGACAGAATAATTAAGATTCTCCAATCGGAGAAGATAGATAAATATTGTATTTATGAAGAACGTCGTGAGAGTGCAGAACTTTTTCTGGTAAAGAAAAAAGCAGATCTGATGCGCGGCAAGGATACGAGAGATGTAAAGCTTACGCTGTACCGCGAGTTTAATAAGGAAGGAAAGCACTGCCTTGGTTCGGTTGATGTGTTTCTGTACAGCGAAATGGATGATGTGACTATGCAGTCTCTGATACGAAAGGCATATAAATCAACACTTTACGCGGATAATCCGTATTATGAACTTCCATCAGGCAACGGAGCATGTGAAGATTATCCTGATGAGATAAGAAGTCTTAACATAACGGCGGTAAAAATGGCGAAAGCACTTTATTCGGCAGATATTGATGAAAATGCGTGGATTAACTCGGCTGAAATATTTGCACTCAGAAATACAGTCCATATTACCAACAGTAATGGCGTTGATGTAAAATATGTCAAAGAGAGCGTTAAGGGAGAGTTTGTCGTTCAAAGCAGATTGAATGGCAATGATGTTGAACTTATCAGGCAGTTTGAATATGACAGCCCGGATGAACAGGCACTGAGGCGTAAATGCGAGGATGCGATACAGTCTGTAAAAGACAGGGCAATAGCTGTGAAGGCACCGGAGGACTTAAGCGCATATCCGCTGATCCTTTGTGATGATACGGTGGGTGAATTCCTTACTTTTTACACAGAGAGATGTAACGCTTCTTATATTTATCCGGGATATTCCGATTACGAATGCGAAAAAGATGTATGTCCTGATGCAGCCGGTGACAAGATCAGCATAGATATTATGGCCGATGTTCCGTACAGCTGTGAAGGTGTTGAGAAGAATGATCATACTCTTATCGAAAACGGAATTATAAAGACGCTTCACGGTAATCATGCGTACTCATCATATCTTGGCATTGAATCCATCGGTGAATATAATCGTATCAGATGTAATAACCGTGGCACGGATGAAGAAGTATTAAAAGAACCATATATCATGGTGAAAAGCTTCTCTGATTTTCAGATGGATGCAATGGACGGAAGTTTCGGCGGAGAGTTCAGACTGGCATATTTGTGTGAGAACGGCAGGATAACCCCGGTTACCGGACAAAGTGTGAGCAAAAATATGTTTGAAGCCCATAAAAATATGATTTTTTCTGCGGCCATGTACAACGAAGCATCATATTCCGGACCGTCTATGGTAAGGATAAAGTAATAAAAATAACTGTTGACATTGTTAAATTCCCATGATATATTATCGTTGTCAAGTGTACTAGTTAGCATAGTACAGTTGATGCTTTTAAATATAGGAATTGGGAGTAGACGGATGTATCAGATAGATGTAATGTCGAGAATACCGGTATATGAACAGATTGTTGAACAGACGGAAAAGTTTATCCTTGCAGGCATTTTGTGTGCAGGTGATAAGATTCCGTCTGTTCGCAGTATGTCCGTCGAATTGTCTGTAAATCCGAATACAATTCAGAAAGCAGTCGCAGAACTCGACAGAAGAGGACTGATATTCTCTGTTCCGGGTAAAGGTTCTTTTGTATCGGAAAAAGCCAAGGATGCGTTGACTATGGCCAAGCGGAGCAGCCTCGGAAAGATACGTGATGAACTTCGTGAGATGAAGATGGCCGGGATAAGCCGGTCTGAAATAATAGATGTAGTTGAAGAAGTGTATAGGGAGGAGGCCGTTTATAATGATTAATATAGAAGGTCTTACCAAGACATTTGATGGGTACAATGCTGTTGATGGTGTAACATGCAGCATACAGGACGGATGTATATATGGAATGGTCGGTTCCAACGGTTCCGGAAAATCCACTTTTTTAAGACTTATTGCCGGAATATATAAGCCGGATAAAGGAAATGTGTATATCGACGGTATTCCGGTATATGAACATCCTGAGGTCAAGAATAAGCTTGCATTCGTGCCGGATGATTTATATTTTGTTAATAATTCATCAATGAAGAGAATGGCCGGATTTTATAATTGTGTATACAGTAATTTTGATATGGACAGGTTCTGTTCATTAAGTGAGATGTTCAAGCTCGATATTAATAAGTCCGTGAGTACTTTTTCAAAAGGAATGAAAAGACAGGCTGCAATAATACTGGCAGTAAGTTCGCATCCGCAGTATCTTTTACTGGATGAGACATTTGACGGCCTGGATCCGGTTATGAGAAATCTTGTTAAGAATATGGTTTGCCAGGATGTCGAAGATAATAATATGACTGTTATAATGACGTCACATTCACTCAGGGAACTTGAAGATACCTGTGACCAGCTTGCGCTGCTTCATAAAGGTGGTCTTGTACTTGAGAGCGACATACTTGATCTTAAAACATCACTTTTTAAGATTCAGATTGCGTTTGTGGAAAAATATGACAGAAGTATGTTTGATGGGTTTGATATATTGCATTTTTCTAAACATGGTTCGGTTTCTAATATTATAATGAGAGGTGACAAGGAAGCGGTTGCAGAACATCTAAATGCTATGAAACCGGCAATTCTTGATATCCTGCCTCTTACACTTGAGGAAGTTTTTACATATGAGATGGAGACACTCGGATATGTATTTAATCCCGAAATATTTGAGAAGGAGGACCGTGCATAATGAATTTCAGACCGGCAATGGGCCTTTTTAAAGAATCATTCAGACAGCTTAAGATAGTCGGAATACTTGGGTGTATAATATATGCTTTGATTGGCATAATGGTTCCGATTGGGGCAAATATAAGTGTGCGCAGTGTAACCAATAATTATTCTGTTGCAGCCACGCAGGCGGTATATGTTTTTGATGTAAAATACATGATGATCGTATCAGCGGCTATTGCAGTTATTATAGTACCGATAATGATGCTGGTGGCCTTTAATTTCCTTAATAAGAGAAACAGCTGTGATTTCTATCATGCTATACCTGTTAAGCGTCTTCCTGCATTTGTCGGAATAATAATGGCAGTAGTGCTGTGGACCATTATAATGATTTTTGTTGAGACATTTACAATAAGCGTTATGTGCGGCAGCCTTCCAAGGGTCAAGGTGGAATGCAGAAGCCTGATGATTACTGCGGTGAAGACTTTTGCGTTGGCATTCTTTTTTATCGGAGTGTTATCGGCAGGTATTTCATTATCGGGTACATTGTTCAGTAATATTGTAGTGTCCGGTGTTATAATGCTGGCTCCGCGTTTTATGATAATTGCAGTTATCGATATAATTGGTTCGGTGGCAGAATGCTATCCAATCAGTGACATTATGTCAAAATTTCTTGATAGCGGCAATGTTCTTGCACAGATAATGCGGAAAATGACCGGTAACGGGACGGATATCGGGAGTTTTGATGCGGTCATCCCTACCGTTGTTGAGGGAATGGTGTATTTCATTCTGGGAGCATTCGTCTATGTGCACCGTAAGAGCGAAACAGCTCAGAAACCAAGCCTTACATACGGAGTACAGTCGGTGTTGAGAATGGTTTCGGCATATCTTTGCAGCCTTGTCGGAGTCGGCTTTCTTATGTCTTATTTTACCAATTACGGCTCAATGGCACATTTGTTTTACGCAGCGGTAATGTTTGTGTTGGCTGTTCTTGTATATATAATGTATGAATTGCTTACATCACACAAATGGAGTATGGTTGGAAGAAGCCTGAAACAACTTCCAATCCTTATAATACTGGTAGCGGTTACTTTCGCCGCTATGAAAATAGTTGTATATGGAATTAACAGTTACAGGATAGTACCTGAGCGTACACAATACATTGAAATTGAAGATGTGGCAACGTATCAGCTTGATAATTATGATATAAACTGGGACAAGCTTGACAGAAAGATATATGATGCCGACTGCATAAGCGCAATTGCGGATGAATATAATGATGGTACAGAAGATTATTATGATATGTTGACAAGATGCGTTGTGACAGTACATCAGGATGGACACAGGTATAAACGTAATGTAAATCTTAAACCAAAGACACTGTCAAAGGTCGCTTACAGTATAACAAAGCGCAATGATTCATTAAGCGGAAATTATCTCAGGAAATATACAAATAATTCATATGTCGACATGGATTTCATAAGCCTTGATAACAGTCAGGTTCATGCAATTTATGATTGTATCAAAGAAGAGATAGAGCAGAATAATAATCTTTTGGATGTGATTATGACAGATTATTCAAGTACAATAGGGACATTGTATATAGCTTATATCTATCAGCCGGATATACTCTCACAGGAATATCAGCAGCAACGGCTGCCTATTTCATATAAGACACCTAAAACACTTGAATTACTTATGAATTATGCTAAATCAACGGTCTCATATGAAGAATTTCTTGATATAGTCCATGACAAAAAATTTGAGTCGGCAACTATGAGTGTGGGTGCGCTGACGGCTGACAAAGCTTTTATTTCACAGTATTGGTTTGATAATGTAAGCTATAATACTGACTTGTATTATAATTTGCTGCAAATCATCGGTAAATACGGAAAAAAAGGTTGCGTAACAGATGATAATGCTGTTATTATAAGTGCACATGCATATTATAACGGTTCGGATTCAGATGATAAGAATGCGGCGTTATATGGCATATATTCGCTTTCTGATGAAGGAATGGAACTTTTCATGAAGGCATGTGAAGAAATTAACAAGAGTAATACGTATGTGGATTAAGACGGAGGTGCGGGGTGTCAGCTTTTACGGAGAAAGCAATAGTTGATGCGTTTGTCAGTTTGCTTAATGAGCATCCGCTGGATAAGATAACAGTTAAGAATATTATTGATAAATGTGGTGTCAATCGTTCAACATTTTATTATTATTTTGAGGACATATATGATCTTATCAATAAGATTTTTGAATATGAGACAGGTAAAATAGTAAATAAGCATTCTGAGTATGAATCATGGGCGGACGGAATTAAAGAAGCCATGTCTTTTGCTATAGATAATAAGAAAGCAATTTATCATGTATATAAATCAGTCAGCCGTGAGCGCCTCAACAAATATCTGAATGAGGTATGTGACAGTATTTTTATGGAGGTTGTGTCGTCACAGGCAGAAGGCTCCAATGCCGGTCCTGAAGATATAAGGCTTGTTACTGATATATATAAGTATACGCTTATAGGCCTGGTATTCAAATGGCTTGAAGAAGGTATGATAACGGAGCCGGGTGAGATCATTGATAAACTCGCTTATCTCTTTGATGGCAATATACATGAAATGCTTGTGCGCGCAGGAGAATATGATAAACGACAGAATTAAATATCTGTCTATAATTCCAACAAATAATATGCAGTGTCGGAAAATCCGACATTGCTTTTTTTTTGCGTGTTTTTTTTGTGAACATTTATGTATAAAATAACCAAGGATTTAGATGAAATAAGGAGATGAGAACATGATTAAATTCGGTAAATGGGTAGTTAAGCACAGGGTTCTGATTATTATCATTGCAGTGCTTTTGCTCATACCGTCCGTAATAGGGATGGTAAAAACACGTATTAATTATGATATGCTCACATATCTGCCGGAGGATATGGATACCGTAAAGGGCCAGAATATTCTTCTCGATGATTTCGGCAAGGGAGCATTTTCATTAATTGTCGTGGAAGGGATGGATGAGAAAGACATCGCAGACCTTACAAAGAAGCTTGAGGATGTAAATCATGTAGATACTGTTATGTGGTACAGCTCACTGGCAGATATATCCATACCTATGGAAATGCTTCCGGAGAAATACTACAATGCATTTAATAACGGTGATACTACAATGATGGCGGTGTTCTTCGATACATCGACATCAAGTGATGACACGATTCAGGCAATTAAAGATGTCAGAAGTGTATGCGGTAAGGATTGCTTCGTAACGGGTATGTCAGCTCTGGTAACGGACCTGAAGGATTTGTGTGAGAAAGAAGAGGCAATATATGTAGGAATCGCGGTTGCCTGCTGCCTTGTTGTAATGATGATTCTTCTTGATTCATTCGTTGCACCGATTCTGTTCCTTGTAAGTATAGGAATGGCAATCCTTTATAACCTTGGCAGCAACATATTCCTTGGGGAAATATCATATATAACAAAAGCCCTGGCTGCGGTGTTACAGTTGGCAGTTACAATGGATTATTCGATATTCCTCTGGCATAGTTACAACGAACAAAAGGAACGTTATGACGGAGATAAGGAACGTGCCATGGCGCATGCCGTAAAAGCAACGTTCACATCCGTAATCGGCAGCTCGATTACAACGGTGGCAGGATTCCTTGCAATGTGTTTCATGAGTTTTACACTCGGTGTTGACCTGGGTATAGTAATGGCAAAGGGTGTTATATTCGGCGTAATCGGATGTGTAACGATACTTCCTTCGTTATTGCTTATATTTGATAAAGTTCTTGAGAAAACAAAACATCGTTCGATTATCCCTAAAATGGATAAATTTGCTTCGGGAATTGTAAAGATTCCGGCAGTATTCATTGTTCTTTTTGTAATAATAATTGTACCGGCAATTTACTGTTACAACAAGACGGAAGTATACTACGACATGGCATCCACATTGCCGGATGATATAGATTATGTAATCGCTACATCCAAACTCGATGAGAAGTTCGATATGAGTAATGTACATATGGTACTCGCGGACACCAATATGGAGGCTAAAGATGCCAATGCCATGATGAAAGAGATGGAAAGTGTTGACGGCGTCAACTTTGCAATGGGATTTAACAGTCTTGTCGGAACAGCCATTCCGGAGGAAATTATCCCTGATGATCTAAAGAGTATTTTAAAAGGTGATAAATATCAGCTTATCCTTGTAAGTTCGGCTTATAAGACGGCAACGGACGAGGTTAATGAACAGATTGATGAGCTGAATGATATTATTAAGAAATACGACGAAAACGGTATGCTTATAGGTGAGGCTCCTTGTACCAAGGATCTTATCACGGTTACAGACCATGACTTCCAGGTGGTAAACATTATATCAATAGCAGCCATTTTCATAATCATACTCATAGTATTAAAGAGTATATCACTTCCTGTAATACTCGTTGCGGTAATACAGTTTGCAATATTTATTAACCTTGGTATTCCGTATATCACCGGAACAACACTTCCGTTTATCGCTCCGATATGTATAAGCACGATACAGCTTGGTTCTACTGTCGATTATGCGATACTTATGACAACAAGATATAAGAGGGAACGTTCACGCGGGGCCGACAGAAAAGCATCTGTCACGACTGCACTCGCCACATCGATTCCATCAATTCTTGTAAGTGCACTCGGATTCTTTGCAGCAACTTTTGGTGTAGCGGTTTATTCGGAAATAGATATTATTTCTTCACTTTGTGTATTGATGGCAAGGGGCGCACTTATCAGTATGGCATCGGTAATTCTTATTTTACCTTCATTCCTGCTGGTATTTGATGGCCTGATAACACATACAAGTATTGGATTTAATGTCAGAAAGAAAAAAGCATAAGAAAGGAAGGCGTATATTATGAGAAAAAATATAGGAAAAGCAATCGGATTAACAATGTCCGCACTTATGATTTTCGGATGCGGAATGGCTGTTTCGGCCGGAAGCAATGGCAGTACAGATGTAAAGAGCGTTACACAGAAGGAAGAGAGCTCTACAGATAAAGTAAAATCAGATATAGCAAGTATTATAAATGATGCTGATGTCGACAAGGAGGAAACCGTTTATGTTATCGCCAATGCAGACGGAAGCGTGAAGAAAGTTATCGTAAGCGAACTCCTTAAGAATCCGGACGGACTTGATAAGCTCACAGACGCTACAGGACTTACAGATATAGTAAATGTAAAGAGCGATGCCGGATATACCATGAGTGATTCAAGCTGCGTATGGGATGCAGGCGGTGAAAATATTTATTACAGAGGTACAACAACCAATGAAGTTCCTGTGACATTCAAGATTTCTTTCAAACTTGACGGACAGAGTGTATCGGCGGATGAAATAGCCGGCAAGAGCGGAGCTCTTGAGATGACATTCGATTACATCAATAACTGTAAAAAAACAGTTGAGATAGATGGTAAGAACGAGGAAATGTATGTTCCGTTTCTTATGATAAGCGGAATGATTCTTGACAATGACCATTTCAAGAATATAACAGTTGATAACGGTAAAGTCATAGATGACGGTGATAAGACAGTTGTAGCAGGTTTTGCACTTCCGGGTCTCTCGGATAACCTGGCACTTAGTGATGGTACAGATATCGATATCCCATCTTCGGTAACAATTAAAGCCGATGTAACGGATTTTTCACTTGCAACGACACTTACGGTTGCTACCAACGATGTATTCAATAAAGTGAGCATTGATGATGATGACACCGTGGAAGAAATAGAGGACAAACTTGATACCCTCGATTCTTCTATGAAACAGATTGTGGACGGTGCATCAGAACTTCATGGTTATCTTACACAGTTACTTGATAAATCCGGTGAACTCATTGAAGGCGTTGCCGAACTTGATACATATGCTAACCAGATTTCACAGAGCGTGGATAAGCTTTACAAAGATGGTGTCGTATATATAGACGGTAAACTTGCGGAGCTTTCAAGCGGACTTTCAACACTTTCAGGAAACAGCGCACAGTTGAACGCGGGAGCCAAACAGGTATATGATACACTTCTGGGCACTGTTGAGACACAGCTTAAGGCAGCAGGTCTTGATGCACTCGGAATTAAGGTTCCGGCACTTACCGTAGACAATTATGCGGCTGAGCTTAATAAACTTGTTAACGCACTCGATGAAACAAGTGTGAGAGCATATGCAACCCAGATTGCAAAGAAAACCGTAACAGATAAAGTGAATGCAAGCGAAGCACAGATTACTGCAGCCGTAACCGAAGCAGTTAAGACTGGGGTTACGAACACAATTAAGACAACAGTTGTTCTTCCAAAGGTGCTTGCTTCACAGAATCTTACAATGGAACAGTATAATGCGCTTCCGGCAGCGGTTAAGAGTCAGATAGACGCAGCGGTTGATGCGCAGATGCAGTCAGAAACAGTCCAGTCAGCAATCACTGCACAGATGGCAACGGATAAGGTTAAAAAGACCATTTCCGATAATGTAGCAGCCCAGAAGACAAAACTCATATCAGAAAATATGGCAGGAACTGAGGTACAGACACAGATTAATGCTGCTGTAACCAAGGCAAAAGATGGCGCAGCCCAGATTAAATCAGCCAAGGAATCGCTTGATTCATATGCAACATTTTATCAGGGCGTCCTCGCTTATACGGCAGGAACGGATACGGCAGCAGCCGGCAGTGCACAGCTGTCACAGGGATACACAGAGAATATCACCGCTAATGTAAAAACTCTTTCGGATAAACTCAAAGAGTATGTTGCAGGTATTGATAAACTTAACACAAGTGCTCCTGCACTTAAGGACGCTGTTTCACAGATTACAGACGGAGCAGGGACTCTTGCAGACGGAACATCCAAGTTCTATGATGAAGGAATCAAGGCGATTATAGATAAGATTGATGATATAACACCTGTAATCACAAGACTTAAGGCCACACTTGATATATCCAGGGATTATCAGTCGTTCGGCGGCAAGTCAGATGATATGACAGGAAGCACAAAGTTCATATACAGAACTGAGTCAATCGAAAAATAAATAAGCTTATTAGTCTAAATTATGTTCTCTTTCTAAAGTACCGCGGCTTTCGGGCCGCGGTACTTATTTTTGCCGCTGCCTTTTGCCTTTAAATATTGTTACAGCTGACAGGGATGTGTTATACTATAGTTGCGAAAAGGAGGCACTTATGAATATAGGAATTATCGGAGCCGGACATATCGCCGGTAAAATGGCATTGACAATACAGGCGTGCAAAAATGCCAATGCTTATGCAGTAGCATCGCGTTCACACGAAAAGGCATGTGAATTTGCGGCAGAATACGGTTTTGTACATGCTTATGGTTCGTATGACGAACTTGTAGGGGATCCTGATGTCGAACTGGTGTATGTGGCGACACCACATTCATTTCATTATGAACATATCAGGATGTGCCTTGAACACGGCAAGAATGTATTATGTGAGAAGTCTTTTACGCTTGACGCATCACAGGCTTCTGAATTGATTTCCATGGCAGAGAACAGGGGACTTTTTCTTGGCGAGGCAATCTGGACAAGATATCTTCCAATGAGATTTACGCTTGATAATCTTATCAAAAGCAAAATCATAGGAGAAGTTATGTCCGTATCGGCTTCTTTGTCATATCCGATTGCCAATAAAGAAAGAATTATCCGCAAGGATCTTGGCGGAGGTGCGCTTTTAGATATCGGAGTCTATTGTGTTAATTTTGCATCAATGGTATTGGGCAATGACATCCGCGCAATAACGGCATCTGCTGTCTTAAATGCCAACGGCATGGATATGGCCGACGGAATTACGATGCTGTATGAGAATGGAAAAATGGCGGTCCTTCATTGTGATGCCAGAACCGCAGGAAGCCGCGACGGGATAGTATACGGGACAGATGGATATATTGTTTTTCACAATATAAATAACTGTGAAGGCATTGATGTTTATAATACGTCCCACGAAATTATCAGCCATATTGATACGCCTGCACAGATAACCGGATTCGAATATGAGCTTGATGCCGCAATCGATGCCATACAGAACGGCCGGACCGAGTGCACCCGGATGCCTCATGCCGAAATAATTGCGGTTATGGAAATAATGGACAGAATAAGGGAGAAAACAGGGGTGGAGTATTAGAAACGTAAAGATAACACAGTCTCAATTTGTTGATGAGAATTATTATATCTGAAGAATAAATTTATGTTTGAGGTAAGAAGGCAAGAATGCATAAAAGATACATGTTGACAGGTGTATTTAGTCATGCTATCATAAATTCAAAGCATAAATTTCAATCATTCTGAAACGGCCGTATTTCTTACACGGACCGGA
>OJOA01000070.1_pt1 | contig 69223 bp, 59 predicted proteins | sample 1597991 | NCBI WGS metagenome assembly OJOA01 (sample SAMN01915207, study PRJEB22387) | human gut metagenome | isolation source: stool | host: Homo sapiens | place: USA | reverse complement strand
GATACTACTTCCTATCTTTTTCTACCCTTCCGTGTCTACTTTTTCGAGAGCAGCAGATAACCGAGGCTATCCCGCCAGATGTACTTGTCTGTCTGTCAAAATTATCCAAACTCCATCCAGCAAAACAAACTTTTGGAGATTTTTTGTCAACAAGGTTATTCGTTGGGCATATTTTCTGACATAAACGACACTTTATACAAACGGACTCATCTATGACTGGCCTTTTAAAGCCAAACTTGTCTGGCAACATCTTTATACAACCTTTTGGACAAATATTTGCACAAGCTGCACATCCGGTGCAAAGGTCATATTCACATATTTTATTCATGTAGGGAATTTTCTATAAACGATATGGATTTGCCTCTTTCCTTTGCCAATATACAATTCACGTTAGAATAGTCTATGATTTCAGTCGCTTTCTCAATAGAGAAAGAATACTCATCCATTAATCTATCTGTCAACCCTGTAATATCCAAAATACTTACAACCCTTGTATTGAACTTCTCAGGTTGAACAGAAATAAACTGTTTGTTAAAATTTATTGCCAAGGCCGTACCATGAAAGGAACTCGCAACTATATAATAAGCAGCAACAAAATAACTTAAAACACACAATGGAGATATGAAATTAATCATTTTATCTACTTTAGGATATTTTTTTACCCCCCATTCTACCATATATATTTTTAAGTTAAGTATTTTTGCGATTTGCACAGCATATTCTATTAATTTTATTTTATTTGGTTCGACAGAGTAGATCAGTAGGAACTTATTCTTGATTTTTATTTTAGGTATTCGTTTTGTCCAATCATCTTTATTTAACAATAATGTTGGGTCCAGTACGTTAACACCATCAATTCCTATTGAATTAAGTATCTTTAATGCAGATTTTTCTCTAACAGAAACAGCCTTGTATCTGCTTAGAAACTTTTCTATTATAGTTGCTTCCTCATGATCTAATTCATTTTTCCCAAAACTGGATGCATATGCTACACGGGGCTTATTGTCTGGTGCAAAACCTAAAAAATATACAAAATCTATACCTTTATTATATATACTATTCCATACTTGATCACTTCCTGTCATATAGGCATCATAACATTTAATGGCTGTATCATGCATGATTTCCTCATAGGTATAATATGATTTTGTCAGATTGATATATTTTTTGAAGAAACGATGATACACTATATTATTAGACATCAATATGGCAATTCCTCTTGCTGATAGGTATCTGTCATTAAAAGACGACTTAAAAGAGAATATTATTTTGATATGATGAACTATATTTTTACGTAAATTCATTCTATTGGGAATGTAATCCAGAATTACCGGAACATGCCCCAAGTTCTTTAATATTTCTGATAGCGCATATGCTTGTAAGGCGGAACCTAAATTAAAGCCACGATGTATTGTGGAAATTAATATTTTCATTGATTTATTAATGTTTAAGTTTTAGATATATACCTTTAATATAAGATGCAATCCTTTGGGTAAAATCCTGCATTCCTTTTGTCGATAACAATATTATATAACATACTGCAGTACTTATCGCAACTGTTGTTATTGTAAATACAAGCCACGATGACAAATTGGTATCTGCAAAATCAGAATCATATATTATGTTTATTAATAAGCGTGTAATGAAAAACGATATTACGCAGATTACAAAGTTTGCGCCCCACTTTATCCAGTACAATAGCACTGACTCTTTAAATCCTTTTTTAAATAAAAAATATGGTTTCCAAATGCCGATGATAATTATTAAACTTAATACACTGCTCGCAAGGATACCAGCTAGCCCCCAGAAATAACCTCCTATAATAGCGAAAATAAAATATATAGTAGTCTGGGCTAATGGAGCCCATGTGTCATAAAACAGACCAAATCCATATAAAAACTGATTGGTGGCACCTGTAGCTAGAGTTAAAAATAAACGACTTAGGATTAATATAACGATTGTACTAGGCAAAAGATACTCTTCTCCTATCCATAACTTAATAAAAGGTTGTATACTTAAATAAGTTGTTGTAGTAAATACCGTAGCAGCCAAGAATCTTATTGAAATCAATTCCCAAAATACTCTTTTTACCTTAATTATATTTCCTTCAGCAATAAGATTTCCAACACCTGCCCGTGTGCTGTTTAAAATATCCCCCAAAAAAATAATAAGTTTGTCAATAATTATAGAATAATTGCCATAATATGCTACGGTTTTTAAAGAAACGAAAGCATATGTTAAAAAAGGAGTTGCCTGATATTGAGCAAAATCTCCAATTTTATGTACAAACAACTGCTTAGTATACCTCATCACCTCCGGATACTTCCTGAAAAGCTGCCTGCCTTGCCGTACCTCACTTTTGAGCCAGGGGTAGACCTGCCGTATCTTCCAGTTGAGTATGATGGAGTATATGATGCCGAATGTCAGTTCGATGATGACCCAGAGGTAGTAGCTGCCGGTGTAGTAGGCGGAGGCCATCTGTATGAGTGTCTTGACGATATTTGCTGTCTGGAAGTATGCAGTGACTACATAGTTTTTCTGGTCTGCGCCGAGGAGGGTCTGCTTGTAGTTGGCAAAGTAGCCGATGAGTGATGAAGCGAGAAATGAGAGGTAGGCGAAGTAAATGATGCCCATCTCGAATGATGTGCTCGGGAAGATCAGCGGAAGGAAGCCGCCGAGGATAAGACCGGCGCCGAGGATTATCAGACCGATCCACCGGTACAGATAGCCGAATACGGAGATAATCTCATTGATTTTCTGCTTGTCGTGCTCGAAAAGGGGCTTGTACAGCACGTAGCCTATGGCACTGCCGATGCCGAGTTCCGCGAGATTGAGAAAGCCGAGCAAGTTCTGGAGGGTTGTGGTGAGCCCCACAAAATCGGCTCCCAGACAGTCGAGGAATATCTTTCTGGAGAAGAAAGACAGAATCAGCGTCAGGAAGTAGAAAATCAGGTTGACGCGGGCGTTCAGCAGGCTTTTCTTAACTCTCGATTCCTCTGCCATTACAACTTACATGAATGCAGTCCTTCAGTGACAAAAACCAGCATGGTATTGTCATTACTTCTGGCTGTTCGACTCGAAAATGTACCCTACCGGGACGTTGAATACGCGGGGTCCGATAATATTCATTGTGTATCTGGTCCGCTGACCTTCCACCCGGAGATAGTTCTCCTCTCGGTATCGAAAGAGATGGCGACCTTGACTACGGGGAGGCCGCAGAGGGCGAACCGCTCGGGGTAGTGCCGGAGGTCGATCTGCTGCATGGCGGTGTCTGCGGTGGTGTTTATTTTCAGTTCCATGATATAGAGTGTGGTAGCCGTGCGCAGGACTGCGTCCACACGTCCTTTCGGGGTGCGGACCTCGATGTCCACGTAGTATCCGAGCAGGGAGAGTATGACGTAGAGCATCTGCTGGTAGTGGCCCTCGTAGGCGGTGTGGTCTGCGTACGGGACTGTGGACAGGAAGGTCTGGAGGATACGCAGTGCTCCGTCCATATCCTCGCGGTAAAGACACTCATACATCATGGCTACTGTGCTTCTCCCTTCGGAAGACCTATAGCCCAGGTAGTTCGGCAGGAGGCTGCCCATCATGCCCATGCGGACTTCGTTGTTCGGGAAGTCAAGTGTGTACATCCCGGACACGGGTGAATAGTCCTTGATGGTGACGTATCCGCTCTGGTACAGCAACGGGGTGATGCCGGTCATCCTTTCGGTGGGAGCGTCGAAATCCTCCGCCAGAGCCTTGCCGCCTCCTATCTGTGATGGCTCGATATGGAACTTCCGCAGCATTTCTATAAGGTATGTGGGAGTGCCGCTGCCGAACCAGTAAGGCCTGATGGCCCCGTCAGCAAAGGCGCAGACAAGACTATAGGGATTGTAGATGTCATCGGACGGCCAGGTGAAGTGGTATCCGTCGTATTTGGCCTTGAGCTTCGCGACGGTGTCCTCCCGGCTCAGTCTCATCCTCTCCGCCAGTACGTCTATGTCGGTGCTCATCTGGGTGAGCATCTCTTTCTCGGAGATACCGCAGACGGCGGCGTATTCCGGCTGCATGGTGATGTTGCGGATATTGTTCAGCTCGCTGAATATGCTCAGCTGGGAAAATTTTGTGATGCCAGTCATGAACACGAAGCGCAGCCAGGGGTCGCAGGCCTTCAGCGGGCTGTAGAAGTTGCGCATCACATCCCGCAGCACCGGCAGGTTTTTCTCCTCGTGCACTACGTCCAGCAGTGGAGCGTCGTACTCGTCGATGAGTACAACCACTTTCCGCCCTGTCTGTCCGTATGCCCTGCGGATGATGCCTGTGAGCCTGTCATTGAGACCTGTCTCATCGTCGTCTTTTCCGTACAGTTTCTCGTACTCCCGCAACTGGAGACTAAGCATTGATTCCAGCTGCTCCTTGCCGGCATGCTTGGCCATGCTCATGTCAAAGTGCAGCACCGGATATACCGTCCACTCTTTCTCCAGTCCCTCAATGGCAAGCCCCTCGAAAAGCTCTTTCCGCCCCTCGAAATAGCTGTGCAGGGTGGACACCAGCAGAGACTTTCCGAACCGTCTGGGACGGCTCAGGAAGATGTATCTTGCTCCGGAGTGCGTCATGCGGTAGACATACTCCGTCTTATCGACATACAGGTAATTCTCTCCAGTCCTGAGGTCCGGAAATGTCTGGATACCTACCGGGTAAAGTCTCTGTTCTATGTCCATAATCATAGCTGTCTGCGGTTAGACCCTACAAAGTTACTCATTTCCGTCCTGATATCCAAACTGGGGTTGCCAGTCAAATACTCATGAAATTCCCACTGCCGAGTATCCTGCACGCACTGCGGTCCAGACAGCCGGTGAGGGCGATATGCCCAAACTGGGAGGGGCGGTGCAGGTCTGTTCCGGTGAGGCCGTAGTAGCCGTTGTGGAGCAGGCGCAGGGCTTTCCTGCGCACTTCGCTGCCGTACAGGCCGGCCAGGGAGCCCAGATTGAGCTGGAATAGCACATCCATGTCGCTGAGTGACGCATAGTTCTGCATATCCATGTAGACATACCGCTCCGGATGGGCCAGTACAGGAAAATATCCCCGTGCCTTTACCACCGTGAGTATGGCGTTCAGGCGGGCCGGAGGGTTGTAGTATGAAGTCTCCACCAGCAGGTGGCGGCCTTCACGGCCCAACGGCAGCAGGTCACCGCTGTCCAGCCTTTCCTCGAAAAGGGTGTCCATCATGTATTCTGCTGCCAGGCGCAGGATCACCCTGCCGTGCCATGCCGCCCTCAGTTCCTCGAACCTGGCCTGAAGGCCCGCTGTGGTGTTTGGTACGTCCTCCATCACGTGAGGAGTCAGCCATACCTCCCGGATTCCGGCTTTCTGGTACATTTCCAGGACTTCCAGACTGTCTTCCATATTCCTGATCCCGTCGTCCACTCCAGGCAGGATATGGCTGTGCCAGTCGGTCATGCCGTCGAATACCCCAGCGTCAGTCAGCGTTTGCTTTCTCCACAGTGAAAATGACATGATCGTATGGCGTATGCAGATTTACTTGCCGCTTCCGTAATAACTGTTACCGTAGTATCCGTAATGGTAGCCGTATCTGTACCCGTGATGGTATCCATAGCGTCCTCCACCTTCTGTCCCGTTGAGTATAAGAGACATATTGCGGAACTGCCCCTGCTGGTAGATATTCTCCAGCTCCGAGAGCATACTTCGCTCAAGCAACCCGGCCCTGACAATGAAGACAGTCCTGTCCGCCAATTTCTCAAGTATCTGGGTATCTGCCACTATATTTATCGGAGGACAATCGACAAGAATACAGTCATACCGTCCACGCAGGTCCTCCAGCATTGATGCCATACGTGGATCCGATATCAGTTCGGTGGGATTGGGCGGAATGGTTCCGACAGGCAGGATGTCCAGTCCGGTATGCTGCTGATAGGGAACGATCAGGTCCAGATACGTATTACACTGTCCGCCAAGCCAGTTGCTCAGTCCCTTTCCAGGTGAACCCACAAACCTGGAGGCCGAGCCGTGACGCAGGTCTCCGTCTATTACCAGCACTCTCTGTTTCTTGATTGCCAATGCCATACCTAAGTTCATCGCAATGAATGTCTTCCCGCTCCTTGGATTGAAGGAGGTGATAAGGACTATGTCGGTACGCCCGTCCTTGCGGATCATGAACTCCAGATTTGTCCTGAGCACGCGGAACGCTTCGTTAACTACGTCTCTGGAGCCTTCCCTGACAGCGACAATTTCTTTTTCCTTTTTCCTGTCCTTTCCATTTTTCCCATGTCCCCGTACGGACTCTGCCATGTTCCGGAACATGCCTCGCCGTTTGCCGTCATCCACCTGAGGTATCTCCCCTATAAACGGCATGCTGAGCCATTCCACGTCCTTGCGGCCACGCACCTTGCTGTTCGTCAGTTCTTTCAGGAAAATTATACCCACTGGCACAATCAGACCGATAACCAAGGCTATGAGCATGATTTTAGTCTTGGCCGGAGATGTCGGAGCCCCGCTGCCCGTAGGAGGTGTGATAATACGCGTGTTGTATGCCGTGAAAGCCTGGGAAAGCTCGTTCTCCTCACGTTTCTGCAGGAGGAACAGGTACAGGGCCTCCTTCACTTTCTGCTGCCTCTCGACGGACAGAAGGTATTTGGCCTGGTCAGGAGTGGCGGCTATCCGGTCGCTGGCCTGCTGCTCTGTGCTTTCCAAGGTACGGAGCTGCGTCTCCAGCATGACCCGGTGGTTGTCCAATGAAGATACAATCGCACTGCGCATGGCATCCAGATTACGGTCCATATCCACCACTACAGGATTGGAGGTCGAACTTGCAGTGACCAGATTGTTGCGCTGAAGCAGCATGGTGTTGTACTCCGAAATCTGGCTTTCTATGCCCGTATTCTCTGTTCCTGTGGCCGGAAGCAGGTCATACCGGTTAGCCTCGCTGGTAAGGTGGTCCCGTATGTAGCGGATCATATAAAGCTGATTGTTGAGCTGGAGAATCTGGGTATTGGCCTCCACGCTCTGGCTGATATACATGCTGGAGGCGGTATTGAGGTCCGGAATCATGTGCTCGCTCTTGTAGGATGAGATGTTCTCGTCCACTGTGCCGAGTTCATTTTCAATGATAGCCAGACGCTCGTTGATGAAAACAGAGGTGCTGACTGCTATCTGGTTCCTGTCCTTGACCCAGTTTTCATTGTAGACCGAGATAAGGGTGTTGAGGATGTCGTCTGCCCTTTGGATGGACACATCCTTCATGGTAAGGTTGATAACCGATGCCCCATCCTCGGCTCGGGCTATGGTGATGTTGGATGAACAGCCGGAGGCTGCCGCCTGTATGCTGGTCTGCGTGAAATATATGGTACATCCGTTCCCTTTCATGAAAAATGGAGTCGGAGATACGGTCACCTCCCCTATCGGTGTGGAAACAGGTTTTCCAAGGACTGCCTGCACAGGTCCGGAATCGATTTCCACCCCGCTGCGGGAGAATTCACTTAAAGTGACCGCCCCGTCCTCAGCTACAGCTACAGTCATGCCCGCCCCCTCACTTTCAGGGAATCCGGCTATATCGACCGTCAAAGGCAGCGACGTGCCGTAGGCCACCACTTTATGGAAACGTCCGTCCATCATATAAGTCTTGTGCAGGGACAATCTCCGCGCAACCTCGTACATGATTGCAGGAGAACGGAGAGTCAGCATCTCATTGTTGACATTGGTATTGCTCTGGAACAGACCCAGATTGGCGAAATCCATCTCTGAAGAAACGGACTGTCCCTTGCTGTCCTCCTTGATCAATATGGAGGCCGAGCGGGTATATACGGAAGGGGTTCTGAGCAGATACACCGCCGCAGCACCGAGTGTAATCACTAAGGACAGCACGAACCACCTCCACCGTGCCAGGCAGATGGAGAGTATGTCCTGTATCCTGAGACTGCTGTCGTCCTTGCGGTTGGTTTTCGAATTGTTCTCTATTATTTCCATTTCGTGATATGCTTCTGATCAATTGAAAATGAGTACCCCGAGAGAAACGAGGAATGAGGCGATCGACACCCAGAACGATGCCGATGCGACACTGTTGCCGTTGACGGTAGACTGGTTGGCCCTCATACGGTTCGGCTCTACGTAGATCATGTCGTTCTGCTGGAGATAATACGCCGGGGATGTCAGAACATCCTGGGCCGAGGTGAGATTGACCTCGTAGACCTGCTGGTGGTCGCCCACCTGCCTGATCACAGTGACATTCTCCCTCTTGCCATAGATTGTAAGGTCTCCGGCCATACTGAGGGCATCCAGAATCGTGATACGGTCCTTGTCGATAATATAGCGTCCGGGAGTGTTCACCTCTCCCAGTATCGAGACGCTGAGATTGAGGTATTCAATGGTGACGACCGGATCTTTTATCAAGTTGTTTTCTATCAACAACCCTTTGATATATTCTGCCGCCTGCTCACGGGTCATGCCTGCAATGTGTATTTTCCCGAGGACAGGAAAGTCTATGTCCCCGTTGCGGTCAACCGTATAGCCGGCCAGGTTGTTGCCTGATGATGTGAACGACGAGCCCGAACCGCTGCTGGCGCCGGAGAGACTGAGATTCTTCTGCATTACCGGCAGGTTGAACAGGGCCATCAACTGAGGCTCGCGGCTGTTGACCAGTATTGATATCTTGTCCTCTGGCTTGAAGACTATCGGTTCGGGCTCAGGAAGTATGGCCAGGGTGGTATCGGAACTAAGATCTTGAAAATAAGGCACCTGCCTTGCTACACCGCATGAAGCGAGCATGATGACAGTGATTGCAGCAAAAAATATCCGGGCCGCAAAAGGCCTTGCAGTCAAATAAGTCATATCTGTTCTTTGGTTTCTGTTGTTTTCTGTTTATTTCTGAGTATATGGTTGGCTATACCTATAAATAATAGCCATATAAGCAGATCCAGAGCTGCAAGTACCGTTATATTCACAATGCCATGCAGCAGGAAATTGACGGCTATGAAGAAAACGGCAAGAGTCAGGATTACCAGCAGTACCGTCCTGGGTCTCAGCCCAAGAGCCAGCAGCTTGTGGTGAATGTGGTTGCGGTCGGGCAGGAATGGACTCTTCCCGTTGATGAGCCGATGCAGCACCACTCTGATGACATCTACAAGCGGAATGAACAGGGCTGAGAACGAAACTATCAGTCCCTCGTTGTCCAGTTCTCCGGGAACCGTGCTGTCGGACGTACTTAGTCTGATGACAAGATAGCTGACTATAAAACCTATAGTCAGGCTGCCGGTATCCCCCATGAAGAGTCTGTGACGGTGGCGGGTATAGCCGAATACATTGTAGACCCAGAAAGGAAGAAGTACGCCGAGAGCGCATAAGGCCAGCAGGGCATGTACGTAATCCTGCCTGATTATGAACATGACGCTCATCACCATGAGGGCAATGCTGCTCAATCCTGAAGCCAGACCGTCGATACCGTCTATCAGATTAATGGCGTTGGTAATGTAGATTATAACAAAGATACTCAGTGGTATGCCGGCCCAGGCCGGGATCGCCCAGATACCGAACAATCCCCCGAGAGAGTCCAGCCAGGTCCCCGACAGGGTTATCAGCGAGGCCGCTATAACCTGCACAAGAAACTTGTAGCGGTAATTGACTCCCACCAGGTCATCCATCACACCCACAAGGTACAGCAGCATGGAGCCGACTCCAAGGAAAAGCATGGAATAAGAGAGGCGCAGAATGGAAAGACTCCCGTCCAAGACTCCACAGCAGGATGCAAGACCGGTGATAAAACAGAATGACACTGAGATTACCGGGAAAAAAGAGACTCCTCCCAGCCGCGATACGGGAGATGTATGCACTTTCCGTTCGTCCGGCATGTCGAACAGCCTGCGCTTGTACGATACGATCAGGATGTTGGGGATTATCAACAACGCCATCAAGACCGCACAGGCAAATCCACCCGCAAGAAAAAGAAAGTCGCTCATCTATTTAGGAAATACTTGTGAAAAGCATGGCAATGGCTCCTCAAACTCCTCAGAACACACTGAAGTTCAAGCACATAATTATCAGTCACAATGAATTCTCCCCACATTCGCTTTAGTCTGCACTATACCGTCTCTGCTGTAGAGACGGCACAATTGCTGATATTCCGGTGATATTGCAGGAAACGGCAAATGGCAAGAATGCAAGGAAAGTATTTGCAAATTCCTGTCACTTTTTTGCAAGGTGATGCTCGTGTCTGTTTTTTCAGGCCTTTATGGTTTACGGTAAAAGAATACGGCCAACGGCTTTATTTTAGCATTGACTTATGGCAAGGGGGTATCTTTGCGATAGGCCAGATAAAAAAATACGGTAATTAGAAAATTTGAACTACTTTTGTCAAAATTTGTGTGCCGTCTCTACAGCAGAGACGGCACAGTGACAGTACGGCTGCTTTCTTGCAAGAAATTTACACTCCGCACGATTATTTCCTTAGATTTGCGGTCAGAAACTATGATACTTGCAGCATACGATACAACATCAAGCTCTCCCGTGCAGTGGTTCGCAATGAGTGCGACCTTCAGGCGGGAGACCAAGGCCCGGGCAATACTGGAAACCGCAGGGATAGAATGCTTCATCCCAATGAGATACATGCCTGTCACCAAACGGAACGGGCATAAGACAAAGGAACTTATTCCTGCTGTACACAATCTCATCTTCGTGCATGCCCGACAGGAGGAAATCCAGTCCGTCAAGAACAACATCCCTTACCTGCAGTGGCTGACCATGCCATGCGAAGGACGCAATGTGCCAATCATTGTCCCTGACAAGGACATGGAGCAATTCATAAGGGTGACTCAGGACAGTAACGAAAAACTAGTATACCTCAGTCCGGACGAAATAGACCTGCGCAAAGGCACGCAGGTCCGTATCCTCGGAGGCCCCTTCAACGGTGTCGAAGGCACTTTCATAAAAATCCACGGACACCGTAACCGCCGTATCATTGTCATGCTTAAAGGTATCGTAGGCGTAGCAATGGCTGAAATCACACCTGACCTCATCGAGGTTCTGGAACAGTAAACTGCAAAAGCCGCATCTGCGGCCTGGCTGCCGCAAATAAATTTGTTATACTCTAAGCTTCGTAGTATATTTGCGCAATAAAAATATGTTTTTGCAATGGGCTATATATTAAGATTTTCTGCCATAATCGCCGTAGTATTCGCGACAATGCTGCAGGCAGCTGCCGGTCCTGACTCCAAGAGAGTACGCAATGTTGTCGGAAGATGCGAGATCACGCGCCACATAACTCAGGAACAAGCAGAGCAGAAAGCCCTGCAGGATGCCAAGACAAATGCGATGAGGGAGGCCGGTGTTCCGGAAAAGCTCTGGTCCGTCACAGGTCTCATCAACGAAGAGGACGGCAGTGAATTCAGCCAGGTCCTCTCAAGAATGACTACGCTTGCTGTCGACGGTTTCATCAGTATAAGGGATGTCAAGTACAGCGAGGAGGTCCTCGACGGAAGAAGATATGCAGTAGCCACCATAGATGCCGACGTCAAACGCGGAGGGACAGTAGACCCGACATTTGTCCTTGACGTGAATGGAATAAAAGGCGTGTACGAGACAGGAAGCAATATGACATTCGACCTCATGGTATACGGACACGATGCATACATAAGGATATTCTGGTTCGATGAGAATGACGGCTCGGTCATATATCCGAGCAAATACGAACCGAACAAAATATTCAAAAAGGATGTCAAATACAGTTTCCCTGCCAATCCTGCAATAGACTATTCCATGCGCAAGAACAATGAGGACAGCAGATACGAGACTGTAAACCTTATCGCTGTCGCCATTAAGCAGGATATCCCGTTCCTCGAAGACAAGGTGACTTTTGAGACAATGCTGAAATGGCTTTACTCAATCCCCCCCGATGAAAGGGCCGCATACCGGGAAGTAATTGTAATTCAGTAATCCGTACTGTCAGAAAAGGAAGGATACCCCGTCAGGATCGCACATGTCGCATATTCCGCACGGCCGGCAGTGCTCCTGTCCGAAATACGCTGACAGACGACGGCTTCTGCACTGGAAGCCGGAATCCGCGTCCCCTTTCTCCTGCGATATGTACTCCATCATCGCATCCAGTCTGTCCCTGAACATCTTCCTGCGTTGGTTGTAGACTTTTTCAGGCAGATAGAGATTGGACGGCGTCAGGCGTTCGTTGGCGAAGCACATAAGCGGAGAACGCAGCATGGGAATATATTTCAGCACACCGCACCTTGAAAGCTGGAGCAGTTTCTGCTTGACTGCCCTTGACGAATTCTGAGTCACCCTGGCAATATATTCCTCATCAATGGAGACAAGATGCGAAAACAGACCGGTATAGATCCGCATCAACGCCTTGATGAACGTATCCAACGAGTGATCTGAAAGCTGCACACGATAAAGATCGTCCCGTCCTACAGTGAACATTACACGGGTAGGATTGTCCACCTCATCGGTCAGAGTCCAGTACCCCGACATCTCCAGATACTTTATCGCATTATACGCCATGGCCGCATTCAGACCATATCTGCGCACGAAATCTATCAGGTTGAACTTGCATACCTGACCTTCGCCGTCCTCATAGGCTATGTTGAGATACTTGAATACTTTCTGGTATACGTCAGCAATATAGTCAAGACCTGGAAACGTTGTCCGGTATATTGCTTCAAGTCTCTTGATATCAGTATCGTTCCACAACAGGACAGCATAAGAGCGCAGTCCGTCCCGCCCTGCCCTTCCGGCTTCCTGATAGTATGACTCCACAGCCTCAGGCATATCGAAATGACATACAAACCGCACGTCCGGCTTGTCAATCCCCATACCGAACGCATTCGTTGCCGCCATGATCCTCAGCTCCCCCTTCTTCCACCTCTCCTGGACACTGCTGCGTTCCTCCCTGCTCAGACCGGCATGGTAGAATCCGGCGTCCAGACCCTGGGAGCACAGGAATGCCGCAACATCCCTTGCCGACCTGCGCTCGCGTACATACACTATACCGGAACCCTGGACGGAGTTGCATAACGACAGTAGTGCACCGTACTTGTTTTCCGTCCTGCGGACTACATAGGACAGATTAGGACGCTCGAAACCTGAGCAGATTATATTATCTTTCCTGAAGCCCAGTTTCTCCTCGATATCCTTGGCCACTGCCGGCGTTGCCGTGGCTGTAAGCGCAATGACAGGCACATCTGGAAGCAGTTCACGGACACCTGCTATCTCTAAATAATCCGGCCGGAAGTCATACCCCCACTGGGATATGCAATGAGCTTCGTCCACCACCAGAAAACACACGTCCATCTTCTGCACCCTTGAACGGAAGAGATCTGTCCTCAGTCTTTCAGGAGAAAGATAAAGGAACTTGTAGTCTCCGTATGCGGCGTTGTCCAGAGCTATGTCTATCTCCCGCCTCGTCATTCCCGAATGTACCGAAACGGCTTTTATGCCTTTTGCCATAAGATTCTGGACCTGATCCTTGATAAGGGATATAAGCGGAGACACCACTATGGCTATCCCGTCCCTCATCATTGTCGGCAATTGGAAACAAAGCGATTTTCCGCCACCTGTAGGGAGGATGGCCAGCACGTCGTTCCCATCCAAGGCCGATTGCACGATTTCCTCCTGCTTGGGACGGAATGACGTGTATCCCCAATATTTCTTCAGTATTTCCTCCTTCATTCCGACAAAGGTAGTGAATATTCCGACGGAATATCTGCAGACCGTACAAGGAGCATCAAGTTTTTACGGATATTGGAAAAACACGCTCAACCCACATCCCGCAGCCTGTTTTTAATCTGACGTACTTCTTGGAAAAGCTTACATGGGTGACTTCAATGAAAACGGCAACCCCACCTCCTATGCACCGGCAGTATCAGGCAACATGAACATCACGAACAACGGAGACGGCACCTATCACATACAGTTCGAATTCCTGGATGACAAGGGAAACACATGGGACGGCGAGTGGTCCGGCTCATTCTCGGAGATGTCCTCTGCCCCAGTCCCCCGACACACGAACTATGTCGAGCTTCCGGACAATGGGACGACAGGCACAGCGAATGCAGATCCGCACATCGGGACAATGCCGTTCAAATACTATAAAGGTACTGATCTTTAAATCCTTGTTCCATATACACCAAAGAGACGGCGGCCGCAGTGCTGCCGTCTCTTTCTTCCGGTGCAGGCCGTACAGGCATGACAAATTTCCCAATATTTTTACTATAATTATAAATTTGTTAAAATTTGGCAGAAATTTTGCATAGGGTCGGGCGAAGGATGATATATTTTATACAGAATCAGTAATCTTAATTTAAATATCATGGCAAAAATCGATTTGACCAAGTACGGTATCACCGGGACACCGGAAATCATCTACAACCCCTCATACGAGCAGCTTTTCGAGGCTGAGATGGACCCCTCGCTGACTGGATACGAGAAAGGACAGCTGACAGAGCTCGGAGCCGTTAACGTGATGACCGGTATCTACACCGGACGCTCTCCCAAAGATAAGTTTTTCGTAATGGACGAGACATCCAAGGACACTGTATGGTGGACTTCGGACGAATACAAGAATGACAACAAGCCCGTGACCAAGGATACCTGGAAAGTCCTCAAGGACCTTGCCTCAAAAGAACTTTCCAACAAGAAACTGTATGTGATGGACACTTTCTGCGGCGCCAACGAGAATACCCGCCAGAAGATACGTTTCATCATGGAAGTGGCATGGCAGGCCCATTTCGTGAAGAACATGTTCATCCGCCCCACCGACGAGGAGCTGGCAAGTTACGGCGAGCCTGACTTCGTTGTCCTCAATGCCTCCAAGGCCAAGGTAGAGAACTATAAGGAGCTCGGTCTGAACTCCGAGACTGCAGTAGTATTCAACCTCACCGAGAAGATGCAGGTAATCCTGAACACCTGGTACGGCGGTGAGATGAAGAAGGGTATGTTCTCTTACATGAACTACCTCCTCCCCCTGCGCGGCATCGCTTCCATGCACTGCTCCGCCAACTGCGGCGAGGACGGTGACACAGCCATCTTCTTCGGTCTCTCAGGTACAGGTAAGACCACCCTCTCCACAGATCCCAAGCGCCGCCTGATCGGTGACGACGAGCACGGCTGGGACGATGACGGTATCTTCAACTTCGAGGGCGGCTGCTACGCCAAGGTCATCAACCTCTCCAAGGAGAATGAGCCCGACATCTACAACGCCATCCGTCGTGACGCTCTTCTCGAAAACGTAACTGTAGACGAGAACGGCAAGATCGACTTCGCCGACAAGAGCGTGACCGAGAACACCCGCGTATCCTACCCTATCTATCACATCAAGAATATCGTAAAACCTGTCTCCAAGGCCGGACACGCCTCCAAGGTCATCTTCCTGACCGCAGATGCGTTCGGAGTCCTGCCTCCCGTATCCAAGCTGACCCCGGAGCAGACCAAATACTACTTCCTGAGCGGCTTCACCGCCAAGCTCGCCGGCACAGAGCGCGGCATCACAGAGCCCACCCCCACCTTCTCCGCTTGCTTCGGAGCTGCATTCCTCTCCCTGCATCCCACCAAGTACGGTGAGGAGCTCGTGAAGAGAATGGATAAAGTAGGCGCTACCGCATACCTTGTGAATACAGGCTGGAACGGTACCGGCAAGCGTATCTCCATCAAGGATACCCGCGCCATCATCGACCGTATCCTCGACGGCAGCATGGACAAGGCCGAGACCACAACCATCCCTTACTTCAACCTTGCCATTCCTACCAGACTCGACCAGGTGGACACTCACATCCTCGATCCCCGCAACACATACGCAAAGCCAGAGGACTGGGATGTAAAGGCAAAGGATCTCGCAGGCCGCTTCATCAAGAACTTCGAGAAGTTCACAGGCAACGAGGCAGGCAAGGCTCTCGTAGCTGCCGGTCCCAAGCTCTAATCCGATGTTTTATTCTGACACATCTCAGAACTGACACTATAAGAGGGGTGACCTTCGGAGTCATCCCTCTTTCTTTTTCCCTGACGACAAATGAAAATGAGACGCGCAATGCATATTCTGCTTTATGTTCTGGCTGCAGTGGCGGCCGCTTTCCTGGTGTTCCTGCTGACTGCTGTAATCACTGATTACCGTCCCGCCGACAGGGAGGTGCTGCAGGACCGCTCCGTCATTTCCACGGCCAATCCCCCAGCTGCCAGCCACGACAGACAGGCTTCCGAAGGCAGCCCGGATGCCCTGCCGGACTCCGTCACCATACTCTGCTGGAACATCGGTTACGGCGGACTGGGCGATGACATGGACTTCTTCTACGACGGCGGCACTCAGGTACGTACCAGCCGTGAAAGGACTTTGGCCAACATCGAAGGCATCATATCCGAAATACGCCGGCACGATGCCGACATCATCATGCTTCAGGAAGTGGACGAATGCTCCAGAAGGACATACCGTATCAACGAAGTTGAGATGCTGCGCAGGGCATTCCCCGACTACCACATCTACCTCGGGTACAACTACAAGTCATTCTTTGTCCCCATTCCCCTGAAAGCTCCGATGGGCAAGGTTGCCAGTGGCGTGGTTATGATGAGCCGTATAGCCCCGGAAGAAGTCCTTAGATGGCAGTACCCTTCCCGTTTCCCGTGGCCTGTCAGCATGTTCAACCTCAAACGCTGTCTACTCACAGCCACATTCCGTCTCGCTGACGGCAGCAGTCTCGTCATAGGCAACACCCACAATACCGCCTACGACACCGGAGGCATGCGCACTACCGAAACAGAATTTTTAGGAGAACTGACCGAGAATCTACTTTCCAGGAGAATTCCTTTTATCATAGGAGGTGACTGGAACCAGTATCCGCCTGACTATTCCCCGTCCACAGAGGAACTTTCAGACCCGCATTTCACTACTGTCGCGATAGATACCACACTGCTCCGGGGAACCGGCCGTATCGCATGGGACTCCTCGGCCAAGACACTGCGTCACCTGAATACAGTATACGGACCTGAGTCCGTCCTCACCGTCACCGATTATTTTTACATCTCCCCTGACGTCCGGACAGATACCGTCAGGACCATTGACCTGAGCTACAAGCATTCCGACCACCAGCCCATACTGCTCCGTGTTATGCTGTCCCCACGGATTACGAAGCAGCCCACAACCACTTCTGAATAGGCGTGCCTCACCTAAAAACAAAAGCCGCCTTCTCCAAGAAAGCGGCTTTAACTTATAACTTATAAGACCTTACTGCTGTTTTTTCACAGACTCCGGTTTATAGACCCTTATCGGCTGAGGCTCTTTCATAGCAGATGGCGATACTGCTCCGTAGAAACTGTAATACCAGTCTACAAACTCCTGACCATCATGAGAAGCACCTTCCTCGGTCAACGTAAACGGAGCACTTCTGTAGAGACTGGTATAGTTGCCTTCCTTATCTATTGCGAATCCAACAACTACTGCCTGACTTTCATAACTGCAGATTGACACACTGGACGGACCGGCCGGGTAATAATTGTTCATAAGATCCATTTTAATCTCCTCATCGGACTTACCGATAATGGAATTGAAATCATAAGTTGCATAATAATACTCTGTCACGGCTTCAAAATCCGTTCTTGCCTCCAAGGGAAGCAGGCAGTCCCAGCCTCCGACGTAAGCCTCATAAGTGGGATCAATGGCTGCTACATCTTCTATAGCGTACCACTTATCATGGTATACGGAGAATTCCACATCCGACAGCTGCTCCTGGGGTGTAGAGAACTCTTTCTTGAACAACGACGTGGTAACCGTACCTCCTGAATAACCGAAAGCGATTATCATATAGTTGGTCTTGGAGTTCAGACCATAGAGCTGCGTGCTGTAGTTTCCTGAGTATGTGGAATAAATAGGCATATAGGTAACAATAAAGTTGAGGAGGTCCTCATCTGTCGCAAAGCTGCCGTAGGTACTTTCCTCCAGCTGAGCCCAATAATAGCTGTCATTATTGGTCGTCGTTATGGACAGGTTCGCTGTATGTGCCGTTATGTCCGTCACGTCAATGGTAATCACATTGTCCGAAGGCTGGATTGCTTCTGTACGCACTGTCTCGCAGTAAGGCTCGGAGCACAGCTGAGGCACATCGTCGACTGCAAAGACCACTGCGGTATATTCCTTTTCGGGCTCCATGTCAAACGTCACGGACGCAGGTCCCTGCTCTCCTACAAGCATAAGTATGGTCTCCGTATCAAGTCCTATTCCGATATATGCGGCTATGTCCTCATAAAAAATCTGGTAACACGTCTGCACTATGGCTGCCTGGTCGGGATCAAGTCCCTCTACCAGGTTCATATAATAATATCCTTCGTAAGAACCCGGATCCACATTCATAATGACTGTCGCTCCACTGACCTCTATCTCAACGTCGAAATTCACATCCACCATAGGAATCTCTCCGCTGCTCACATCCACTCTTACAATATCCGTAAGCCTTGTCCTTTCAGCTACATCCACCCCATACGCATAGCATGTAAATGCCGTCGCCGGCAGGACGGGTGATTGTTCATAATCTATCTGGTCACCCCTCAACGCCGCATCCGCAAGGGCAATTCCCTCCTGGTCAAAATACGCCATGTCATCATTGAAAAGAGCATCGTCGTCAGGGAACTGAGCGACATAATCAGCAGGTGACATAAAGAATATGTAATCCATCTCCTTGTCCAAAGGAATAATGTCAAGTGTAATGCTGGATGTCTGCACATCCTTCACAGTTATCTCAAACGGTGCGGGCTGTGGATCCGCAGGCTGCTGTACAACCTTGAAACCGAGACTTTCCTGAATGCCTGGATAACTTACGGTAAATTCCGCCTCACGGCTCTCCTCCGCCTCATTCTCAGCCACTGTAAACATTATCTTCTCAGCAACCGAGACATCTATATCCGATATCCACTCCACTGGCTCAACTGGCTCAACTGTGATAGTACTGCCCTCAACTGCATTCTCCAGAGTGTAATCCAACGAAATCTGGCCTCCGGCTGCAGGAACTGTCAATTCAGTCTGAGACAGTTTGAGCGACGGCGGTACTGTCTTTTCTTCCGGCTTGCAGGAAGCGAAGAGAAATAATGCCACTGAAAGGCATAAAGCTGTGATTTTAAAGTAATTCATAAAATTAATTAGTTTAATAATTGGTTGTTAACTTTTAAACGTGGTATTTTTACGCACTTAAGACTAAAGTGAAATTTTTCTGATAACCAGACTGCAAATTCAAGAATATTTTCTTTAAATTTGTGTCACGTTTGACCCACGTTTAAAAATCGACACTTATCTTTCTAACCTTCGATTTTTCATACATTTTCCAGTAACGGACACGCATGATTCTCCCTCACCGCATCCGGACTGTACCCTGATCGGCCGGCTATATGAACCTAGAATTCCAGCGAGAATACTTCCGAGCGGGGCAGGCAGACGAGCTGCAGATCCCCGGGCACAGAAAGTCCCATGGCCCCGAGGGCTCGGAAAGTGGAAGCAAATGCCAGCGAAGGAGTATTGTTGTCCTTGCTGAGGTGACACAGGAAAACACCTTTCAGACCAGGATGCCAGAAACGGCGTATGGCGGAGGCACAGTCCTCGTTGCTCAGATGTCCGCATTCTCCCAGGATTCTCACTTTCAGATCCTGCGGATAACTGCCCCGAACGAGCATGTCCACATCGAAGTTCGACTCGATGACCACGTAGTCTGCCTGACGGCAGTATTCAAACGCATAGTCCGGAACCCGGCCAAGGTCTGTCATGAATACAAATCTGGTCCCGAAAAAGTCCAGCCAGTATCCTAATGTCTGAGCAGCGTCATGGGGAACCTCAAACGCAACGCACCTGACTCCTCTCATCTCAGCCATGCATCCGGTTCTCAGAACCCTGCGCGAACCGGCGATATCCTGCCCCGCATCCTTATGCTTAGAAAGAGCGTCATGCAGTCTGGCCGTCGCATATACCGGTACCGAAAGACGCTTGGCAAGGGATGCCAGACCGCGTATATGGTCGACATGGTCGTGAGTCACAAATATCATCTCCACTGACATGATATCCACTCCTGACACAGCCAGCCTCTGTTTTATCGTCCTGAATCCTATACCTGCATCGATTATAAGCGCCGTTCTGTCATTGCCTATATAATAACAGTTACCGTTGCTTCCGCTCGAGATACTCAGAAATCTTGCCATATAAATCATCTTTAGGGTCAAAGAGCACCACATGGAAACCAAGTGCTCTTCCGGCATCTATGTTGGCCGGCGAATCATCGACATACAGTGTCTCGACAGGATCTATTCCCGAGTCTCCGATCATCTTCCTGAAAATAGCAGGATCAGGCTTGGCCAGTTTCATACGATACGAAAGATACAGTTCATCGAATATATCCTTTATATCATACCCCTTGTCCTTGAACAACTTACGACAATATGCCATCCCAATAGGGTTTGTATTGCTCAGCAGCAGCATACGGTACTTTTTCCTGTAATGCACCAGGGCGTCTATCCTTTCCTGAGGAATATCCGACAGAAAGCAGTTTAAGGAATAATCTATTTCCTTATCTGTTATCACCCTTGGTTTCCCGTCCTTCATGCCTGTCGAGTGCGAGCGTATGATCTGACGGAACTGGCGGGCCGGTATCTGACCTGTCTCGAATTTCTCAAAGAACCCTATCTGCCTGTACGACCTAAGCACGTCTCCGAAATCCCTGTACCCTACTATATCATTGAACGCCCTTATGCAGGCTATACGGTTAAGAGGTACTATGACCCCTCCCAGATCCAAAACAAGATTCTTTATCATATTCCTGTATTATTAAGTCCCAGGTTGGTAAAATCATAGGGAGGACGGAATATTCCTCTTTCCGTCACGATCCCAGAAATGAGTCCGGCAGGCGTTATGTCAAAGGACGGATTGTATACCTTTACCCCCGCAGGCGCCACCGGCCGGCTGAAGTACATGGATGTCACCTCCTCCGGTGCACGCTGCTCGACCGGTACAGCATCCCCGGAAGCCGCCCCGGCATCTATGGAGGATGTAGGTCCCAGAATATAAAAGGGTATGCCGTAATAACGGGCGACAATGGCTATTGCAGATGTTCCTATCTTATTGGCCGTATCTCCGTTAGCAGCAACTCTGTCACACCCAGTGAACACCATGTCTATCTTTCCCGCCCTCATAAGCGAGGACACCATATTGTCACACTGCAACGTTACATCCACTCCTGCCTTCTGCAGTTCAAAAACCGTAATCCTTGCCCCCTGCATAAGCGGACGGGTCTCGTCAGCATACACTCTCGGAGCAAGTCCCCTGCTTTGGGCCAAATATATAGGAGCCAATGCCGTACCATACCGTGAAACAGCATAGTGGCCGGCATTGCAATGGGTAAGAATACCCATCCCCGGCCTGTCTATGAGCCCCGCTCCGAACTCCGCTATGGAGCGGCACATGGCCATATCATCCGCCCTGACTGCCTCCGCCTCATTGCGCAAGGCGTCCAGAAGAATCGGCAACGGCTCGCCGGCACATGTCATGAAACGTTTTTCCATACATCTCAATGATGCTGACAGGTTCACTGCCGTCGGCCTGGCCGAACACAGACAGGCACTGATACGGAAAAACTCCGATGCCGCATCCTTATCCGACAGCCTGTGAGCCGACACAGAATTCCTGAATGCCACATACAGGCCATAAGCAGCAGCGACACCTATAGCCGGCGCCCCCCTGACCCGAAGATGCGCAATGGCCTCATACACCTGACTCTCGTCCCTCAGAGACAGAAAACGTTCCTCCCACGGAAGCAGAGTCTGGTCAACAATGACCACGGCATCCCCATCCGGAGACAAGGCCACACTGTCATATGGGAAAAGGTCATCCAGCCTCACGGTCACACTCCTTGTTTTATAGCCTTTCAACAAGTGTCTTGAATATCTCGGTCATACGGTCAGCCGCAGCATCAGCGGCACGGACAACATCATCACCGTTGTTCTCGAAATCCTCGGCATAGTCATCATGGGCCTCATTGGTAATGACCGACATGCCGAAGACCGGCACAGAGCTGTGTCTTGCGACTATCACTTCCGGAATGGTGGACATACCTATCGCATCAGCACCGATAAGACGGAAGTACTTGTACTCCGACGGGGTCTCGTAACTTGGACCGGTTCCTGCAAGATATACCCCCTTCTTGAGAGCGATACCTTTCTCACGGCCTATTTCCTCCGCCATTGCCATGAGTTTTGGATCATAAGGACGTGTCATGTCCGGGAAACGGGGACCGAACTCATCCAAGTTAGGTCCGATAAGAGGATTCGGCAGTTTGTTGATATGATCCCTTATAATCATAAGGTCTCCGACATGAAAATCAAAATTCACACCACCTGCTGCATTTGACACAAAAAGCGCCTTTATCCCCAGACGCACCATCACCCGTACAGGCAGAGTGACCTTGTCCATGGAATATCCCTCATAATAATGAAAACGGCCCTGCATTGCAATCACGGTCTTGTTCCCCATGGTTCCTACTATGAAATTGCCCTTGTGCCCAATAGCTGTAGACTTCACGAAACCAGGAACATCCGTATACGGTATGGTCAACGGATCGGTAATGGTGTCCGCCAGCTTGCCAAGCCCGCTGCCGAGAATAATACCCACCTGAGGACGCTTGTCCCCAAGACGGGAGCCGAGATAGTCCACCGCCTCGGCTATGACTTTCATTCTACTGTCTTCCATATATACTAACTTATCTTCTTGACAAATCTTTCAGCCTCTCTTCTGGCATTTTCCAGAACTTCCTCCTCGTCTTTCACCTTGCCGCCACGCATCAGTACCCTGCCGGCACAGATGAGCGTATCCACACAGGAACTGTTGGCAGCATATATGAGATTGGCCTTGAAATTACGTGCAGGGATGAAAAACGGAGATTCCGTATTAATCAGGATTATGTCAGCTGAGGAACCCTCCTCCAGAACTCCGCTGTTGATATGGAGTGCTCTGGAGCCATTGACTGTCCCCATAGCCAGCAGCTCGTCCACAGGCATTGCGGCCGGGTCCTCCCTCCAGGCCTTCTGAATCAGTGCCGCTGTCTTCAGCGCCTCCCGCAGATCCAGGTTGTTGGAAGAGCCGCAACCGTCCGTTCCCATGGTCACAAGAGCCCCGGCATCGCGCAGCTCGTTGTACATGAACCGGTAACCCGAAGCAAGCTTGAGATTGGAACTGACGTTATGCACAACTGTCACACCTGACTGACCGAGCAGCCTGATATCCTCTCCGTCGAGCCACAGAGCATGGGCCGCTATCAGATCCCTGCCAAGTATGCCAAGAGACGCCAGCCTGTGTACAGGTGATACCCCATATCTGTCAAGATGCTCCTCATTCTCCTTTTTTGTCTCCGAGAGATGTGTCTGCAGCAGCAAGGAATGCCTGCGGGCAAAATCAGCCGCCCACAACATATTGTCATCGGAGACCGTATAATGAGCATGGATGGACACTCCGAACCTTATCCTGTCCGGCCATTCGCGGGAAACAGCATACATCCTTCCGCACTCCTCCCTCTGGGCCTTCTGTTTTTCCGGATCCCCTCCATCAAGGAAACAATAGCTCAGAAGAGCTCTCATTCCACTGTCCCTTACAGCGTCGGCAGCCTTGTCCACATTCCAGTACATATCCGCGAACGCAGCTGTTCCTGTCCGGATCATCTCTATGCAGGCCAGACGCGTACCCCAGTATATGAAGTCATCGTCAAGTACCTGCTCCGCACGCCACACGGCATCAAGCCATGTGGACAACGGCATGTCCTCGCAGATACCGCGGAACAGCGTCATGCCCGAATGCGTGTGCATGTTTACAAAGGCCGGCATGACCGTCATTCCTGCTCCGTCAATCACAGTTCCGGCATCAGTGAAGATTCCATTGCCTATACGCCTTATCACCCCTTCCTTTATATATATATCACACGGCTTGCCGTCCTTGATGACATTTTTTATCAATACTGTACTCATAGTCCTAACGTCTGAACAAGCAAAAATAATAAGAAGAATTTAAATTCATAAGATTATTTATAAATGTTGTTAATTATAGTAAGTTCTCTGATTACTTTGGTATAAAATTAGTATATTTGCGGAATTATAGATGAAATATATCACGCAATGATAACAAAAGAGTTAATAGCACCAAAAAGCATTGTGGTAGTCGGAGGATCTGACGACACCCACAAGCCCGGAGGCGCGACACTGAAAAACTTGTTGGACACACACTACTCCGGAGAACTGTATGTGGTTAACCCGAAATGCGACTCGGCTCAGGGAGTAAAGTCCCACAGGGACATAGAGCAGCTGCCTTCCGTTGACTGCGCAATTCTTGCCATACCGGCAAAAACCTGTCTCTCCACAGTTGAGACACTCTGCAACAAAAAAACCTGCAAGGCCATCATCATCCTGTCTGCCGGATTCAAGGAGGACAGCAAGGAAGGGGCAGAATGGGAAAGAAAGATTACCGAAGTCTGCAATTCCACAAACACGGCCCTCATTGGTCCCAACTGCGTAGGCGTGATGACACACACCTACATCGGAGCCTTCATTCAGCCCATTCCCAAAATCAATCCTGCGGGAGCCACACTCATATCCGGTTCCGGTGCGACCATCGTGTTCATCCTCGAGGCCGCCATGCAGCTCGGACTGCACTTCAGCCAGGTATTCTCGGTAGGCAACTGCGCACAGATAGGCGTAGAGGATGCTCTCGAATATCTCGACGAGAATTACGAACACGGAAAGAGTTCCCCCGTCATCATGCTGTACATTGAAAGCATGAACAATCCCGCGAAACTGGCCAGACACGCGAAATCACTTATAGCAAAAGGAGCGAAGATAGCCGCGATCAAAGCCGGATACAGCGAGGCCGGCAGACGCGCCGCATCATCCCACACCGGAGCCATGGCGTCTCCGGACAAGGCCGTGAACGCTCTTTTCCGCAAGACCGGAATCATTAGGTGCTACAGCCGCACCGAACTCGTCACTGTTGCAGCAGCCATGATGTATCCCGAGCCAAAAGGACGCAAGGTGGCCATCGTCACCCATGCCGGCGGACCTGCAGTAATGCAGACCGACATACTCTCGTCCAACGGTATCGAGATACCTCATATCTCAGGACCGAAGGCCGATGAACTGCTCAAGAAACTTTACCTCGGCTCATCCACAGCCAATCCCATTGACTTTTTGGCTACAGGAACAGCAGAACAGCTCGGATACATACTGGACGCCTGCGAGAATGACTTTGACGTAGATGCCATTTCCATCATTTTCGGCAATCCCGGTCTCACGACAGTATACGACGTATATGATCTCATAAGTGAGAAAATCAAGACCTGCAGGAAACCTATCTACCCCGTACTTCCTTCCGTTGTGAACGCACGGAAAGAGATAGAGGCTTTCCATGAGAAAGGCGGAATAGGATTCCCTGACGAAGTTGCCCTTGGCTCGGCGATTGTCAAGATCATGAACAGTCCCAAGCCCATTGAAGACATCACTCTTCCTCCCGTAGACAAGAAGATCATACGGGAAGTGGTGGACTCCAGTACAAACGGCTATCTGTCTCCCGACAAGGTCCAGCTGCTGCTTGACGCCGCAGGCATCAACCGCTCCAGAGAATATGTCGTGAGCGAGTTAGGAGCCGCCATGGAAGCCGCCAGAGAGATCAAGTATCCTGTAGTAATGAAAGTTGTAGGACCGATCCACAAATCTGACGTAGGCGGAGTGTCCCTGAACATCAATGACGACACCACGCTCACATCCGAATTCTACCGCATGATGCGTATCAAGGATGCGACAGGTGTCCTGCTCCAGCCCATGCTTTCTGGTACAGAGATATTCGTAGGCGCCAAGAGAGAGGAAAAGTTCGGACACCTTATACTGTGCGGACTTGGCGGCATATACGTGGAGGCACTCCGGGATATCAGCTACTCGCTGTCGCCCGTATCCAAGGTGGAGGCAGACGAGATGATCAAAGGACTACGGGCCTTCAAGCTGCTTGAAGGCATCCGCGGCAAGGAAGGTGTCAATCTTGTACTGTTCAACGAGACTATCCGCAGGGTATCGGCTCTGTGCGCCGCAGCCCCGGAGATTTTCGAGATGGACATCAACCCTCTCCTCGGAAACGCCAAGTCCATCACTGCCGTCGATGCGCGCATACGCATTGAAAAATCAGATCCTGCAAAATAATGAACAATCCTTTCACCAAACTCAGGAACTGGTACACGGCCCAGACTCCTACTACCAAAGGATTCATCTGGATCGGCATACTGCTTATCATAGGCATCATCATCAGATGGGACTATATAAGTGAGAAGGTTATATCATCATTTGGAATATTGAACATCAACAACCAATAACAAACACTAAATTTATGGCAACACAAGGAGCTATTGTAGTAGACAAAGAAAGGTGCAAGGGTTGCGGCGTATGCGTCGTAAACTGCCCCACCGGCGCCATTGCCCTGTCCCACGAGGTCAACGGCAAAGGTTACAACTTCCTGTCTCTGGTTAATCCCGAGAAATGCATCGGCTGCGCTAACTGCGCCACTGTATGCCCTGATTCAGTTATCACTGTTTATCGTGTTAAAATCTAAATTTTGAGAATATGGCAGAAAAGATTCTTATGAAAGGTAACGAGGCCATCGCATATGGAGCCATTGACTGCGGCTGCGACGGATACTTCGGATACCCCATCACCCCTCAGTCGGAAGTGATGGAAACCCTGATGAAAGTACAGCCCTGGGAAACCACCGGTATGGTTGTCCTTCAGGCAGAGAGTGAAACAGCATCCATCAATATGGTATACGGCGGCGCATGCTGCGGAAAGAAGGTCATGACTTCATCCTCCAGCCCCGGAATCAGCCTCATGTGCGAGGGACTCAGCTACATCGCCGGAGCCGAGCTGCCCTGCGTAGTAGTTAACGTAATGCGCGGCGGTCCGGGACTCGGTACCATCCAGCCAAGCCAGGGAGACTATTTCCAGACTGTGAAAGGCGGCGGACACGGAGACTATCATCCCATCGTTCTCGCCCCTGCATCGGCTCAGGACATGTACGACTTCGTAGGTGAGGCTTTTGACCTCGCTTTCAAATACCGCAACCCTGCCATTATCCTCGGTGACGGTGTCATCGGCCAGATGATGGAGAAAGTGGAGCTCCGTCCCGCCAAACCACGCAGGACAGAAGAGGAGATCCGCGCCCTGTGCGACTCCTGGGCAACCATAGGCTGCAAGGGACGTCACGGCAACACCATCACATCCCTCTCGCTCGACCCTCAGGTTCAGGAGAACTTCAACATCAAGCTGCAGAAAAAATATGCGGAGATAGAGGCCAACGAGGTTCGCTTCTCCACCTATATGGCTGAGGACGCCGAGTATCTCATCGTAGCTTTCGGCTGTATGTCACGTATCGGTGAGAAGGTTGTGGAGCTGGCACGCGAGGAAGGCATACGCCTCGGCCTGCTGCGCCCCATCACCCTCTATCCTTTCCCCAAGAAAGAGATCGACTCACTCGTACCCCAGCTCAAGAGCATCCTCTCGCTCGAACTGAACGCAGGTCAGATGGTAGAGGATATCAGACTGGTGGTCAACGGACGTATCCCTGTAAACTTCTACGGCCGTCAGGGCGGTATGATTCCTGACCCCGAGGAGATTCTGGAAGTCTTCAAAAAAACTATGTAACAAAAGGCTATTATGATGGACATTAACGAAATAATCAAACCTGAGAACAAGGTTTACGGTAAAACTCCCGTACTTAAAGACAATATTCTCCATTACTGCCCCGGCTGCTCACACGGCGTAGTCCACAAGATCATCGCCGAGGTTATCGAGGAGATGGGCATCCAGGACAAGACCATCGGTATCTCCCCTGTAGGATGCTCTGTATTTGCTTACAACTATCTCGATATTGACTGGCAGCAGGCCGCTCACGGACGTGCCCCCGCCCTCGCTACAGCCACCAAGAGGCTCATGCCCGACAAATACGTGTTCACCTATCAGGGTGACGGCGACCTCGCATCCATCGGAACAGCAGAAGTAATGCACGCCTGCAACCGTGGAGAGAACATCGTCATCATCTTCATCAACAACGCCATCTACGGTATGACAGGAGGTCAGATGGCCCCTACCACCCTGCTGGGACAGGTTACAGCCACCACTCCCTACGGACGTAAGGCCGAGCTCAACGGTTATCCCCTCAAGATTACCGAGCTCATCGCCCAGCTCGAAGGCACCTGCTACGTGACCCGTCAGTCCGTGCAGAACCCCGCCGCCGTACGCAAGACCAAGAAAGCCATCCGCAAGGCATTCGAGAACTCCATGATGCACAAGGGAACCTCTTTCGTAGAGGTTGTCAGCACCTGCAATTCAGGATGGAAAGTAACTCCAGTAGAGGCCAACAAGTGGATGGAGGAGAATATGTTCCCGTTCTATCCCCTCGGCGACATGAAAGACAGGTAAAATATCACTCTAAAATATGAATATAAAAATATATATTTGTATTCTAATAGTATCTTGTCTTGTTTGTTCTTGCAATAAGCAAGACAAGATACTTGATACTGACAAGATTAACAGAATAGTCACAAATGATATTTCTGTTAATCCTAACCCATGGAATTATGCATCTGAACATTCTGAAGCATTAGATTTTTTCCTTAACAATGCTTCTATTGATAAGAAATATTCAAATTTTTCCCATACTGAAGATCCTGGAGATATTACAAAAACTTACATATCATCAGTATTAGATTCTTTCAATTTTTCCAGGTTCCCCTCATTTGAGAAAAAGGTAGATATAAATAAGTTAAAAGCCTACATAGATTACTATTTTCCTATAATTTGTTCAGATTTATCATCTTATTCAGCCATACAGTCTAAGATAGATTATTACTTATTTGACAATAACAATCTTAGTATTGAATATCGCTTCCATACCCAATTGGCATTCCTTATTTTCCTTGACTCATATGATTATTGGATAGAAAATAATGGACTATATAAATGGGTGCATAAGATATACAGAACAGAGGACAAAAAAACAATTTATAAAATTTTGAATATCCCTGAAGCCATTTCTTCAGATCCTGTCAAACATTCTCCAGGAGACAGAATGATATGGAGTGATATTGCTAAAAGAGATGCTCAAAATGGAGGCTTTGTTTTTAAAGTATCAAAAAACGACCTCTATGGATTTTTTACAGCTCTTTGGGCAGGTCCTTTTTCAGCTAGCATAGGATATACTGCGGCATCAATTGGTGCCGCATCTGGACTGTTAGACTAAACAAATATTAAAAGGATTTATAAAGTATGAAAAGTATTATTAATAGATTTTTCGTGATTTATGGTATTTTTCTAACTTTTGTCCCGTATGTTTATCCTAACTCTCAACACTATAAATATGTTTTGTTCGCTTTTTTTGTAGCTGTTTGTTGTGTTGTGCTACCAGTATTGTTACACAAAAGAAAACAAAAAAAAGAATCAGATTAAAACTAATTTAAATACATAAAATATGAAAGAAGAAATCATCATAGCAGGATTCGGAGGACAGGGTGTCCTCTCCATGGGCAAGATTCTGGCCTACTCCGGTATCATGCAGGACCAGGAAGTGGCATGGATGCCCTCATACGGACCTGAAATGCGCGGTGGTACATGTAACGTAAGCGTTATCCTCAGCGACAAGAAGATCAGCTCCCCCATCCTGAGCAAGTTCGATACCGCCATCATCCTCAACCAGCAGTCTCTCGACAAGTTCGAGTCCCGCGTAAAGCCCGGCGGACTGCTCGTCTATGACCCCAACGGCATCACCCATCACCCTACCCGCACCGACATCTCCATATACAAGATAGATGCCGCTGACGAGGCTGCCAAGCTGGGTAATGCCAAGGCCTACAACATGATCGTCCTCGGAGCCTTCCTGAAGGTTAAACCCATCGTGAAGATGGAGAACGTGACAGCCGGACTCAAGAAGTCCCTCCCTCCCCGTCACCACAACCTCATCCCGATGAACGAGCAGGCCATCAAGGTCGGCATGGACGCTGTAGTCAAGGTCCGCTAATCCGCTAAAACAAACTGTAAGGGAGATGTGTCGAAATGCAAATTTTGGCACATCTCCTTTTATTTTCCGCCCCTCTTCACTTTATGCCTCAGCTTCATCACAGCAAAATTCAGCTCAATCTCTGTCTCCGTCCCGTTCGTCTGCAGATCCTCACCGAAGAGGTCAGCCATGATGTCCCCGCTTCTCTGCATAAGGGACTTCTGCCCGTACTTGTCCGGACAGGCCGACAGCTCACCTATTGTCCGCGACAGCTCCCGCAGCTTGGCGAACGCCTCGATAATCGAGATAGTCGCCAGCATATACAGGCCCTTTTCCGTAAACGCTTTTGGCAGCACAGATGAATACTTGAGTTTATCAAGGCGGTCAAAATTTTTGACCACCTCCTGCTTTTCATCGACTTCGGATTGTTTCTGACCGCCTGATTGATCTCCTTTGTCTCTACTCCGTAAATCTCCGCCACCGCAAAGTCCAGGATGACATCCTGCCCTCTCAGGCGCACGATTTTGTCTTTAACCGACTTATTTTCCAATATTCCCATAGTATCTGATTTTGCCACAAAATTACCTATTGCCAATAACCGAAAACAGAACCTAAAGATTCAGCGCAAGATTTACCTGTTTCTATAATTTTACGTTTTTATAAATTTCCACACCCTTGTGGTATTGGATGCAGAAGTCAGTGGAGTTGACACGGTGTCAGGGTGGATGCCGGACACGGATGTTGGTGCGGAGATTCTGTGTTTTTTTATAAATTTGCGGCACATTAACGTTCGTTGATAAAAATCCAGCAACGAGAAAAGACTAGCCGCCCTCGGCTCTAGAGGGAGGAGCCCGTCGCGGAGCGGTGGGAGGGCCTGGTCTTTTCGACTGCTGGATTTTTATCAGATTAACAAATAACAAACTAAATGGCAACAAATGATATCAAGGTCGGTATATCCGGCACATCGACAACGAAAGTATGCAAGGAGAACTGTGCCTCGCTCATGGGCTCAGGCGCATTGGACGTATTTGCCACACCGGCTGTAGTGGCCTACATGGAGATGGCCGCCTGCTACGCGGTAAATGACCTGCTCGAAGAGGGTTTCTCGACAGTAGGTACAAAGATTGACATCGCACACATCAAGGCTTCCCCGATAGGAGAGACCATCACAGCCAAAGCCACACTCAAGGAGATTGACGGCCGCCGTCTGGTCTTCGACGTGACTGCCAGCGACTCCAAGGGCGAGATAGCCAACGGCACACACGAACGTTTCATCATCAAGGTCGACAAGTTCCTCGCCAAGTTGCAATAGGAAGGTTTCCAAATGGATAAAGAGGATACCATATCCCGCTCCGGCAGTTCGGAGTCCGACGAAAAGCAGCAGCCTCCCAGGCTGTACGAGTCAGTACACGCCGGATTCCCGTCTCCTGCCGAGGATATCCCAGGCACGTCCCTTGATATCAACAAACTGGTGGTCAAGAACCCTGCATCCACATTCTTCGCGCGTGTTAGCGGAGACAGCATGGAGGGCGATGGCATACGTGACGGGGATATACTGGTCATAGACAAGTCCGAAGAGCCGAGAGACGGAGCCATAGCCATATGCTTCATCAACGGAGAATTCACGGTAAAGCGTCTGAGAATCCAAGGAAATGTCATCACACTCGTTCCATCCAATCCAAGGTACAGGCCCATAACCATAAAAGATGGAGACGAACTTGCAATCTGGGGAATAGTACGTTACGTCATCAAAAAAGTCTGATTCCGCGCATGTTATGTATGCTTTGGCCGACTGCAACAATTTCTTTGTGAGCTGCGAGAGGGTCTTCAGACCGGATCTGGAAAAAAGTCCTGTAGTTGTCCTTTCCAACAACGACGGCTGTGCCATAGCCCGGTCAAACGAGGCAAAAAAACTGGGCATAAGAATGGGACAGCCGCTTTTCGAGTTCAGACATTTGGTAGAATCAGGGACGGTCACGGTCTTCTCCTCTAATTTCGCATTATATGGAGATATGTCAAGGAGGGTGCAGACAATCCTGTCACTATACTCGCCTTCCATAGAAGTCTACTCGATTGACGAATCTTTCATTGACTTGAACGGGACTGTGCTTGATACCGATTTCGGCAAATGGGCCAGGAATCTCTCGAAAGAATGCCGCAGGTGTACGGGCATACCTGTCAGTGTAGGTGTCTCATCCACAAAAACTCTTGCCAAAATAGCATCTAAACTATGCAAACTCTATCCTGCCATGCACGGAGGATGCTTCATGAAACAGCAGCAGGACGTGGAGAAAGTACTGAAGATATTTCCGATTGAGGATATCTGGGGTATTGGAAGACGGTTTGCCGGACGTTTCAAGGAATACTTCGGGTTACACACGGCCTATGATTTCTATATAAAGGATGAGAAATGGGTCAGCATGGAAATGGGTATCGGAGGCATAAGGACTTGGAAGGAACTTCACGGTATACCTTGCATCGGTTTCGAGGACTCCCGACAGACGAAAAAGCAGATTATGGTCTCCAGGACTTTCGCCAAAGAGATTTCGGACAAGGACGAGCTCGCAGCACAGATATCCATGTTCAGTTCAATGGCCGTGGAAAAACTGCGCAGACAGGATTCGTGCTGCAGTAACGTAACTGTATTCATCACTACCAACAGGTTCCGGAAAGAAGGAAATACACAGTTCGCGAGCCGGCTTTTCCAGTTTCCAGTTGCGACCGACAGTACTCTTGAGATAAATACAGCGGTCATGAATACAGTCTCCGACCTGTTCAGAAGCGGTTTCCAATACAAACGGGCAGGAGTGGTGCTTGGCGATATAATACCAGCGGACAAAGTCCAGATGTCAATCTTCGATCCGGTGAACAGAGAAAGGCACTCGCGTCTCATGAAGGTAATGGACAGCATAAACCGACGTGAGGGGCAACACACTATCGGTGTAGCGTCCCAGTCTCTGGATGGTATAAAAATGAACAGGGAGCACCTGTCTCCCTGTTACACTACTGATTGGAAAGATATCCTTACAGTCCACTGCTGAGTTACTGGTTCCTGGCCGGATCCGACGGATAGTAGCTGTCGTTGAAATAAAGATAGAACCTCATGTTGTAAAACGACATTTTAGCATTTGCTGACTCTCCGGTCACGGCTTCAGTCAAAGTCATTCTGACCGAACCATGATACACGTCTCCTGAGACAGACGAGGGGACACGGGAATACGTATATTCCCCTTTGTAAAGGACCGTATCCATGACTGCCGCCGAATCCTGATGCATGAACAGTAGCCTGACGTCTCCGCTCTCCACAGACGATCCATCCTCATGCCGGCTGACCGACACTTCTCCAGAGCAGCCGAAACACATCTCGATCACCTCGTGACGTGCAATATTTGTACCTACCCATACTGATTCCTGAAGTGACTCCGGCGGCCCGTCCCCACGCCACTCTCTGGCACACGACACGAACAGAAATGCCGGAAACAGCAAGATAAGCAGCCTGCACATCATGCGTCATGTTATTTTGCAAATGCCACTGAACGGGTCTCGCGGATAACGGTGATCTTGACCTGTCCCGGATATACCATCTCGTTCTGGATCTTGCGGGCGATATCGTTGGAGAGCATCTCTGCCTCCGAATCGCTCACCTTGTCAGCGCCCACGATAACCCTGAGCTCACGTCCCGCCTGTATGGCATAAGTCTTGGTAACTCCAGGATAAGACAGAGCAATGGCCTCCATGTCCTTGAGACGCTTGATATATGACTCTATCACCTCGCGGCGGGCTCCGGGACGAGCACCTGATATAGCATCGCCTACAAGGACTATGGGAGAAATGAGCGAGAGCATCTCGACCTCCTCGTGGTGAGCACCGATAGCATTGCACACCTCCGGTTTCTCCTTGTATTTCTCAGCCAACCTCATACCCAGTATTGCATGAGGCAGTTCCGAATCCTCTTCCGATACCTTTCCTATATCATGGAGCAGACCGGCGCGCTTGGCGAGTTTAGGATTGAGCCCGAGCTCGGCAGCCATAGTCGCACAGATGTTGGCCACCTCCCTCGAGTGCTGCAGAAGGTTCTGCCCATAGGAAGAACGATATTTCATCCTACCCACCATCTTGACAAGTTCGGCATGAAGTCCGTGTATTCCGAGATCTATACAGGTCCTCTTTCCTGTCTCCATAATCTCGTCGTCAAGTTGCTTGCGGACCTTCTCCACAACTTCCTCAATACGGGCCGGATGTATACGACCGTCTGTAACCAACTGATGCAAAGCCAGTCTTGCCACTTCTCTTCTTACAGGATCAAAGGCCGAAAGCAGTATGGCCTCCGGAGTGTCATCCACTACGATCTCGACTCCTGTAGCAGCCTCCAGCGCCCTGATGTTACGGCCTTCACGCCCGATGATACGGCCCTTCATCTCATCATTCTCGATATTGAATACCGTTACCGCATTCTCAATGGCAGTCTCGGGTGCTATCCGCTGTATCGTGTTGATGACAATCCTCTTGGCTTCTTTGGTAGCGTTCATTCTTGCCTCATCCATCACGTCGTTTATATAGGACATCGCCTGAGTCTTGGCCTCTTCCTTCATTGTCTCCATAAGGGTCTCCTTAGCCTCGGCTGCTGACATGCCGGCCAGATTCTCGAGTTTCTCCACCGCCTCCTTCCGCAGTCTGTCATACTCCTCAGACTTCCGGCTGACAACCTCCATCTGAGCCTTCAGGTTTCCCCTGACACTATCGGTCTCCTTTTGTTTGCGCTGCAGGTCAGAATACTGCTGTGAAAGCTGCATCTCTTTCTGTTTCAGCTTATTCTCCGACTGTTGAATCTGTGAGTTCTTTTCGCTGATGTAACGTTCATGCTCCCCTTTAAGCTGAAGGAACTTCTCTTTTGCCTGGAATATCTTCTCTTTCTTGATATTCTCTCCCTCCTGCCGGGCCTCCTTTATGATCTTATCCGCCTGTTTTCTCCTTGCTGTACTGAAGACAAGAACAGTCAGTCCCACAGCAACGGCAGCCACGGCAATCAATAAAATAATAACTGTTATAATGTTCATATTGTGTTGGTATATTATATTGAGTTAAATTTTCTCAATCATAAAGAACTACAACACGAAGACTATAAATAAAAAGCCGTTAGAGCACTGTTTATCAGAAAAACCTGAATATTAGGATTTGAGCTCCGTTTCGGAATCAGACTTCCAACGTCCGGTAAAACCGAATCCCCTTGCGGGTCACCCAGGCCTGCCTTCATCCATCGAGTCCGCTCAGTATTGTTAAAAAATGTTGATTTTCGCAAAGAGCGATCTAACGGCTTAAGCTGTTTATGACATTATTTTCAATATAATCATCAAGTTGGGCATCCAATTGCTGAATATCCTTTGACAATGCTCCCAAAGCTGCCTTCAACTGGGCCTTGTCGACAGCATACTGGACCAATGCCACAGTAAGAAGGTACTGGTTGTCCTGATAATTATGCCGCCGCTTCAGGTCTGCCAGCTTGTCCGATATGCCTTTGACCGCATTTCTTACCAGACTCTCGTTCTCCGGCTCAATCCTGTATGTCAAAGTCCTGTCCAGTATCGTCACACGACACGGCAGTAATCGTTTTTCCTCATCCATATCAATTATTCAGCAATGAAATACATTTGTCTATCTCCCGCACAAGTCTGCCAATATTCTGCCTTGCTTCTCTAATATCAACCGCAGACACCTCAAAGGCACCTGCCAACTGCAATTTATCAATCTTCTGTTCTAATTCCTTAATTTTGTTGTTACTGTTTTCCAATTTCTTCCTGCAGTCTTCTATCTCGGATTCCCCTCTCCTGAGCGCATCCTCCAGTTCTCTGTTCCTGGCAAGAAGATTCTCATACCTGGAAATAAAGTATTCGATCTTTCTCTTATGCGCTTCAAGTATCGTATTAAAACTCTGGTCCATAATAAAAGCCTACCGGAGTACAAAGTTATAAAAATAATTCAATATACTGCCATGAAACAGCCTTTTTCATCACCACAAATTGTTACCGTATCACAATTTATTGATTATAAACAATTTCACATATAGGCTACGGCAACAGTCCGAAGTTGTCCGCATCCATCCATGCAGGAAACTTCTCTCTGAAACGACGCAGCTCACGTATGTCCAGAGCCGCGCTCAGGAAACCTCCTCCCGATCCTGTGAGGCCATCCTCATGGAAAATTCCTACGGAACGGCCCTTATAGTCTATTATGAGAGAATTACCGCTGTAACTGTCTTCAGGACTGTTTCCTACTCTGTTGCAGAAAGCAAACCAGCACTGGTTTTCCACGGCCCTGGCATACGCCAGTACAGAAGCCGCTCCAACCCTGGAAGAAGGCCATGAGGCAACATTCAGCATCAAGTCGTAATCATTGAGCGGAGTACGCCTGGTCCACACCGGGAAACGCAGGTCATAGCATACATTGAGACCTATCCTCCAACCAAGATACGACACGACTTTCGGGCTGTTTCCTGGAGTGAACACATCGTTCTCACCACTCATCCTGAAAAGATGCCGTTTATCATAATGTTCTGTCCTGCCGTCCGGCAATACCATATACATCCGGTTGTACACCCTGCCTCCGGAAGACACCGGCACAGAGCCTGTCACAGCCGACCGGGATGAGACCGCCAGAGACCGCATCCATTTCAATGCAGGACCGTCCTCTGTCTCGGCAAACGCCGTATTTGAAGTAAAACCTGTAGTGAAGAATTCCGGCAGCACTATCATATCCGGCCTCATGTCTTCCCGGCATCCTGTCAGATACCCGGATATGAAACGGTGCAGGCGGGTCATGTTCTCCAATGGGGACTCCCATTGCATCCCACACTGGCACAGGACAATATTCAGTATTTCTTTCATCACAGAACGGATTTGTCAAAATCTTGCAACTCTAACGGCACTGGCCGCTCAATTACTGCCGGCACCTAATTAATGAATTTTGGCCCAAGATAGCAATATTTTTCTACCTTTGTATGAATATAGACTGATTCTGACATGGAACACCGCAAGATAGTGATAATACCCACATACAACGAGAAGGAGAACATAGAGAGAATGATCCGGAAAGTCATGTCCATGCAAGGCGGATACCATATTCTTATCGTAGACGACGGTTCTCCTGACGGCACAGGGACTATTGTCAAGGGCCTGCAGGACGAATACTCCGAGTCCCTCTTCATTATCGAGCGTGAGGGCAAGCTCGGGCTCGGCACCGCATACATCGCCGGATTCCGTTGGTGCCTGGATCACGGATACGACTACATATTCGAGATGGACGCCGATTTCTCGCACAACCCTGATGATCTGGCAAGACTGTACAGTGCCTGCGCTGAAGACGGTGCGGACATGTCCATCGGCTCACGCTACGTAAAAGGCATTGCTGTCAGAGACTGGCCGCTCAGCCGTATCCTGATATCATACGGAGCCTCCTACTATGTCCGTACAATATTGGGCATGAAAGTGTTCGACTCCACTGCAGGATTCGTTTGCTATAGCCGAAAGGTACTGGAGACCATCTATTTAGACAAAATACACATGAAAGGATACGGCTTCCAGATAGAGATGAAGTACAACGCATGGAAACTTGGCTTCACAATCAAGGAGGTCCCCATCATATTCGTAGACCGCAAGGAGGGCAGGTCAAAGATGAGCAGTTCCATTTTCGGCGAAGCATTCAGAGGAGTCATAGCCCTTAAATTCAGAAGAATAACACCAAATACCAACAACAAACAGACATGTTGAAGACTCTCATAAAAGATATCGCCATAGTAAACGAGGGCAGGACTGCCGCAGGCAGTGTCCTGATAGAAGGCCGCAGGATAGGCAGGGTCATCCATGCATCAGATCCGGATTACGGAGAACAGCTCAGAACAGCCGCTGCGGAAGCGGACGATATCATAGAAGGCGGACATGACGCTTGTCTGCTGCCAGGAGTCATTGACGATCAGGTTCATTTCCGCGAGCCAGGAGCCACTCACAAGGGATGCATAGCCTCAGAAAGTGCGGCAGCCGTCTTGGGAGGAACCACTTCATTCATGGACATGCCGAACAACAACCCGCCTGCGGTCACATTAGACGCACTTGAGGAAAAATACGGGATTGCGGAACACGATTCATACGCCAACTATTCTTTCTACATTGGAGCCACAAATGACAATATAGACGAACTTCGTCACGCAGACAGCCACCACATATGCGGCATAAAGGTATTCATGGGCTCGTCCACAGGAAACATGCTTGTAGACTCAGAGCAGGCACTCGAGGATATATTCTCCATTAAGCACATGCTCATCGCCACCCATTGCGAGGACGAGACCACAGTCCGCCTCAATCTGGAAAAGGCAAAGGCAAAGTACGGCGAGGCCCGCATACCGTTCAGTGCGCACCCCAGGATCCGCAGCCGGCAGGCATGCCTGATGTCATCGGCAAAAGCAGTAGAACTGGCAGAAAGACACGGTACCAGACTGCACATACTTCACGTCAGCACTGCAGACGAGCTGAAAATGATTGCTGATGCCAGAAAGAGCCACCCGGGGATAAGCGCCGAGGTGTGCGTCCACTATATGTGGTTTGACAACAGGGACTACGACAGATACGGGTCTTTCATAAAATGCAATCCGGCCATAAAGGAGCCTTCTGACCGCGATGCCATTACGGCTGCCGTCCGTGACGGACTTGTCCAGGCCGTCGCCACGGACCATGCCCCTCATCTCCTGCGCGAAAAACAGCAGGACTATCTGCACTCCCCCTCGGGCCTGCCCACTGTCCAGCATTCACTGCAGATGATGCTCCAACTGGCAGAACAAGGACATTTCTCCATGGAACAGGCCGTACGGATGATGTCCCATTCCCCGGCAGATCTTTTCCGGACAGACCGCAGAGGATATATTCGCGAAGGGTACTGGGCTGATTTGGTCATTGTTCGCAGGAGACCGTTCACAGTATCCAAAGAGAATACAGCATACCGTTGCGGCTGGTCTCCGCTCGAAGGCGTCACATTTGACTGGACAGTCACCGACACATTCGTCAACGGCGCACAAGTCGTCAGGGACAGTCGGCTGACCGGCCTGCGCTCTCCAATGCGCCTGCACTTTCGCTGATTAAGGAAATTCCACTTGACAAGCCCTAATCATTACCGTCAAATACCTGCGACAGACAAGGCAATATCTTCCGAATTCGGATACTTGAGAAACCAACCGATATCACTCCATTTTCAGACACGACAGTCCCGATGCGACAAAATTGAAACGCCGGTGCACCTTGTCAAATTGCATATCTGGTTATCAACGAGTTGCAAAAAACACTGCACATTTGCCCCGTTTCAAACCGGCCAAATGTGCAGCATACAGTCACAATATCCTGATTACAAATTACTCTCTTCTGTATACCGCACCGCTGCTTCCAAAAATTCACGGTGGGTAGGAATGTTTGTAGAATATACGCATCCAAGCACTAACGAATAGCCGGTCAGTTGATGAGCTCAAGGGCGATGCGGCCACGCTTTAGATCCACTTCCACAACACGGACACGGACATGCTGGTGTACCTTGAGTACATCGGAGGGACGGGCTACCCGGCAACGACGGCCGTCAGGGCCTGCGGCACCCATACGTGAGACGTGGATCAGGCCGTTCTGCTTGATGCCGAAGTCCACGAAGGCTCCGAAGTCGGTCACATTGGTCACTATGCCCGGCAGTTCCATACCGGCGTGAAGATCCTCTATCGTATGAATATCCTCCGCAAACTCCAGCACCTTATAAGATGCACGCGGGTCCCGGCCAGGCTTGTCCAGTTCCTGCATGATGTCGGTCAGGGTCGGCATGCCCACTTCCTCCGACACATAGGATTTCAAGTCTATAGAATCACGCAGATCCTTGCGGGCAATCAGTTCGGCCACATCCACACCGGCATCGGCAGCCATTTTCTTCACCAATGCATACCTCTCCGGATGCACTGCCGTATTGTCTAACGGGTCAGCCGCCCCGGGTATGCGCAGGAAGCCAGCACACTGCTCGAAAGCCTTCTCCCCCAACCTTTTTACATGAAGCAGATCCCGGCGCGATGCAAATGCCCCGTGCTCGTCCCGGTACTCCACAATGTTGCGGGCCATGGCAGGTCCGACACCGGACACATATGACAGCAGATGCCGGGAAGCGGTATTGAGATTGACCCCCACATTGTTGACACAGTTCTCCACCACCTCGTCCAGACGCTCTTTCAGCAGAGTCTGGTCCACATCGTGCTGATACTGCCCAACTCCTATCGACTTGGGGTCTATCTTAACCAGCTCGGCCAGCGGGTCCATGATGCGCCGTCCTATGGACACCGCTCCGCGCACGGTCACATCATACTCCGGAAACTCCTCCCTGCCGACCTGAGAGGCCGAATAGACCGATGCCCCGTCCTCGCTCACCGAATAGACGCGAACACTCTCCGGCAGGGCTATCTTCTTGACAAACGCCTCTGTCTCGCGGCCTGCCGTGCCGTTGCCGATGGCTATCACCTCTATCTTGTAAGTCTCCACCATATTGGATATCTTCTTCATCGCCATGGTGCGCTCGTTGCGCGGCGGATGCGGAAATATCGTGTCGTTGTGAAGCAGCGCCCCCTGCGCATCCAGACAGACCACCTTGCAGCCGGTACGGAAACCTGGGTCTATGGCCAGCACCCGTTTCTGCCCGAGAGGCGGGGCCATCAGGAGCTGCCTCAGATTGTCCCCGAAGACGCGTATCGACTCTATGTCGGCCCTTTCCTTTGCCGCCTTCAGGGTCTCGTTCTCAATCGAGGGATGCAGCAGACGTTTGAATGAGTCCTCCACGGCGTAGTCTATCTCCAATGCCGCAGCGTCGGAAGGAGATGGCTTGCCGCGCATCACGGTAGAGTATATCCTGTCCAATGTACGTTCCTTGTCCACATCCACCTTAACGCTCAGGATACCTTCGCGCGATCCCCGAAGCACTGCCAGCACCCTGTGAGACGGCGCACGGGATATATCCTCGGCAAAATTGAAATAATTCCGGTACTTCGAGGCCTCCTCGCTCTCCTGATCCACCCCCGAGGCCACATGGGCAGACAGCCGACCGTACTTCGAGTAACTGCGCCGCATCATCTCCCTCACCGGCACAGACTCGGAAATCCATTCAGCCATAATGTCCCGGGCCCCGGAAAGAGCTTCCTCGGAAGACGGTACGGCATCATTGAGGAATTTTCCCGCCTCAGCGGCAGGATCCTTTACCTTGCAGGCAAATACAGCCGCAGCCAAAGGCTCCAGTCCCTTCTCCCGCGCCACGGAAGCCTTGGTCCGCCGCTTGGGCCGGTAAGGCAGATAAATATCCTCCAGAGCCACAGGATCGAGACACTCCTTGATCCGCTTTTCCAACTCCGGAGTCAGTTTCTCCTGCGCAGCAATGGTCTCGAGGACCGAGGCCTTGCGTTTCTCCAGCTCCTCGAATTTCGCGCTGTAGTGCTTGATCTCAGCCACCTGTGCCTCATCCAGACCACCGGTGCGCTCCTTCCGGTAACGCGAGATGAAAGGCACGGTCGCCCCCTCCGTTATCAGTTCGATACAATGCTCCACCCTCCAGGGCGCTACGGACATAAGTTCCGCGATATGATTGACATACAGACTTTCCATACAATTAATGATTTATATTTCAGTCGCAGGATACTTCCTGCAGCCGCTTGCGGTAAGAGGAGAAAATCTTTGATTTGGAGACAAATCCTATATACTTGCCGTCCTCGTCCACCACCGGGAGATTCCAAGCCTTGGTCCTGTCGAATTTTTCCATCACCGTATCCATCCTGTCGGTAACACGCACCATGGCAGGCGCGCTCCTCATCAACGAATACAGCCTGACAGTATCATAACGGTCCTTGTCGAACATTATCTCACGGATATCATCAAGACCTATGTAGCCCCTGTATATCCCGTTGTCATCGACTACCGGATACAGATTGCGGCTGGACTTGGCCACCACTTTCACCAGATCCCCGAGCGTCTGTCCCAATCTCACGGTCTTGAAATCCGTCTCCACAAGGTCGGATGTATGCAAGAGAGTCAGTACGGCCCGGTCGCTGTTGTGGGTAATCAGGTCACCGCTTTTCGCCAGACGCTTCGAGTATATGGAAAACGGCTCGAAGGCTCTCATCGTCGCGAAAGATATGGTTGAAACAATGATAAGCGGCAACAACAGAGAGTAGCCCCCGGTTATCTCCGCAATAAGGAAAATGGCGGTCATAGGAGCCTGCATCACACCGGCCATCAGCCCGGCCATACCCACAAGTGCGAAATTGGCCTCTGGAATAAGGTGGAATCCCATCAGATTGATGGTTCTGGCAAGAATGAAACCTGCTATCCCGCCTACAATCAGCGTAGGTCCGAAAGTGCCACCCACCCCGCCTCCGGCATTGGTGAACGACATGGCGAACACCTTGAGTACAAGCACGAGAGTAAAATATATAGGAATAACCCATTTGTGCTGGAATATGGACGCAAAGACAGAATTATCCAGAACGCTGTCAGGATGTCCCTGAAGCATATGTCCCAGGGAATCGTAGCCCTCCCCGAACAGAGGTGGGAAAAGGAATATAAGCAGACCTAACATTGAGGCGCATATCGCCCAACGTCTGAAGGGATTGGTTATCTTCTTGATACGGTCCTCCAAAGCCAGCGTTGTCCTAAGGAAATACAATGAGACGAAACCGCACAGGATACCCAGGAATATGTAGTACGGGATATTGCCCATGGCGAAAGCATCCACAGTACTGGTGAAAGGCACTTCCCTGCCCAAGAACAAGTACGACACAGTAGTAGCCGTCACAGAAGACAACAGCAGGGGCAGTATGGATGACATCGAGATGTTGAACAGCAGTATCTCCAGCGTGAACAGGATACCTGCCATCGGGGCCTTGAATATACCGGCTACAGCTCCGGCCGCCCCGCAGCACAGGAGAATGGTCATCTGACGGTAGGATAGCCCGAGAGTACGGGCGACATTGGAACCGATGGCCGCACCCGTATACACTATCGGAGCCTCCGCTCCTACAGAACCTCCAAAACCGATCGTCACTGAACTCGAAAGTATGGAAGACCACATATTGTGGCCGCGTATCCGGGAGTTGTTACGGGATATTGCAAACAGCACCTTGGTTACCCCGTGCCCGATATCGTCCTTTACAATGTATCTTACGAAAACCAGCGACAGAAGCATGCCTGCTCCCGGATACACAAGAAGAAGAAGATTGTTCCACGATGCATTGAACCATCCGGTGAGCAGGCCACCTATGAGTTCGACAAGTTTCTTCAGGATGACAGCCGCCGCGCCGCTGCCGAGACCGACAATGACAGCCAGTATCATCATCAGCCTCTGCTCCGGCTGACGTTTCAGCCAGATAAGAGGTCTAATCGTCCATCTGGTCATTATCTGCCTGCAATTCCTCTGCCTCATCAGGGAACACTTCCCCGTCGAGTTCCGGTACTGTCGGATCCTCAGCTACATCCTCATCGAAAAGATCGCTTTCCGCCTTCTCGTAATCGTCTATGTTCACATCGATCTTCACAAGATATACCGCATCAGGTATCTCTACGGACACTGCATAAAAAAACGTGCCGTCCGGCTTGTCCACCTTAAATATATCTCCCATATAATCGGCATAGCCCCTGGGATACTTTTCCTTGAACGCCGCCTGAAGCTCAGGTGACATATTGTCATAACGGACTACGGCCCTTTTCTTTGGATGTTGAGCCGAAGATGATCTTACATTCTGTGCCATGTATTTCAATACCTATTAAAAACGGTGCAATTATAATGCATTTTTTCTAAAAAAAAGAGATTTTTGGATTTTCTTTCCTGCCATGCTGCGTTCCACGAACACAGGCCGGCCGGACAGATCCTTTCCGGTATAGAACATCACCGAGGAGGCGGTCATGGGCGTAGGAGTGAAATCCTGCACCTGCTCAAGCTGTATTCCCCTGAGTTCCTTGTTCTTCGAGAGGGACTTCATATCCTGGAGGGTACATCCCGGATGCGAGGATATGAAATAGGGAACAATCCTGTAGGGCAGCTTCTCCCGGGCCGCGATCCTCGAGAACTCCCGCCTGAGGACGGAAAAGAGGGCGAAAGACGGCTTGGACATCAGCCTCAGTACGTGGTCCTCCGTATGCTCCGGGGCTACCTTGAACCATCCGGAGGTGTGCCTGGTCACCACCTCCCTCAGATACTGCTCCGAATACTCGTCGAGAAAGCCGTCCTTGTCCAGGAAAAGGTCGTAGCGGATGCCGCTGCCGACAAATGCCTTCCGTACCCCTGGGACGGCCGTAATGCGGCTGTACAGCTCCAGCAGGGCCTTGTGCGAATGCTCCATGTTGGGGCAGCGCGACGGGAAGAGGCAGGAAGGCCGGCTGCAGCGGGCACAGCGCGAGGCATCCCGTCCGCGAAGGCCGTACATATTGGCTGTAGGCGCACCCACATCCGAGATTATCCCCTTGAAATGCGGCATGGCCGTCAGGCGCTCCACCTCCGCCACTATCGACTCGGGGCTGCGGCTGCGGATAAATTTCCCCTGATGGGCGGCAATGGTGCAGAAAGAACAGCCTCCGAAGCACCCCCGGTGAATCGTCAGGGAGTTCTTTATCATCTCCCACGCCGGTATATCCTTGCCGCGGTAACGGGGATGCGGCTGCCGGGTAAAAGGCAGAGCGTAATAGGAATCCAGTTCATCTGTGGTCTCCGGAGGAAACGGAGGGTTGACCTGGACATAGCCCCCGGGATAAGGCTCAATGAGGGTGGAGGCATGCAGGCGGTTGGCCTCCCGCTCCTCCACATTGAAGTCCTCGGCAAATGCGTCCTTGTCGCGGCAGACCCGTTCGTGGCCGTGCAGGACAATCGTATCCTCACCCGCTGCTGGGCATGGCCCGTTCGAGAAAAATGCGGTCTGAGGAATGTCTCTCAGGTCCTCACCGGCGGCAATGGCACGGGCGACGGCCACCACCGGCCTCTCCCCCATCCCGTAAATCAGGAGATCGGCCCCGCTGTCCACCAGAACTGAGGGGAAAAGGCGGTCAGCCCAATAGTCATAATGTGTCAGACGGCGCAGGGAGGCCTCGATGCCTCCGATAACCACGGGCACATCGGGATACAGACGCTTCAATATCCGCGTATATACGGTCACTGCATAATCCGGTCTGTGTCCGGCCTGACCTCCCGGTGTATAGGCATCATTGCTGCGCAGACGTTTGGCGGCAGTATAATGGTTGACCATGGAGTCCATGGCTCCGGAGTTTACTCCGAAAAACAGGCGCGGGACTCCAAACTTCCGGAAGTCCCGCAGGTCGTCCTGCCAGTTGGGCTGCGGCACTACGGCCACTCTCCATCCCTCCCTCTGAAGGATACGTGCAATCATCGCAGTACCGGAAGCCGGATGGTCGATGAATGCGTCGCCTGAAAAAAGTATGATGTCGATATAGTCCCATCCGAGTCTCTCCATCTCCTTGACAGAGGTGGGGAACATATAGGCGGACTGTCCTTGCTCCGTCATGGCCAGCTACATCCTCTCGGGCAGACGGATTCCAAGTATATCCATGGCCTTGACCAGCACCGATGCTATAGTGCCTATGAGCATCAGACGGGCATCGCGCAAGGCTGCGTTCTCCTCGCGCAGTATGGACACGTCGTGATAGTACTGGTTGAACTCCTTGGCCAGATCGTATGCATAGTTGGCGATGAGGGCAGGAGACAGGGCCTTTCCCGCCTCGGCCACTTTTTGAGGATACTGATTGAGGAGCTTGATGATATTGATCTCCTTGTCGTTGAAAACGGCTTCCTCAGACACGGCTGGAGCGTATCCTGCCTCAACTGCCTTGCGCAGGATAGAGCGTATGCGGGCGTGGGTGTACTGGATGAATGGGCCGGTGTTGCCGTTGAAGTCTATCGACTCTTTCGGGTCGAAGAGCATGGTCTTCTTGGGGTCCACCTTGATTATGAAGTATTTCAGGGCACCCAGACTGAGGGTCCGGAACAGTTCTTCCTGCTCGGTCGCGCTCATGTCGGCCAGCTTGCCCAGTTCCATGGATGTCTCCTTAGCTGTATTGTACATTTTCTCCAGCAGGTCATCGGCATCGACAACTGTACCCTCGCGGGACTTCATCTTGCCCTCCGGCAGCTCCACCATACCGTAGGAAAGGTGGTAAATGCTGTCGGCCCATGCGAAGCCGAGCTTTTTCAGTATGAGCTTGAGTACCTGGAAATGGTAGTTCTGCTCATTGCCCACCACGTAGACATGCTCGTCCAGACTGTATTCGGTAAATCTCTCAACAGCCGTGCCGAGGTCCTGCGTGATGTAGACGGATGTGCCGTCCTTTCTCAGGAGCAGCTTGCGGTCCAGTCCGTCGGCAGTCAGATCGCACCATACCGAACCGTCCTCAGCCCGCTCGAACACCCCTTTACGCAGCCCTTCCTCCACTAACGACTTACCGTGCAGATAGGTCTGGGACTCGTAGTAGATACGGTCGAACGATACTCCGAGAGCCTTGTACGTCTCGTCGAAACCTGCATAGACCCATGAGTTCATCGTCTTCCACAGTTCCACTGTCTCAGGGTCACCCTGCTCCCATTTGACAAGCATCTGACGGGCCTCCTGCAGGATGGGGGCCTTCTCCTCGGCTTCCTCCTTGCTCATGCCCTGGGCCTCCAGCTGAGCCACCTCGGCCTTGTAGAGGTCATTGAACTTCACGTAGAAGTCTCCCACCAGATGGTCACCCTTCTTGCCGGAGGACTCCGGGGTAACTCCGTTACCGGCTTTCTTCCATGCTATCATGGACTTGCAGATATGGATGCCTCGGTCATTGACGATATTGGTCCTGATCACCCTATGCCCGTTCTCCTCCAGGAGCCTGGAGACCGACCATCCTAAGAGGATGTTGCGGATATGTCCGAGATGCAGGGGCTTGTTGGTGTTGGGGGAGGAATACTCCACCATCACGGTCTTCCCGGTGGAGGGAAGATGTCCGAAACTGCCGTCAGCGGCAATGGAGCCGTAGACCTCCTTCCAGAAAGAGGGCGCGAACTTGATATTGAGGAAACCCTTCACTACATTGAAGCTCTCTATCTCCGGAGTATTGGCCTTCAGCCACTCTCCTATCTCCTGACCTGTGGCCTCGGGAGACTTGCGGGATGTCTTGAGCAGGGGGAAGGTAACGAGGGTCGCATCACCCTCGAACTCTTTTCTGGTCGCCTGGACCTGTATGGGCAAATTAACGCCAGAAGCCCCGTAAAGGGCTTCCAACGCACATTTTACCTTGTCTTGAATAAACTGTTCCTGATTCATATAGGGTATTGGTATTGACACTATTTAAGACCTCTGTTTGCGAGAAGGGGATCGATGCCTGGTTCCTTGCCGCGGAAATTGACGTAGAGGGTCATGGCGTCGTCCTCACCTCCGCGCTCGAGGATTTCCTCGCGGAACTTGCGGGCCACCTCCTGGTTGAAGATGTCACCGGTCTCCTTGAATGCCTCGTAGGCGTCAGCATCCAGGACCTCTGCCCAGATATAGCTGTAGTAACCTACTGTATAGCCTCCTCCGAACACGTGGGTAAAATAGGTAGAGCGGTAGCGGGGAGGAATCTGGGACAGCAGACCGCGGTCACCGAGTACTTTAGCCTCGAACTTATTGACATCCAGGTCGGCGGGAATCTCATCCATGATGAAGTAGTCCATATCGAGCAGGGAGGCTGCCAGATACTCGGTTGTGGCGAAGCCCTGTCCGTATTTGCCGGACCTGTCGAGCTTGTCTACCAGTTCCTGAGGAATCACCTCGCCTGTCTGATAATGCTTTGCATATACCTTAAGCACCTCAGGCTCGAATGCCCAGTGCTCGTTGATCTGCGAGGGGAGCTCCACGAAATCGCGGGTCATCGGTGCATTGCCCTGATACCTGACGTCCTGGAGAAGGGACTGAAGAGCATGCCCGAATTCATGGAAAAATGTCTCGGTCTCATCAGGCGTCAGGAGCGCAGGGACATCATCGTTGCTGCGTGTAAAGTTGCCCACGATGGATACGACAGGCAACACTCTGCTGCCGTCCTTATAATACTGTTCCCTGTATCCGGTACACCATGCCCCTCCCCTCTTCAGACCAGGACGGGCGAACATGTCCATGAAAAGGATGCCGAGCTGTGAGCCGTCCGCATCCTTGCACTCGAAAGCCTGCGCCTCCGGAACCGGGACAGGCACGTTGTCCAACTGGTGGAACGTAATGCCGTAAAGGCGGTTGGCCACATAAAAGATACCGTCGCGCACATTGTCGTATTGAAAATAAGGCTTGAGATCGTCCTCGGCGAAGTCGAATTTGGCAGCCTTGGCCTTCTCGAAGTAGTATCTCCAGTCAGCGGCTGTCAGTTCATCATTGACTCCCTGAGCCTTGGCGATAGGATACATATCGGCGAGCTCACGCTTTGCGGATTCCAGAGCGGGAGTCCAGAGCTGGTCAAGGAGACTGTAGACAGCCTCGGGAGTCTTGGCCATGCGGTCCTCGAGAACGAACTCGGCATAGTTGTCAAAGCCCATGATCCTGGCTTTCTGATTGTAGAGGTTCACCATCTCCACGACAATGGCCTTGTTGTCATTGCCATTGCCGTTATTGCCACGGTTCAGGTATCCGTCGAGGAGCTTTGTCCTAAGCATGCGGTTGTCGTCAAACTGGAGGAACGGCATGACACTGGCATTGTCCAGTCCGAATGCCCACCAGCCATCCATTCCCTTGTCAGAAGCCCTTGCCGCAGCCGATGCCACTGCCGATGCAGGCAGACCGGAAAGGTCATCCTTATTCTCAACCACCAGCGTGAAGTCCGCCGTCTCCTTCAGCACATTCTGCTCGAAAAGCAGCTGAAGTTCGGAAAGACGGGAATTGATCTTACGGAGCTCCTCCTTCTTGTCTTCCGGAAGAGTGGCTCCGGAACGCTCATAGCTTTTGTACGTCTCTGTCAGCAGACGCATCTGGTCCTGCTCCAGTCCGAGTGCGTTCCTGCTGTCATATACAGCCTTGATGCGCCCGAACAGCTTTTCGTTCATGGCTACCCCATTGAAATGGTCACTGATGACAGGCACCAGTTCTGTCTCAAGCGCCATCAGCTCAGGTGTGGCGTTTATGGACGTCCCGTTTGAAAATACGGCATAGATACGGTCCAGCAGCTCCCCTGAATTGTCGAGTGCCACTATCGTGTTCTCGAACGTGGGTGGCTCAGGATTATTGACAATCGCGTCTATCTCCCTGTCGTGCTCCTCTATAGCCTTGAGTATAGCTGGTTTATAATGTTCTGTCTTTATTTCCTGGAACGGGGCTACGCCGAAAGGCGTGTCCCATTCTTCTAAAAGGGGATTCCTGTCACATGATGTCATCATAAGTACGGTTGCGGCCAATGCCGTTGCGCTGATAAAATGTCTCATTTACGATAGATTCTGAAAGGTCTGTTATGGTTTTCCGATTATTATCCGAGATAGCTCTTGAGAAGTTTGCTCCTATTGCTGTGACGGAGACGCCTTATGGCCTTCTCCTTTATCTGCCTTACCCTCTCGCGTGTAAGTCCGAACTTCTCGCCTATTTCCTCAAGGGTCATCTCCTGAGTGCCGATTCCGAAGAAGTCCTTCACGATATCCCTCTCCCTCTCGGTAAGTGTGGACAAGGCTCTCTCTATCTCCTTGTTCAATGACTCGTTGACGAGCCCCTTGTCCGCATTGGGCGAGTCGTTGTTGACAAGGACGTCCAGCAGGCTGTTGTCCTCACCTTCCACGAAAGGAGCATCAACGGAGACATGACGGCCTGACACCCTGAGAGTGTCTGCAATCTTGTCCCTCGGTATATCAAGAATCTCCGCAAGCTCGTCAGGAGAAGGCATCCTCTCATTGTCCTGCTCGAACTTGGAGAGAGCCTTGTTGATCTTGTTCAATGACCCCACCTGGTTCAGAGGCAGACGCACTATCCTGGACTGCTCGGCCAGAGCCTGCAGAATGGACTGGCGTATCCACCACACCGCATAGGAGATAAACTTGAATCCACGGGTCTCGTCAAACTTCTCCGCTGCCTTTATAAGGCCAAGGTTACCCTCATTGATAAGGTCAGGAAGACTCAGCCCCTGGTTCTGATACTGTTTCGCAACAGAAACGACGAAGCGGAGATTGGCTTTCGTCAGTTTGTCAAGAGCCTTCTGATCGCCCTTGCGAATCCTCTGTGCCAACTCCACTTCTTCTTCCACCGATATGAGCTCCTCCCTGCCGATCTCCTGAAGATACTTGTCCAGAGAGGCGCTCTCACGGTTGGTAATCGATTTTGTAATTTTTAATTGTCTCATTATTTTTATAAACCTATTCCAAAATAATAGAGGTCACCGCTCGGATCAAAGCCCTCGATCAACAGGGATCTCCTTGCCTTCTTGACTTCAGCGGCCACATCCTGAGGAGAGGCTACAGGGGAATTGTTTATATAGGTAATGATGAATCCTTCCTTTATACCTGCATCCCTTATCTTGCCCTTGTCCACCGACACCACTTTCACACCTGCTTTCAGACCCAGCTTCTGCAGCTCGCTCTTGGGTGCGGGCGCCAGCTGTGCACCGAACAGGTTGACATTGCCCTGAAGGTTGTAGGCATTCATCTCCTGTGTCTCCCTGCCGATCAGGGTCGCAGTCAGCCTGAGTACCTTGTCTCCACGCATGATTTCCAGCTCGACCACGTCTCCTGGACTATGCTGGCTGATAGCCTCCTGAACCTCGGTACTCTTGACCACCGCCATACTGTCTATGGCCAGAAGCACGTCACCTTTCCTTACTCCAGCCTTCTCTGCGGCACTTCCGTTGAGAACCTCGTCTATATATACGCCATCTGATGTGGAAAGTTTCATTTTTTCCTTCAAAGTTTCGGTATTATTGAGCATGCTTATTCCAAGAACAGCTCTCTGCACCGAACCGTACTCCTTGAAATCGTCTGCAATCTTCTTGACTATATTCACTGGTATCGCGAACGAATATCCGGCATAAGACCCTGTCTGAGAGATAATCGCCGTATTTATCCCTATCAGTTCTCCCTTGATGTTGACAAGTGCTCCGCCACTGTTGCCAGGATTGACAGCCGCATCCGTCTGTATGAACGACTCTATCTTGAACTCTCCTGAATAGTTGGGCATGGAACGGCCCTTGGCACTCACAATACCGGCAGTTATAGTGGATGTCAGACCGTAGGGACTGCCTATGGCCAGCACCCATTCTCCGAGCCGCAGGTTGTCCGAGTCTCCCATCGGGATCACCGGAAGGCCCTTTGCGTCTATTTTAAGAAGTGCCACGTCCGTGGCAGGATCGGTACCGATGATATCCGCCTTGAATGTCTTGTTCTCGCCCACGGTCACCTCTATCTCAGATGCTCCTGACACGACATGGTTGTTGGTAACTATGAATCCGTCCTCGGAAATAATCACACCTGAACCTGTACCCACCTGTTCTCTTGGAATAGTGTTTCCGAATCCGAAAAAATAATCGAATATCGAAGACGGTCCCTGCGGCTGTTCACTCCGCTTCACCACCTTCACATACACGACTGCCTTCACAGCCGTCTCCGCCGCATAGGTGAAGTCAGGATACTCTCCCGATATGCTCACATTCCTTACCGCGGCGCCCGCTGTATCCGTATATACATATGTGCCGTTATCACTGCCGCCTGTCATTTTTGCGGCCACATAACCTGCAAGTCCTCCCGCTATGACGGCAGCCAGGACTATCAACCAACTTTTCTTTCTCATAATCTGTTAATTTTTGATTCTGTTCAACAATTAACTCAAATTATATGCCAAAATTTTTATACATTTGTGTCCTGGAACAGCAGTAAACACACATATAAAATGAACTTCACAATATCCAGCACAGAACTTTTGCACGGACTTGTATCCGGGCTTAGAGTGATTTCGAACAAGACGACAGCTCCCATTCTGGACAACTTCCTGTTCATACTGAGGGGAGCCTCCCTTGAGATCACCGCTTCTGACTCCGAGACGACACTCAAGACAGTCATACCTGTGGATGAGGTAAAGGAAGAAGGAGCGGCGGCAGTACCCGCAAAAATCCTCACCGATTCCCTGAAAGAGTTCCCCGACATGCCCATAGAACTTAAGACCCTCGAGGACAACAACACCATGGAGATAAGCTGGGCGACGGGTGCGCAGAAGATTCCGTTCTTTCCGGCCGAGTATTATCCTGAACTGCCTGCCATCGACGAAACTGCCGTATCGGTCAGGATATCGGCTGACTCGCTGTCAGCAGGACTCGGCTACACACTTTACGCCACAGCTGACGAGATTCTCAGACCGGTGATGAACGGCGTACTGTTCGACCTGTCTCCCGAGTCAGTATCCCTCGTGGCATCAGACTCGCACAAACTTGTATGCTACACGAGGACAGACATAAAATGCGAGAACAAGTCATCATTCATACTGCCTAAGAAGCCGGCGTCGATTCTACGCGGACTCCTGGCAAAGTCTGACAGTGACGTAACTGTCACTTTTGACGGCAAGAACGCACATTTCCAGTTCGACAGCTTCATCATGGTGGGCCGTCTTGTTGACGGGACATATCCGGCCTACAGGACAGTAATCCCAAAGAACAACCAGAACAAGATGCTGATAGGACGCCTTACACTGCTGAATGCGGTCAAGCGCGTGTCCGTATGCTCCAACCAGGCAACTTCCAGCATGAAACTGTCTCTCTCCTTCAACCAGCTGACCATATCGGCCCAGGACACAGGCTTCTCCATATCGGCACATGAGACACTGCCCTGCCAGTATGACGGAGATCCGATGGACATAGGGTTCAAGTCAACCTTCCTGATAGAGATACTGTCCAACCTTCCCTACGAGGAGATATGCCTCGAGCTGGCCGACCCTGCCAGAGCGGCGCTTATCCTGGCCGCCGAGGACCACAATCCCGACGAGGATATCTGTGCCCTGCTCATGCCAATCCGTATTCCCAACTAATTCCCATTCTGATGAAACTCAATCTCAAGAACCCGATAATATTCTTCGACATAGAAAGCACAGGCCTCAATGTGGCCAACGACAGGATTGTGGAGATATCCATGGTCAAGGTGATGCCTGACGGCTCCACCGAAGTAAAGACCAGAAGACTCAATCCGACAATACATATTTCGGAAGAATCCAGCAAGATACACGGCATACATGACGAGGATGTCAAGGACTGCCCCACATTCAACCAGATAGCCAAATCCTTGGCGAAATGGATGGAAGGCTGCGATATAGCAGGATACAACTCCAACAAGTTCGACATTCCGATGCTGTACGAGGAATTCCTGAGAGCCGGTGTCGATTTCGATTTCCGCAAGCGGAAGCTCGTAGACGTACAGAACATCTTCCACAAAAAAGAGCAGAGGACACTCTCTGCCGCATACAAGTTCTACTGTCACAAGGAGCTGGACAATGCCCACTCCGCAGAGGCCGACACCATGGCTACATACGAGATACTGCAGGCCCAGCTGGACAAGTACCGGAACGACGAGAAGGACCCGCTGCTGAACGACATTGCGTTCCTGTCCGACTACTCCTCCAAGACCCGGCTTGCAGACTACGCAGGACGCATAATCTACAATGAACAGGGAGTTGAGATATTCAATTTCGGAAAGCACAAAGGCAAGCCGGTAGCCGAAGTGCTCCACAACGAGCCGAGCTATTACTCCTGGATGATGAACGGAGACTTCACTCTGGACACCAAGAAAGTCCTTACAGAGATAAAGATCAAGTCATCGATAAAGTGAACATACTGGTCTCCCCATACAGCCGGGGGCATTTCTACTTCCGGTCCGACTCCACCCTGATAAGGATGCTGACTGACTTCTATGCGCCTGACTACGTTAAAAGTGTATTTGCCGTACCAGTACTGTGTTTCAGGTCAATGCGGTCAGGAAAAGCCGTGCCGGCCAGATTCGCCGAAAGATATCTCGGCCCTTTCTCATGCGGGATACTACTGCGTCCTGTCCTGAGCGAAGGCTATGCTGAAGAAGAGGACAGGGTATTCGTGGAAAACGCACTGGACTACACCACCGTAATCCCATACAGCCTTCTCCCTGCAGACAGGCTAAGGGACTTCATCTCTGCAAAAAGACCGTTCACGATAAAAATCAACGGTATTACTAAAGTTGAAATAACGACAGTACCCGAGTCAGAGAATATCCGTACCAGGTTCGAGGAGATCAGCAGGTACAGTTCACTAAGGACCGGGGATTTCATAGCACTCGAACTGTCCGAACCTGTACCGGTAGGAAGCGACGAGCATCTTACTGCCCGCTTTGGAGTTGAAGGAAATATCAGTTTCGTCGTACACTGACAGCAGCAGCCCTTACCGCAGAGACTGCGGTGGAAAATGCTATCTGCAGGTTGTATCCACCTGTATCCGCGTCCAGATCAAGCACCTCGCCTGCAAAATACAGACCTTTCACTATTTTCGACTCCATCGTTTTTCTGGACACCTCCTTCAAACTGACACCTCCGGATGTGACAACGGCTCTCGTATATCCCACATAGGACTTTACAGGTATCCTCCAATGCTTGAGCTTCACGGGCAGACTACTGACAGTAAGCGACGGTTCCGCATCCATGAACGGCTTGACGGCCTGGATCGGCAACAGCCTCTCCAAGTACCTTGACAACGCGACACCCGGTACATATTCCCTCTGAATACGGTTTTTCAGTTCCTCCTCCGTAACAGCCGGTTTCAGGTCCACCATCAGCTCCACTTTCTTGCCCTCGTCCAAAGCCTTTACTGCCCTGCGGCTTACCCGGAATCCGAGCGCTCCTTCCAGACCGTCCATAGTAAAAGTAAGTTCGCCGAACTCATTCTGCACCTCCCCTCCGTCAACTAACAGCGAAAGTCCCACATTCTTCAAGGTAAGACCTGCCAGCGAATAATTGTATTTTTCCGGAATCAGTGCTGTCAGAGATGGCCTTGTAGCTACAACAGTATGTCCGAAATCTCCTGCTATCCTGTAGCCGTCTCCTGTAGAGCCGGTGGCAGGATATGACAATCCGCCTGTAGCCACAATCACAGCAGCCGCACCTACAGTCTCAACCATCATCTTTCCTGATAAATCCAGCACTTCCAGACGGAAGCCCACTCCGTCCGCCCCTGCCTTGACTGAAAGCACTTCGTGATTGCAGAACACATCCACATTGGACGCCTCACGCACCCTGCGTTCAAGTGCATTTCTCACATCAATGCTCTTTCCCGACAACGGGAACACCCTCATTCCCCTCTCCACAACCGTCCTAAGACCAAGACTGTTGAAAAAAGCCACTGTTTCCTCATTGGAAAAGGCCATGAAAGCCGGCCTGAAGAATCCTGAATCGGGATGGACATGCTCCCTGAACTCCTCCCACTGACGCGCATTCGTCATGTTGCACCTGCCTTTTCCCGTAAGCAATACCTTTCTGCCCAACTGGCTGTTTTTTTCAAAAACGGCTATGCGGCATTCAATACCACTCGATACAGCTGCCGCCATCAACCCTGCTGCTCCTCCCCCTACTATAACAATGTCATATTCCTGCGTCAACATAACTACCGTTGTATTTATTTCGCAAAATTAGAATTTATTTTCTATATTTGCAGTCTCTAATCAAAAGCCTCTTTAGCTCAGCTGGTAGAGCAGCTCATTCGTAATGAGCAGGTCGTGGGTTCGAGTCCCATGAGAGGCTCTCTTTATTCTCATTTTTCAGCCATGAATTCAAGACTTCCTGCATCGGTCGTGATTGTCCTCATCTCGGCCCAGGTGCTTTTTGCCGCACCCAAGACCCGCACTGTCCAGTCTCCAGACGGCAGGCTTGCTTTGACAGTAGAGGTAAATGACTCTGTCTCATACAGTGTAGCATTTGACGGACACACCTTCATTCTACCTTCACCGGTCTCCATGACCCTTTCTGACGGCAGGGTACTGGGACAAGACAACCTTTCCTCCGTACGCTTCAGGACTTCATCCGTAAGGGATTCCGTGGACACTCCGCTTTACCGGCAAAGCCGTATTGAGGAGAGCTACAATGCGTTGACCCTGACTTTCCCGAGAGCAGGCTTCTCCCTGGAGTTCAGGGCCTACAATGAAGGCGCAGCCTACCGCTTCGCTACCTCGCTCAAGGACAGCATCACAGTTGTCGGAGAGGAGGCCGTTTTCCGTTTTGACCAGGACTACCAGGCATGGATTCCCTACAGCGCCAACACTAAGAATCCTTTCCAGACCTCCTTCGAGAGTCAGTACACCGTCTCGCCCCTGAGCGGATTCGAGACCGGACGCCTGTCCATCACTCCCATGCTCGTGGAGCTCGGCTCCGGAGCCAAGGTACTCATAACCGAGTCTGACCTGGAGTCGTACCCCGGTATGTTCCTTGATGGAGAAGGCAGCACCCTGCACGGAGTCTTCGCCGGACGGCCCACCACCTACGTGGACGGCTACAGATGCCAGGAAAGGATACTGCGAAACTCCGACACCCTGGCCGTCACTTCCGGCACCAGGACCTATCCGTGGAGAATCATATCCGTGGCAGAAAATGACACCGATCTGCCTGTAAACAATCTCGTATGGCTGCTCGGCTCACCCAGCCGCATAGAGGACATCTCGTGGATACGTCCCGGCCAGGCCGCATGGGAATGGTGGAACGACTGGGGATTCCACAACGTGGACTTCAAGGCCGGCATCAACACCGAATCCTATAAATACATGATAGATTTCGCGGCCGCAAACGGACTCGAATACGTGGTCGTGGATGAAGGATGGTCTCCCCGGACAGGAGGCGACATCATGAAGACCGTACCAGGATTCGACGTGGAGGAAGTGGCCCGCTACAGCCAGTCCAAGGGCGTGGGAGTGATACTCTGGGCAGTAGGATATGTCCTGGACGACAAGCTTGAGAAGGCCTGCAGCACATACTCCGCAATGGGAATCAGCGGATTCAAGGTAGACTTCATGGACCGCGACGACCAGGAAGTGGTGGAAATGAACTACCGCATCCTCGAAACGGCTGCCAAATATCGTATGGTAGTGGACCTGCACGGAATGTACAAGCCTACCGGACTCAACCGCACATGGCCCAACCTGCTCAATTACGAGGGCGTATGGGGTCTCGAGCAGATGAAGTGGTCAGAGGAGGACATCCTGACATACGATGTGACCTTCCCCTATATCCGCATGGCCGCCGGACCGGTGGACTACACCCAGGGAGCCCTGCGCAATGCCCCGATGAAAAATTTTGCCCCCATATACAGCCATCCTATGAGCCAGGGAACGAGAGCCCGCCAGGTTGCGCTGTACGCCATATTCGACTCTCCGCTTACCATGCTTTGCGACTCTCCCAGCGACTACATGAAAGAACAGGAGACCACGGATTTCATTTCTGCCATACCCACCGTCTACGATGAGACAAGAGTCCTTGCAGGAGAGATAGGCAAATACATCATAACCCAGAGACGTGCCGGAGACCGCTGGTACATCGGAGGCATCACGGGGACTGAGGGCATGACCATGACCCTTACCCCGCAACTGCCCGAGGGGGACTATACCATTACTGTCTTCCGCGACGGCGTGAACGCCGCTACCGTAGGTGAAGATTACGTAATCGAGACTTCAGGACTGCACTCCGGCCAGAGTCTTGAGATCGAGGCCGCACCAGGCGGAGGATTCGCTGCCGTCATTGAGCCCGCACCAGCATCCGCGCCTATACCTCCGAGCCGGTCGGTGACGAGACCGTAACGGCCCTGCTCAAGGCCGGCATGGCCGCCCCGACCGCCATGAACACACAGCCGTGGACATTCTACGTGGTGCGCGACAAGGAACTGATGCGATCCCTTGCAGAGGTGCTGCCCTACGCCAAAATGGCAGCCGATGCCGCCGTACTTATCGTACCGTGCGGAGACCAGGACAGGTTCCTGAGCGGGGAAGGTATGACATACTGGGTGCAGGACCTCTCGGCTGCTTCCGAAAATATCCTGCTGGCAGCACACGCCATGGGACTTGGTGCGGTATGGACCGGGGTCTACCCTATCCGCAAGCGCATAGCCGATGTCTCCCGTATCCTTGAGATGAAGGACAGCCATGTCCCGTTCTGCGTCATACCCATAGGTTGGCCTGCCGACAATCCCGAGCCCAAGGACAAATGGGATCCAGAAAAGATTATCTACAGGTAGACGAACAAGCCTTTAGCGTGTAAAAACATACGTCTGAAAAGACCAGGCCCTCCCATCGTGAGTGTCAGCTCGTTACTTCGTAACTCGGTGACACTCGACAACGGGTCCCTCCCTCTTGAGCCGAGGGCGGCTAGTCTTTTCAGACGTATGTTTTTACACGCAGGTAATGAACCGCTGATGTGCTGTATGATTTCTTTACAATTTTCAAAAAATTAGACACCTTGTGTATGATTATCATACACAACACGCGCCACGTTTTTATTACAAATATCTATAAATCAATCTATTACACATAATAGCACGATTTTTGTAAAAATACTCTGACAAAACAATCAGTACATCATGAAATCATTCCTCAGATTTATCTCCCACAACCGCCTCTACACGGTAATAGAGGTGGCAGGTATGGCCATTGCCCTTGCCTTTATCGTTTTCATAGGTACATACGTGACTCAGGAGAGCAGTTACGACACTTTCGTCGATGACGATGTTTACGTCGGCTCGGATTCCGAGTTCTTCGGTCTCAGCGGCAGCATCAAAGGCTCTGTGGAAGGCCGTTATCCCGACATTGAGGCCATATGCCGCCTTATAGGCCTCAAATCCCTCAGCGGGATGGAACAGAGCGTTACCATAGGCGATGAGACCATGGCCCAGAATGCCCTGTGCGTAGACTCCTGCTTCCTGTCCCTCATCCCCATACCCATGGCCGTCGGGGACAGGAACAGTGTACTCGAGACCATCAGTTCCGTCATTATCTCGCAGTCATTCGCCGACAAGTGGTTTCCGGATGGTAATGCCATAGGCAATACGCTGGATATCACGATAGACAAAGGAAAGGCCAGCCTGACTGTCACAGGCATCTTCGAGGATATGGAGCGGACAGTACTGCCGCAGTGCGACATGATATACCGGCTGGAAATGCTGGAGAGGCACGCACCGTACATCACCCGCAACGGCAACGGCACCACAGCTACCTTATATAAAATCAGGCCGGGAGCCGATATCCACGCCATTTCCAGCGGAATACTCGGCATCCTTAAGGAGAGCGACGCGCTGTATATGTCCGGTATCTGCACCGCATACGACCTTATACCGTTCAAGGAGATACACTATGGTATAGGCTCCTCCTTCCCCTTACCTTTCGAGAACATTGTCAACCGGGACATGTTGCGGATATTCACAGCTGCCGGAGTGCTGCTGCTGGTATTTGCCCTGCTCAACTACATTTCCCTCACCACAGCCCAGGTCGGATTCAGGGTAAGGGAGATGGCCACCCGCAGGCTGATAGGCTCCTCCCGCGGAGGCATTGTACTGCGCTACATCGGAGAGTCCTTCGCCGTGACTGCCGTATCGTTCATTCTCGGCTTCCTGCTGGCCGAGGCTACCGCACCCTTGTTCAGTACCCTCATAGGCAAGACCTACAGCCCGCTGTCGTCCCTTACCTGGTGGACTGCTGCAATGTGGGCCGGAGTCATAGTGCTGCTCTCCGTCCTGGCCGGTATCATACCCGCCCTGATGGTTTCCCGCTACAGGCCGCTCGACATAGTCCGGGGAGAGTTCACTAAGGCCAGCAAGATGATACTCGGACGGATATTCCTTGTGGTGCAGAACGTCACCGCCATAGGAGCCGTAGCCATTGCCATAGCCATGTTCCTCCAGCTCCGCCACATGGTGGAAAAGCCCATGGGTTATGTCCGGGACTCACTTGTCAATGTAACTGCAACCAACACCCAGGATTTAGATGATTTTCTCATAGACAGGCTGAAATCCCTGCCGTGCGTGGGGGATGTCGGTCTGATACAGGGATGCCCTGCCGGGAGCGCCAGATCCAGCTGGGGAATGGAACTCAATGGCAACCGGTATGCGGTAATCCTGTTTGACGGGGACACCACGGCCATGAGACTGCTCGGGGTAAAGGTTCTCAGCCAGAATTCGGACCCTCTGCCAAACACTTTCTATTTCACTCGCAGGACGGCCATAGCATTAGGCATGGATATGGATGCGACACTGTTCGAATACGACTTTGGCAGCATGAATGTATGCGGCGTCATAGACGACCTGTGGATGGGCAATGCCAACTCCACCGACAACGACCTGCTGGTATGGGCCGTACAGTCCTCCAGACCGGAGCAGCTCGTCAACATGCGGTCATTAGTTGTGAAAGCCAACGGCGACCCGGACGATGCCGTCCGTGCCATCAGCGAATTCTACGCAGCGGAAAAGCCGGAGCTGAAAGTAATCGTCGATACCTACGAGAACATATACCGCCAGACATATACCGCAGAGAACCGCAGCCTCAAACTTACAGGCATCTTCGCCCTGCTCACCATCGTCCTGACGGTCATGGCCATGGTCGCCATGAGCACCTACTACGCCCGCCAGAGGGCCAGGAGCACGGCCATACGCAAGATCATGGGCTGCCCTCGGAGCGAGATATACACCCATACCCTCGTCAGCTTCCTGTCGGCCTCCCTCATCGCGGCCGTCATTGCCGTACCTCTGATATATACCTTCACAGGACGCTGGCTGCAGACCTACAGCTACCGTATCGGCAACTACTGGTGGATCTACCTGCTGGCCCTGCTGATTGTGGCGGCCATAGCCGTCGTGACCATCACGTATCGGGCCGTACAGCTGATGAACACCAATCCGTCCACAGCCCTCCGCAAGGACTAGAGCGGCACGGGAATGCCACAACGGCAGCATTTTACGTTATTTGCTGCCACTGCTGATGCGACCGTATCTTCGGCATGATTTTTTCAATGCAGTATGACATTGATTATTAAACAGAGTTTAAATGGGTTTAGAACTACTACTTATCATCGTCATCGCCATTGCCGGCATGATAGTGCAGAGCAGACTGCAGAAAGTATTCGCAAAATATTCACGTGTAATGTTCCACGGAGGGCTTACGGGACGGGAGGTGGCAGAGAAGATGCTGCGTGACCACGGTATCCGCGACGTGCGGGTAACCAATGTCAGCGGCCATCTCACCGACCACTACAACCCGGCCAACAAGACCCTGAACCTCTCCGACTCGGTATACAACAGCAACAGCGTTGCGGCTGCGGCAGTGGCCGCGCACGAATGCGGACACGCCGTACAGCACGCCGAGGGCTACGCCTTCCTGAAGATGCGCTCCGCCCTCGTGCCCATAGTGCAGTTCTCCTCGATGTTCGCACAGATAGTGATCATTTTAGGACTCGTCATGATGAACGTATTCCCCTCCCTGTACTGGATCGGCATCGCCATGTTCTTCATGATATTCCTCTTCAGTGCCATCACCCTGCCGGTAGAATACAACGCATCGGCCCGCGCCTTAGCATGGCTGGAACGCTCCAACACCCTTTCAACCGTTGAGCTGGACCAGGCCCGCACGACCCTCCGCTGGGCCGCCCGCACCTACCTCGTCGCAGCCCTCAGTGCACTGGCCTCCCTCGTCTACTACCTCGGGTTCCGCAGGGAGTAATCTGGAATGTGGTTGGATTATTGGGTTGAATATTTTATATTTGCCTATAATTCATAATATAAATCAGGAGGACAAACAATGAACACCAATGTTTCTCTGAATATGGACAGTCTTCTATCGTTTATCCACTCCCTGTCACTCAGCACCAATAACAAACGTTGGCTGGCAGAAAAATTACTGGAGGAGACACGTGAAGAAGCTCAAACGAAAGAAATGCTTGACAAACACTTCGGCAAGTGGAAAGACAACCGAAGCGCTGATGAGATCGTCGAGGATCTGAAAAACGCACGTTCGGAAATCAGACAACCGTTAAAGATTAAATAACTGTCATAGAACTGCTCTATGGCGCAGAATGCAGCAAGGCTGCCGATGAGAGCAGAAAGGAAGTGTTGTCGTTTTGCGCGGATTTGGAAGTAATTCCCATATCAAACTGCATCATGGATTTCGTTCGTTTAAAAGCCTCTATGCGCAAAGAAGGAATCCTGATTGATGACTTTGATTTACTGATAGGCTCTACAGCCATTGCAAACAACCTCATTCTGGTTACTGAAAACGATAAGCACCTTGCACGCATACCGGAAATTAAGTTGTAGAACTGGGTGAAGAGATAATAAAAAGTGCAGCACTAAAATACATTACGCGCTGCACCGTCGGTTCTGAAAGTGGTGCGGACTCTGTCAATTTGTCGTTTTCAAAAGATTGAAATCCTTTATATCGAAAACCTCTGTGGACAGCTCTCCGAGCCAGCCGCTGGAAGCGTTTACTCCCACCTGCACTTTTACAAAGTCAATGTAGCTCAGACCGGCAGGCCTGCCGTCAAAAGTCACGGCATCGCTGATGCGGAAATGGTTGTCCGCAGGTGAGGCATTGTAGTTGTCGTCATCGGTAAGGCGGTCGATACTGCTGAAATTGTCCGCATAACCCCAGTCGTAGGCCGGATTGACCCAGTACGTGCCGTTGCCGGACGCATCATAGTTGCGGGCCTTCAGGCAAGTACCCCGAAGAGTATAACTGTCTTCCTCCACCCACGCGGGATAATAGTACTCCTGACGATGAAAGGCTCCGAGATACTCCACTGCCCCGGTATTGCCGCGGTTGTCAGTCCACGTAACAGACATAGAGGGAGCCTCAGGCCGGTAATATGTCACAGCATAATCCTGGTCGGTCTCCGCCTTACCGTACTCGGATCCTTTAAGCTCGTACCACGTGTCATTCGGCAGACCGTCCCCGTTCTCGTCCTGCATCACCCAGACGATCCCTGGCTCTGAAGAGCCGTCAAAAGCATTGCCGGTGATAGCGATGTTGTAATCCCCGTCGTTCTCCACACTGTGGTCGAAGCCCGCCACGATATAGCCTCCGAAGCCGCCGAGGGAGACATACTGCGTCTGCGCCATCCGGCCCTCAGCGTACCGGCAGGCCTCTTCCATGGTAACAGCCGTATAATATTCGTTCACGAACTGGCCCGGTGCCGGAAGGAACTCATGGACTTTATTGACAGAGACACCGCTTGCGGACGAACCGGGACGACGATACGTGCCCTCGGGCGGACATATATTTACCGTAAGAATCTGCGATGCCGTAAGATAGGCATTTTCCATCATCACCATGACCTCATACTGCCCTTCTTCGCTGCCGGTAAACACATAGTCAGTCCTCTCCCCGGTCTGCACCTGCGAGCCGTTCACGTACCAGGTATAGACAGCATCAAAGGCATTCCGGACATCCTGTATCCTGAGCTGAATCCTGCGACCCAGACTCATATTGTACTCTGTCTGTGAAAATGACCAGAAAAAATCCACTTCCTCAGGCGACTTGACACTCACGGTAAACTGCACCGCGTCGCTGCCGTCCTCATTGACCGTCTCCAGACGCAGGATGTAGTCCCCGGTCTCATCCCCGACAAAAGTGTACACCGGCTCTGTCGAGACCTTGCTGCCGTCCACGCTCCATGTATAGGATGTCTCCAGAGAAGATGCCACCGTAGGTCTCAGTTCAAGGGACGTGCCCTGCAGTATCACAAAGCCGTCCTCAGCCCCGGGCAGGCTTATCGTCGGCGGCGTAAGCTCCAGCACATCTATTCTGAGCTGCACACTGGCCAAACCGCCATCATTGGTGACAGTCAGCACTATATAGTACCGTCCGCTCTCCTCGCGCATGAACTCCAGTACGGGAGCGCCGCTGAGCTCCTCGCCGCTTTCGAGAGTCCATGAGAACTCCGCCTCTTCGGCATTGGTGTAAGACGGGGCAATGGTAATTGTCCGACCTGCCTTGACCGTATATATACCGCTCTCGCTGTCCAGGACTATACCGGGAGCCGGAAGAGCGATGTCCTCCCTGCACGAGAAAAGCACCGCCCCGGCCGCCACGGTCACAATCAGAATATAAATCCTGCTCATATCCGTTTTTACTCAAATCTTACAACCACATCGTCATAGCAGAAATACGCTGGCTGGCTGAATCCGTATCCATTGTCGCTGTCACCGGCCATGTTGAACTCTATCATCAGTACTTTGCCGAGAGTTGACAGATCCCACTTCGTCCATTCTGAAATCTGACCGTCAGCGTTCGCAAGATAGAACTCAAGCGAAGGCTCCACTTTTGTACCGTTCTCATCATATCCGGTCGCAATGACCTTGACATAGCCGTCCGGGTCAAGAGGAGCGGTAAGTCCGTTACCGTTCGACACGCAGTTGGCAAGATAAGTCGTCCACATGACGTACATGTGATCCACAACGCGGGCAACACCGTCCATGAAATAGATCGAAGGAAGATTCTCCGTCATATTGAAGCCGGAGTCATCCATATAGCCGAAATGCACGCAGAAGTTCTCCGAGCCGCCGTGGCCTCCGAATCCTGTCGCCGGATCCTTGTAATACACTGCCAGCTGATGCAGATAATCCCCGTTGGCCAGGTCCATGTCCACATAATTGGATATGGCATGTCCACCGCCCCAGTAGCAGGTAGTTCCGTAATTCTCCGGCATGTCGTGCGCGAGGAATGTATTGCCTTCGTCGTTCCAGTGATAATCAGCTGGCCCCATGCCGGACTCTCCGTAAAGCAGCGGCCCGCCATACTGAGGACTGTCAATCAGAGCAGTCCAGTACTCTCCCTCGAACGTGAGAGTCCTCAACTCATAAGCCGCCTTGTCCACGGCCATCACAGAGACAGTCACCAACTTAAACTCACCGGTAACAGAGGTCATTGATATAGCCACAGATCCCTCCGTCTCCGCATAGGTGTTCTCCTTTGCGGGAGCTGTAATCGTCAGCACAGTATCCTCAGTCATGGACAGAGATGCCCTCCAGCCTTCAGGCTTGCTTATCATGTGATTAAGCATACCCTTTATATGCACATTGTATGTCCTGCTCTCCCCGAAAGCGATACTCTCATACCCGTCAGGAGACAGACCGTCTATCTCAAACTCCACACTTATAGTCTTGGGCAATGATATCTGAGTTCCGTCCACGAGGGTGAATATCACATTGTAGGCACTGCTGGTATAGTCCACATCGACGATAACCCCGGAACCGCCCTGGCCCTCTGCCACTACTCCGGTAGATTCCCAGCTCCGGCCTCCGTCCACGGATATCTCCCACATCTTGGTGTCGGGATTGATACGGACCTGAGGAGCGACCGCGTCAGCACCCGGCTTGCCGTCCTCTCCGTCAACTCCCTGCGCCCTTACCTTCTGGCCGTCGACTATGAGCCATTCTCCGTCCACAGTCCAGTACCAGAGACCGTCGGTCTCATCCTGAGCCACGGATATTACCGGAGCATTTGTCCCGTCCCTGCCGTTCGTTATCTCCGCAGTGGTCCCGTCCGAAAAATAAATAATGTAGCCGTCCTCATTGGACTCCACCTTGTCTATCGTCACTTCCGCCTCCAAGGCGTCGATGATTCTCTGCAGGGCGTCAATGTCGGAATTGATGCCTTTCACAGCCTCCTCGAGGGATGCAATCTTGTCGTCAATGTCATCAAGCCGGTCACGCAGTTCCGTGTCATCATACATGCTGCAGGCCCCTAAGGCGGCAGCAACAAGCGCAGTCAGCGCTGTTCTAAAAAGTCTTTTCATTTTTCCAATGGTATTAATGGTTTGTGTGTAAATACTATATGCGCAGGTATGTCTCCTGTGGTCACGGACCATTTGCGTCTGCCGTCAGGAGAGAAGCAGTGAAGGGTGCCTGGACTGACATAATCCTTGGCGTCCGTCACAAAAAACTCCTTTGTCACAGGATGTACAGCCAGACCATAGGGTACCTGGATGTTATCGTCTGTCCCGTCAGTGATGAAACTGCGGGTAACGACCTGTCTGGTGACTGTATTGAATATCGCGTAAGATACAGTCCAGTCATTGGTAAGGTAGCTGAACTCAGTGCTGTAGATATACAGGGAATCCCCGCACAGGGTCATGTTGCTGTTGGGCAGCAGATGGAGCGTATCCGTGCATACATCCGTCCTCGTATCTATGATGAATGTCTTTGACGGGACATCGTAATAGTCTCCGCGTGAGGAGACATAGAGGTTGCCGTAGCGGTCAGGCTCCAGACGGTGCAAATTGATGCCCACAGGTATCTTGTACAGTTCCTCGAAGCTGACCAGGTCTATGACGGACACCGTGCTGTCGTAGTCCGGCACTCTGTATCCTCCGGAATTGGCCACATACAGTTTGTTGCCTACCACGGCCATCTCCTCGGGCTGATACCCCACGATACAGGAATCCACTATCTCCAATGTGGCCGTATCTATCTTTACCACCATACCGATACGGGCATCCGGGTCTATCTTCACCGGCCCGGCGTATGCGCTGACGTACGCATACCTGTCCTTGAAAGCTAAGTAACGGCAGTTGGGCACGGCTATCTTGGTTATATGCCTGACACTCTGCACGTCCATCACTTCCACGTAGTTGGAGCAGTTGATTACCGCCCAGAGCTTCCCGCCGTAGATCTTGATGTCGTTGCCCACGTCCCCGAGATCCTTGACCTCATTGAGGTTGCGCTCCCCGTAGATGTTGCGGGTGTAGACCCCGGTCGTGTAATCGTAGTAGTCGAGCGAGGCCTTGTTGCTGCCCATATTGCCCTCATTGAGCAGGTAGAAGCCGCAGATGTCGCCTGAGACCGTATCCCAGGGATTGACCTCCACCGGCTCAGAGGGCAGCACGGGTAACTCGCCGCGGCATCCCTGCACAGCGGCAAGCGGAAGTATTGAAATAAGCAGAAAAATGTTTCTTATCCTCATATTGTAAGACTTAATGTTATCCTGAAATTGGTGCCTGGCATGGGGTACCACTTGACAACCTCGTACTGCTGGTTGAAGATGTTGTTGACCTCCGCAGTCACTCCCAACTCTGTCTTTCCTATGCCGAACACCTTGGAGAGCGAGAGGTCGCTCGTGTACCACGGCAGGATATAGTTCACCGGCACATTGCCGCCCAGCATGTATCTCTCCCCGGTATAGACAAAGCTGTAATGGAAGTCCCATGTCCCGTAGCTAACACTCAGCACGGCGGATCCGCTGTGGACCGGCACGTACGGTATCTGGTCCCCATAAGTGCTGATTACCCCCTCGTACCCCTCGTCCTTCTTAGTCTCGGTAAAATCCTGCGCCCTCTGCCAGGTGTAGTTCAGCATGACGGACACATCCACCGGTCCGAAACGCATGGACGGCATGAGCGAGACATCCACGCCGCGTACCTCCACATAGCCGAGATTGACCATCGTCCAGACGAGCTGGTTGGATGTCGGGGTAGCGATAATCTTGTCCTTGACCGTATTGTAATAGGCATCCACACTCGCCCGCAACCCCGCGAACCAGGCATTCCGGAATGTTTTGTTGTAGGATATGCCCACATTGTACTGCGCAGTGTACTCCGGCCTCAGATTACGGTTGCCGAGCTGGACATAGTACAGGTCGTTGAAAGTGGGCATACGGAAGATTTTCTTATAGAATGCCCTGATACTTAGCCCGGCATTCTTCCACGGTGTATAGGAGACTATCACCGTGGGAGTCCACTCGCTCTTGTCCCCTGCCGTCTCCATACCGCGCTTGCTGATATCATGGACGTAGGTATGCAACAGGCTGGCCTGGGCACTGAGACCGAAATCGAAATTGACCGAGGTGGCCGCCGCAGAGAGGACCGTCAGCCTGCGGGGCTGGATGAAATTGGCATTGAACATCTCCGTGCCGTCAGCGTCCAGGCTGTTCCACTGCAGATCGCAAGCCAAACTCGCGCTCCACACGCGGTTTATGGAAAACAGATGCGAGGTGGTCAGATACAGCTCCTGCTGCCAGTAATGATTGTCCATCGGCTGCACCGTACTGTGCGGAGGCATGACATAGTTCATGTAATCATTGGCATATTTAGCCTGAACCTTGAAGCTGTAGAAATCCGCCGCCCTATGCGTAACCGCCGACTGCACGAATATATTGCGGTCCTTCTGCCGGTCCTCGTTAAGCAGGGCTATACCGTAGTCCTTCTTGACCGCCGCCCCGGGATAACCCCGTTCCGACCAGTAGAAATAGCCTTTGACCATAAAATCCGTGCGGGGCATGTTGCCGAAAAGCCCGGCCTCCGCCCTTACGAACATTACATCCCCGTTCCTGCGTACTTCCGTGGTGTCATATCCTCCTTCCCGGCTGTACCGGAACTTGTAACGCCCTGAAGTATTGAGAAACTCGACATTGGCAGAAGTGCTGAGCCACCGTCCCGCCCTGCTCTCCCACAGGGCCGAGATGTCGATAAGATCGAAAGAGCCGCTGCGTGCCTTGAAATTGAGATTGTTTCGCTTACCCTCCCGGAACCTGGGACGGCGGGAGACCATATAAAGAGCAGCTGCCGACGCATAGTCCCTGGCCGACTGGAAAATATCGCTTTTCTGCCCGTTGTAGACCGACAGGACCTCCATGTTGTCCATCGAGAACTTGCCCAGGTCCACCGTCCCGTTCTGGGCATTGGATATCTGAATGCCGTCATAGAACACCCCAACATGCTGACTTCCCAGACTGCGCACATTGACAGTCTTCAATCCCCCGATGCCGCCGTAGTCCTTGACCTGAACCCCGGAGAAATACCGCAGCGCATCGGCCACTGAATTGGACCTCAGCCTCTCAAGCTGCTGTCCGGCAAGTTTTTGCGCCGGAACAATCTCTCTTATCCGATCGGCAGTCACGACCACCTCACTGAGGGTATCCTCTGGGATCTCAGGGACTCCGTCCTGGGCCCGCAGCATAACCGTCACCGACAGCAGCACCGCAACAACAGGCAGTACAATACCAGTTTTCCTATAATAATCCATTGCCAAATAATTTTCCAACTCCCGGGATACCCATGCGCCAGAATCGGCAGAATGCAAGGCGGCACAGCACCGCTCATTTCCGCAGTTTCTGAAACATGGGGACTGTCTGTGTCCTGAAGAAGGAAAATCATTCAGCTATGCCGCACCCGTACTCCCGCAGGGCAGACAGTCACAACTGAAAGCAGGTCTTCTGACTTATTCCTCA
>OJOA01000049.1_pt1 | contig 76975 bp, 62 predicted proteins | sample 1597991 | NCBI WGS metagenome assembly OJOA01 (sample SAMN01915207, study PRJEB22387) | human gut metagenome | isolation source: stool | host: Homo sapiens | place: USA | reverse complement strand
GTTTTTGAGGGAACATTCCAATTGCAATGTTTGGATTGTTGCCCATAGAAGGGAGCTGGTTTCTCAGATTCGAGAAACTATTGAAAGAGTTTTTTCTAAAACCCACCCGTCCTCCCTTACCATAAAAGAGGATTTTTCGAACCACCCTGTCAATTCTTCGAAAATCACCCCGTCCCTCTTTACCCTTAAAGAGGGCTCCACCTCTCACCCCGACCCTCTCACCCTCAGGGGAGAGGGAGGAAACCGCCCTACTCGGTGCTCGGAACCGCTTCGCTCTAAGGTTGGCGGACCATCAAAGGTCTCGCCAGATTGTTTGTCGGCTAGCGCATTCTATGTTCCTATCAAGGCGGTGTCGATACAATGGTTGTCGAAACACTATGACGAGATAGAGGAAGAACCGGGGATGATTGTGATTGACGAGGCGCACCATGCCCTTGCCAAGACTTACAAGGGAATGTGGGATAGATTCCCGAAAGCTAAGTTCCTGGGACTGACAGCAACACCTTGCCGATTGAATGGTAAGGGATTCACTGATCTGTTTGATGTCTTGGTGCAGTCGTGGAGTGTTCCTGAATTTATCAGCAAGGGAAGATTGGCGACATATGATTTTGTGAGCATCAAATCGGATGGTGTGACGCAACGGCTCATCGACTCCTTGCAGAAGCGAGGGGCTGATGGTGACTACCAGAACAAAGAAATGGATATGTTGCTGAATAAGAAACCGAGTATCGAAAGGCTCTATCAGAGTTTGGAAGAATTTGGCAAAGACAGGAAGGGCATCGTGTATGCTATCAATATCAGGCATGCTAATGCTATTGCCGAGTTCTACAGAGAACACGGCATAGCGGCTGTTGCTATTGATAGTAAGACTCCTGCGAGTGAGCGCAGAATGCTGATTGAAAGATTCAAAGCTTCTTCCTTATCTTTTTCGAAAATCACCCCGTCCCTCTTTACCCTTAAAGAGGGCTCCACCTCTCACCCCGACCCTCTCACCCTCAGGGGAGAGGGAGGAAACCGCCCTACTCGGTGCTCGGAACCGCTTCGCTCTAAGGTTGGCGGACCATCAAAGGTCTCGCCAGATTGTGCGGGATGGGACCGCCTTACTGATACTTGCTTGCGAGCTGGTGATGGACTGGGGGCTACTTGCTTGCGGGCTGCTGATGGGGCTGCTCCTATACAAGTATTGGTGAATGTGGACATCTTCTCGGAGGGATTTGACTGCCCGGATGTGGAGTTTGTGCAGTTGGCTCGTCCTACCTTGTCGCTTGCCAAGTATCTGCAGATGGTAGGAAGAGGATTGCGAGTAGCCAGGGGAAAGAAGAACTGCGTAATTATAGATAATGTGGGACTATATCGGGTGTTCGGGTTGCCTTCGCAAGTATGGAACTGGAATGCTATGTTCGAGGGAAAGCTGAAAATTGGCAAGAGAAAGGAGACTCCGAAGGATAGAGAGTTTTTCCTGATGAAGGAGGAACAAGACGATATTCAGATTCATCCAGACTCAGAAATGATGATGGTGATGAGCCATGAAGAATTGCTCCAAACAATACAGTATCGTGAGTTTGTAGATAGCAAAGGGGAGTTTGCCATCATCAAGCTGCCTGATGGAAAGATGACGGTAGTGAACCGACAAGGAGAACAAGTCTTGGAGCCTGGCGATTACTATGACATGAAGCTGTTGGATGGCAACATCCTGTTCTACCGACATCGCAGAAAGGAGGTCTGCTATTATGACCTGTTGTCTGGAGATATTATTGACGATGGTCCCAATGTTTACGATGTTCCAAAGGTGGTTACGCTAGAAGGTTGGGAGTTCATCAAATATGGAGATGTTTATATGTCTCGCACCTATGAACATTTCTCTTGGCCATATTGCCCTTCCAAATATGACCTGTTCAATTTTGGGGATTACCTGATATATCGTTATAATTATTTAGTAGATAGTGGTTGCCAGGAATGGTACTATTATGAAGGAGGCAATGGCTTGATGATGAAGGCTACTATAGATAGTAATCGAGTATGTTTCTTGCGTGGTGATTATGAACATGTGTATTGGATGTGTGCCACTCTTCGTTGTGGTTGTATCGTGGTTATGGACAGCAAGCAGGACTACTACCTGGTGGATTCATATTTGAAGAAGACCTATATTGGATGCAATAACCCAAAGAATGAAAATGAAGATCTTCATATTGTAATGCCTCGCCTTGGCAAGAAATACTATGATGAGATGATGTTACAGGAGAAGAAAAAGGAAGCAAGCGAGATGATTCTTTTGCATGAAAAGTCTGTAGCAGGACATGTGGAATTATATCAGGCTGGAAAGAAATGGGGCATAAAAGTGGATGGCAGAGTTGTCGTGCCACCCCTTTATCGCAGCATAGCGCAACCTGTTGGTGCCTATTGTGCCTTTGAAGAGATTCCAAGATATTGGGGTATTATGACCTTAAAAGGCAAGGTGATAGTTGATGCCAAATATGAGAAGGTCGAGATTCATGATGGAGGGATCGCCGTGGTAACTGATATCACGGGGAAAACACAGACCATCTATCTGAAATGATCTATTATAGGGGCGTCAGTCTGAGAATATTAACAAAAAAGAGTGTGTCATGAATTTATGATACACTCTTTTTTTTATTCTGTTTAATTACATCTTCTTTATCCGTTTGCGATATTTCCGAAGAAATCGAATGAGGCATCCCAATCCTTCCAGACTGGCTCTCTGCCCAATTCCTTCAATCTCGCATTGATTACCTTGGCGGTACGCTCATCGCTTACGGTGAACTGCTCCAATGCCTGAGGATAGGTATGATAACCGCCAGGATTTACCTTTGATTCTGCCGACATGGTGGTGACACCCAGTGTTGCCATGTTGTCACGGATGTAGGCTGGCTCACGGGTAGAGTAGGAGATATCTACATCGTGGTCGAAGATACGCATGGCGAAAGTTGCCTGTGCCAACTGCTTATCGGTCATGAAGCAGTTTGGCTGGAAACCTTCGTTCTGTGCAGGGCGCATACGAGGGAAGTTCACGCTGTACTTGGTCTTCCAGTAATGCTTCTGCAGGTAGCGCAGGTGATGAGCCATCATCACAACATCTGTGCGCCATTCCTTCTCCAAGCCGATGAGCACACCCATACCGATGGAGTGAACGCCTGCCATACCCATGCGGTCGAAACCGTCGCAGCGCCACTCAAACTTGCTCTTCATGCCACGTGGGTGGTAGAGTTTGTAGTGCTCGTGGTTGTAGGTCTCCTGGAAACAGATGACGCCGTTCATACCATGGTCGGCGAGGGTCTTGTAATCCTCTGTAGAGAGCGGCATCACCTCTATCTTCACGTTAGAGAAATACTTCTTGGCGATGTCGATTGCCTTGGCAAGATAAGGGGTGCCAGCCTTGGCTGGGTTCTCGCCCGTAACGAGAAGGATGTTCTCGAATGGAGCCAGCTGCTTGATGGCTTTATACTCGTTCTCAATCTGCTCTGGGGTGAGGATGGTACGAGCCATCGGATTCTCACGATGGAAACCGCAATACACGCAGGAGTTAGAGCATGAATTGGTGATGTAGAGAGGAATGAACATCGACATGGTCTTGCCGAAGCGCTCCTCGGTATATTTGCGGGAAAGACGCGCCATTACCTCCAAGTATGGCTCGGCTGCAGGTGAAATCAGCGCCATGAAGTCGTTCACATCGCAATGGTCCTTGGCAAGGGCACGACGCACATCGTTATCGGTCATTCGAGCAATGCGCTCCGTGGTCTCCTCCCAACTGATATTCTTTAATTCGTCTGAAAACATTTTCTTACTTTTTAAACTTTCTCAAATCGTGTGTCAACTTGGCTGCGCAGAAGTTTGGACCACACATGGTGCAGTACTCACCATCTGTATGACCTGCCTCCTCGAAATACTTCAAGGCGAGCTCTGGGTCGAGAGAGAGGTGGAACTGATCTCTCCAGCGGAACTCGAAGCGGGCCTTGGAGAGGGCGTTGTCGCGGATGGTTGCACCTGGATGACCCTTTGCCAAATCGGCTGCATGAGCGGCAATCTTATAGGTTACCACACCTGTGCGCACATCTTCCTTGTTAGGCAAGGCGAGGTGCTCCTTAGGTGTTACATAGCAGAGCATGGCGGTGCCGAGCCATGCTATCTGGGCGCCACCGATGGCTGATGTGATGTGGTCGTAACCTGGAGCGATATCGGTAACCAATGGGCCGAGGGTGTAGAATGGTGCCTCGTGACAGTGGTCGAGCTGGCGCTCCATGTTCTCCTTGATCTTCTGCAATGGCACGTGACCAGGACCCTCGATGAATGCCTGCACGTTCTTGTCCCAGGCACGGGTAACAAGCTCGCCCATGGTATCCAACTCGGCAAACTGGGCTGCATCGTTGGCATCGGCAATACAGCCTGGGCGCAGACCATCGCCCAAAGAGAGGGCTACGTCGTACTGTGCCACGATGTCGCAGATATCGTCGAAGTGCTCATAGAGGAAACTTTCCTGGTCGTGATAGAGACACCACTTGCTCATGATACTACCGCCACGGCTCACGATTCCGCAGAGACGGCTATCGGCGAGATGCACGTTGTGACGACGGATGCCGGCATGGATGGTGAAGTAGTCAACACCCTGCTCGCACTGCTCGATGAGGGTATCACGGAATACCTCCCAGTTCAGATCCTCTACCTTGCCGTTTACCTTCTCCAAAGCCTGGTAGATAGGCACGGTTCCTACTGGCACAGGGCAGTTGCGTACAATCCATTCACGGGTTTCGTGGATGTTGTCACCGGTAGAGAGGTCCATCAAGGTATCGCCTCCCCACTTGCAAGACCATACAGCCTTATCCACCTCTTCCTCGATGCTGGAGGTAGTGGCAGAATTACCGATGTTGGTATTGATCTTCACGAGAAAGTTGCGGCCGATGATCATCGGTTCGCTCTCCGGGTGGTTGATGTTGGCAGGAAGAACGGCACGTCCGCGTGCAATCTCATCACGTACATACTCAGGAGTGATATGGGTATCGATGCCCAACTCCTGGCAGTTCATGTTCTCGCGGATAGCCACGTACTCCATCTCTGGAGTGATGATGCCAGCCTTGGCATAAGCCATCTGGGTGATGTGCTTGCCAGCCTGTGCACGGCGAGGCAACTGGATGTGCTCGAAGCGGAGGTGGTCGAGGCTATGGTCAGCAAGGCGCTGCTTGCCATACTCGCTGGTAACCTCCTTGAGCTGCTCGGTATCGTTGCGGTCGAGAATCCACTGCTCGCGCATTCTTGGCAAGCCTTTCTTCAAATCTACCTGATAGTTAGGGTCGCTGTAAGGACCGCTGGTATCGTAGATGTAAACCGGAGCGTTTGGCTCTGTATGTGGAATGCCGCGCTCATCCTTCACAACAGTAGGAGTGAGGTTAACCTTGGTCATTCCAACCTTGATCTGTGGGAAGAGTTTTCCCTGCATATACGCCTTTTCTCTCTGGGCGTAAGCTTTCTTATCGTTTGGCATAATTTTTTTAAGGTAAAAAGGTAAAAGGGTAAAAAGGTAAAAAGAACATTCTGCTTCTTTGCCTTCATCCTTCATGCCTTTGTATTATCTATATTATAATTAGTCGTTGAGGAATGCGGTGAGAGGAGAACTTGCCTCAGCACAATCGCTGATGGCTCCGAGACCTGCCTCGTAAGCACGGCGACCGCATACTACTGCTTCCTTGAATGCCTTAGCCATCTCTACAGGATCACCGGCAACGGCGATAGCGGTGTTAACCAGACAAGCGCTGGCACCCATCTCCATGGCTTCGGCAGCGTGGCTAGGTGCACCGATACCTGCATCTACTACAACTGGAACAGTAGCCTGCTCGATGATGATCTGCAGGAAGTCCTTCATTCTCAATCCCTTGTTAGTACCGATAGGTGCAGCAAGTGGCATCACGGTAGCAGCACCAGCCTCTTCGAGGTGCTTGCAGAGGGTAGGGTCTGCCTGGCAATATGGCAATACCACGAAACCGAGTTTTACCAGTTTCTCGGTAGCCTTCAGCGTCTCGACAGAGTCTGGAAGAAGATAGCGAGGGTCTGGGTGGATTTCGAGCTTGAGCCAGTTGGTTCCGAAAGCTTCGCGAGCCATCTGTGCTGCGAAGACAGCCTCCTCGGCGTTGCGCACGCCACTGGTGTTAGGAAGGAGCTGGATATTTGGGTTCTGCACTATATGAGAGAGCAGGTCGTCCTGCTTGTCTTCGAGTTCGATACGTTTCATAGCAACAGTAACCATTTCTGTTTCTGATGCTTTGATGGCTTCAGCCATGAGGGCATTGTTGTTAAACTTTCCTGTGCCCAAGAAGAGGCGTGAGTTAAACTCTCTGCCTGCGATTACTAATTTTTCCATTGTTTTATTATAGAGTTGTTATTTTTGTTTTCATTTCTGTAGGAAAAGTACTTTTTGGTGATTCTTTTCCGCAGTATTCTGGGACCGTTATCCTCCGCAGAACGCTTTTACGATAACGATGTCTGCTCCTTCTGCGATGATTGTGTTTTCCCATTCATCACGAGGCACCATTTCGTTACTGATAGCTACAGCTACTCCTGTAGCTGGCAAATCGAGTTCCTGGGCTAACTCCCTGATGGTTTTAGCCTGTGTCTCGGTCTCTTTGTTGTTGATAGTTACTTTCATATTCTGTTCGTTTTATATGATGAATAATCCGTTTGTTTACGCTTTTCTATCGCCCGAAAGCGATGATAAGCAAATATGTAATCAAACACGGTGAACTTCCAGATGAAAGCCTTAAGAGAAAGAATAAAGCGCTATCAAATATCCCTGCGACAGCATTACCTGCATCAGGTTCTATGGGTATCATCTCAGCCGAATCTTTCAGCACCCCGTGATAATCGCTTGCAAAAGTAATGATAATATCGGAAAAGCAATAGAATTTCAAAAATATTTATGCTAAATTAACGCAGAATGCACCTTTCGCTTTACTGGTGTTTCTTTCTGCAATCCGGGCATTCGCCTTTGATGACAAAGGAAATAGAGTGGGGGTAAAAGCCTTCGGGCAGCTCGAAACTTGGAATATGGATATCCTCCATACAGAAGGAACGCTGGCAAGATTCGCAGTAGAAATGAATATGCCCGTCGTGATGATCGCAAGCCCCTTTTTCTTCGCAGAGTTCGTAGCAGAGTACGCCTCGCCCATCTTCGAAGGCATGTACCACATCATGTTCCAGAAAGAGGGTAAGGGTACGGAAGATGCTCGACTTGTCCATCGAAACCATCTTTCGTTCCAGATTGCTCAGACTCTGCGGGTTCTGTTCGCCCATCAGGGTCTTCATTACGAGTATGCGGTTGGCGGTTGGCCGAATGCCTTTCGATTCCAGCCTGCTGATCATATCTTGTGAGTTCATCGTTTCTTCTTTTTAAAATCTTTACTAACCGGTTGCAAAGATACAAAAAAAGCGTGTAAGTATGGTAACTTACACGCTTTTTCTTTATTTAAACGTAATTACTTTTTGCTTTCAATCTAGTTTATGCCGCAGCATGAAGGGATTGGAACCCTTATACGCAAGCACAACCACGGCTTCTGTTCAAAGCCTCACCATACATTTCCATTGCGGTCATGTAATTTGCAAGAATAGCCTTCAAGGCCTTCTTGATGTTTGCATACATTGTTTTCATAATCGTTATCCTTTTTTTTAAAATTAATACTTGGCATTTCTGCCATTTTCTTTTTCCTTTTGTTCATGAACGATGGTCAATTTTACTTGCCCATCTCCATGTTGTTGTTTACATTTACAGCCTTGGCAATCATAGCTGCCACAACTGTAAGAATCATTACTGTCGTCATCATAATTTGTTTCCTTTCTTTCTTTGTGGAGCCTCCATGTGAGGTCTCCTGTTTTACATTATCCTTATTACAATCTCACTGTTTTCTGGTGCAAAGGTAATGCCTTTTTCTTGAATATCTGTCACAAAGACATGACAAAATGATGAAAAAGGGGCTTTTTTTGATACACGTCAACTAAACAGCAATGGCGGCTTGATATACGTCAAGCCGCCATGCTGTCATATTGAGAAATGTGTCATATTTCTTATGTTTCTTCGGATTTCTGATGCTAGACCAGTTCCAGAATCTTGTCGAGAATCTTTTCTACGGTTGAAGAATCGGTTGCTTCATCGAGTTTCTGGTTGATTTTCTCTTCCAGTTTCTTGCTTACCTTGTCGGCAGCCTGATCCATGGCCTGGTTTGCCTTGTCTTCCAGTTTTTTCTGAACAGAAGCGCCCAGTCCGTCTTCTTCTGAACCATCGCTGTTATTATCGCTTACCGAAGGGGATTCATCGGTTGATGAGCTGGTGGTTTCTTCTATCTGCAGATTGTCGGCACCTTCCAGCGCCTTCACCATATCATCAGCATTCATCGTGTAAACGCTGCCAAGGATTCCGAAGCTTACGGTGTGCTGCTTGCCATTAAACTCAACGGTTCCCTTAGAGCATACGATATAGTTGTGGTATTCAAAGAGCTGGTTCATCACTTCATCAATAGCGCTTCCTGCCATCATCTTGGCAATGGAACGGATGCTTTGGGTGAAGAAGTTGTTATCACTGGTTTCTGTAGCCTTGTCGATAGCCTTGGCTGCCTCAGTCTTTACCTTTTCTTTATGGGCATCAGGTCCTGGATTGGTTATGGCGAAAACCAGGAAGAGAAGTACGATAAGACCTAAGATGATTTTCCAGAGGGTCTTGCTCGATTTTTTCTTTTCCGGTTCCTGTCTGTAGCCCTGGTTCATTGCTGCGCCGTGCTGAAAGCCTTGCTGGTAAGCTTCCTGCTGTGCCTGCTGGAAACCCTGCTGGTTTGCAGCCTGAAAGTTTGCTGCTTCTGTCCCGTTGTTGCCGGCTGCATCTGCTGATGTTCCTTCTGCATTTTCTTTGTTGGCTGTATTAGCCTTGATAGCTTCTACAGTTTCAAGAACAGTCTTCAGTTCTGCTATTTTCCAAGCTGGAGTCCAGTCTTTCATGCCTTGTGCCCAAACAAGGGTCTCGGGTGTGATAGCCTTCTGAACGAGTTGCTCCAGGCTGAATGGACCCGCTTGCTGTCCGTTATTCTCAATGATAAAATATTCCATCATGTATTCTTTTATATAATATTTTTCTTAAAAGCCAATAAGGAGTTTCTTACACTCTCAATTGCTTATTAGTGTGTAGCTTTCCACCATGCTGTTTTCTCTCTGCCCTTGATAGCTACGCTGTGCTGGCTAGGGTCGGAGATAGAAAGACCGCAATAATTTTTCACTTTAAAGGTTGTACCTCTATAACTCATTAACCCTGTATAAGCCTGTTCGGTATGAGCAGCAGCTTTGATAGTGAGTTTCATCTGTGAAGTATATTTGTCTTTCAGATAGCCGCTCGGAACAAGACTGTCTATGTATACACTCATATCGTAGAAGAGGTTGGGAGAGAAACCATCCAAAGGCTGTATGGAATCGAGCGGAACGGATGATGAGAGGGTATATTTGCTGTTGATTTCCTTCATCACTTGGGCTAGATTGTCCATCTGTCTGCAGTCGATGGCCGCCATGTTGCAGAATGGATCGCTACTATTCTTGTAGAAATTGACAACTCCGTTGACAAATCCTGAGTAGTTGGGTGCAGAACTGTTGAGGTAACTCCATATGGTTTTGTATGGAACGCCGGCTCCCATTACTTCGCTACTTGAACTGATCATGAAATTAGTGACGTCTTTCAGTTCGTATGCAGTCTCTACATTGCCCATATAGCATGCATCGAAGAGAATGTATTGCATCTTGGTGCCGCTGAGTTTGATTCCTTCGGCAAGGGTAGGAACGTCGAGAGCGTTTTCTTCTAAACTTACGCTTCCGAAGAAACGGGTGATAGGTTTGTTGGGATCGGGACCATACTGTATTCCGCTGAAATTGCCGGTAGCGGTAGGGTAGCTGGTGCTTCCTTTCTGAGCAAAACCGGAATTAGGTCTTGCCATATAAGGATAGTTTACCCAATCGCTTTTGTAGGTCCATCCGCAGCCATGAGCTCCGATGATGAGCGAATAATTCAGGGCTTCAGCACGGCGTTTCACCTCATTCAGAATCTCTGCAAATCCTTCTGCTGTAGTATATGTAGCTTCATCGTATGTTTTCAAAGTGTCGCGAATTACGGTTTTCGTATTGCCGTCATATTGAAGATCTATAAGATAGCTCTTCCTGTAATTCTGGCTCATGAAGACCATTACACGCGAATTATTCAAGCCTTTCTTGGCAACAATACCTTCGCAGATACTGTCAACGTTGTTTTCCAAAAAAATTGTGAGACCGGAAGTGTTGGTTCCACCCGTCCAAGGATAGAAGACGAAGATTGTCTGCTTATTGACGCTTTCTACATCAATAGCTTCATCGCCACAACTGGTGAAAGTTGCTGCTAGAGATAGCGTACATGTAAATAAGGTGAAAAGCTTCTTGATCATGTTTCTCTTGAAAATATGAAATGTTAAGTGTGAAATGCTAAGTTCTTACACTTAACATTCCGCACTTAACATGATAAATATTAAACTATTATTTCTTCTTGAGTTCCTCGATGGTTGCCTTGAGGGCAGCAATCTTCTCAACAGAGTCGCTTTCCTTCTTGCGCTCCAGGGCTACTACCTTCTCAGGTGCGTGAGCTACGAAGTTCTCGTTGCTGAGCTTCTTGCGTACGCCCATCAGGAAGCCTTCCAAGTGCTTGAGCTGAGCCTCTGCCTTCTCAATCTCGGCAGCTACGTCGATCAGGTCGCCCAATGGTACGGCAAACTCGTCAGTACCTACCATGAAGCTTGACGCATCGGCACTCTTCTCAGCGATGACCTCAATCTTATCAAGGTTCGCCATCTTCAGCGTTACGTCGTTGTAAGCCTCGAAATCGTTCTTGCCTACTACCTGGAGAGACAACTGTTCCTTCTGGGCAATGTTCTTCTGGTTGCGAACGGTACGAACACCGGCGATAATCTGCTTCACAGCCTCAATGTCGGCTGCCAACTTCTGCTCCTCGGTTGTAGGTGCAGGAATATCCAGCTTCTCGCGCATGATGCTCTCGCCATCCTTGCGGTCGTAGATGTGCTGCCACAATTCCTCGGTGATGAATGGCATGAATGGATGCAACATCTTCAGGAGGGCATCGAAGAAGCGGAGGGTAGCGTCGTAGCTCTTCTGGTCGATAGGCTGGCCGTAAGCTGGCTTCACCATCTCCAGGTACCAGGATGAGAACTCATCCCAGAACAGCTTATATACAGTCATCAATGCCTCAGAGATACGGTAGTCCTTAAACTGCTTCTGCATCTCCTCGTTCACCTCCTTGAGCTTGGCATCAAACCACTTCACGGCGATTTCTGCACTCTTAGGCTGCTCGATATCTGCCGTTTCCCAACCCTTCACGAGGCGGAAGGCATTCCAGATCTTATTGTTGAAGTTACGTCCCTGCTCGCAGAGGCTCTCGTCGAAGAGAATGTCGTTGCCTGCTGGAGCACTGAGCATCATACCCATACGAACACCATCGGCACCAAACTTGTCAATCAGAACCAGTGGGTCTGGTGAGTTACCGAGACTCTTGCTCATTTTGCGGCCGAGCTTATCGCGAACGATACCTGTGAAATATACGTGCTTGAATGGCATCTTGCCACGATACTCGTAGCCAGCCATGATCATACGTGCTACCCAGAAGAAGATGATATCCGGACCAGTTACGAGGTCGGAAGTAGGGTAGTAGTAGTTAATCTCCTCATTGTCAGGATGCTCGATACCATCAAACAGAGAGATAGGCCACAACCATGAAGAGAACCAGGTGTCGAGGCAGTCGCTCTCCTGCTCAAGATCCTCAGCCTTGATGTTGGCGTTCTTCTCCTGAGCGAGCTTCAGAGCCTCCTCTGCAGTCTCAGCTACCACGAAATCCTTCTTGCCGGCATTGTCGAAGTAGTAAGCTGGGATGCGGTGACCCCACCAGAGCTGGCGGCTGATACACCAGTCCTTGATGTTCTCCAACCAGTGGCGATAGGTATTCTTGTACTTCTTAGGATAGAACTCGATATCATCGTCCATTACTGGAGGAAGGGCGATGTCGGCAAAGTGCTGCATCTTGAGGAACCACTGTGTAGAGAGCTTTGGCTCGATAGGAACATTGGTACGCTCAGAGAAGCCCACCTTATTATTATAGTCCTCAATCTTCTCCATCAGACCGGCGTTCTGAAGGTCGATGGAAATCTGCTTGCGCACATCCATGCGATCCATACCTACATAGAGACCTGCTGCCTCGCTGATGGTACCATTGTCGTTGAAGATATCGATGGTTTCCAAACCGTGCTTCAAACCGAGGGCGTGGTCGTTGATATCGTGAGCTGGAGTTACCTTCAAGCAACCAGTACCGAACTCGATATCTACGTATGTATCCTCGATGACAGGAATCTCGCGGTTTACGAGAGGCACGATAACGTGCTTACCCTTCAGCCAGGTATTCTTCTTATCCTCTGGGTTGATACACATGGCAGAGTCACCCATGATGGTTTCAGGACGGGTGGTTGCTACTACTGCATAGTAACCCTTCTCATCCTTGTGCATCACGTTTTCCTCATCCACCTGCTGGCAGTCCTGTTCTACTACATAATACTTCAAGTGGTAGAGCTTAGAGTGCTCGTCCTTGTAGATAACCTCCTCGTCAGAGAGTGCAGTCTGAGCCTTAGGGTCCCAGTTAACCATGCGCACGCCACGATAGATGAGTCCCTTCTGGTAAAGGTCGCAGAATACGTGGATGACGGCACGAGAGCGGGTCTCGTCCATGGTGAATGCTGTGCGGTCCCAATCGCAGCTGGCACCGAGTTTGCGGAGCTGTTTGAGGATGATGCCACCATGCTCGTGAGTCCAGTCCCAAGCGTGCTTGAGGAACTCCTCGCGGGTAAGGTCGGTCTTCTTGATGCCCTGCTGAGCGAGGCGGTTTACAACCTTTGCCTCGGTAGCGATACTGGCATGGTCGGTACCTGGTACCCAACATGCGTTCTTGCCCTCCATGCGAGCACGGCGAACGAGAATATCCTGGATAGTATTGTTGAGCATGTGTCCCATGTGGAGCACACCCGTTACGTTTGGTGGTGGGATAACCACTGTATAAGGTTCACGACCATCTGGCTTAGAACTGAAAAGCTTGTTGTCGAGCCAGTACTGATACCATTTACTTTCCACTGCTTGTGGATCGTATTTACTTGCTAATTCCATTGTTTATATCTAATTTTTATTCTTTTTCTTTCTTTTTCTTTAAAAAACGGTGCAAAGATACTAATTTTTGGGCGAAAAATACTATCTTTGCATCAAAATTATTAATTTTTGCACAAAACGATGGTTAGTAATACAGGAAAAGGACATACGAAAGAAGAAAAACTGGCGGCGTTCAGCCGCTTGCTGGATGTGCAGGACCGTTTGCGCCTGCAGTGTCCATGGGATAAAAAGCAGACATTCGAGAGTCTTCGTCCGAATACGATCGAGGAGACTTTCGAGCTTTGTGACGCCTTGATGAAGCGCGATTACAAGGATATCAAGAAGGAGTTGGGCGATGTGTTGGAGCACGTGATGTTCTATAGCATCATCGGCAGAGAAGACGGCGAGTTCGATATTTGCGATGTTTGCAATCAGGAGGCAGATAAATTGATGTTCCGCCATCCTTTCATTAACTGGAAGGAAGAGGGAAATTGGACGGTTTCGAATCCTGATATGTATATCAACGATGAAGGACAGGTTGTCTATAAGAAGTCAGATGCAGGGAATGGAGAAGCAGGAACTGCCAGTTCGGAAGAAACCTTAGCTCTTGGCGCCAGCAAGCCGAAAACTGCTACTTCTGTTGAGAAAACCTGGGAACTGATCAAGCAGCAGGAGAAGGATGGAAATGAGCGGGTGTTGAGCGGTGTCCCTAATTCTCTTCCGTCTCTTATCAAGGCTTATCGCATTCAGGACAAGGCTAGAAATGTAGGCTTCGACTGGAAAGAAAAAGAAGATGTGTGGGACAAAGTGCAGGAGGAACTGGAAGAACTCAAGGTGGAACTGGCTAAAGGCGACAAAGAGAATTCTACCCGGGAATTGGGCGATTTCATCTTCTCAGTAATCAATGCAGCACGTCTCTATAAACTCAATCCGGATAATGCGCTGGAGAAAACCAACCAGAAATTTATCCGCCGTTTCAACTACGTAGAAGATCATAGCTTAAAGCAAGGTAAAAACTTGAAAGATATGAGCTTAGAAGAAATGGATAAACTATGGGATGAAGCAAAACTTCAGGAGAAAAAGGATGATAAATAACGGTGAATCAGATAATCTTATCAACTCATCAATATAATAATAAAAACTAAAGTGTTATGAAAAAATTAGTTTATGTAACAATAGCTTTGGTGGCGCTTTTCGCAGCCAACAGTTGTAAGAACAAAAATAATGTTCCTGTTATCAGTGCAGCAGATTCGGTAGAGGTAGAGGATGCAATGAACGATTCTACCATCTATGGTGTATGCGGTGAGGGAACCTCTATGCATAGCCTGGAGCTGATTTCTGATGAAGGTGACACCCTTTCGGTGTTTATTGACGATGAGAATCCTGATGTTGTTCAGGGAGGATTGCTGGCTGGCGACCGTATTGCTCTTATCGGTTATAAGGCAGAGGATGGAGAGATGATGGCCCAGAAGATTATCAACCTGACATCCCTCTTGGGTAAATGGACTTCTCTGGATAAGAATTTTGATATCTTGGAAGGTGGAGAGGTGAAGAACAATGTGAAGGCTGAAACTAATCCTTGGACTAGCTGGAAGATACTCAATGGTAAACTTTTGCTGAATAAGGATACTTTTGCCATTGACAAATTGGGTTCTGACAGTCTTATGTTGGAGAATACTCAGGGTATCTTTGTTTTCAAGCGCCAAGAGTAAGGTCATCATGTTGAACCTGTAAATTATGATTTAGTTTTGGAACCATTTAAAGTACATATATTGGGGTGTGGCAGTGCTTTGCCCACCCTTCAGCATAGTGCCTCGGCCCAGATTATTGAGATGCGTGGCAAATGCTTTATGATGGATTGTGGCGAGGGTGCCCAGATGCAGTTCCGTCGCACTCATGTTCACTTTGCTAAGATAAATGCTATCTTTATTTCGCATCTTCATGGTGATCATTGCTTTGGCTTGCTGGGACTTCTTTCTACCTTAGGTATGCTGGGCAGAACGGCTAAGTTAAAAGTTTATGCACCAGAAAGTTACGGAGATTTGTTTAAGCGTCAGATCGATTTCTTTATGCAGGGAATGGAATATCAAATCGAATTTGTTCCTGTAGATACCGAGAAGTCGCAAGTAGTATATGAAGATCATTCTGTAACCGTAGAAACCGTTCCTCTGCAGCATCGTGTGCCTTGTTGTGGGTACATCTTCAGAGAGAAACCGACATTGCCTCATATCCGTCGTGATATGATAGATTATTACGAGATTCCTGTAAGCCAGATTAACAACATCAAGAATGGAGCTGACTGGACAACGAAGGAGGGGGATGTAATACCTAATGCCAGATTGGTAATGCCTGCCGCTACTCCCCGCAGTTATGCTTATTGCAGTGATACCCGGTTTGTTCCGGGGTTGGCAGAAAAGGTAAAGGGGGTTACGGTGCTTTATCATGAGAGCACCTATACTTCGGAGAATGAGGACAGGGCTAAACTCTATTATCACAGTACGGCTCGACAGGCTGCAACTATAGCCAGAAATGCGGGTGTAGGCAAACTTCTTCTGGGACATTATAGTGCAAGATATAATAATGAAGAGGTATTGTTGAATGAAGCTAAAGAGGTGTTTACGGAAAGTTATCTTACTCAGGAAGGTAAAGTGTTCTCTATAGAATAATATAGAAACAGGGCTTGAATGTACCGGGAAACAAGGTGCAGAATAGCCTTTGATCTATATAAAAATATAAAAAAAAGTGCCTTGCGCCAAAAAAAGTTCATTTTTGATGCAAGGTTTTCTCTTTATATCGTTTAATCTTTAAAAAGGATTTGAAATTGGAATCGGAAAAGGATCTCTTAGACGACATCAATAGCGGCAGTCGGGCAGCCATGCACAGATTGTACGAACGCTATGTGGGGTATGCCATGGCCGTAGCGCTGAGGTATATCCCTATGCGCGATGATGCTGAAGATGTAGTGCAAGATAGTTTTATAAAAGTCTTTTCCGGCATTTCAAAGTTTGAATATCGGGGTGAGGGCGCTCTTCAGGCTTGGCTCTTGCGGATAGTGACAAATGAAGCTGTCAACTTTGTAAGGCAGCAAAAGCGCTTCACTATCGTGGACGAAGTTCCCGATGATATTGAGGATGAAGAGTCTGAAGTAGAAAGAGTTCCGCCTGCAGAACTGACAAGAATGATAGGAGAATTGCCTGATGGGTACAGACTGGTTCTTAACATGTTTGTTTTTGAACAGAAAAGCCATAAAGAAATTGCACAGCTGTTAGGCATCAAAGAAAGCAGTTCTGCTTCACAATATTTGCGGGCGAAAAAGCTGTTGGGCAAAAAGGTGAAAGATTATCTGAGCCAGGCAGATTGTAGTGATAATAAAGAGTTGAATCATATAAATGAGAAAAGTAATGAGTAACGATTGGACAAATAAACTTCGAGATCAGTTGGCTGACTACCAAGAGCCTGTCAGCCACGACTTGTGGGCTGAGATAGAACAATCGCTTGCTCAGTCTAAAAAGGTTGGTGATGAGGAAACTGATGTAAAGAAGAGACCACAGACTCGTTATGTTGTCTTGAAAAGATGGTCAGTAGCTGCAGCGATTGCTTTATTGGGAGTAGGAGGCAGTTATGTTTATCTGCATGATGATGAACTGGGACAGGCTAACTTAGCTGTTCAGAGTTCTTTCTCTACAGCATCAGGTTCAAGCAGGACTTCTTCTGCTGTCCGTGCAGAAGCACAATCGGCAGGAAGTGAAAATGCTATCTTGCTTGCTGAAAACAATGCATCTGCACATCAGGTGAATCGCCATTCATCGGGGCGTCAATTGAAGCATAGTAAATCTTCTGTCTCTTTTCAGGAGAGGACTGTTGCTGCTGATAATGAAGTAATGTTTGCAGCAGAGGTAGAAATGCCAGAACAGTCTGTTAATGCAGAGGTAAATGGTCGGGAATTATCTGTTTTGCAAAAGCAAAATGAGGATTCTGAAAGACAGATGGCCGTTTCTTCTAATCATGCAACCAAGCCGTTGGAAGCAGATGGTGGGCAGAAGCTTTATGCAGGCAGGGCGCAGGAAGGTCATTTTGAACGCAGTTATAAGGACAAGTATGAACAGAACTGGACCATGAACCTGTATGCAGAGAATGTAAGTCTGGGCTCTGGCAGTGATGGAATGTCAAACGGCATGTATGCGTCTTCAGATCTTCTTGCTGGTGGTGGCTTTGCTGATCATGGCGTTTTCCTGGCTGCTGCTTCTCTTTTAAGATATGCAATACCGAAATATGTTGAAGCGAAACATCATGCTCCTTTGGCTATAGGTGCTCAGGTTGGTATCGGACTTGCGCCTCGTTTGTCTTTGAGTACCGGTGTCGTTTATACGCGTGTTGCTTCTGATTTCAAATCTTATGGTGTTTCAGAATTTGATACACATCAGGTTTTGCATTATGTGGGTGTTCCACTTGGTTTAAACTATGAGTTTTGGAGCACGGGAGGCTTTCATGCGTACGTAATGGCGGGTGGAGAAGCCGATTTCAACGTAAAGAATGATACAAAGGTTTCTGGTCATAAAGAGGACGTGAAGCGTGATGGCGTTCAGCTCTCGGGTAAGGCTTCGCTTGGTGCACAGTATGATGTTACACCACAAGTGGGCTTCTATATTGAGCCAGGTGCAAAATATTATTTTGATAATGGCAGTGAAATAGAAAATACGTTTAAAGATAAGAAGTGGAATTTTAATCTCCAGTTCGGACTCCGTATTAATCTGAAATAGTGTTTGAGTCCAATTATTAATAAATATATGTACGAACTACATTTCATTTTATAACATTACATACGAGAAAAGGAAAGGGCAGTCTGCGTGATGCATGGCTGCCCTTTATTGTTTCCTGTTTTCTTATTTCTTATTCAATAATTTTTCGCTCATATTGAGAGCGGCCTTTCTGCCGTCTCCCATGGCAAGGATTACTGTGGCTCCTCCTCGTACGATATCGCCGCCAGCGTAGATTTCTTCGATGGAACTCTGCATCTGGTCGTTTACGGCAATGGTGTTCTTCCGGCCGAGTTCCAAGCCTTCGATACTCTGTGGAACGAGTGGATTAGGACTTACTCCTACGGCAACAATTACCTGGTCGCACTCCAGCGTGATGGTCTCTCCTGTAGCTTCTGGACGACGACGGTCGCTGGCATCAGGTTCGCCAAGCTTCATCACATCGAGGACTACAGCCTTTACTGCGCCCTTATCGTCTGCCTCATATTCTTTAGGATTGTGCAATGTAAAGAGGTTGATTCCTTCTTCCTTGGCATGCTTCACCTCTTCGAGTCGGGCAGGCATTTCTGCCTCCGAACGGCGATATACCAAGGTTACGTCTGCTCCGAGTCGTTTTGCAGTACGGCAACTGTCCATAGCTGTATTTCCGCCGCCTACAACAACCACCTTCTTACCCAAGTTGATAGGGGTGTCGCTATGAGGATTGGCTGCATCCATCAGGTTTACACGGGTAAGATATTCGTTAGAAGACATGATGTTCAAGGCATTCTCTCCAGGAATATTCATGAAGTTGGGCAGACCCGCACCTGAGCCAACGAAGATTCCCTTGAATCCTTGTTCTTCCAGATCTTTTACGGAAATGGTCTTGCCAACGATGCAGTCTGTAATGAACTTTACGCCCATCTTCTGAAGATTCTTAATCTCTACATCTACGATAGCATTAGGCAAACGGAATTCAGGAATACCATATTTCAATACACCGCCAATCTCGTGTAATGCTTCAAAGACGGTAACGTCGAATCCCTTCTTTGCCATATCGCCTGCAAAACTCAATCCGGAAGGTCCTGAACCAACTACGGCTATCTTGATGCCATTAGGTTCATCGCACTTTGGTACAGAGATGTTTCCACTCTGGCGTTCGTAATCGGCAGCAAAACGCTCCAGGTATCCGATAGCTACAGCAGGCTCGTTCATCTTGAGATGTACACACTTGCTTTCACATTGCTTTTCCTGTGGACAAACTCGTCCGCAAACGGCAGGTAGGGCAGAGGTGTTCTTTAAAACCTTGGCTGCGGCAAGGAACTGGCCCCGCTCAATGTTCTTGATGAAGGAAGGAATGTTGATGCTTACCGGACAACCTTCCATACAGGTAGGCTTAGGACAGTCGAGACAGCGCTTGGCTTCGGTCAAAGCCATTTCCTTGGTTAAACCGATATTTACCTCTTCCGTACGGGTTGTGGCACGATAAAGAGGGTCAAGTTCTGGCATCTTTACGCGCTCTATAGCTGTACGTTCTTTTGCTTTCATCGAAGCGCGTAACTCCTTGCGCCACTCAGCGTTACGGTCGGTCAACTCTTCGATGCTCGCATCTGTAGGTTCTACGTCCATGGTTACATCCGTAGTTTCTTTCTTCTTTCCTGCGTCTACAGTTGCAAGGTGCTCTTCGAAGTGTTCCATCTCTTCGCGTTCAACATCCTTGAAAGTGCCCATGCGCTTGAACATCTCGTCCCAATCTACCAGAGCGCCGTCAAACTCAGGACCGTCGATGCAGACAAACTTGGTCTTGCCACCGATGGTCAGGCGGCAGGCACCGCACATACCGGTTCCATCCACCATGATGGTATTGAGCGAAACGTCTGTGGAAAGATTATATTTCTGGGTCAGGAGACAGCAGAACTTCATCATGATAGGAGGACCGATAGCGAAAACCTTATCGATATGCTCCTGATTGATAAACTTCTCGATTCCTACGGTTACAACACCCTTCTCGCCGTAACTTCCGTCATCGGTCATGATGATGAGTTCATCGCTAGATGCACGCACTTCATCTTCCATAATCACGAGGTCTTTGTTCCTACCCGCAATTACGGAAAGGACTCTGTTTCCTGCGGCTTTCAGTGCCTTGATGATAGGGAGCATAGGAGCTACGCCTACACCACCTCCGGCACAAATGACTGTTCCGAAGTTCTCGATATGTGTAGGATTTCCAAGTGGTCCCACCACGTCGTGAATCTCATCGCCTTCATTCAATGCACAGAGTTTGGTAGATGAAAGACCTACCTTCTGCACAACCAGTGTGATGGTTCCTTTCTCAATGTCAGCATCAGCGATGGTCAGCGGCATGCGCTCGCTGTTGTTGTCTACACGGATGATAACAAAGTTACCTGCCTTTCGGCTCTTGGCTATAAGCGGTGCTTCTACATCGAAGCGGAATACTTTCTCTGAGTATTGTACTTTCTTGATAATCTTGTTCATGGGCTATTAAATTTCTTAATGCTGATATATTAATATTTCTGGTTAGCTGTTTAGAGTTTGCTTCATGGTACATAAAAATGCAAAAGGATAACATCGGCTACCTTTGTGGCAGTCGAAGTTATCCTCGTACAATATATGTTATTTTTGTTTTTCGAATGTTTTGTATAATCGAGAAAAACAGAAAGTCTTACCGATACTTCAAATTAATCGAAATTTTTGTCATCAAGCATCTCGAAACCGCAGTATGGAACCAATACCTTAGGTACGCGGATTCCTTCTGGGGTCTGATTGTTCTCCAAGATGGTTGCTACGATACGTGGCAAAGCAAGAGCTGAACCATTCAATGTGTGGCAAAGTTCAATCTTCTTGTCATCTGTATGGCGATAGCGGCAGTGGAGACGGTTAGCCTGGTAGCTCTCGAAGTTAGATACAGATGAAACTTCCAACCAGCGGCCCTGTGCAGCACTCCATGTTTCGAAGTCGTAGCAGATAGAAGAGGTGAAGCTCATATCACCACCGCAGAGACGGAGGATATGGTATGGCAATTCCAACTTCTTCAAAAGACCTTCAACATGGTCGAGCATCTCGTTCAAACTCTCGTAAGAGTGACCTGGCTTATCGATGCGAACAATCTCTACCTTGTCGAACTGGTGCAGGCGGTTCAAACCGCGAACGTCCTTACCATAGCTACCTGCTTCACGACGGAAACAAGCTGAGTAAGCACAACGCTTGATAGGGAGATCTTTCTCATCGAGAATAACATCGCGGAAGATGTTGGTTACAGGAACCTCAGCAGTAGGGATAAGGAAGAGATTATCCAGATTAGCATGATACATCTGACCTTCCTTGTCTGGCAACTGACCGGTACCACGACCAGAGTCCTCGTTTACTACGTACGGAGGCTGAATCTCCAGATATCCGCTCTTGCGAGCCTCATCGAGGAAGAATGCCTCAAGCGCACGCTGGAAACGAGCCATCTTGCCGATATATACAGGGAAACCTGCGCCAGTAATCTTAACGCCGAGGTCGAAATCTACAAGATTATACTTCTTCAAGAGATCCCAATGGCAGAGAGCATCCTCGCCGAGGTTTGGCTTTTCGCCGCCTTCTTTCACAACAACGTTGTCGGCTGCGTCCTTACCTTCAGGAACCTGCTCGCAAGGGATGTTAGGAATTTCGAGCAACTGGTTGGTCATATCGTTCTGTGCTTTCTCCATGATCTCTTCAAGAGCCTTAGCGTCTGCCTTGAGCATAGCTACCTGAGCCTTTGCGCTCTCAGCTTCCTCTTTCTTACCTTCCTTCATAAGGGCACCAATCTGCTTAGCAAACTGGTTTGCCTGCTGCTTGTTGTTATCCAACTTCTGCTGAGCTTCACGACGAATCTTGTCGTACTCCAAAACTTTCTCTACGGCCTCACGAGCATTTGGAAAATGCTTCTTTTCGAGACCCTTAACTACACGTTCAGTTTCCTCACTGATAAGTTTAAGTGTAAGCATAAAATGTCTTTTAATTAAATAATTTACTATTTGAAGGCAAAAGTACAAAAAATATTTGTGATAGCGTAAAAAAATGCTGACTTTTTTACAGGGAAGGGTAGAATTAAAGTTTTTTTGTGGTTTTATAGGGTTAAGGAGCTTAGAAAGGGGGTGGTGTAATCCTTGCCTAAAAACTTATATAAACGAAGAAAGCCTGCTCTAGGTATGAGCAGGCTTCTATGTTGTTTGTTTGGAATAGTTTTTTCTAAAACTTTAAAAATTAAGCGTCAGCTTTTTTGGTCTTCTCAGCGTAAACCTCTGGAGAGAGAACAGAAACTGTACTCTTGTCCTTGCGGCCCTTGTGGAAGTAAACGATACCATCTGCCAAAGCATACAATGTATCATCCTTACCCTGAGCTACATTCTCACCTGGGAAGTGCTTGTTACCACGCTGGCGAACGATGATGTTACCTGCGATGATGCTCTGACCACCCCAGATCTTAACGCCTAATCTTTGTGAAGCTGATTCACGGCCGTTCTTAGAACTACCAACACCTTTCTTATGTGCCATTTTCTAATTCCTCCTAATTTTAAGCGATTACAGATTTGATTGATACTTCAGTGAACTGAGTACGATGACCGTTCTTCTTGCGATAGTCCTTGCGGCGCTTCATCTTGAAGACGATTACCTTGTCACCCTTTACGAGTGGGTTCACTACTTCTACTACTACTTTTGCACCCTCTACAGCTGGTGCACCGACAGTGATTGAGCCGTCTTTGTCAACGAGCAAAACCTTGTCGAACTCAACAGTCTGACCTGCCTCAACATCCTTGATGTGATGTACGAAGAGCTTCTTGCCCTCCTCAGCCTTGAACTGCTGACCGTTAATTTCTACAATTGCGTACATTAAATTAATTATATAAACGGGTTTCTTCGGGAGGCGTCCTGCATTGTGCCGGATCTTCTTTGAGCCCCTTCGAACTAAACTTTTCTGTAACATTTGCCCAATCCATGAGCATTCGGGGTGCAAAATTACAAATTATCTTTGATATGAACAAAATGTTGGGGAAATAAAGATTGTTTTTTAGAAAGATTTAACAGAAAAGCCTGTTTTTTATAAGAATACCGATTATTTGCTACCAGATAAGGGACTCGTGAATAGTATAATGTTCTTTATTGGGTTCAATAATATACTTCCTTAGGTTCAATGATATGTCTCCTCTGGCTCAATGATATGTCTTCTCTGGTTCAAGGAGATGTCTTCTTAGGTTTAAGGATACGACTTCTCTGGTTCAAGAAGATACCTTCGTTAAAGTTATGACTAGTGTCAGCAGCTCTGCTGAGCCTAGTCAGCAGGTCTGCTCACTATAGTCGACAGGTCTGCTGACTGCAGTCAGCAAGTCTTCCGACTCAAGTGATATTACCTTTTAATTGTATACTTTCTTCTTGGGACAATATATGCTATATGCTATTTGATGGAGGAGGTGTATAAAAAGAAAAAAGCGATGACCTTCACAGGCTACCGCTCCAAATCTTCAATAGGTATTAGTTTCCATTAAGGTAAAAAGATTGTTTTCAGGATAACTGGCTGCAAAGGTACATGATATTTTTCAAATCACCAAATATTTATTTGATTATTTTTGTTATAATTCTATTGTGTAGGCACACAATGGCATAAATTAACTTATTTTAGTGAGAAAGGCTGCGTAATCGATTGCAATTCTGTTGTTTTTTGTTTAGATATCTTCAAAAGTATAAAGAGACGAACTTTCGAGACGAGTAGTGAAGAAGAGAAAATAAAAACAGGTTGGCGCAGAAGTGCCAACCTGTTTATGGAAGATACTATTATCTTATTCTGTTTGTTTGAATCAGGAAAAAGAAGTGATTACTTCTGCTTCTTGATTTTCTCTACATAAGCATCAATGACAGCTACTGCTGTGATGTTTACGATATCCTGTACACTACTTTCTGAGTCAGTGAAGTGGATAGGCTTATTCAATCCCATCTGGATAGGGCCGATAATCTCAGCTTCAGGATTCAAACCCTGGAGAAGTTTGTATGCACCATTGGCGCTACTCAAGTTAGGGAACACCAAAGTGTTGACGTCTTTGCCCTTGAGGCGGGAGAATGGATACTTCTCATCGCGCAGATCCTTGTTGAGTGCATAGTTTACCTGCATTTCACCATCGATAGCGAGTTCAGGGAACTCCTTCTGCATCTCAGCAACGGCTTTCTTTACCTTAACAGGTGAGCCAATATTGTCTGTACCGAAGTTAGAGTAGCTTAACATGGCCATAACCGGCTCTTCGTTGAAGAACTTCACTGTACCTGCAGACAGCTTGGCAACATCAATCAGCACATCTTCGTCTGGGTGGCGGTTGATGAGCGTATCTGCGATATAATAAATACCCTTCTGGGTGTTAAGGATATGCATGGTACCGAAAGTCTTATATGGCTCACGAATTCCAATTACATCTTTTGCCACCTTAATAGTATTGCTGTACTTTGTGTAAAGACCAGTGATGAATGCGTCAGCATCACCCTGTTCTACCATTGACATACCGAAGTAGTTGCGCTCGTACATTTTGTCATAAGCTTCCTCGAAGCTGTAGCCCTCGCGAGCACGCTTCTCTGCCAGATGCTTGGCAAACTTTGCACGGCGGCCCTGTTCGTTATCGGCACGCATATCTACAATCTCAATATCTGAAAGGTCAAGTTTCAAACGGCTAGCAACACGGTTCAGACGGTCTGGGTTACCCAACAGGATTGGCTGGCAGATACCCTCTTGCTTTGCCTGGACTGCAGCCTTCAGCATAGTTGGGTTGCCACCTTCTGCGAATACTACACGCTGTGGGTGAAGGCGCGCTGTATCGTGGAGTTTGCGGGTCAGTTTGGTCTCCTGACCAAGCAGCTGGCGCAAATCCTGCTTGTACTTCTCCCAGTCTGTGATAGGGGTGCGAGCCACACCACTTTCCATTGCAGCCTTAGCTACGGCAGCAGAAACTTCTGTAATCAAACGTGGATCTACAGGTTTCGGAATGAAGTATTTAGGACCGAATGTAAGGTCGTTAACGTGGTAAACATCGTTTACCACATCAGGAACCGGTTGCTTAGCCAAATCGGCAATTGCATGAACAGCAGCCATCTTCATTTCTTCGTTGATAGCACGGGCGTGAACATCGAGTGCACCACGGAAGATGTATGGGAAACCGATTACATTGTTAATCTGGTTAGGATAATCTGAACGGCCAGTTGACATCAATACGTCAGGGCGGCTGTCCATAGCGTCCTCGTAGCTGATCTCAGGTACTGGATTGGCAAGAGCGAAAACGATAGGGTTGTCTGCCATAGAGCGAATCATATCCTTGGAGAGCACGTTACCCTTGCTGAGGCCTACGAATACATCGGCGCCTTTCACAGCCTCTTCGAGTGTATGGACATCGCGGCGGTCTGTTGCAAAGAGCTTTTTCTGCTCTGTCAGATTTTCGCGGTCGCTGGTAATGACACCCTTAGAGTCGAGCATAACGATGTTCTTTACCTGTGCGCCAAGTGCTACGTAGAGTTTTGTACAGCTGATAGCAGCTGCACCAGCACCATTTACGACAATCTTCACATCGGCAATGTTCTTGCCAGCTACCTCAAGAGCGTTCTTCAAACCTGCTGCAGAGATGATAGCAGTACCATGCTGGTCATCGTGCATTACAGGGATATCGAGAGTTCTTTTCAGGCGCTCCTCGATGTAGAAACATTGAGGTGCCTTGATGTCCTCCAAGTTGATTCCACCAAATGTAGGAGCGATTTTCTCTACGGTTTCACAGAACTTTTCTGGGTCTTTTTCATCGATTTCAATATCGAAGACATCCACACCGCCGTAAATCTTGAAAAGCAATCCCTTACCTTCCATCACTGGCTTTCCGCTCATGGCACCGATATCGCCAAGTCCGAGCACTGCTGTACCATTACTGATAACAGCAACCAGGTTACCCTTGTCAGTATACTTGTATGCATCGTCTGGGTTCTGCTGGATCTCAAGACATGGGAATGCCACGCCAGGAGAATAAGCAAGGCTCAGATCCGTTTGTGTGTGATAAGGTTTTGTTGGCTTAACCTCAATCTTGCCAGGACGACCAGTCTCGTGATAACTTAAAGCCGCCTCTTTTGTAATTTTTACCATAACGATATATTGGTTTAGAGTTTATTTTTCTTTCATATTCGTGGATTTTTCGCACGAAATTTAAAAGTTTGTGCAAAGGTACAAAAAAACTTAGTAAAAAAGAATGGTTTTTTGATTTTTTTTGTATCTTTGCACAAAAATAGTCTTCAAACAAGTAAAATGACAGAAATCAATCAATATAGACAAGAACTGAAAGACAGAATTATCTCTTATGCGATGCCTGAATTCTATAAGCGTGGTGTAAAAGCTGTTAAGATGGATGAAATCTCACAGGGACTTCATGTATCTAAGAGAACTGTGTACGAGATTTTTGGTGACAAAGAAGAATTGTTGCTTGCTGGTATGATGCGTCAGCTAGAAGAAAATCGTTCGAAGTTAGAGAATTTCGCCAAGACCCAAGCGAAGAATGTGATAGATATTATCAGCTATGTCTATAAATTGCAGATGGAGCGCAATGGGATGGTGGGCGTTCTTTTTTATGAGGAGGTTCATAAGATGCCTCGTGTAGTGAAATTCTTCCAGGAAAATCATGCTCATGAATGGGAGGAGAGTGTACGTTTCTTTGAGGCTGGTGTAAAGGAGGGGCTTTTCCGTAAGGATGTAGACTTCAATGTTGTTATGGACGTAGGACATGTGATGATGGAGGAAATCATGCACCATCAGCTCTATCGTGTTCATTCGATGCAGGAGATATACGACAATTATATTTTGTGCCTGATTCGTGGATTCTGTACAGAGCGCGGCTTGGAGCAGCTTGACCGTGCATTGAAAGAGTAGAGGCGTTGGCTTTAATATACAAAATGTACTTTTTGAGCGTATGTGTAATTACGCTTAAAAAAGAGAAAGAGGTTTCGGAGATGCTTTATATAGGCTCACGGAACCTCTTCTCCTTACTCCTTGTATAGCCAGTGGAGGAGCGGGTTTATGACTTTTGGATAGAAGCGGAACCAGCGAAACTTGGTAACAGGTTTGCCTCCGAAACCGAGAATGAATTCACGGTAGAGATTACTCTTAAGCGGAAGTCCTGCGTCCATAAAGTGGAGGTGTTGGGCATCCTGCTCCTGTGCATCAGAGAGTGCTTGCCAGATGGTCATTGTGTCCGGATGCAGATGGATGTAAGTCTTTCTCTTGAATGCAGAAAACCAAAGAAAGGCATTGCCTTGGTTGTAGATGCAGGTATAGCCGCCAATCACTTTGTCCTTATAGGTGATGATGACGTTTCTGGCATTGCTACTTGTACTCAGTTTCTGAAAGAATGTTTCGTCAGGAACAAAACGGCGAAGTTTCAGCCGATAATAATTTTTGAGCAACTGGTGATAACGATGGATGTCTTCGGGTGAAGTTGCCTCTCTACAACTTATTCCCTTTTTCTTCATTTTTTCAATCATAGCAATTTGTTTGTCTGAGAGTCGCTCTTGGGGAAGTTTGCTGTGTAGGGAGTTATGTATCTCTTGCCAGGCAATAGGTACATAGCCCAATTTTCTGAATTCCCGGTAACCCAGCATCTTTTTGCTCATTCGGGAGAACTCGATGTAAAAGCAGAGTCGTTTGTGTAAGTGAATAGTTATGCTGCGGAGTAACAATGGGAAAATAGCATTCTGTTCAGCATCGGGTGCATAAAGTCCCTCTCCGTACGCGTGTGCGTGCGTATATAAATAAGGTGGGAATAATGATTTGCGGTGATAGAGGATGACGAGCATTTGTCCTACTACCTTGTTCTCCTGTGTGGCGACAGCCATAAAAGGGGTTATGCCGGGTGTTTTTTCAAGAATCTGAAAAAGCTCCAAGCTATGAAAAAAGTCGCCTTCCAATAAATGCGGCATTTCTTCCAGTTTACCATATATTTCTACATCATATTTTCTCACGAAGGCAAAAATAATAAATTTATCATAAAAAAGCAAGAAAAAGGGCTTCTCTATCGTTATTTTTTAGTATTTTTGCATAAAAAGTAAAACTTTAAACAAAATTACGTATGAAAATAGTGTTTATTGGGGCAGGTAATCTTGCTACCAATCTTGCGCTCGAAATATCGCAATCAGAATATCAGATTGTGCAAGTCTTCAGTAGAACTAGGGAGTCGGCCTCTCTATTGGCTGAGAAGGTGAATTGTGAGCCTGTCAATGAGATGAGTAAGGTGGTCTGTGATGCAGATTTGTACATAGTTTCAGTGAAGGATGATGCGCTTGAAATGCTTATTCCTGAACTATGCAAAGGAAGAGAAGATAAGATGTTTGTTCATACAGCTGGTTCCATGCCGATGGATGTTTTCAAAGATTATGCCCGTCATTATGGCGTATTTTATCCGATGCAGACATTTACGAAAGATAAAAAGGTTGCATTCGAAAATATTCCTATTTTCATTGAGGGGTGTGGTGCTTTCGAAACTTCTTTCCTGAAGAGGTTGGCAGAACAGATTTCTCGTAGTGTCTATGAATTGGATTCTGATAATCGTAAGTATCTGCACCTGTCAGCTGTTTTTGCTTGTAATTTTGCGAATCATTGCGTAGCTATAGGCCAGCAGATTCTCGAAAATCATCATATTCCTGGCAGTGTTCTCCGTCCTCTGGTTATGGAAACTATGGACAAGGCTTCTTCGCATTCGGCAGCTGAAGTGCAGACAGGACCGGCTATTCGTGATGATCGGAACGTAATGGAGAAACAAATGCAACTCCTTGAAAAACAGCCAGAACTACAGCTGATTTATGAAATGATGAGCAAAAGCATATTCAAGTTCAAGAGATAAAACTGTTATCGTTTTAAGTTTGCAGTTAGGATTTTTCAGTACAAAAAACAGAAACAATTATGATTAATTACGATTTAAATAAAATAAAAGCAATCATCTTTGATGTTGATGGAGTACTTTCAAGACAGACCATCACGCTTTCCAGTGCCGGCGAACCTTTGCGTACTGTTAATATCAAAGATGGCTATGCCATTCAGCTGGCTCAGAAGAAAGGTGTTCGTATCGTAATTCTGACAGGCGGTAATTCTCATGCCATACAGGTACGCTATGAAAATCTTGGTGTAGAGGATATCTTCATGGGGTGTTCTGTAAAGATAAAGACTTATGAGGAGTTCAAGCAGAAATATTCAATTACAGATGAGGAAATAATATATGTAGGTGATGATATTCCTGATTATGAGATAATGCGTCGTTGCGGATGTCCATGTTGCCCAGCAGATGCATGCTCCGATATTAAAGAAATTTCTACTTATATCTCGGCTTGTAACGGAGGTGATGGCGTGGGACGTGACGTCGTAGAACAGGTGCTGAGAGCCAAGGGTTTATGGCTTTCAGATGCTAAGGCGTTTGGCTGGTAGAATTTAGTTAATAGTTGAAAGTTGATAGTTTGTAGTAGAAAGTTTGCAACTGAATTTTAATCATAAAGTTCAAAGAAATAAGGTTTAAAATAGATGAATTATAAGATCATTTTGGCGAGTAATTCGCCTCGTCGCAAGGAACTTCTGGCAGGTTTGGATATTCCTTTTGAGGTGAAGGTGATTAGTGGTATTGATGAAAGTTATCCTGCTGACCTCGATGCTTATCAGGTGGCAGAATTCATTTGCAAGAAAAAGGCTGAGGCTTATCGTCCGCTTTTGAACGGAAATAATAGTGTTGAAGAGTTGGACGAGTCAGAAACTTTGATTCTTACAGCAGATACGGTTGTGATTGCGCCAACAGCTGGCGAACAGAATGACCAGGAAGGAAAGGGAGTCATTCTCGGGAAGCCTCGTGATGCTGAAGATGCCAGACGAATGCTGAAGATGTTGAGCGGAAAGACGCATCATGTAGTTACAGGTGTTTGTCTTACTACCCAGCATAAGCAGCGTTCCTTTTCAGTAACAACAGAAGTGACGTTCAAACCGCTTTCTGATGATGAAATCAGTTATTATATAAATCATTATCAGCCGTTTGACAAAGCTGGCGCCTATGGTATTCAGGAATGGATTGGTTACATAGGTTGTACGGGGTTGAAGGGGAGTTATTTTAATGTGATGGGGCTTTCGGTTCAGCGTATCTATGAGGAATTGAGGCAAATTTAGATTTTTTAAAATTAAATATTGTTCTATGTCGTAGATAATGAGTATCTTTGTGCGTTTTATGTAACTAACAAGGATTATGAGTGAAGAAATTTTAGCAAAAGCTCATGAGGTTTTGGACAATTATATGGAGAGCAATCATCACCGGCGCACTCCGGAGCGTTCCACTATCCTCGACACCATTTATTCTATGGGAGAGCATTTCTCGATAGAAGATTTGGGCAGAGAGCTACTGAAAAAGAATTTTCGCGTTAGCAGGGCTACGCTTTATAACACATTGCATCTGTTCCTGGAACTAAGGCTTGTGGTAAAGCACAGTCTGGCAGACGGCACCAAGTATGAGGCCAGTTATAGCGAGGACAATCATGTGCATCAGGTTTGCACGATTTGTGGCAAGGTAACCGAAATTGTAGCACCGCAGGTTACGGCAGCTGTGAAGGATATTAGGATGCAGCGCTTTCGTAAAGATGCTTATGCTCTTTACATCTATGGCGTATGCAGCGGCTGTCAAAGCAAGATGACTCGCAAACGCAAAAAAGAATAAGTATCAAGATAAAAAGATAAAAAATGAACACAGGTAAAGTAGATGTCCTGCTGGGTTTGCAGTGGGGCGATGAAGGTAAAGGTAAGGTGGTTGACGTGTTGACCCCTAAGTATGATGTCATTGCTCGTTTCCAGGGTGGTCCTAATGCTGGACATACATTGGAGTTTGAGGGCGAGAAGTATGTGCTTCGCTCTATCCCTTCTGGTATTTTCCAAGGTGGTAAGGTGAACATCATCGGCAATGGTGTAGTTTTGGCTCCAGACCTCTTTATGGGTGAGGCTAAGGATCTTGAGAAGAGCGGTCATGATTTGAAGAGCCGTCTTTACATCTCTAAGAAGGCACATCTCATCATGCCTACTCACCGTGTACTCGATGCTGCTATCGAGGCTTCTAAGGGAAAGAACAAGGTAGGTACTACTGGTAAGGGTATCGGTCCTACTTATACTGACAAGGTTAGCCGTACCGGTCTTCGCGTAGGCGATATCCTTGACAATTTCGAGGAGAAGTATGCTGCTCACAAGGCTGCTCATCTCAAAACCATCGCAAGTCTCGGTTATACCGACTTCGATATTACAGAGGTTGAGAAGACCTGGATGGAGGGCATCGAATACTTGAAGCAGTTCAAACTTATTGATAGCGAGGTAGAAATCAATAAGGTGCTCCGTTCTGGCAAGGATATCCTCTGCGAGGGTGCGCAGGGTACTATGCTCGATGTTGATTTCGGTTCTTATCCATTCGTTACTTCTTCTAATACTATCTGTGCAGGTGCCTGCATAGGTCTGGGTATCGGCCCTAACCGCATCGGCAATGTTTATGGTATCATGAAGGCTTACTGTACACGTGTTGGTGCAGGTCCATTCCCTACAGAGCTTTTCGATGAGACTGGTGACAAGATCCGTGACCTCGGTCATGAGTATGGTGCTGTTACCGGTCGTGAGCGTCGTTGTGGCTGGTGCGATCTTGTACAGCTCAAGTATTCTGTCATGGTGAATGGTGTTACCGAGCTTATCATGATGAAGAGCGACGTGCTCGATGGCTTCGATACCATCAAGGCATGCGTGGCATATAAGTTGAAGGATGGTTCTGTTACAACAGATTTCCCATACGAAATCGATGATGTAGAACCTGTTTACAAGGAGTTCAAGGGCTGGAAGACAGATATGACTAAGTTCACATCTGAAGATCAGTTCCCACAGGAGTTCAAGGATTATATTGCTTTCGTAGAAGAGTTTCTTGAGACTAAGATCGGTATCATTTCTATCGGTCCAGACCGTGCTCAGACTATTGTACGCAAGTAATTTATATAGTGTTTAATGTTTAGTGTTTAATGTTTACTTTGAGGGGTTTACATGGCGCTAGACATTAAACATTTAACATTCATATTAAACATTAATAAATGGCTCAGAAACCAAGTATACCAAAGGGCACGAGAGATTTTGGTCCTGTTGAGATGGCGAAACGCAACTATATCTTCAACACCATCAAGGAAGTGTATGCTCTTTATGGATTCCAGCAGATTGAAACCCCTGCCATGGAAACCCTTCAGACTTTGATGGGCAAGTATGGTGAAGAGGGTGATAAACTGCTTTTTAAGATATTGAATTCAGGCGACTATATGAATAAGGTGAGCGATGAGGATATTCATTCTCTTGGATCACTCAAATTAGCAGCGAAACTTTGTGAGAAGGGTCTTCGTTATGACCTGACAGTTCCTTTCGCACGTTACGTAGTGCAGCACCGCGAGGAGTTGCAGATGCCTTTCAAACGTTATCAGATTCAGCCAGTATGGCGTGCAGACCGCCCTCAGAAGGGACGTTACCGTGAGTTCTATCAGTGTGATGCCGATGTGGTTGGCTCTGATTCTCTCCTGAATGAGGTCGAGTTGATGCAGATTGTTGATACCGTGTTCACTAAGTTTGGTGTTCGTGTATGCATCAAGATTAATAACCGCAAGATTCTTACCGGTATTGCAGAGGTTATCGGCGAGGCTGAGAAGATTGTAGATATCACAGTGGCCATCGATAAGCTTGATAAAATCGGACTTGACAATGTAAACGAAGAGTTGCGTAATGACGGCATTTCTGAAGATGCCATTGAAAAGTTGCAGCCAATCATCTCATTGTCAGGAACTAATGATGAGAAACTTGAAGTGATAGCGAAGGTTCTCGAAGGTTCTGAAGTTGGTTTGAAGGGTGTAGAGGAAACCAAGTTTATCCTCGATACCTTGAAGACTCTTGGCTTGAATAACGAGATAGAACTGGATCTCACCCTGGCTCGTGGCTTGAACTATTATACGGGTGCGATCTTCGAGGTGAAGGCGCTTGATACTCCAATGGGAAGTATTACAGGTGGTGGTCGTTACGACAACCTTACCGGCATTTTCGGTTTGCCAGGTTTGAGCGGTGTTGGTATCAGTTTTGGTGCTGACCGTATTTATGATGTGTTAGGTGCGCTCGACCTTTATCCGAAGGAGGCTGTAAATGCTACTCAGGTACTGTTTATCAACTTCGGTGAAAAGGAGACAGCTTACTGCCTGCCTATAGTAAGTGCAGCTCGTGCAGCCGGTATCCGTACCGAAATCTTCCCTGATAAGGCGAAGATGAAGAAGCAGATGAGCTATGCCAATGCCAAGAATATTCCGTTTGTGGTGCTTGCAGGTGAGAATGAGATGGCTCAGGGCAAGGTTACGCTTAAGAATATGGAAACTGGCGAACAAACCTTGGTTACTGCCGAGGAATTGATAGCCAAAGTAAATAAATAATACTCTCTTTCTCGTCCTCTCGTGCTCGTATATGTGAATATGCAGTGCGGCAGGGCGAGAGCTTTTTATGTGTTAGCGTGTATGCCTAACTATAATTTTAGTAACTTCTAAAAACTACAGACAAATGAAAAAAATAAAAGCTATTTTGTGTGTATTCATACTGGCGTTGCTGATGACATCCAGCACAGAGACAACAACGATTTTTGTAATAGGTGATTCTACTGCTGCCGAGAAAGGCGGTTTTAGAAATAATCCAGAGCGAGGATGGGGGATGGTATTGCAAGGCTTTTTTGATGACAAGGTGATTGTTGACAATCATGCTGTTAATGGTCGTTCTTCTTTGAGCTTTATCAATGAAGGAAGATGGAAAAAGGTTTTGGATAGAATAAAGCCAGGTGATTATGTGTTTATCCAGTTTGGGCATAACGATGAGAAGTCAATGCCTGACCGTCATACTGATCCGGGATCTACTTTTGATGCAAACCTTGCCAGATATGTAAATGAGACCCGTGCCAAGGGTGGCATTCCTGTACTGTTCAATGCGGTGGTTCGTCGCTGCTATTATTCTGCAGAATTGAAGAATGATGATGACGAGAAGCTTCGCAATAAAGTATATGATGGAAAGGAGCAGATTAATAGCGATACGCTTATCGACACCCACGGAGCTTATGTAATAGCTCCCCGCAATGTAGCAAAGCAGCTGAATGTTCCGTTTGTTGATGCTACCAAGATTACCCACGATATAGAAACGGGCATGGGTATTGAAGGCAGCCGCAAATTACATATGTGGTTTATGCCTGGCGAGAATCCGCAGGTTCCTAAGGGTAAGAAAGATAATACCCATTATAATGTATATGGTGCACGTGTGGTTGCCGGTGCGCTTGCTGATGCTGTAGCTGAGCAGGTGCCAGCGCTGAAGTCTCATGTCTGCCATTATGATTATGTAGTCTCTGCAGAAGGTCGAGGCAATTTCATGGATTTGCAGAAGGCTGTAGATGCGGTTCCTGTAGGCAAGAAGGCTGTTATCCGTATTTTGGGTGGTGAATGGAAGAAGCCAATCATCGCAAAAGGCAAGAAGATTAAGTTTGTAAAGTCATTTGGTGCTAAAATCAAATAGTAACAGGCTTTTTTAAAACTCCCGATATCTTTGAAATTACATGGCGATGTAGAAGTCTGTGCGTCGTGACATAGAACAAAATGCATCGCCATGTAGTAAACCAATACATAAAAGGAGTACTTTCACAAGCACTCCTTCTCATATTATACAAAAACATTATGAATGCTTATTTAAATCTTGTAACCAACTGATAACCAATGCTGTTAGAAATTGTCTATTTTTATCGAGTAACAAAATAGTAACATAAAAGAGTTAAAGAAACTAAATCGCTTGTTTTGCTCGCTACAAAGGTAACAAAATAAACTTGAATGCCAAATATACTTTAACCTACTTTAACTTTGTAACCATTTGTATATCTACTGTACACTAAGTGTATACCTAAAATCTGAATATCTTACAGATTAACGAATTACATATTTTTTCACATTTGGTAGTTTCAAAAATTTTTTCTATCTTTGCATCGTCAATGTTGCAGATTGGCTGGATAAAGTAGTCCTCCTTTCAAGGCGTAAGCCTACAAGATATGAGTCCCTTAGTTCTTGCTGCAACCAAGACTTTGGGACTATTTTTTATGTTATGCAGTATATAAATGTAACCATAGAACTTTTGAAAGCATACTCTTCAAGTAAGAGCATGAAGGAACTTCTTGCTGTTGCTATTTGGATAAAGATGCAGCATAGCAATTCTGTAATGTGGAATGTTACGGAATACAAATTGAGGAAAGGATTACGTATTGGTAAACCAAAAGCAGAAAGACTTATTCAAGACATGAAAGATGATGCTTTGTTTTCGGTAGACGGAAACAAGGTTATTGTCTCTTCGTTCCGTGACAAAACGATAAAGTGGACTCGAAAGGGTCGTGAGTATCGTGGTGCTATGGTATGTAAGTTTGAGGTAAAAGATTATACCTTGAAAGAATTATTCAATCTTATAAACGAGAAGCTTTTTGAATTTCAGATTTGTGCTGCCGAGCATAAGGACTGTTGTATGAAAGCACCTGAGGGTGAAAAGGTCGGTGCCAAAGGTAAAGCTATCACAATAAAGCAATTTCAGAAGGCTCTCAATACAAGTAGTAGTTCTGTTTCGAGAATAAAGAAAAGACTTATTGCCAGTGGTAAGATTAATTCTACTCTTGCCGAGAAACATTCCTTTGACATCAGGAATGAGGAAGAAACGAAGAGAACTTTGTTGAGAACGAGAAAACCCAAGGCAGATTTTATTGTCGGCACTCTTGGATTTGTAGTCCTTGCTTGTACTTACTCTATCGCTGATAGGGCGGTGACCGATGGATTCAGGCATCTTATCTATGGCAAGCAGAGTGAAAAGGTTATTCAGAGAGACATGAGTATTGGAGGAATCCCTGACGGATTTTTCTGTTAATTGCTTAGATGTTTATTTTGGTAACCTACATTGAAAGAAAGAATATATATTAAGTAAGTTATTAATTATGGATAAACAAAACTATGAGAAGTTCAAGAGATATTGTATATCGAAGAACTATGGAACAGATGAGTACATCAAGAGTCTTTATGATTATCTTGATGAAAGGAAGTGGAAGAAGGCAAATGGAGGGGAACCAGTAAACTGGATGATTCTCACAGATGCTAACTTTGGTGTGTTCAACGCTAAAGGTAAATTCTCTAGAGCAATCAGAGAAAAATTGGCTGAAAAGTCGGAAAATTTCGACCCAGTTGAGCCATTTCCTGATAATGGCATGAACTATGTGGCTTATACGGATGGAAGTTGTGACAACCATTCCAAGTATAAGGCAGGAGGTTCTGCTTACATCGTATTGAAGGATGGAGAGATTGTCAAGATGAAGAATCATGGCAGACTACAGACAACAAACAATCGTATGGAATTGCTTGCTATCATTAGTGCAGCTAAGTCTTGTCCAGATGGTGCTTATCTTGATATTTATACAGATAGCCAGTATTGTATCTTGGTGCTCTCCAAGTCATATAAGCCAAAGAAGAATCCTGACCTCTATGAGTTATATAAGAAATGCTCTGCTCATTTGGCAGGAGTTCGTTTTCACTGGGTGAAAGGTCATAATGGTGACAAGTACAATGAAATGGTTGACAACTTGGCTTATGGCGCATATTGCGACATCTGTGACCAATATAACATCGAGAAATCGAAAAGAGATTAAGCTATGAAGATAGAGTCAATCAGTTGTCAGGTCAGAACTGCTCGCAAGCAGCATGTATGTGAGTTGTGCCTTTGCCCTATTCATAATGGGGAGGATGATTGGGCTGGCTCTATGTACTCTAGAGTGATAAAGATATTGAATGAAGTTTAATAATTAAAATTTAAGATTATGGGTGAATTATATTGGTTAAATGTTTTAGGTAACTTACATAATGTTAGTTTTGCTTTAGCTGTTTTGGCAGCGTTTATAATTTTGGCTGTTGGTTTCTGGTTGCTTTTGTCTTATGATGATGGTTATGAACCTTCGCCTTCTCTTAAAAAAGTGTTTAAGTATTCTATATTCGTTTTTGTGTTTGGAATAGTTTTGGCGATATTTATTCCTTCGCAAAAGAATCTGCTTGTCATCTATGGGGTAGGTGGAACTATTGATTATCTCAAAGAAAACAAGGATGCAAATAAGATTCCTGATAATTGTGTCAAGGCTCTTGATAAGTATCTTGATGATGCACTTAAAGAAGATAAAGACAATGATTAGAATGATATGGAATACTCTGTATACAAAGCCTAAGAACTGGCTCTGTGGGTTGCAGACGGATATGGCTGGGGATAGAAGAGCGAGAGGTGGTCGCTGATATTGAATAAAAAAAGAATAGGGAGTGCTCACGCATTCCCTATTTCGTTATCCTAACAATCTTAAAACCTATAAACCAAAAACCTATGAAAAAAACAAACGTTCTTCTTATGAATTATATTTTATCCTTCCTCTTCCGACATCTGTCTCAACTTCTCGGTGAGGGCATTGTGAACCTCACGCTTATCGTCAAGAGTGACGGTCTGTAGCTTAGGGCAGTTAAACTCTAGTATCTTGATGAAAGTTGATACCTTGTCCTTCGGCTCACACTTATACCATGCAGCCATGAAGTCTTCCCAAGCCTCTCTGGAAAATTCGGCACACAGCTCACGAAACTCCTTTGTGATAGGAGACTCGTACCCTTTCTGCTTACCTCCAGTCTTTGCTCGACCTTTCTCGAACTGCCCTTTTGTATTTCTATCTACTGCCATTGTCTTAACAATTTTGTTGCAAAGATAGTAATTTGTTGGCAAACGGAAACTTTATCCGTTAACTTACCAGCTTAAATAAATGGATAAAATACGATTCTCGGATGGTATCAGTATCTTTGTACCATTATTAATAATTAAAATACATATATATGTTAGGAGCATTAATTGGGGCAGGTCTTGGACTTGCAAGCAGCATCGCTGGCGGTATAGCTAACCGCAAGGCGAGACGTAAGCAGGAGCAGATGATTGCCCAGCAACAGAGAGAAAATCAGGCATGGTATGACAGAACATACAATGCCGACCCGACCAAGCGTGCTGATACGGTTCGCTTGCTCACACAGATGCAGGAGCAGATTAAGAACAGAAACAAGGCTGACAAGGGTAGACAAGCGGTAATGGGCGGTACGGAAGATTCTACTACTGCGGTGAAGGAGGCGAACAACAAGACTCTTGCTGATACTACCTCACAGATTGTAGCTGCAAATGATGCCCGAAAGGATAACATCGAGCAGCAGTATATGAACAGAAAGAATCAGTTGCAGAACCAACAGATGGGTATGGAAGCTGAGAAGGCTGCTGATACTGCCAATGCGGTGGCTGGCGTGGCTGGTACTGCTGCCAATATCGCTGCAACTATTGATAGTGGTGCTGGTAAGAGTAAGGTGGCTCGTCCTGACGTGGTACAGCCTACCGATGCAGATATGGCTAAGTTGAATGCCAAGGTGGGTGCGGCTACTACCCAGCAGCAAGTAGCGAATGAATTGAACAATATGATTGGTGACAATGCGCCCAAAAAGATTAAAGCATAGCCTATGAAAGCATCAGATATGTTACGAAACAATAATGGCTTGAAGACTACACAGAGTGTTCTCAACAAGCAGCAGAGTGGGGTGGATGCCGCTCATAAGGTGGCACAGACTCAGGCTCCAGTCTTCACCCAGCAGCAACTTGATGCGGCTGGCAAGAAGGTTGACCAGATGAATGCTGCCACTCCTCAGAATGAAACACCTACGATGAAGGCGGCTAGAGAGAAGACTATCGCTACTCAACAAGCCATCGTTAATGGGGTAGATGTCGTGAAGAAGGAGGAGTCGAAACCTCTGCCTAAGCAGTTGTCTTATGCTGATATGTATAAGATGCTGAATCCTGAACTGAATGAGACTGCCGAGCAGAGGGCGAACAGAGAGAAGAAGGAGCGTACCAAGGCTCGTATCGCTGCTATGGGTGATGGTCTCCGTGCGCTATCCAATATCTACTTTGCTACCAAAGGTGCAAAGGTGGTACACAATCCTGAGTCGGATATGACTAAGGCGGTGAATAAACGCAAGGCTTATATGGATGAGCAGAGAGAGAAGAATCGGGCATCATGGCTGGCTGGGTATCAGAGGGCACTCACTCTTGATGAGGAAGCTCGCAAGAATAACCTGACTCTCGCTGAGCAGATGAGGTATCACGATATGCAGAACGAAATCAACAAGGTGAAGAATGACCAAGGGCAGCAGAGAATTGACCAAGGTAACAGAAGACTTGACTTGTCGAAGATGAAGTATCAGACTGATGCTGATTACAAGAAGGCAGTCTTGGCTATAAAGAAGGCTCTGGCTGATGGGCAGATTTCTCATTGGCAAGCACAAGAGGCCATACAACGTATGAATGCTGAGACTGGTCGTTTGCGTGCCAACAAGTCGGGTAGTGGTGGCTCCCGAACCGGTTCCTACTCAGGAGAGGTTGATGAGTATATGGATTTGATGGAAAAAGACCCTGATGGTATGGCTGAGGCTGCAAAGGAAGTACGGAAGATGGGCTACTCTCCTAAAACGGCAGCAGGAAAGAAGGCTCAGAAGATAGCCTATCAGCGTAAGCATGGTAAGGGTAAACAGAACCATACGTCATCATCCAACAAGGGTGGCAAGAAGAAGACTGGCGTAAAATGGTAACAGAATTGGTAACAAGAATTTGGTAACAAACAAATATATATATCATGGCAGAAAGACCATTATACACTTTATACAAGAATCTGAAAGCACAGAACTATGATGTGCCTGATGATTACAATAAGTTTGAGAGTGCTCTGACAAGAGACGGAAAGGGCGGTGCGGATAACAGACACGCTATCTATGAGAACTTGAAGGCTCAGAACTTTGATGTTCCATCAACTTATGAGCGTTTCTACTCTGCACTCTTTGAACCTCGTAGTAAGACTTCATCTAGAGCGAAGGGCGGTAGTGTTCCTATGAGTGCTGCTGACCGTGCTCGTTTCTCTGCTGGGGCAGCAGCTATCTCGGCTAGTGCTCGGCAGACAATGAACAATGCTGGCAGATACAACATATTGAAACAGCGCAAGCAGAAACAGCAGAAGGATTTCGGTCGTGTGAATTTGGGTACACATCAGACTCCTTATGGTGGTGATGCAAACAATGTGGTGAAGGATGATTTCGCTTACAATCCTGAGACTGGCAAGATTGGCGCATACGTTACCTCGGACAATGAGAATGTTTATTCTCTTCCTGAAGCTGAGCAGATGCAAGCTATACTTGACAAGCAGAACGATGCCTATCAGGTAGCGGTAGATACTGGTGAGATTCCATCTGCCTTTGATGTTCGTGACAAGAATGGTAACTATGACTTGCAGGAGAACATCGGCAAGAATGGAACCTACCTTACTGAGGAGGGTGCTCAAAAGCAGTTTGACAAGAAACTGGCTGATGCCTATGCCCGAAAGAAGGAGATTGAAGCTCTTATCGCTGAGGATAATCGTCAACACGGAAATCCTTTGCTCTCTTATGGTGCTAGTATTGGTGCAGGTAACGGAAGAACTGCTGAGCAGAGTGACTATAGAAATAAGTTGGCAACCTCTCTCTCTCTGGTTACTGAGCAGATTGGTGCGCTTGAAGCGGTGAAACAATATCCTACAAGTAGCTGGGGTGAGGATGCCTTGAAGGCTCTTGACAATACTGCATTTACTGCAAAAACATGGGATTTCGGTCTGACTGACTTCGCTATCATGGGGCAGATGGAACGTATCAAGACAAAGATGGATAACAATATTCCTCTCTCTGGTTCTGATAAGATGCTCCTGAAGAGTAAACTTGGTGCGGATGCTGCTACGGCTCTCGAAGATGATAAGATGGGTAACGTCTATCGTTGGACGAAAATTGCAGGGCAGAGTCTCCCATTTATGGCTGACTTCTTCCTGACTGGCGGTTATGGTGGTATTACCAAGGGCATCAGTCGTGGAGCCTTGAAATTTGCTGCTAAACGTGGCATGGGCAAGGTGAGTGCTGCCATCTTGAAGAATACTGGTATCGTGGCTGGCGATGTTATCGGCTCGTATGCAATGGCTGGAACTGAGCAAGCGTTGAAGACTGGTGCTGACATCATGCAGCGACATCTTGGTAATCTGTATCAGGATGAGAAGGGTGATTATAAGTTTGGTACTTTCGATGAGAATGGAAATCTTCTGCATGAGGGTGGTGAGTCTATTGGTACTGCTCTCTATAAGGGTATGACCTCTGCTATGGTAGAGAACTATACAGAAAAACTTTTCGGTCACAACTATGGTATCAAGAAGGGTGCTGTCAACTTCATGGAGAAACATGGTATGAATGCTTCTGCTGAGTTCTTCAAGAATATCGGCAAGAGCGGATGGTATACCAATTCCAAGAAGTGGATGGAGAAGTTCGGTATCAATGGTTTCGCTGAGGAAGTGATGGAAGAGGAAATTGGTATTCCTCTTCATGCCCTGCTGGATGGTGAAGGAAAGGTGAGTGACATCCTTGATGCTAGACAACAACTCGACATCATCGGTGGTATGGCTATCTCTGTCGGTTCTATGTATGCGATGGGTGCTGGCTCCCGACCAGTAAAAGGTATCTACAATCGTGCTCAGTATTACCGATTCCGCAACAAGGTGAACGTGGCTGATATTGATGCACAGAACCTTATGGGCGATAACTGGGCAGACATCAAGGATAAGATTGACAATGCAACCAACGAGCAGATGGGTGGTGTGCTGGCTGATATTCTCAGACAGAGAGATACCATGACCAAGGAGCAGATTAATGCTGCTGTAAATTATGGTATCAACTTGATGAAGATGCGTGGCTACAATATTGCCAAGACTGCTGAAATGAATGCCAAGGAGATTACCAACGAGCCAACAACACCTGAGGAGCAGCATCAGGCAGATATTGACAATGCTTATTCTGAGGGGCATGATGCTGATGATGCAGACAAGCATGACATTCAGATTCAGCAGGAAGACCAGATGAAGACTCTTGCAGCAGCCTTGGGCATCTCTGAGCAGCAGCTATCTGCCATTAGTGACGAGGAACTGGAATCAATGACTGGGCAGGATGATAAACTTGACCAAGCTATCTATGACTACCAGTTGTCTTCTGCCCGATACCAAGGCGTGGTTGATGATGCACAAGATAAGGTTGACCTCGATGCACATCAGGCAGAACAGAGAGTTGATATGTACACAGACCAGAGTCGTGGTTCTGTCCGTAACGCTACAATCAAAGCATCAGGTGGCTTGGAAGACTATGGTGTGTACATTATTAGTGGTAACATTGCTACTCATGATGATGGCTCCATTGATGTGGGTAATAGCGATGATATGATTCTCTACTTTGACCCGACAACGAATAGTGTAGAACACGCTGATGCGTTGATGTTCACTGAACAGGGTGAAGAACTTCCTGCTGATGATGTGAAGGCTCAGGCGGTAGCTTATGCAAAAGAGAATGCTATCAAGGAAGTGGCTGGCATCATTGATGGAACCGTTGAAGTTGGCTCCCAGTTCAATGTGACTGATACTGATGGTACTGAACATACCTATGAGGTGTTGGCTGACTATGGTGATGGTACTGCTGCTATCTCTATAGATGGTAACGTGGTGGAGAATCCTTATTCGCTTGCAGACTTGCAGCAGATGAAAGACTTGGAAGACCAGAAGAGATTGGAAGCTGCCAAGGCTGAGCGTGAACAGATGGAGAAGGAACGTGAAGCCCAGCAGACTCAGAATATAGAAGAGACTCAACCTTCATTTGATTTCAATCAGATACTTAATGACAATGGAAACGTGGTGCTTGCTGATGTACTCGGCAAGGATGGTAATACAAAATATCCAAACTCCCAGTTGTTTCTTATCCGTGATTCTGGTGAAAAAGCTAAGGTGATGGAATTGACAAGTGATGGCTCTCTTATTCCTCATGCGGTCAATAAGAAAGATGTGAGAACTGCTACTACTATGACACTCGATGAGTATAAGCAAGCTTTTGCTGAATCCTCAATGGCAGAGGATAATAGTGGAGAGAATAGAGGTGAGATAGAGGTGGAGACTCCGACAATAGAGGGCGAGACTGCTGCTCCTGCTGATGAGACTGCTGCTCCTGAATCTGCTGATACTCCTGCAACAGAACAGACTCCTGCTGCTCCTGCCATTACCCTTGAAGATGGAACCATCGTGCCTATGCTGGAGGATGGCAATCCTGACTTCTCGAAGCTGACTGCCGCACAGACTGCTGAGCTATATGATACTCAGTTCGGTGAGGATGCAGATAGTATCGTATCTGGATATGTGTCTGATGCAAAGAAGGCACTCGACAAGGCTAGCAACATGACCGTGAAGGGTAAGACTTTCGTGGAACAGAAGGCTGCTAAGGATGCCAAGGAGAAGGCTATTGCTGATGCTCAGGCGGCTTATGACTCTGCTATCGCTATCCGTGATGCCTATAACGAGCGACAACTTGCCAAGGTGGAAGATACTGCTGAGGGCAGAAAGGAACTCATTGAGAAGGCTAGAAGAAAGTTCGCTCGCTTGAAGAGTGCGGTGAAGGATGATGCTGAGGCTGTATCACAACTCTATAGGGAAACCATTGGCTCTCTCCTTCATCGTCTGTATGATGGTACTGGCATTGATGTTACCGATACTACTCCGCTTACTGCTGAGGAGTATGTGGCTAGTAACCTCGGTGCTCACTCTCTCAATTATGAGGGTACAGAGACAAGCAAGGGTGTTAAGCAGGAAACTGGATTGAGCAGAGAAGACTTTGCCAAGACTCAGTTGCTCGCTGCTGATGGCAAGGGAACTACTATTGATGCGCTCGTTCATAGCTTGTGGGAGAATCGTCCATCTAACCTTGAATCACTAGACACTCAGGATATTCGCAACGCACTTATCGGTGTACTCAATAGCGGTTTCAAGGCATCGGAAGCAAGGAATTTTGTTGAAAATATTCGCATTGCTCAGGCAGAGAACATACTTGAAGAGCAGAAACGTGCTCAGGAGAATGCAGCCTATGCTGAGCAGCACAAGGCTGAGCAAGAGGCCGAGTTGAAGGCGAAGTCGGATGAAAAGGCTGAGTTGAAGGCGAAGTCAGAAGCGAAGTCGGATAATGAATTGGATAATGAATCTAATGATTTGTCTAATGAAACGGATAATGAGCAGAAAAATGACAATATAAATGATAATATAAATGTTCCTGAGGATGCTACAGATGAAGCTCCTTTAGGCGCACAGCGTGATGAATCTGACCTTCCTTTCTCTGCCAAGGAGAATGGCAAGCAGCAGACAACTGCCGAGCGTGCTGCTGACGTAGAGAAGAATAAGGTGGATGATATGAAGGTCGTTGACAATATCGTGGGCGAGAAGACTCGCAAGGCTTTCGAGAGACTGTCTAAGATGATGGGTGCTACCATTCAATGGCAGTACTCAGACAAGTTGGGTAATGGCTGGATTCAGGAGACTACGGATGCCGATGGCAACGTGCATCGTACTATCTTCATCACTCTTGACTCTTCTATCACGGAAGGTGCTCAGTTTATCTTCGGTCACGAAATGACCCACCAAATCAAGAATCTGAACCCTGCTGCATACAATGAGTTGACTCAGCTTGTGCTCGATACCTATGGCTCTGATGCCTTCGACAAGGCGGTAGATGATACCATGCAGAGATATTCTGATGCTGGATTCTCTGGACGTGCTAGAGATTACTATGCTGAGGAGGTTGTTGCTGATGCTGTAGGTGAAATGATTCGTGACCTCAACTTGGCTCACACTCTCGCGATGAAGATGTCTCATCCTCTGCTTGCTGCTATCCATGAGATATTGCAGAAGATTAAGTTGGCATTCTTTGGTACTGAGTATAGCAATGTGACCAAGAACATCATCCGTTCCATCGAACAAGCCTATGTGAAGACTGCCAATGGTCAGGTGACAAACTCTGAGACTGGCGAAGATGTTTCATTCTCTCTACGTCAAAAGCCTGAACCTAAGAAGAAGGGTATCGGCTACAAGGTGTTTGTGCTAAAGGATGGCAAACTCTATCCACCAATGGTAGCGAACCCTGATGGTGCTGCTACTCCGGTTGGTGTATGGCTTGATGCTGATGCGGCTCCTATTGCAGGAGAAAGCAAGACTGGCAGACCTCAGGTTAAGCAGGGCGGCAAGGGAACACAAGGCGGTAGCGGTAAGCTAGCCTATAGACCAGGCTGGCATCTTGGTATAGTGCCTTACGCTATTCAGTTCAACCGCAAGGATGCTGAGGGCAACAAGACTCTCTTCCCTAAGAATTTCGTTTTCGCTGAGGTGGAGTATGCTGCTGATGTTGATTATCAGGAGGAAGCTCGCCAAGAGGGTATCAATCCATCGGGCAAGTATCAGCATTCATTGGCTGGCTTGAAACATCTGCCTACTGATGGCTATTATATGTATCGTACCAACCCGAACCCTGAGACTGACCCTTGGGTGATTACTGGTGCGATGAAGGTGAACCGTATCTTGACCAGAGCAGAGCAAGCGGAACTTGTGAAGAATGCTGGTCGTGAACCTCAGCAGATTCAGGAGGGCGATATTGTTACTGATGATGTCGTGAACAGCATCAATCAGGAGATAGCTGATGCTCCTAAGTTCTCGTTGAAGAAGGTAAACGATGCTTTCAAACAGCATCGAAAAGGTGGTGTCGTATTAGAGGTTAATCAGATTACTTCTCTCTATCCAAAGGAAGAAAAAGGTATCATAAATTGGGTAAATACAGGTAGAATAAGCAATGTTGACAAAGAAAAAGCCCTCCACTTTATCGAGGCACTCCAGCCCCATGCTGGAACCTCAATAACAGATGAAGAGCTTAAATCTGCTGCAAATATAATCAATTCTTTTGAAACTACCAAGGAAAATGGCGAAAAGTTTTCATTGAAGGATGAAAAAATCAAAAGTGTTGCCGAAAAGTTTGGGGTAAATGAGGATGATGTTGCTATGTATGCGAATGCAGTTGAACGAGGTTCTACTGCTGATGCAGCACGTGCCAGAGCAAACATCAAACGATATTTGTTGCAGGCAAATGAAGACAAGATTTCCTCATTTAAGGAACTTATGAAGTACACCGTGCCAGTAAATGAAGCCTTGAAAGAGAACTTTGGTGACCTTGATGCAATGATTGAGGAACGAAGAAAGCAGGTGGAGGCGCAACGTAATGCTATGGAAGCTGCAAGAAAAAGAGCGCAGGAAGAGGAAGAGAAGAGACAGAAACATCTGGATGAACTCTCTCTGATTCCAACTGATGAACTTGATAAGCGTTATATGGATGCCATTGCTAATAATGATGAATCAACGGCAAGGGAAATGCTTGATGAATCAGCTAGACGCAAGGGCTATGGTGATGCTGATAGCGATTACCAAGGTCAGGGAGCGTGGGCTGCTCCATCAAATCCTCAATATGAGTCTGATGAGGCAAGAAGAGCCGACATAGAAAACTCTCCTGATGTAAACTTGGAAGATATTGCATTAGGCTATAGCTTGCAGCCTGATGATTATTTCGACAATCCAAGAGCGTATATGAACAATACTGCTTATGGATTGGAGTCTGCTCTTGTTATAAAGAATGCACTTGATGCCATTAAGAATGGCGAGAAAGATGTTAAGGTTAAGGTTTATCGTGCCGTTCCTACTTCTGTAAAGGAAGGAAAGTTGCGTAATGGTGACTGGGTTACTCCTTCAAAGAAGTATGCTGAAATGCACGGTGACAATAGATTGGAAGGAAAATATCGTATCATTGAAGACGAGGTTCCTGCAAATCAATTATGGTGGGATGGCAATGATGCTAATGAGTTCGGCTTTGATGATGGCAAGGAATACCGATATAAGAATGCCAAGAATAATCGTAAGTTGAATGACCTCATTACTTATGATAATAAGGGCAATGTGATTCCTCCTTCAAAGCGTTTCAATTCTCGCAAGAATGACATTCGTTTCTCTCTCGCTGGTGAGCGTGGTGCGGCTGCTGCTGACAAGGCAGAGGAGCGTACTTTCCGTATGGATAACCTCTCTGTGGCTCGCAAGATGGAAGAAGAGAAGAAAGATGCCAAGGCTATCAAGATGGCTACTGGCTGGGAGCGTGGTGCTGATGGCAAGTGGAGATACGAAATTCCTGATGCCAAGATAAAAGACACAATGAATGTAGGCGGTGGACAAATCGTTAAGCGTTACGAGGATGATATGCTCTGGAATGGCGGCAAACTATCTGATGTGATTGATGCACCTGAATTATTTAAGGCTTATCCTCAGTTGAAGGGTGTTCGTATTGATACTGATGCCATTATGAACGATATGCCTTCACATGGTGAATATGATTCAAAAACCAACACCATAACCATTCATGCTGATGAGTTGAAATATATGAATGACATATTGAATCACGAGATTCAGCATGCTATTCAAGATATAGAGGGCTTTGCCAAGGGCGGTAGTCCTAGATTGGTTAGAGGTGAAGTCAAGAAGAGGTTCGATGAGGTCACCAAACAGATTAAGCAGCTACGTGCAGAAGGTAAGGAAGATGAGGCGAAGGCTCTCATAGAGAAGAACAGAGGTCTGTATAATGCCTACACAAAGAATGATGATTTCAATAGCTACAAGTCGCTTGCTGGCGAAGTGGAAGCAAGAAATGTGCAGGAAAGAATGAATATGACTCCTGAGGAAAGAAGAAAAACTCTCGCAGAATCTACTGAGGACGTGGCTCGCAAAGACCAGATTTTCTTGGGTGTTGGCGATGTGTCCTTCTCTCTCCGTGATATGGCTGACGGAAAGGAGAGTGGGGCGGCTGATATGGCTGAGGATTTGAAGAGTCTGAACATTCCTGATGAGGTGGATGATGCTATCAAGACTGCTATTGAGGATATGCCGAGCGGCTGGAAGATGGCTAACAAGAAGATGATTCATATTGCTCAGGCTCTGGGCGAGAATCGCAAGGCAGAGATTGCTGGCGAGGAACCTAAATTCTACCTGAAGGATGGCACTCTCATTAAGGCTGGAACATACTTTAGCGGTGGCGGTCTTGTTGAGGAAGGCTTGAAGGGTATCATCGACCCAGTGGTGGCAGTGGAGTATGATGAGAAGATAAGCGGCGTATATCGCAACAATTTCGGGCAGCACATCGTTACTGCTGATGTTCGTGATGTTGACCCTAAGGAGTTGGTTAAGCAGATAGATGGCGAGGTGGAGTACTTCCATGCCAGCCCAGTCTGCAAGAACTACTCTCAGGCAAAGAGTAACCATGCTGAGGTGGAACTTGACAAGGAGACTGCTGCTAGTACTGCCGAGTTTATCAATGCTATTAAGCCAAAGGTTGTGACCATTGAGAACGTGAAGGGATATAAGGATTCCGAAGCGATGAAGACTATCACCGATGCTCTGGATGCCAACGGCTATACTTGGGATGCAGATGTGTATAATGCTGCTGACTATGGCGGCTACACAAACCGAGAGAGATTGATTGTCCGTGCGGTTCGTGATGGTAAACTTCCTGCCAAGCCTGAGAAGATGGCACGCAAGAGCGGATGGTATGAAGCTGTGGCTGATATTATCCCGACCTTGACAGAGAAGAAGAATGGTGTGGCTCCTTGGATGGATATTCGCTTGAAGGCTGATGGCATTGACTGGAGAAACATTGACAAGCCATTGTATGTGATGGGTAGTGCCTATGCTGACGGCAAGGTTCCTCATGCCTTCGCTGATGAACTGCTGCCAACACTCAGAACGAAGAGTGGTGATGTGATTGTGATGCCTGATGGTAAGGTATATCGTGCCATGGGAAGAGTGCTCGCAAGAGTATCAGGAGTGAGCGATGATTACAAGATGCCATTCTCCGAGAACCTGAGCCATATCATCATCGGCAACGGAATCCCTACCCAGTTGACGGAACATGTGATTGCTCCTCTGCTTACTGGCTCTGACCCTAAGTTTAGCATCCGTACCTATCATGGTACTGGTGCTAGCTTTGACAAGTTCGATTTCAGCCACATGGGTGAAGGCGAAGGTTCACAAGCATTTGGATGGGGTGGTTATGTTACTAACTCTAAGGATATTGCTGAGGACTACACAAGACGTGCCAAGATAAGGAAAGATAATGGAGGTTTTGAATTTGTGACAGATATGTCTGCCAATAACAAAGATATGGTAAGACAATATATCTATAAATATAAAGATGTAAACAAGGGATTGGATGCTATGAGAAAAGACCTTTCTTCTGCTCTAGAAATGTTCCCTGATGATGATGATTTAAAGGAACTTAGCAATATTCTTGCAAAGAAGAATGAGGAAATAGCTGTTCCTGATAATATTGCTTACCTTTATGATGTGGATATTCCTGATGATAATGGAGATTATCTTGATTGGGATGCTCCTTTGACAGATAAACAGAAGAATACAATCATTAAAGAATTAAGGCGATTAAAAATAGATTTTGCCGACTTTAAAAAGCGTGGTTTTTCTTTTGATGGTTCATTTGGCGGTAATGCCTATGATTTTCTAATGTATGCTTTAAGAAAAACTAAGAAGTGGAAAGATGTAAATGCTAGTCGTGCAGTTAGTAAGTTCCTGTCTTCTATTGGCTTCACTGGTATCAAGTATAAGGCTGGTACTATATTTGGCGGTGCAAAGGAAGGCGATTACAACTACGTGATATTCGATGAGAACAATGCCAATATCGTGGGTAATACCCGATTCTCCTTGCGCTATGACCAGTTTGAGCATGACCTGAACCAGTGGAAGAAGGATAATAATCTGCCTAAGGATGCACAGCGACCAACCATCCCACAACGTAACGCTGGCGAGAGTGCCGTTGACTTCCTGAAGAGAGTGGATGAGTACCGCAAGCAGATGGCTATTTGGAAGACTGCTCCAACCTACGAGCAGCATCTTCTGAGTGATGATACTGCCCTTGGAGAGTTCAACCGAGAGTTGCAGCGTGGTTCTGTTCTGAAACGTATCGCCTTCCAAGATAGTATGCTGGCTATCCGTAAGGCTCAGGAAGCTATCATGAAGGAAGTGGGTGTTGACCGCCTGAACATGGCTGAGGATGCCTATACTGCCGAGAACAGAAGTCACGGCAAGGGTAAGAACGAGTTTGAGGAGTACAACAACGAGTTCTTGCAGCCACTTAGAAAGGCTTATCATCAGATGAAGAAGGTACTGGGTGATAGCTATGATAATGTACGTATCTACATGATGGCTAAGCATGGCTTGGAGCGTGATGCTCAGATGGCATTCAAGAAGTCACTGGATGCTGACTATGAGGACGTGGCTCAGAGGAGTGCGGCATACAAGGCTTACAAGGGCGATATGAACCGTATCATTAATGATAGCGACCTAGAGTTTGGCAGAGTAGACTTCACTACTTGGAGACAGAGAGACAATGCACTTAGGGTGAAATATTCTCCATCATATATGGACTATCGTTATGATGAGAATGGTATCGCCTACGATTACTCAGGCTTGTCTGCTATCTTTGACGGCTCAGACTTTGAGGAAACTGCCTACAAACTGGTAAAGGATATTGAGAGTAAGTATGTAACCGAGACTCACAATCTATGGGATGCAACGAATGCGGCTACCAAGAAGATTCTCCGTGATGGCTATAAGGCTGGCATGATGAGCAAAGATACTTATCAGTATGTGCGAGATATGTATAGCCATTATATTCCTCTTCGTGGCTGGGATGGCACTACTGCCGACCAAGTATGGGACTATATCGGTGGCGGCAAGGGTGCTTTCAATCAGACCTTGAAGAAGGCACATGGACGAACCTCTATCGCTGATGACCCTATCGCATACATCGAGAATATGGCAGAGAGCGGAATCCTGCTCAACAACAAGAACTGGGTGAAACAACACCTGATGCTCTTGGCTCAGAATCATCCAACTTCCCTGCTGACCCTGAGCAAGGCTTGGTATGTGAAGAGTACGGATGCCAACGGCAACGAGGAGTGGATTCCTGCTACACCGCAGATTAGTTCTCAGATGAATAGTAATCAGGTGAAGGCTGCCATTGATGCTTTCGAGAAGAAGATGGAGCAGATGGCTCAGGCTGGTGATGCTACTCAGAAGAGAGACGGATTGAACATAGCCTATCCTCAGACTCACAGCGAGGAGAGAGAGCATGAGGTAAGAGTGATGAAGGATGGCGAGGAGTACGTTATCTATGTGAATGGTGACCCTCAGTTGGCTCAGGCGATGAACAATACCAGAGCACACCGAGTGAGTGAAGGAATCAAAAATAGTATCAGTAAGAGGGTTATTGCTGTTGTTGGTAGAAAGATGGCTGCTGCCTATACCAGTCTTTCACCTCTCTTCATCCCTTCCAACTACTTCCGAGACCTGACCATGACGCTGGCATCTACAGCTATCCGTGAGGATGCAAAGTACAACTATCTGCTCAGAAAGAATCTTGCTACCTCTTGGAATCTCGGATTCATGCTGAGAGATTTTCAGAACGGAAAGTTGAGAGATAAGGTAAACAACGGAAACGCTACACCAAAGGAACAGATGTTCTATGACTTCATGATGAATGGTGGTGAAACTGGCTTTGTCTCTTCGCTTGACGTGGAAGACTTGAAGAAGAAATTCAAGAACGACTTGAAGGATTTGGATAGATGGAAGGCGAACCCAGTAAAGGTTGGTCACACAATCATGGATAGTATCGAGTTCCTGAACAGAATGATTGAGGATAGTAACCGCTTTGCAGTCTACATGACCTCTATTCAGTATGGACGTTCCATTGATGAGGCGGTGAATGATGCCAAGGACGTGACCCTGAACTTCAACCGCAAGGGTACTGGAGAACATAGCTGGCAGACTATTAGAAATCTCTATCTCTTCATCAACCCAGCAGTACAGAGTTTGCAGACCTTGGGTGCGCTTGCCAAGCATCATCCTTTCAAGTTCACGGCTGTTACTGCATCGTGGTTGGCGAGTGGTGTACTCGTACCTATTGTTAATGTCGCTCTAATGCAGTTGGGTGCTGCCTTTTTGGGTGGCGATGGTGATGATGATAAGGATTGGTACAAAGATATATCTAAGAAGTACTGGCAGTTCTCCAAGTGGGATAGACGAAACAACTTTATTATGTGGGTTCCTACTACCCATGAGTTCGTGAAGATTCCTCTTGCTCAGGAGTTCCGTGCTTTCTATGGCTTGGGAGATATGATTGCATCCAAGATGATGGGTGGCGAGTTGGCTGAGGAGAGTTGGGAAGACTATGGTTGGGATTTGGTTGGTCAGGTTGTGGATATGCTTCCGCTTGACCCTACTGGATATGATGGCAATATTGCTGTCAGTCTGATGCCGAATGCTATTCGCCCAGTCTTTGAGTTGGCTTTCAATGTTGACTTCACTGGCAAGCCATTATTCAAGGACACAGAGTACAACAAGTATGACCCTAACTTTACCAAGGCATACGTGGGCACTCCTGATTGGTTGGTTCGTGCATCAAGGATGATGAATTCAATCGGAAACGACTATCCTAATGTGCAGCAGAACAAATGGGATGCTTTGGGTAACCCAAGATACAATCTGAATAACCCTGCTGTGGTTGACCATGTTTTGTCTTCTTACCTCGGTGGTGCTTACACCATGGGCAGTCAGGTGCTCGGTTTGCTTACCAAGTCGCTCAATGACCGGAAGGAAATCAAGGTGGCTGATATTCCATTATTCAGTAAGTTCGTCAGCAATCCTGATGATAGACCGGTTACTAAGAAACAAGGTGATGAGTTCTGGAATATGAAGGAGAACCACGACCGTGCAGCCAATACCCTGAGCAAGTTGAAGAAACAAGCTAAGGTGGATGGCGATTACTCAATGCTGGAGCGGTTCTACGGCTCAGAGGAGTATAAGAAGTACAAGCAGGATGATGTGAAGGTGAAGAAGTATGAGGAAGACAAGAAGAAGGAACGTGCTGAGGAGAGTGGGGAGGAGTATAGACCTCACAAGTTGAATGCCGAGGATATATACAAGGCTCATGCTACTCCGAAGGATGATTTCGAGGACTTGAAGCTGAAACAACTCTACACCAAACTGAACGGATTCAAGACTTCCTATGACCTCTTGGTTGATACGGCTCCTAGTCAGAGCGATGGCTACTACAACAACAACAAGGCTGCCATTGATGCCATTGACGAGATTTCCCTTGACAAGCAGGAGATTTCCGAGTTGAAGAAAGGTTTCTTGGATGATGGCAAGGATGCCTACAACGCTGAGGACATGAAGCAGATTCGTGACCTGAGAAAGAAGATTCTTTCCGTGCTGGAGAAGGCTAACAAGGTAGTTGTGGCTAACCAGAAGGCAAAGGCTAAGAAGTAATACATATATGACTATCCCCTGAAAGTGCTATGCTTTCGGGGGATAATTGCTTTCAATCTGAAACTTTTTACCCCTTTTCCTTGTGTGAATCTGATGGCAGCATCATCAACACAATAGGTCATGAGCTTCTTCATGTTGTAGCGCATATTTGTGAGCAGGACGGAATTGATATGATGAGAGAAGAACCATGCTATATAATGGGTAGTTTATGCGAGAAGTTCTTCAAGGTGTATGATTAATGTTGTTGCTTCTATTTGCTGCATAAGAAAAGGGTGAATCTTTCGACTCACCCTTCTTCTTTTATCTTTATGTTTACTCACCAAACTTTGGCTCCTCATACACCAAGTTATGCTCGTCTACGTAAGCCTTTGCTTCTGAGTATATGTCAAACTCTACTGCGGTGGCATTCACCGATGGGAATACCTCAGCATTGTCACCTTCCTCTGTCAGAGGGAACACCATTTTGGTTCCCTCATGTACTACCTTATACTTCTTTGTTAACTTATTCATATCTTGATTTATTTTATAACTGATTATAATTTATCCTACATTTTATTGTGCATCATTTATCCAAATTGTAAAGCCCTTATCTTGGAGAGCAGCAACTGCTTCATCAGATGCTGATGTGCGATTGCCTCTTAAAATAAAGGGAATAGACGTATTTGTATTCTGGCAATTTGCTTGATTGATGAGCATAGCATCAATATCATCGCCAAAGTCTGCACCTCCACTGAATACACATATCTTTGCTGAACTAGGTCTAGTTCCCTTCCATGAAAACTTGTTAGGTCTACTTGTAACATCAACATATGATATAGTAGGACTCAATTTACTCAAGTCACCATAAATCTGTGATACTGCATATCCTGCCCATATTGTGTTTAATTTAGAGAAGTTTGAATTAAATACAGACAAGTCTCCACTGGCATACATAGGTAATGAAACTTCGAGAGTGAGGTCTGTAAACTTGGCAAACTCACTGAGGTCACAAGTAATGCTATCTCCTGACAATTTCAAATATTTAATGGATGTTTGCAAGCCTATGTCTGACAATTTACCAACAAGGTCTGGGCAGCTTTCACATTGGAAGGTATTGATGTATGCATTCTTTAAGTTGGCAGCATCACCCTTCAACAAGCCATTGCATTGATAGAAACCACCATTTGGCTTCTTGTACTTCAAGTACTCTGTATCAATGGTACACTTTTTGTCGTCTTTACACGATATATTGATAATGCCATACTTGTTAGTCAATATCAACTTTGAACCAGCACTACATGTGAAACTTTCAGAGTTATTCTTTGTTGTACCAAGATTATTACCTGCATTATCGGTAAAGTAGCCATTAAGCACTCTACCGTCATGCACTTCATTAAAAGTGATTGTTGTCTTGTCTATAAAATCAACAACAAATTCCCCTAATTTTAAGAGAGTTTGGTCAGATACAACTCCCTTTAATTTTGTAATTAAGCACTTTCCCATATTAATATTTATTTATATGAATAATAATTATCTAAAAATGCAATTCTCTTTACAAGCCAGTTATACACACGCTGTGGAGAATTATAGAATCCAAACACTTTAGGTGCTTTGTCATACGTTCCTGATAATGGAGGAACACCTGTTACGGTTTCCTTCGCCCTAAAAGTCATACCTAGATAAGAGCAAAGATTTCCTTCATTATACTCCGTTATCTCTGAATATGCAGCTTGCGTTGCATTTACATCAGCAAGTTCCCACTGGCTATTTAACTTGCTATCTCTATATGAAGGAGTTTCATTATAGATTTCAAATTCTTTTTTTAAATTGTCATACCCTACAGAAGCAAGCCACTTATTTAGCAATCCAACAATATTGTTTGCATCAAATATCTTCAAATCTCTCAATTCTTTGTATCTGGCAGACAATTCTTCTTTATATACTTTCATAAAAGAGTACAATCCTGTATCTAATGCGTTTATTGTATCAGAATGAGGAATTGTTGCTGTTCCATTCCAGTGATTGCCAAAGATTGAATCCATGTCGTAAGCATTTGGACACCATTTCTTGCCGTTTAGGGTAAGCCAAATCCAGTTTTTTCTTAATCCGTCATGATGGAAGGTAACTTGTGTCAGCAGCATGTAGTCTATTGTTGGATTGATAAGGAGATACTTAGCATAAGTCTCTTTTGTGTCTGACGCTTTTACTGCTGCACCTAGACCTGATAAGTTCTGAATATATGACTTTACGGTCTTACTCAGTTTATCAGTATTAGATAATTCTTTCGGATTGTCTCCATCATATTTATTGCCATTAATGTCAATAAGAGACTTTGGATTTCTCACCTCAAAAGCTCCCCAATTTATAGTACCCCCAAACAAAGTGTCTGCGGCAATTTCACCATCGAGAATTATATTTTCTGCTGTTTTTTTATTGCAATTATAAACTTCCTTTGACTTCTTTAAGTTCCATGTATAGATACCCATATAAGTTTCCTCTTCTGTTTTAGAGTTAACCCATGTGATGATGATAGGAAATCCATCAGGATGGCATTTTGCACCATTAAAGAAGTCTTTCTTTACGTCCCCATAACCTTCTATATCACTATTATTTGAATAACTATACTCATACGGGTATTGCTGTCCTAGAGGACGTGATTTATACACTTGCTCCATCAGCCAGTAACCAACAATACACTGACCTCTGAAAGCGTCAATATAGTACTTCTTCAAATGGAAGCTATCTTGTGTAGGAAAATCCCCAAACTTAATCTCGCTGTCATCATTAATATCAATAGCAATATTCTTTACATCGTATGACATAGAAGAACTGCCTTGTGCATTTAAGATAAATGGTTTTTTGAAATAATTTCCATCCTTATCATTATACTCAATCTCAGCTTCTATATCATCCTGCTTCGTTATAGGTAACTTAGGAGCATAGATTCTTACTTGTGCGGCAATTCTAGGAATAGGAAGTTCTATATGGCTATCCTTGCTGAAATCAGATGGATTTTCCATTTTGATACCAGCAGACTTGAAGGCTTCATTAATCTCTTTAGCTGCTTCATCAGATAGTTCCAAGTGATTAGCTAAAATCTTATGTTCATGACGAGTACCTTCTGAATCTCTATAGCCAAGAACCTTATTTTCTGCATCTGTTGTAATTTCTGTTCTTCCCTCTGGGTCTTCAATGTGCTCAAATTCTGTTGGAATAGTCTCAGACTTTACCTTATAGAGATAATGGCTACCATCAGGAGCAGTATATCCAATTACCTTACCATCTGAATCAGTTTCAACAGAAAGATATTCATCATTCTCTATTGTTGAAAGATGTGCAGTACGTTCTTTTATGTCTGCTACATCAACAATAGCATTATCAATAAAGATACTAATGTCAATACCACCAACAACCATGTGACCATCATCAGCACGGAAACCACCAAGAACCTTGTTCTCTGCATCTACTACTGCGATGATATACTCATCATTAGAAATATAGAAAAAACTGTCTGCAACATCAAGGTTTATCAATCCCTTACCATCTTCCTTAGGCTGGAAAGTTTTAAGAGTTTCATCAATACTTGAAAGAGCTTCCTTGATAGCCTTAATATCATCAAGCCACTGAGCCTTTGCAGCCCAACAAGTACCATCTTGCTGAATACCAAGAAGAGGATAATTAGCTGCATCAAGAATAACCCAAAGGAACTCTTCATTCTGCTCAACGTGATACATTTCATTCAGAGGATAATAAGGCTTGCCAGTTGCTCTGTAGAAACCAAACAGAACCTTATCATCTGAATCCACTATAGCTTTAAGGAACTCCTCGTTTTCGATTACTCTAAAGTACTCCTTTACTTCATCTTCAATTAGAGACTTGCCTTCTTCTTTATCTACCTTTGTGTCTTGAAGATTCTTGATGTCTTCTCCTAACTTGGTGCTGATATTATTGAGATTTGCAAGGATGCTTGTCAGAGTCTGAGTATTATCAATACTAGCAAAGAAGTTCTTCAACTCCTTCAATGTGTCAATAGCACTTGTAGTATCATCATCACCCAAGATAGTGGTAATCTTATCAGCCAATAGATTTACTTGTGACTGCAATCTGTCCTCTACTGCACTTGTCTTACTAAATACTGGAGTACCATCCCACTGAAAACCGAAGAGAAGTTTGTCTTCTGCATCCACCTTGGCAAAGATGAACTCTTCATTCTGAATGTAGCGGAAAGGAGTTTCTACTACCGCTTCTTCCTCATCCTTGATAGCTGTTTTGTCTACAACCTCATCCACTGCACTTTGGATATTGATTGCGGTAAGTTTTGACTTCTCATTATTATAAGTAACAGCAGTAGCCTGACTTGCACCACCAGTAGCAGCAATATCCTTGATGGTTTCTTCCATCTGAGTACTGCGAGTCTGCAACAATGAAATGTCTTCATCGTTGGCGGTGATTTGCTGCTGCTTATCATCAATCTGTGACTGCTTATCATCTAGCTGGCTCTGATGGTCTTTCAGTGTATCATCGACGTTCTGAATGGTTTCTACCAAATCCTCAGGAAGACCAGTAGCTGCACTAATAGTCTGACGAAGCTCTGGGTCTAATTTCTCTATACCGATGGTGTTGTCTTTCAACTTGTCTTTGGTGATGGAGTTCTCTGCCAACTTCTCATTGGTGATACTTCCGTCTTCCAGCTTCTCGTTGCTGACAGAACCATCTTGGAGATTGGTGTTGCCAACAGAATCAGCAGCCATCTTTTCGTTTGTGATAGCACCATCCTCGATTTGCTGAGTCGTTAACTCATCGGTGACATTGACCTTCTTGTCGAGCGATTCCTTTACGGATTCTCCCGATTCCTCGTCTTTGACGTACTTTGAATATGTCAGAGTCTGGTCTTTGCGCCCACTGATGAGGATGCTGTTGTATTTTTCCTTTTCTGCCATATTATTCTTTTAGTTTAATTTGATATTCGTTATCATCACCAGCTACAAGTTCGTCTGACCAATAATAGTAGAGGTCACCTAACTTTGTGGTGTTCATGGAAGTCTCGAAACCACATTGGTTGAATATGAGCGGCTGGCGGCTTGCAAACCAGATGTATGGTTTCTCTTCCGTGGTTTCAATGGTAAGAGTCTGACCAACAAGAGTGCCTTCCATAAGCGTAAGGTCTTCCATGTTCAACTCGCTCATATTCTTGGCTGATGATGCACCATAATAGCTTGCCTTGACGGTTCCGCTTGCAGTGATGGTGACATATCCTGATACGGCTGGGATAAAGACCTTGTGGGTGTTGCTGTTGTAATATTCAGCAGTAACGTCTTTGCCGTCCATGATAACCTTTACCTGACCGATGCTGAAACCTTCTATAGGCATGAACTGAGCTTCCAGTTTCTTTCCGTTGCTGATTGTTCCGTTAATTACGAAGTTCTCCTGACTATCCACCATTTGGGTTTCACCATTGATGGTGTAGCTGAATTTAGCGTTATCAACGATGAATGATATAGGGCAAGTAGACTGATTCTCGGTCACAATGTAGTAGCGAAGGTTGAATAAGCCAGTATGCTCACCTTCCGTGATACCGATAGGAACATTACTCATAGAGTTGTGTTCTACGATTCTCAGAAGGTTGCGCTCGATGCTGACCATTTCGCTGCCCTCATACTTCCATGATACCCTGACGTTATAGTTTCCGTAATCAAGGGTGGAAGGAATGTCGCATATCAGTACGTTGCCTTGGATTCCTGCTACTTGTACTGGAACAGAAATTGTATTGCAGAAACAGCCCGACAACTCAACTCTGATGTCGGTAGCCAGATTCATATCGAAGTCAACGAGTCGCTGGAACTCTTTCGATACGTCCATCTTCCGCACCAAGATGTGGAGTTTGAAACTATTTCCTTGTACTATTTTATAAATCATATTTGGTACACATTATTAATAATAGGCAAAGATAGGCAGAATTTTCTACACCTATCTTTTATCCGTTTATTTAGGGCAGAAAAATTTTAGATTAAGCCCTTCCATCTGAGAAATTTGCGCTTGCGGCAGCGCTTTCCTTTCTCACTATTGCAGTTGGTATGGTAGACACAATCCTTGAAGAGGTCTCTGACCTTCATGTCGTTGTCTACCAGTTTGGTCTTCTTGAATGCCTCGAAGAGTGAGCGGTTCATAATCATGAGGTTGCCCTTCTGCGTAGGAAGGACGTAGAAGATTTCACCATTGTTCTTCTTAGATGCGTAGTCTGCCTTAGCCGTAGCTTGGCGGTACATGATTTCGCACTTGATGCGCTTGAAAATCTTTGTTACTTTCATAATCGTAATTATTAATTGTTTGAAACTATATGATGGTTGCTGCCGAAACAGAAATCTTTCTTCTCATTACTCTTGCCTGATTGGAAATCATCTTAGGCATTTCCATTTCGTTGAAACAGATGTGGAGTCCGATGGCTCTGGTCATGAGCAAATCATCGTGCTTTCCGTCTGCTGCCTCGTATACGGTTCCGTTCTTCTCGTAGGTGAGATATTCATCTAAGCATCTATCGTCTCGCTCTACATAGAGTTGTTCACGGATAGTCTGAACCAATACTGAGATAACCATTGGCTTGGTTGCCACGTTGGTATGGAATCCGTACTTCACTGGAACCTTATTCTTGATGTCTGATTCGCTCTGCTTGCGTGCATAGAGATTGTCGTATACGTCCTTGATTTGATTCAGGATGAACTCAGACTGGTCACCACCTTCTAAGATGTGCTCCTTGTCTTTCGTTTCCAAGGTGTTGGATTCAATCACCAACAGAGCATCGTTGTAGTATTTGGCTATCTGAGCCGCCTTCCATGCCAGCAAGTCCATATCAATGTGCCCATACCATTGGGCTACCACATACGGCTTGCCACCTTCCATCATCCAATAGCGGTCGAAGACACAGATAACAGACCAGTCGGCATTCTTACTACGTCCACCAATATCCACTACGACCAGATAGCGGTTTATCACCTTGCAATCATCAAAGGTCTCAGGCTTGCTCCATATCCACAACTGCCCCTGCTTGTCTTCACAGAATCGGACATTCTGCATACACTTCTTGCCCTTGTAGCCATCACCATAAACATCACCGATAAATTTAGGTGCTCGGCATCCCTTGCGGAACTTGTCAACCTTGTCTTCGGCAAACACCTTGGCTCCTGAATGCTTGAATGCTTCAATATCATCGGTAGGGTAGCCAGCAGCCATATCGGCATGGTCGGTGAATTTCCTGCGCTCGGCAATATACCAGTTGATGGCTTCGAGTGGAGCACCAAGCGTCCATAACTTCCAAAGATAGGTACATGGCTCCTCTCGGTCGGACATCGTATTGGTATTGTTGCGGTTCTCGTATAGCCATTTGGCAAACTCCTCTTTCTGTTTCTTGTTTTCAAATTCAAGATGATACATATCGTATATCTCGTACCAAGGAACAAAGAATGGTTCAAACTGAGATTGTCCCTTTTTGGCGGCAAGCCATTCCTTGTGGAAGAAGTTGCCAGTACCATTGGCTGTGGATTCATAGGCAATCATCGTGTATGGTCGGTACAAGATACCATTAGTAGCATTCTGTACTACCTCCTCAGGAGATTTACCATCTGTCTTTTTCCACAATCCCACCTCAGAAAGGTGAACCAAGTTGTAGTCTTCACCATTGGCTGATAGTGGTCGTTCCATTGAACCCACCTTAATCTTGCAGAATCGCTGAGGAACCTTTTTTACGTTGCCTGATGTTCCTACTCCAATAAACTTCGGTTCATTCTCAGAGAATGCTTCTCCCATTTCGTAGAGGAACTTGGTCGGGAAGTTTTTCAGAGCTTCCTCGAACATACCTCGGATGGTCTCTGCTGTGTCCTTCACCTGAGCCACGATGAGCGAGTTGAGACCCTTCTGCCACATGAGTTGCAGCCAGAGGAAGTACATCTGAATAACCGTAGAACCTCCCCATTGTCGGGCTTTCAGCAGGATGAGACGGATAGGGCGATTTTTCTTTCTTCGCTCCTCCAGCCACCTGAGCAGTCTGCGCTGCGGTCTTCTTAGCACAAAGCGGAAGGGGAGACCTCCACCTTTCGGTTTGATATAGATGAATGTGGCAAAGAAGAAGAAAGGGTCGTGTTTCATCCTGATGCGAGTGAACTGCTCCACCAGTTGCTCAATCTCTTCTTCTAGGTCGTATGGTTCGTCTATATCCTTGTGCAGTTCCTCGATTACAGCCTTGCAACTACCAAACTCGATGAGCATCTTGACGAGCGGAATCTTCTTCATGGAAACTGGAAGCTGCTGTCTCTGTATCGGGAAGTCTGGAAGGAAAAGCAGGAATCGCTTATCTCCACAACCTTCACCCTTGATAGGATTGAAGGGCGTGTTGATTTCCTTGATGCGTTTCTCGTTCTCCTTCAGGATGCCCAATACGTGTTTGTCTACAGCATCAGTCAGTTTGGCGGTTACTTGTCTTGGCATAGCGGTGCATTTAAATATCCCCACAACAGACCAAGTACATAGCAATAGATGTGGACTCCAACTGCCATGCAAGGGAAGAAGATTCCAACACAGATATATAGGAGAATGGTGAGATTGTATCTTACCTTATTCTCCACGTATGGGGCGATAAAGCCCATGTAAGCATAGATAAAGCCGCTTAGACCGATGATTGGTAGGGATGAGGTGAAGGGATAGCTGATGGCTATAAGATAGAATGCCACCAAGTGACCGATGCCACAAGGGATGGCTCGGTAGCATTGATGGAAAACATAAAGGTTGATGGCAGCATGAAAGATGTTCTGATGAAAGAAAGGGTAGCTTAGTCGGTTCAGAATAGAACAATCGTCAAAGAGACCCATGCCATCATATCCAAGAAAAGTGATACACATTATTATAATGTACCCAGCATAAAGCGCAATCTTCTCTTTCGTCTCTCGTAGCATCTTTGCTTCTCCTCCTTTCTCACCCTGCTAAGAATTACGTGTATGCTTTGAGGAGTCAAATAGAAACTGGGTGCTTTTTCAGCACATACACGTTTGATAATATCCATATTACTGAGATATGGCTCATTACTCTTATGAATCTGGAATCGTCTGAAAATCTCCTGATACATTTCCTTTCGGGTAGGAATCATGTTATCAAGAGGTTTTCCTTTCAGTAAGTCTAATATGACTATATAAGCACGGTCTTCTGAAACCCAAAATCTTCTGCTCGGAGATTGGGCTAGCTTTTCCTCAATCTCTGAGAGTCTGATATTGTCTCTTACATTAATAATTTCTTTGTAAGCCCTCAATAAATCAGCATCACGTTCCTCTATAAAATAGCATCGTGAATCCTTATATTTCATATCTGACCATGCAAATATACAAAAAAGTATTGAATTAGTCGCATCCGATTAGACTAAATTAACGGATAAAAGATGAAAATCGGAAAAAAGCATTAATTTTGGGAATTGATTTATAAATATACACATATATATATGGACGAAAATACAAATATTGAGCAGAATGCTGGTGCTGCAAAACAGCAAGATATCAAGACCAAGAGAGACTTGGCTTTGGAGAGATTGAAGACCCGCCATCCTGATACTGAGTATGCGGATGATGAGGCTATGTATGGTGCCATCAATGATGATTATGATGCCGACCAGAAGGCTTTGCAGGGTTACAAGGATAACGAAAAGGCGATGGGCGATTGGCTGGGTAGTGACCCTGAGGCGGCTACCTTCCTTCAAGCGATGAAGGCTGGCAAGAGTCCTTACGCTGAGTTGATTCGTACACATGGCGAGGATGCCATTGACTACTATTCAGACCCTGATAATGCGGATGAGATTGCATCGGCTCAGTCGGAGTTCTTGCAGAATGCTGCCAACGGCAAGAAATTGCAGGAGGAGTATGACAAGAATATGCCTTCCAGCTATGAGGTATTCGACAAGTTGGAAGAGAAGTATGGCGAGGAAGCTGTGAATGATGCAATTGACCAGTGCTTTCAGACTATGCGCAATGTGGTGACTGGCAAGTTTACAGAGGAAATGATTACTGCTTTCATCAAGGCTAAGAACCATGATACTGATGTGGCTGATGCTGCCCATGAAGGTGAGGTTCGTGGCAAGAACAGCAAGCACGTCAAGAACCTTGAACTGAGAAAGAAGGGTGATGGTACTGCCGACCTTGATTCTGCCAATGCGGAGACCAAGCCTACGGATAATCAGCCTGACCTTGGTGCTGTTGGTAGAATATCACGTAGGGGTAATATCTGGCAGCGTGGCAACGAGAAGAGAACACACATTCGATAATGAGAAAAGGTAAAAAGATAATATATAATGTTTAATTAATTTAGGATAACAATGAAGAAAAGTACATTTAATCGGCTGCTTTCCGTCTTCCTGATGGTTATGGCAGTTATTTTTGGAGTGAATGGTCAGGTTATCATGGCTGAGGCGGCTCTGCCTGATGGCGGTACTACCGAGAGTGGTCATGCTGCGGAAGCTGGTGGTGCTACTGCTGCCGATAATGCTGGCAATGGTGGTGCGGCTCGTCAGGATGATGGTATCGCTACTGAGGGAAAAGGTCGTGAGCACTTTAACGAGAATGGTACGGAGTTCTATGAGAACGACATCAACGACAAGATTACCAAGATTCGTCCGATGGCTACTCCAGTTGACCAGATTTCACGCTATGCGACAACCAAGCCTGCTAGTTCGTTTGTAGTTGAGTATTGGAGTATCGGTACACGTCCTATCAAGACAACCGTCAAGGAGGGAACCACGGAGAGTACTGGTACATCTATGGTATTGAAGGTAGAAGACCCTGAAATGTTTACTTTGGATGATACCATCCGAGTGGTGGGTGTGAAGGCTATTACCAACTATAAGGGTGTTGCCTATTCAACAATTACAGATGCTCCTACTCCTGATTTGGAACTTTGCGTTTGCGGTAAAGATACAGAGGGTTATCCTATTGTGTATGCTGTAAATGGTGAGTTGGTCAACAAGCAGGCTATCGGCATTCCTGCTTTGAAGAAGGGTCAGGTACTTATCCGTATGGCTAAGAGTTGCGGTGAGTTGGATGTACAGACAGGTCGTTTCAACAACCTTCCTGATTCTGAGATTCAGTACTGCCAGAACTTCATGATTCAGGTAGAGGAGAGTACCTTTAATAAGATTGCAGCTAAGCGAGTAGACTGGGATTTCTCTGACATCGAGGAGGATAGTATCTATGATATGCGTCTTGCGATGGAAGGTACTTATCTCTTCGGTGATATGGCTTGTATCAAGCATACTACCAAGAACAACTCTGCCCAGTGGTTTACCAAGGGTATTTGGTGGATGGCTGGTAAGGATATTGAGGTAGGTCATGTTGCTACTGCTGACGATATTAAGAAGGGCTACGGCAAGAATGAACGAGTGATTACTGATTTGGAGTTGGTTGACATTTCAAAAGACTTGTTTGTTGGTACTGGTATCGGCAACAAGCGCAAGGTGATTATCGCTGGTTCAGATTTCGTGAGCGCATTCAGTAAGATTGATTCTGACAAGTTCCGCTTGAAGGACACCGTTGAGGTTTGGGACTTGAAGTTCAAGAGTTGGGAGACTGACTTCGGTGAGGTGTTGATGATTCACTCTGAGTTGTTTGACATCTTCGGCATGAGCGACTGTGGCTTTGCCCTTGACCCTGAGTTCTTGGTTAAGCGAGTACACTTGTCTTGGACTCGAAACGTGCTCGACTTGAAGAAGGCTGGCATCCGTAACACCGATGCAGTAGTTATTCAGGAGGTAGCTTGTCTGTACTTGAAGTACCCTAAGGCACACGCTCGTATGCGCCTTGCTAAGGTTCCTGCAACTGATACAGAGGTAACCAAGGCTGCTGCCTAAAAGCAAGTAGAATTGCAATTTATTCATCAAATAGTGAGGGGTGTGGGCACTAGCCCCATCCCTTTTTTAGTAACACATATATATAATAAGGTATAATCATGTTTAATAAATATCAAGCAGGTACTGATTTGGCATTCAGCGTTATGGTAGGTGATGAGAGAATGCGTATTGTATTTGAGGGTAAAACGATGGGCAGCAGTGTCTATATGACAAGAGACCCTAAGGTACAGAAGGCTATCGAGTCTCATTATTGGTTCAAAGACAAGTTCTTCTTGGCAGAGAGTATTGACGAGAAGAAGGAAGCTGCGGAAGCCAAGAAGAAGGCTGCTGCCAAGGCAAAGAAGAAGGTGGCTGACGAGAAGAAGACTCACGTTGTGACAGACTTTGAGGATGCCAAGGACTATCTGGCTGAGACCTATGGTGTGAGCCGTTCCAAGATGAAGACCAAGGAAGACATCTTGGATATTGCTAAGGAAAAGGGTGTTGAACTAGAAGGTTTGGAGTAATGGTAGAATATGCTGTATCTGATTTAGTGAAAGAGGTGAAGGTGCTCTTGGATAGAAACCAAGAGTCTGCTGGCTTGCTGGCTCCTGACGATTCTGATACACTCTCGCAAGCAGAACTTATTGAGAGTAAAATCGTAGATGCAGCAAGAATCATTCTTTCGGATTCTCCTGAATATATGGTGGAAGGTACTTCGTGTACGAATGCTGTAACGTGGACGGATAGCAACAGCTATTACGTGGGTAAGATGGTTTTGCCTACCGATATGCTGAGAATCCTTTCTGTGAAGGCAGAAGGCTGGAACCGTCCTGCTACAATCATTTCAGAGAGCGATGATGCCTACAAGTATCAGAACTGCAAATATGGAGTCAGGGGAAATCCAGAGCGACCGATTGCTGCTATCGTGCATACGGCTAACGGCAAGAGTATCGAACTATATACTAGTAAAAAGCAGGATGCTACATTGGCATTCATCTACGTTCAGGTTCCATCTATCACTACCGAACAGAAAATCAGTCTGCCTTCCGTCCTGAAAGATTCCATCTTATACATGGCTGGCTATCTCACTTGTATCAGCCTTGGCGATACCGATACTGCAAGCGGATTCCTTGGAGTGGCTAGAAAGTTGGCACATATTGTTGAACCTACAACATCATAAATTATGGCAAAGAAGAAAGAAGAAACCAAACTGCTATCGTTGAGTAGGGTGCTTGACAAGGAAGAACTGGATAGCGTGAAGGCATCCAAGAACCGATTTGACAAGCCATACGAGCGTGCCTTCTCAATCTTGCTGGAGGCTCAACGATACTATAACAATATGGATAACTTCCGAAAGAGAAGATTACGAAACAAGCGATACTGCTATGGAGACCAGTGGGGAGATACCATTGAGTTCAAAAGCAAGTGTGGCTTTAAAAAGCGTATCAAGGAGGAAGACTATATCCGTGAGCAGGGTAGCGAACCATTGAAGAACAACCTTATCCGTAGGTTGGTGAAGAATGTGCTGGGTGTATATCGCTCCCAGAGCAAGGAACCTACCTGCAATGCCAGAGATAAGGATGAGAAACGATATGGTGAGACCATGAGCGTGGTGCTGCAATGTAACCGACAACTGAACCGAGAGACGGAACTGGATGCCCGAACCATGGAAGAGTTCCTGATAAGCGGTGCTGCTATCTATAAGAAAAAGTATGGATGGCGAAGAGGCAGGTTGGATTGCTGGACTGACTACGTGAATCCGAACAATTTCTTCATAGACAACAATATGAGGGATTTCCGTGGTTGGGACGTGAGTTGTTTGGGTGAGGTGCATGACATTACCATCGGCAACGTACTGAGAGAGTTTGCCAAGTCTCCTGCTGAAGCTAGGAAGTTGAAGGAAATATACCGGTTAGCGGCTAACCGAGATTTCGTGATTGCAGACTGCACTCAGCGATTCGGTGAGTTCGACCCTAAGACTATCGACTTTATGAATCCTGCCAACCCTTCGCTCTGCCGAGTGATTGAGGTTTGGCGCAAGGAGAGTAAGCCAAGGTACCGATGCCACGACTACAACAATGGCGATGATTTCAAGATTGATATTGAGGATAAGGCTGATATTGTAGATGCAGAGAACAGAGACAGAATCAGGCGAGGTATGGCTGCTGGCATGCTGGAAGAGGATATTCCTCTGATTGATGCCGAGTGGTTTATGGATGATTACTGGCATTTCTACTATCTTTCTCCTTTCGGTGATATTCTGAGAGAAGGCGAGACTCCTTATGCTCATGGTGAGCATCCATACTGCTTTAAGTTCTATCCGTTTATTGATGGCGAGATTCACAGCTTCGTGGAAGATGTGATTGACCAGCAGAGATACGTGAACCGACTTATCACGATGTATGACTTCATCATGCGTGCGAGTGCCAAGGGTGTGCTGCTCTGTCCTGAGGATTGTCTTCCTGATGATATGAGTTGGGATGATTTCTGCGATGAGTGGAGTAGATTCAATGGTGTGGTGAGATACAAGCCAAACAAGAGCGGTCAGGTTCCTCAGCAAGTGGCGAATAACTCTACGAACATCGGTATCGGTGATTTGCTCAGCTATCAGTTGAAGTTCTTTGAGGATATATCGGGAGTGAACGGAGCATTGCAAGGTAAACCAGGAGTATCAGGTACGAGCGGTTCGCTCTATGCACAGCAGACACAGAATGCTACCATGTCGCTGCTTGATATATTGGAGACATTCAGCCAGTTCATCATTGATGGTGCTTACAAGACCGTGAAGAATATGCAGCAGTACTATGACGTGGCTCGTAACTTCAATATCGTGGGTAGGGCAGGACAGATTGTACACTACGACCCTAAGAAGATACGAGACGTTGAGTTTGACATCAACATCACGGAAAGTACGGCTACTCCTGTATACAGACAGATGGCAAATGAGTTCCTTATGACCTTATGGCAGAATCAGGCTATCACGCTGGAGCAGTTGTTGCAAGTAGGAGATTTCCCATTTGGAGAGGAGTTGTTGCAATCGGTTGCATCCAACCAGCAAGCCATTCAGAATGGTGAGACTCCACAAGGATTCTCTCCTCAGCTTCAAGCCCAAGTTGCTCAGGCATCACAGAGCAATCCGAAGGCTCAGGCGATGTTGCAGCAGATGATGAGCGGTCAGGGAGTGAGTCCTGACGGACAGAACCCACCGCTTGCTGCTTAGTTTATAATTTATAGTTAATAGTTTATAGTTATGATTGCAGACAAACCAAGTGACAAGGAATGGTATGGCAATGGGAAACCTGATGCCAGCCAAGGTGGCAACCCGAATGGTGGTGTTGCTTCAGAGACCCAAGGTAGGGAGAATAAGCCCGAACTTTACGAGAATGACGTTATCGGAAAGGTGGCGAAACGCAAGGAAAGCGACATCTTGACGAGGGGTGGAGAGAAGAGAACCAGATTTAAGGACGAATAAAGAAAGGAGGTGTTTTTTATCGTAACTGTATTTGTCTGATATTCAGATAGCTACAGAAATATCTACGAGTTTATGGTGCTGCGTTTAAGATATTCGTATCTTTGCAACATCATAAACTTTTAATTTGTATAGGTATGAATTTCGTAGATTTCGTAGAAAAGTATCAGCAGGAAATGGCTCCTGAACAGATGTTGGCTATAGCTAAGGCAGTCGGCAAGTATCTCTCATGCAAGTTGAGCGATGTGGAGGAGCATCATCTTTGTGCGATGGTGTATGGTGTGTTGAGCGAAGAGCATTTTGACAAGCACTTTGCCGATGATGCTATCAGCAAGATGTGGTATGAGGATGCTGACGGAATCAAGCATACGGCTCCTTTCTTCTCGGATGATGAGATAAAGGATGCCTTTGACAAGCATCAGGATGATATTTCTGACTATACCATCCATGATTTGGCTGTGACTATGAACCTGATGAGAAGTGACCATCATGTGATGCTGGAGCGATATAGCAAAGATGCTGATGAGTTGAAGGAAATGGTGGTTTTGATGGCTATCGAGTATCTGCAAGACCCTGACTGCTTGCATCCTACCAGCAAAATATGGCACACAATAAACGGATAAAGTAACTAATTGGGAATCATTTCTTATCTTTGCATATTATTAATAATATATAAATATAAGATATGACTCCAAATGTACGTGAAGGATTGCAATATGGTGCAGCTATAGGAATGCTAGTGAGTGGTGTTGTGCTCACCTTCCTATCATTCTTTCTCAACAATTATGTGGTGTCTGATGGTGTGCTGTGGTATGTCAGTCAGACATTGGTTTACTCTGGAGCAATATTCGGGGTAAACGTTTATTTCAAGACAAAACTAGGCAACTTTGAGAGCAAGGTGAAGGATGAACTCGCAAGTATGCTGAAACAAGTGAAGGAGGGCAAGTAATATGAAGGTAACAAGAGAACAGATTTTGGCTATTATGCCGAATGCCAAGGATAAGGTGGATGCGTTTCTTCCTTATATCAATGGCTATGCTGAGGTGTTCCATATTGATACTCCTAAGCGAATGGCTCATTTCTTGGCTCAAATTGCACATGAGAGTGGCGAACTGAGATACACCAAGGAACTCGGCAACAGAAACTACTTCCATAAGTATGATGTTGGCAAGTTGAAGAACATGCTCGGCAACCTTAAAGATGGTGATGGCTACAAGTATCGGGGTAGGGGCTTGATTCAGATTACTGGCAGAGCCAACTATCAGGCTTATCAGAACAGCAAGTATTGCACTGGTGACATCATGGAGAATCCTCAGTTGCTGGAGCTTCCGCTAGGAGCAACGAAGAGTGCTATGTGGTGGTGGTGGAAACATGACCTGAACAAACTGGCTGATATTGATAGTTTCGTGGCTATTACCAAGACAATCAATGGTGGAACCAACGGCTTGAAATCAAGACGAAAGTTTCTTACAAGAGCAAAGAAGGTCTTTAATGTTTAGCCTATGAAAGTAAAATGGTACGATACTGATTTTTGGCAAGTAGCACTCTACGTGATTGGTATCTTGCTGGTGGCTTTTCTTCTGTCGGGATGCAAGACAAAATACGTCCCGATGGAAAAAGTTATATGTCGGGACGTAGTAAAACACGATACGCTGCGTACTTCTGACAGCGTTTTTGTGCGTGATTCAATCTTCTTCAGACAGAAGGGAGATACTTGCTTTCTTGACCGATGGCATGAGAAGAGCATTTATAAAAATGTGTATAAGGTGAAGGTGGATTCCTTCCTGAAAAGAGACTCCATCCCAGTTCCCTACCCAGTAGAAAAACAACTCTCCAAGTGGGAGCAGTTTCAGTTGAAGTATGCAGTATGGTCTTTTGGAGCACTCTGCATGCTGCTAATCGTATTAGGTTATAAACTCTATAAAAAGATAAAGAATGGCAAATTTCACATTGACAATCACGAAAAGTGACATCTATGAGGAGGTGGCAAAGACTACTGCCTACATAGGCGCAAAGAACAAACTGGAGGATGGAAAGTCGGCATTTGACCAAGTATTTGTGACGGATGCAGACCTGACGATGATTGATAGGTTTCTCAATGAATCGCTCGATTCGTTGAGAAACGTGCTGAAACGGTTTATCTCAGGAGTCTCAGTAGCAGACGTAACTATCACTTGGCAACTCGAAATGCCTAGCAGATTTGATGATAACCTACTCGAATCAATCAAATCCTCTGCCAACTCATTCTTGGTGAACAGCATCATCGGGAAGTGGTGTGAGATTACCGCCAACGACAAGGTGAAGGAGTATGCAGATAACGCTGCTGCATTATTGCTCGACATCAAGGATAAAGCGTTTTTCAGAAAGAAACCAACACGAACAAAAATATCATAGTATGGCAAGAAAAGATTTAACGATAACGTTGTATATGAGTGAACTCATTTATGACTTTCAGAACAAGGCATTCCTGACTGGGCGTAGCAGAAGAGCTGCTGACATGGATTCTGAGGCTGCCAGCAATATTCAGGCAAGTGATGATGAAGAAGACAAGAATCAGGCTTTGCGTAGCATTCAGAATGCGTATAGTCAACTGCTTGTGGAGTTAAGTGAATCGGTAAGAACCGGTAGCGGTACAACTGCATCTAACGAGTTAATTGATGGCGATACAAATATTACAATCAATCTATCCCTTCCATCCAATTATCCGCTTGCTTTGAAGGATGCACTTACAAGTTCTATCCATGACTACATTATCAACAAGGCTCTGATGGACTGGTTCGTTATTACCAATCCTAACGAGGCGAAGACTTATTCGGAATTGTCTGTAACAGCTATTAAGAATCTGCATGAGACCTTCAACAGACGTGAGAGACCAAGCAGAACGGCTCCTAACGAATAAGGAAGGAGGTGAGTATGAAAGAATGCAGAACATGCAATCTTGGTTATAAGGTAATGATAGAGCTTCAGAAGAAGGAACTGGTGTTTGACATCAAAAATACGGCTGCTGCCTATGCGGATTCAATCTCTAGTTCTGTAGAGGATTCACACCTGATTCATAACATCTATGATGTGGGCGAGGATGGCAATCGGGATAAACTGGCAAGGATTCTTGACTCAGCGGTAGAAGACTGCAAGGAAATGCTTTTCCGATATACCAAGATGGAAATGCTTGGAGGTGGCTTTGATTCCAATGAGTGGGAAGAGTGTATAGGTTCCCCGACAAATGATGAGGATGCTTATTATCTAGCCATGAGAATGCCAAGTGGATTCTCGAAGACAAGTGTGCATACCATGACGGTATACATTCACGATTATATTGTGAACCAGTCTTTATATGAGTGGTTAATGATTGTTTATCCTGATGGTGCTGATAGATTCTGGGCACTGGCTGAGGATAAGAAAAAGAAGATTAAGGATGCCAGCAACCGCTCGGCTGGTAGAGCAAGAATCGCTTTGCATCCATTTTAGGTTAGTCGTTTAAGGCTAAGATAAAGCAATGGTAGCTATCCATCACGGACTGCTACCATTTATTGTAATTATAGAAAATAGTAAAAAAAATATTTATCTAAGTTTGTTCTGCCATCTTGGTTGGAAAGCAGTAGAAATGCTGCTGATGCTTTCATCAGCGTTCATCTTACCAATGACGGCAACTCTGAAATAGCGGTATGGAGAGCCAACCAAGTTTCTAAGACTATTGTCTATAGAAGAACCGATATAGAACCAATGTTTCATATCGTTGCTTCCAAAAAGAATCTGTCCGTTAGATTTGCTGGAGTCGCACGTCCAATAACCACGGATAAGACAAGTAAACATAGTCTTATGGCTATCTCCCTGACCAAGCGTCAATGGTCGTGTGCAGAAAAAGAAAGGAATGTTGTCACTCGGTTCTTCAACGTAAACATTAACAATCTTTCCTGCACCGTTGATAGCGTATGACTCAGGGTAGCTATTAACTCGCTTGGCGAACACATTCACCATCGTTCCCCACAAATTGCTTTTCAGGGAATACACATACGCATAGCCATAGCTAGGATTGAAGACGATGATACGGCTATCGTAATAGTCGTAAATCATGTCGGCATTTTTCAGATACTTCCTGAATCTAACATAGGCTACTTCTCCATCTTCAAAATCTTGTAGTTCAAGAATAGAGATAGGGTAGTATTGATTTTTCTTGGAATAGCTGTATATTAGAGTGAAGTCGAATGGAAAGCCATCCAATACATCGGTAATGCACTCAGATTCTCGTCCTCGCTGCATCATGATGCCTCGCTCGGTAGGGAACAGAACTGCATCATCAATCTGCAATATACCCTTAGGGTTAGAGCAAATATCTCTGTTGGCTGGCTGTCGGGCAATATAGGTTCCTTCTTCTCCAAGCATCAATACCCAAACACCTTCATCGGTAAAAGCGTAGAGTGGGGCATCACCAAACTGACCTTCGCTGATTGGTCGGGTATTTGCTGCCATTGCACTAACGATGGATGAGCCAACCTGAACACTATTCTTGGCAGGGAAGACTAGAGGATTCTCAGCTTCGCTCACTCTGATAAGTGAAGGCTGGTAAGAATCATCTGAGTTTGATGCGGCAAAACTATCTGCTTTCTGCTTGATTGCATTCCAGTCTGATTCCGTAATATCATACCAATCGCCTCCCATAATATCATCAATACCTCCAGTTAGAGTTTGCACGAAAAATGACAAGCCAAAATTAGAAGGGCTATATAATTTAAAACGTTTTTTACGATACCCAGATGTGCGTTTTTCGTAAACGACAATCTCTTTCACATCACTAATTGGCACAGCGATAATATCCTGATAGTTACCAATATATCCGTTCAGATAGTATGTTCCGTTGTTTGTCGGAATCTCGTATATGGCAGTAAGATATTCTTCATTCTTGTAGCCGTATGGTTGGCGAACCAAACTGGAATCTATGTTCTTTCTGATGCCAGCGATGTGCAGTCTGTTATTGTATGTAATAGCAGTAGTGCCGCCAAATGCTATTCGGTTGAGGTCGGCAAGAGAAATGTTTTCCTCTGCTTGCGTTGGCCTCTTAACAACTTTCGGATGTTTAAATTCACTAAGAGGAATGAATATCGAATGATAGAAAGGCATATTGCCGATGGTGTCGTGAACGTCTCTTTCGTTCATATCATCCAAAAGCACGTAGTCTATATATCCATAATCAGCAGTACGGATTATTTTATAAGATTTATCTATCTGATAGAAACTTTCGCCATTGGTGAGGAATATATCAACTCCCTGAACAATATCCTCGTATTGCTGCAAGTTGCCCACTTCTCTAATTTCTATGGTGTATTTGTTGATGCCGACACCTGATGTTATAGTCTTTCCGTTTGGAGCATCAGGTTTTACTGGGTCTTTGTATATGTTTATCTTTCTAGAAACAGCGTTAGACTCTGCACTAGGAAGAACGAAAGGGTTTGATATATTGATGTATGTACCATCGTAAAGACGAAGAGCAGCCACACCGAAAACATTTCTTTTGAGATACTCTGTTCCGAGTTCTGCAAGTTTCTTGTTGGCAATCGCATCAAGGTCTGTAAACATCTTCCTCGTACCAATAGCACTTGTATTGTAGTACAAATTGAGATTTCCATCCTCTACAATAAAGTATTTGTAGAAATCATCTCCAGCTTCTACCTTTAAGGTAAGGTCTTGATGATAAGTGTTGGCAATCTCAATACTAAACTGCAAATCATCTTTTCCGAAAATAAGATAATAACCAGTCTTCCATATAGCATATTTGGTAGTTTTAAAACCAACAAAGCATAAGACGTTTCCGATGGCGCAAACAGAGTTGACGTTGAAATCATCGCCAAGCAGGAACTCTGTAGGTGTATCATCTGCTGAATCCTGCTCTATCCATTCCCATCTTTCCCTATCTTGTGGGTCTGAGGAACGTATGATATAGTGGGAGTGAATAGTCTGATTGTGTGTCACCTTATGAACCAGTTCTATTGAACTATATTGGTGTATGGTGATATTTTTGCTACTCTCTACTATTATCGGCTGCTGAATAGGGTGGAGTGCCCCATCCTCGTTGATGAGGTTGAGGCAGGTTGCCAACTCCCCATCCTGACAATCGTAGTCGGATGGAGAGTGAGTCAAGCCTTGAAATATTACTTCTTGTCTTGTTGCCATGTGCTTAAATTTGAGTTCGGTCGCATGATTTCGTAATAGGGTTCTCCTTTTTGTGACTTGCGTGGGATGCAAGTAAGGCGAACCATTCTGTTGAGAGGAAGGTTGTATTCATCAAGGATGGCGGTGATGGAAGGGTAGTCGCTCCTGAAACCTACCTTCTTATACTTCTGATTGAATTGAAGCTGAGCGAAGGCGGTGTTGGTATTGCGAAGTTCTTCCCAGTCCTCACGCATGCAGAATCCGTATGTACCTCGGTCAGATAACCTGAACACGAAGATGGAATTGTCTGTTCGCTCCTTCTGCATGATGTGGTCGTAGATGCCCTTGGAGAGCGTGACCGAGTTGGCTCTTCCGTCTAGTACCACAAAATCGTTGCGGTGCCTGAAACCATTTACTTTATCTATTAAATACTTGAATTTCATGTTGCAAATATAATATGAAAAGTGATAAAATGGATATTATCCGTTAACTTTGTCTTTCCGATTGGGTCTACCCTTGCGGTTGCCATACTTGGTGATGATGGCAGATGCTCGCTCAGAGCGGTAACAGCCACATGATTTGGTTCGTCCGTCACGAAGAGCAGAACCTAGAACCGTACAACCCCTGCCACAATCACATTTGCATATCCAGAACGCACCATGCTGGTGGTTCTCTTTATCAGATTTTCGGCAGACGAGTAATCTGCCGAAACGCTGTCCAGTAAGGTCTATCAATTTTCCCATACTACTTCTCTTCCAATTTCTTTGCCTCTTCAACTGATACTGGCTTTCCGCTAAGAGGAATGCGGAAGTCGAACTTTGAACGGAAACCATAATAGCCTACGAAATCGAAGCTCTGTTTCATACGCTCGTCTGTTGTGATGTACTTCTTGTAAGCCTTCACCTCCTTCTCTGAGCGGTAGATGGTAGAGTTGACGAAGTAGGAACTGGTTCCCTTGTTAGCGATTACTGCAATAAAGAACTGCTTACCAAGGAACTTCTCCTTGATACGCTGGATAATTGAGATTTTCTTTGTATTCATATATAAAATTTGATTAATTATTAAGAAGAATGCAGATAGGCTGCACTCTTAAAACTATTCGATTCCACAAGATACGATACCATCTTCTTTGTTGATACCTCGGAAGTGCTCGCATCGCTGGCAAGCAAGGCTACCAACATATAGTATTTCGTTGGTATACTTGCCTTGAATGCCGAATGGGCATGGAGTGATGTACTCGAAGTGCCCACCGACAAATTCATTGACGTTAAATTTTGGATATTTCATTGGTTACTTTAATATGTTTCGAGATTTTTGTAGTATTTTCTTATGACTGAAAATATGTTGCTTTTAGTTCTTCCGCATGATTTCGGCTCAGGGCAGAAACCTCTATATACACATTGAGGAACGCAAGCGGATGCAAGCAAAGGTTCGATACGTGCCAATTCATCAATAACAACGTACCACACCTCTCTTGTCTCATTTGATGCTTTGTTGCAGAGTCTTAGCTTGGAGATATTGATAATTTCCTGAGCGTTGAGGGATAACTGCAAGTTGACCAAATCATCCTGACGCATATCGTGACGAGATACCTTGGAGCCAGTAATATCTGGTCGTGATGTGGAAACGAATGGCTGTGCATGAACGTGGCGAACAAAATGGTTGCTCACCCAGTATGGTATGCCATACATCTTAATATCGAACTCAAATTCTCTGAGCGGTGAATGCTCGCTGAGAATCATCTGTTTCTTGAACTCATCGCTAGGCTCATGTCCCAGCGGTTCCTTGCCTTGTGTGAACCGAGCAGCATCCACTACACGCTGCCAGTCCGTTACTCTTTTAATTTCTATTTTCATAATCTATTCCTCCGTTTTTACACCGAAAGGAGTACCGTCAACAAAGGTGAAATCTTCAAACACTTCCTTAAAAGTACATGTACCCTCATCATAAACTTCGACAAAACTTCTTGAATCTACTTTTTCAATAACGAATGCACTACCATTTCTGTCTTTTACCCACCCAAACGGCTGATGCTTTTGCATTTCATTCCAGCATTCTTCTGCGTCCTTGAATGGACGGAACTTTGGTTCTGGCTTAATTCGGAACTTGAAATTTTTAATCATTCCAATAGGAAAAT